>ERZ761609.1507-NODE-1507-length-20138-cov-57.563611_pt1 | contig 20138 bp, 11 predicted proteins | sample MGYA00511163_ERZ761609 | MGnify/ENA primary metagenome ERZ761609 (study PRJEB28899, sample SAMN02445070) | bioreactor sludge metagenome | biome: EBPR sludge | place: Australia: Brisbane, Thorneside Wastewater Treatment Plant | collected 2011-12-16 ... | reverse complement strand
TTCCGGGCGCGGTTGGATGTCAGGGGCAATGACGAACTGGGGGTTTTGGGGCGGCAGTTGAACGAGACGGGGGCGAATTTGCAGAAGGTGGTGGAGGAACTGGAGCACGAGCACCAGGAGATGGAGAAGCTGGAGCGGGTCCGGAAGGACTTCGTGATCAATGTTTCCCACGAGTTACGGACGCCGCTGGCGTCGATTCAGGGCTACACGGAGACGTTGCTGGACGGGGCGATCAATGATCAGGAAAACAATATCCGGTTCCTGAACATTGTCCGGCAGAACGCGGAGCGGTTGGGGCGGCTGACGGCGGATTTGCTGACGATTTCGCGGATCGAGTTGAAAACACAGAAGTTTCAGTTTGCCTCGTACCGGTTGAAGGGCTTATTGGGTGACTGTGTGGACACGTTGCGGCCGGTGGCGGCGAAGAAGCGGGTGGAGATGGATGTGGAGGTGGAAGACGGGGAACTCGAGGTGTTCTGTGATGCGGAATCGGTGCATCAGATGATGAGCAATCTGCTGGATAACGCGATCAAGTACACGCCGGAGGGGGGGCGAATCCGGGTGGGGACACGGATTGTGGACGATGAACGGGTGGAGGTGAGCGTGAGCGACACAGGTTTGGGGATTCCGAAGGAGGATCTGGGGCGCTTGTTTGAGCGGTTTTACAGGGTGGACAAGGCGCGATCGCGCGAGATGGGGGGGACCGGATTGGGGTTGGCGATCGTGAAGCACCTGGCGCGGGCGCAGGGGGGGGATGTGCGGGTGGAGAGCGAAGTGGGCGTGGGCTCGACGTTCACGTTCACGTTGCCGCTGGAGGATCTGGGGTTGTCTGAAGAAGCGGGAGTTCAATCACAGTACACACAATTGTAATCGTTTTGACATTGATGGCCCGGTAACATTTGGGAGGGTAAACCTGAATGAAGAAGATCATGCTGATCGAGGACGACTCGGACCTGTATGCATTGCTGAAGTACAACCTGGAGAAAGAGGGCTTTCAACTGGTTGGGGCGCAGACGGGGAAGGGGGCGGTGGAGTTGTGCCGCCGGGAGAAGCCGGATCTGGTGATTCTGGACATTATGTTGCCGGATTCGGATGGTCTGGACATCTGCAAGGGGATCCGGAGCCATCCGGAACTGGCGCACATTCCGGTGATCTTCCTGACGGCGCGGGCATCGGAGACGGACCGGATCGTCGGCCTGGAGTTAGGGGCGAACGATTACATCGTGAAGCCGTTTTTCGTGAGGGAGCTGGTGGCGCGGATCAAGATTCAGTTCCGGTCGCAGGCACAGCCGGTCCGGACGCTGAAGGCAGGGGGGGTGGATCTGGACCGGCAAAGCTGCCGGGTGAGGCTGCACGGGCAGCCGTTGTCGCTGACGGCGACGGAGTTCCGGCTGCTGGAGTTCCTGATGAGCCGGCCGGGGGTGGTGTTCAGCCGGGAGCAGTTGCTGGACGCGGTCTGGGGGCATGACCGGGCGGTGACGGACCGGACGGTGGATGTGTATGTGCTGCGGTTGCGGCAGAAGATCGAGGGGGATCCGGCGAATCCACAGTTGATCCGGTCGGTTCGGGGGTTCGGGTACAGCTTCAACGAGATGACGGGGAGCGAAGAACCGGCGGAGGCGCGGACGGCATAGCAGTCCTTTGTTCGTGAATCTGGAGAGAGCCCGGCGGCGCGCTGCCGGGCTTTTTTGCGCTCCTCGGCGCGGGGTGGGACCGATTCACCGGGTCAGTGGCGGAGAAAATGGGTGGTTTAGTGTCAATTGAGTTCACATATTGCAGAGGAAATGTGAAGACCGGCCCGAAAAAGAAAAGAGGGGGCGAAGGGGCGCCGGGGGGAGGGCTGGGGCTGCCGGGAACAGGTTGAAAGGGTTCACTGGACGCGGGCGGCGAGGGCGTTTCGGCGCTTCCATGAATGGCAAAGTCTGTCAAGGAAGAGTCATTTTTAATTTACTGCTCCGTCATCGGTTCTACATTATTGCCTTGTTACGTTGGCAAGGGATTACCGATGTTCTCTAAGCGATGTTCTTTTCGACGGCTGCTTCTTGCGGCGGGATTGTGGGGGCTGGGCGTGGCCGGTCTGGGGGCGCAGACGGATGCTGGAACGCTCTCGGGGACCCTTTATGACGGGGCGAACGGGACGCCGGTCCGGGGCGCACTGGTGGAAGTGGCGGGGACGGGGTTGAGGGCGGAGACAGATCTCGACGGCAAGTATAGGCTGCAGGTCGCGGCAGGCAAGTACACGGTGAAGTTCACGGCGCCGAACTACCTGCCGGCGGCGATCGAGGACGTGGTGGTAGTGGGGGGGGCGAACACGGACGCGAGCACGGTGGTGGTGACGGCGGCGTCGGTGACGACGGTGGAGGTGACGGAATCGATTTCGGCGGTGGCGGCGACTTCGGAGATGGTGACGCAGGAGCGGAAACTTGCGGCGGCGGTTTCGGACGGGATCAGCGGGGAGGAGATCCGGAGTTCGACGGCGTCGGACGCAGCGGGGGCGATGCAGCAGGTGACGGGGGTTTCGATCGTCGAGAGCGGGTATGTGTATGTGCGGGGGTTGGGGGAGCGGTACAGCGCGACGATGCTGAACAACGCGATGATCCCGACGACGGAGCCGGAGCGGCGGGTGGTGCCGCTGGATCTGTTTCCGGCGGCGTTGATCGACAACATCAAGGTGTTGAAGACGTACACACCGGACTTGCCGGGCGAGTTCTCGGGGGGGCTGGTGCAGATGTCGACGATCGAGTTTCCAACGAAGGCGGTGTTCCGGGTCAGCGGGTCGACGGGGATCAACACGGTGACGAGTTTCAAGCCCTTCGAGACGTACCGGGGCGGGGGCAGGGACATTTTCGGGTTTGATGACGGGACGCGGTCGCTGCCGGCGAGCGTGGCGGCGGATACGAGGCTGTTCCGCGGCGTATTCACGGCGCAGCAGTTGCAGGAGTTTGGGCGGGCGTTCACGCCGGACTATGAACTCCAGCCAGTGGCTTCGATGCGGCCCGAGCAAAGCTATTCGGTGGCAGGCGGCAACACCTGGGGGAAGCTGGGGCTGGTAGGCGCGCTGACCTTCAGCAACAGCCCGCAGGCGAATTACGAGGAGCGGAACTTCCTGACGATGTCGGGCAACGCGCCGATCCTGTTCAACACGTACTCGAACTACAACGCGTTCAATCAGGCGGCGCGGCTGGGTGGCGTGTTGAACGCGGCTTACAAGCTGAACGGGGCGAACAAGCTGATTTTCCGGAACACCCTGACGCGGGACACGGACATGGAAAGCCGGCGGATGACGGGGTTCAACAACAGCATTGGCTCGGACATCGAGGCGACGCGGTTGCGGTGGGTGGAGCGGGGGCTGTATTCGGTGACGGCGGAAGGCGACCACGTGGTGTCGAAGTTGGGCAACAGCGTGTTCCACTGGCAGCTTTCGGTATCGAATTCGAACCGGAACGAGCCGGATTTGCGGGAGACGATCCGGCAGTTGGAGGAGAACGGGCGGACGCGGCATCTGCCGCTGCCGGAGTCGGGTTTGCGGTTCTTCAATCAGCTGGATGACCGGATTTATGAGCCGCAGGGGGACTGGTCGAAGCCGTTCTTCAAGGGTCCGGTGACGGGGGTGTTGAAGCTGGGATTCCGGGGGACGTTCCGGCAGCGCGATTTCAGTGCGCGGCGGTTCCGGTTTGTGCCGGTGCGAACGCAGACGATTGACTTCTTTGCGCCGGCGAATGTGGTGCTGGGGCGGGACAACATCCGTCCGGACGGGTTTGAGATTCGCGAAAACACGCGTGGGACGGACACATACGACGCGAAGATGGATGTCTACGGCGGGTATGCGATGGTGGATCTGGCCCTGGGCGGTCGCTGGCGGGTGGTGGGTGGTATGCGGGTGGAGGATGCGACGATCCGGGTGGAGACGGTGGACCCGTTGATCCCCGGGGCAGTGCCTTCGATCGCCTTGTTGGAGAACCGGGACCCGCTGCCGAGCGTGAATGTGATCTACGCGCTGAGCCCCCGGCAGAATTTGCGATTCGGGTACGGGCGGACACTGTCGCGGCCGGACTTCCGCGAATTGTCGCCGTTCGATTTCACCAATGTGCTGGGCGGGTTCAACACGGTGGGCAATCCGAATCTGAGGCGGGCGCAGATCGACAATTTCGATGCGCGCTGGGAGTGGTTCCCGGGCGGGGACCAGGTGATCGCGGCGAGCTTCTTCTTCAAGGATTTCACGGATCCGATCGAGGTGACGATTCAGCCGACGACGGATTTACGGCAGAGCTTCGTGAATGCGGCAGGGGCGAAGAATTTCGGGGCGGAGCTGGAATTCCGGCGGAATCTGTCGTTCATTCATCCAAGGCTCCGGAGTTTTGGGCTGCAGTCCAATTTCACGGTTGTCGAGTCGAACGTGGATATTCCGGAGGATCAGGCGCTGCTGTTGACGACGCGGAACCGGCCGCTGCTGGGGCAGTCGCGATTCATTTACAACATTATTGCGGATTGGGCGAAGGTGCAGTGGCGGTCGAGCGCGCGGTTTTCGCTGAATTCGGTATCGCGGCGAATTACGGATGTGGGGGCAGTGGGGCTACCGGACATTTATCAGGAACGGAACAATTTTCTGGATTTTGTGTACCAGTTTGATGTGCGGGAAGACGGCAAACTCAGCCTGAAGTTCACGGCGGAGAATCTGCTGGACAACCGGTACCGCTGGACGCAAGGCGATTTTGTGCACCGGGCCTTCCGGCTGGGTCGCACGTACAGCTTCGGCACGAGCTTTTCGGTGTTTTAGCGGGCGGCCGGAGCACTGGCAGGAGCAGACAGAACAGGAAGGAAAGGACAGAGGACAAGCGTATGCGCAAGACGATGTTAATGGCAGCCGCGGCGGTGGCGCTGGCAGGGGCGACGGCCCAGGCGGCGGCTCCGCGGTTTGAAGCGGCGCGAGCGGCGGAAGCGGCTCGGGGGGCCTCCCCGTTTGAGAGCTACGAATCGAGCGCTTCGGCGTTCATGTGGACGGACAAGATGGTATACCAGCCGGGCGAGAAGTTGAGCCTGTGGTGGACGGTGCGGAAACAGGACGACACGAACCCCTACACGGTGGTGGCGTACCGGATCAACAATCAGACGGGCGAGAAGACGTTTGTCTCGACCCAGGGCGCTTCGACGGAGCCGAAGGACATTTTCGGAAACAAGCTGGGCGATTTCTTCGTGGTGCGGATGCCGAGCGGGGAAGGGCAGAAGTTGATCGGGCCGGACAGCCTGTTTGGCGAGGCGGTGGGGGAGATTCCGGAGGAGTATGGGATGCACACGCTGGTGGTGCAGTTCCGGGACTACACGGGTGCGCGGGTGGTGAAGTCGTTGTACGCCAAGATTGGCGTGGTGCGCGGGACGCGCGAGATTGCGGGGCCGCAGAACGGCGACGCGACGTGGACGAACGACTGGCTGTGGACGCTGTCGGGGACGGTGGTGTGGCGGTCGGGGATGTTGACGATCGAGCCGGGGACGTTTGTCTTCGGGCTGCCGGGTTCGAATCCGGCGGCGGCGCTGTTGATTACGCGGAATGCGAGGATCCATGCTTCGGGCACGCAGTCGCGGCCGATCATCATGACGAGTTCGCTGCCTGCAGGCCAACGGAAAGCGGGCGACTGGGGCGGACTGGCGCTGTTGGGCAAGGCGATCACGAACTGGCCGACCGGCGAAGGTGCGCTGGAAGGGCTGGCTTCCGGTGAGGACACGGCTTACGGCGGGCAAGATGACGATCACGATTGCGGGACGCTGCGCTATGTGCGAGTTGAGTACGCGGGTGCGGAGTTTCAGCCGAATGAGGAGTTGAATGCGATCACGTGGGGCGGCTGCGGGACGAAGACGGTAGCCGAGTACCTGCAGGTGCGTTACGGGCTGGACGACAACTTCGAGTGGTTCGGCGGGTCGTCGAACGGCAAGTATCTGGTTTCGCTGTATGCGCAGGACGACCATATTGACTGGCAGATTGGCTGGCGCGGAATGTTACAGCACGTGCTGGCGGTGGCGGGCGATGATGGGTCGAATCGTGGCGTGGAAGCGGACAACAACGAGCGCGGTTTTGATCTGGCGCCGCGGTCGGACCCGCGGGTCTGGAACATGACGATCGTGGGCACGGAGAAGGCGACACGCGACGAGGGTTCGTCGGTGGCGGGGATCTGGCTGCGGCGCGGGACAGGCGGGCGGATCAACAATGCGATCGTGACGAATTATTACCAGAACGGCCTGGAAGTGCGCGACGCCGCGACGACGACGGCGATTGCGAACAATGAGCTGCAGATCGATGGCCTGATGCTGTGGAACAACGGCCGGAATGCGGACAAGGCGAACACGATTGAAGGGCAGTCGAACGCGCTGGCGCAGCCGTGGCTGCGGGGCGAGACTGGGATCGCGGAGCGGGTGTTCGTGCAGGATCCGATGCTGCGGCGGCCGCTGAGCTACAGCGATCCGGATCACCGTCCGGCGTTTGGGTCGCCGGCACTGCAGCCGGTCTGGTCGCAGCCTCCGGACAACGGGTTCTTCGACCAGTGGGCGAGCTGGGTTGGGGCCTTCGGCAACATCGAGTGGACCGAGGAATGGTGTGACTTCATCCAGGAAGAAGACATCATCATCAACTAGGCAGTCTGCGGCCGCGGGCTGAGAGCAAGGGGCCGTCCTTCGGGGCGGCCCTTTTCCTCGTTACAATGAAGGATTCACCCCATGAGCAACCGGAACGAACGCAGACAGGCGCTGCTGGACGCCCTCAGTACGCGCATTTTGGTGTTGGACGGCGCGATGGGGACGATGCTGCAGCGGCACAACCCGACGATTGAGGACTGGGGCGGGCCGCAGTTCGAGAATTGCACGGAGAATCTGCTGTACACGAAGCCGGAGTGGATCCGGGACGTGCACCGGGCGTATTTCGCGGCCGGGGCGGATCTGGTGGAGACGAATTCGTTCGGGGGGCATCCGATCACGCTGGCGGAGTTTGGGATCGAGGCGCGGGTCCATGAAGTGAACGTGCTGGCGGCGCGGTTGGCGCGGGAGGCGGCGGAGGAGTTTTCGGCGCCGGGGCGGCCGCGATTCGTGGCAGGGTCGATCGGGCCGACGACGAAGGCGATCACGGTGACGGGGGGGACGACGTTCGCGGAGTTGCGCGAGGGTTATTACCGTCAGTCACTGGGGCTGCTGGAGGGGGGCGCGGATGTGCTGCTGGTGGAGACGTGCCAGGACACGCGGAATGTGAAGGCGGCACTGCTGGGGGCGGAACAGGCGGCGAAGGAGAGCGGTTACGTGGCGCCGGTGATCGTGTCGGGGACGATTGAGCCGACGGGGACGATGCTGGGAGGGCAGACGGCGGACGCGCTGGTGGTGAGCGTGCAGCACGCGCCGTTGCTGGCGATCGGGCTGAACTGCGCGACGGGGCCGGAGTTCATGACGGATCACATCCGGACGATTCACGAGATGGCGCCGGTGCGGGTGTCGTGCTATCCGAACGCAGGGCTGCCGGACGTGGACGGCAACTATGGGGAGACGCCGGAATCGCTGGCGGCGCAACTGGAGAAGTTCGCGGTGCACGGGTGGTTGAATCTTGTGGGCGGGTGTTGCGGGACGACGCCGGATCACATCCGGGCGATTGCCCAGATGGTGCAGAGCTACAAGCCGAGGCCGGAGCCGGGGCGGAAGGCGAGGACGCTTTTCAGCGGGATTGAGGTGGTGGAGGCGGACGAGCAGACGCGGCCGCTGATCGTGGGCGAGCGGACGAATGTGATCGGGTCGCGGTTGTTCAAGAACCTGGTGGCGGACGAGAAGTGGGAAGAGGCGAGCGAGATTGCGCGGAGGCAGGTGCGCAACGGGGCGCACATCGTGGATGTGTGTTTGCAGTCGAGCGACCGGGACGAGATGGCGGATATTGATCCGTTCTACGACCGGCTGATCCGGAAGATCAAGGCTCCCGTGATGATCGACACGACGGACCCGGTGGCGGTGGAGAAGGCGTTGACGTACTGCCAGGGCAAGTCGATCATCAACTCGGTGAATCTGGAGGACGGGGAAGAGAAGTTCGAGCGGATGTGCCCGATCGCACGGGCTTACGGGGCGGCACTGGTGGTGGGGACGATCGACGAGGACCCGGTGCAGGCGCAGGCGTTCACGCGGGAGCGCAAGCTGGAGGTGGCGCGGCGGAGCATCGAGTTGCTGACGGGCAAGTACGGGATCGCGGCGGAGGATGTGATCATCGATCCGCTGGTGTTTCCGTGCGCGACGGGCGACGAGAATTATATCGGCGGGGCGGTGGAGACGATCGAGGCAGTGCGCTCAGTGAAGGAGCAACTGGCGCCGGCGCGGACGGTGCTGGGGGTGTCGAACATCAGTTTCGGGTTGCCGGCGGCGGCGCGTGAAGTGGTGAATTCGGTGTTCCTGTACTACTGCACGAAGGCAGGGCTGGATCTGGCGATCGTGAATGCGGAGAAGCTGGAGCGGTTTGCGTCGATACCGGAGGAGGAACGGCGGCTGGCGGAGCATCTGTTGTTCAACACGCCGCCGGCGGAGGTGCCGGACGGGCATCCACAGGCGGAGTTGTTAAGGGAGACGGCGGCGGATCCGGGGAAGCAGGACTGGCGCGAGCAGACGCGCGAGGAGCGGGCGGCGATCAATCAGTTTCACATCGCGGCAATCACGGAGCATTTCCGCGGGGCGACGGGGCGCGTGAAGAAGACGGCGGCGGAGTTGCCACTGGACGAGCGGCTGTCGAACTACATCATCGAGGGTACGAAAGACGGGTTGTACGCGGATCTGGACCGGAAGCTGGCCGAAGGGGCGGCGCCGCTGGATGTGATCAACGGGCCGCTGATGGCGGGGATGGCGGAAGTGGGGCGGCTGTTCAATAACAATGAGCTGATCGTGGCGGAGGTGCTGCAATCGGCGGAGGCGATGAAGGCGGCGGTGGCGCATCTGGAGCCGCACATGGAGAGGGCTGACGTGGCGGCGCGGGGCAAGGTGCTGCTGGCGACGGTGAAGGGGGATGTCCACGACATCGGGAAGAACCTGGTGGAGATCATCCTGGCGAACAACGGCTACGACGTGGTGAACCTGGGGATCAAGGTGCCGCCGGAGGAGTTGATCAAGGCGTTTCACGCGCACAAGCCGGATGTGATCGGGTTGTCGGGGCTCTTGGTGAAGAGTGCGCAGCAGATGATCGTGACGGGCGAGGACTTGCGCGAGGCGGGGATTGACGCGCCGCTGATGGTGGGCGGGGCGGCATTGTCGGAGAAGTTCACGGTGACGCGGATCGGCCCGGCGTATCAAGCGCCGACATTCTACGCGAAGGACGCGATGACCGGGTTGCGGCTGATGAACGAGATCATGGACCCGGCGCTGCGGGCGGAGGTATTGTCGCGGCACGTGTTCACGGTGGCTGCGGCGCCGGCGGCGGTGGAAGCCGCGCCGGTGGCGTTGAGCGAGGCGCGCAGTTCGAAGGTCCGTGTGGACGTGCCGATTCCGCCGGCGCCGTATTTGGACCGGCGTGTGCGGACGGTGCCGAATCTGGCGGAGGTGTGGAGCTATATCAATCCTTTCATGCTTTACGGGCGGCATCTGGGGTACAAGGGGAGCTTTGAGAAGGGGTTGCACGAACGGGACCCGAAAGCTTTGGATTTGTTCCACCAGATGGAAGAGGTGAAGCGGCTGGCGGCGGAGTTCATGAAGGTGCGGGTGGTCTGGCAGTATTTCGAGGCCGAGCGGGACGGGAACCGGGTGCAACTGTTCGAGGCCGGGGCAGCGGCGCCGGTCCACTCATTCGAGTTTGGACGGCAGGCGAAGGAAGACGGGTTGTGCCTGAGCGATTACATTCTGGGTCCGGACGAGAACGGGCGGCGGGATCATCTGGCGATGTTTGTTTGCACGGCGGGCGAGGGTGTGCGGGCGCGGAGTGAAGAGGCGAAGGCGAAGGGCGAGTTCTTCCTGGCGCACGCGCTGCAGGCTCTGGCGATTGAGACGGCAGAGGGTTGTGCGGAGTGGGTCCACCGGCGGATCCGCGAGGATTGGGGCTTCCCGGATGTTCCGGCGATGACGATGCAGGAGCGGTTCACGTCGCGGTATCGCGGGAAGCGGTACAGCTTCGGGTATCCGGCGTGTCCGAACCTGGACGATCAGCAGGGGATGTGGAAGCTGCTGCGGCCGGAGGAGATTGGGGTGGAGTTGACGGAAGGGATGATGATGGAGCCGGAGGCGTCAGTGAGCGCGCTGGTGTTCCACCATCCGGACTGCGCGTATTTCACCGCGGCGGAGGCGCCGGAGACGGCGCCGGTTTCGTGAAGCGGAAGGGGAGCCAGAGCAGGTAGAAGAGCGTGACGGCGACAAGTTCGCCGACGAGCAAATAGCCGGGCCAGGGGCCGAAGAAGTCGAGCAGGGTGGCGCTCGCAGGCTTTTCACAGAGGTACATGTAGTTGGTGCCGAAGGCGAGGTTGAAGGAGCCGACGGCGAGGGCCCAGAGGTTGACGGCAACCAGTGCGCGCAGCCAGGAGCGGGGTTCGGGGCGTTGGAGGCGGCCGAGAGTGAGGGCAAGGGCGGAGGCGACAACGCCGCCGTGGGCGGTGAAGAAGTAGAGAGTGGGATAGGAGAGCGGGGGCGCCCAGAGGTCGGGGGTCATGACGGTGAGCAGGGTGCCGCTGAGGCCGGTGTAGTAGAGGATCTCGAAGGGCCAGCGGCGCAGGGTGAAGCAGGCGGCGACGGTACACCAGAGGGTGAGATCGCAAAGCTGCAGAGGGAGGGCTTCGGGGAAGCGGATACCTTCGGCGCGGATACGCCAGACGTACCAGACGATTTCATTGATGGCGAGGAAGGCGCCGAGGGCATAGCGGGCGCGGGGGAATCGGCGGAAGAGAAGGCCGAGCGCAATTCCGGCGGCGAGCATCACCGTGAGGACGATGCGGTGGAAAGGGCCGAAGATGACGAACTGGTCTGCCATGGCTATTGCGGTTTGGGGTAGTGGGGCGAGTGAAGGATGCTCTGGGGGCGGGGGACGAGGCGGCCGTTACTGACCCATTTTTCACCTCGTTCGGCCAGATGCTCGATCATGCGGGAGCGCCAGAGGCGAAGGGTGGGTTCGTGGGCGGCGTGAGCAGAGAGATCGTTCAGTTCGTTGGGGTCGGTGGCGAGGTCGAACAGTTGTTCTTCGCCCTGCTGCGCGTGGTAGATGTACTTGTGGCGACCGTCGGTAAGGGCGCTCCAGTGGTTGGCGGGGGAATAGCAGACGTCGTGTTCGAGGTCGATCCAGGGGCGTTTGACCGTGAGGAGGTTCTGGCCGTCGAGAGGGATTGGGGACTGCTTTTCGGCGGCGTTGAGGAAGGTGGGGAGGACGTCGCGAAGTTCGACGGGGGTGAGGTCGACAAGGCCGGCGGGCGCGCCGGGACCGCGGACCAGCATGGGAATGCGGGCGGAGGCTTCGTAGGCGTAGGATTTGCGCCAGAGGTGGTGGTCGCCGGTCATGTCGCCATGATCGGAGAAGAAGAGGATGAGGGTTTCGTCGAGCATGCGGCGCTTTTCGAGGGTTTCGAGGAGGCGGCCGATCTGTTCGTCGATGAAGGTGATGGATCCGGCGTACGCGGCACGGGCGAGGCGGATCTCTTCGGCGGGCATGCGACCGTGCCAGATGTCGTCTTTGGGGCCGCTGCGGGATTCGTACTTACCGGCCCAGGATCCGACGACGGGTTCGGGGAGTGAGCGCTGCTGGTAGCGTTTGAGTAGGCGGGCCGGCGGGTCGTAGGGGCTGTGGGGACGGGCGAAGGAGACTTTGAGGAAGAAGGGGTTGGGGCGGTCGTAGTCGGCGAGGAAGCGGGTGGCGCAGTCGCCGGTCCAGCGGGTGGGGTGGAGATATTCGGGCAAACGATATTCCCCGCCACGATAATCGTTCCAACCGATACCGGTGGCGTCGGGGTTGAGGAGCGGGGCTTGGGAAGCGAACCAGGCGCGGTAGTCGCTGCGGAAATGCGGGGATTCGGCGCGGCCGGATTCGTCGAGCAACATCTGGTGAAAGCCGTGGGTATTGCGCTGCGGGGTCCAGTGCATTTTGCCGATGCCGCAGGTGTGGTAGCCAGCTTCGCCCAGGATGCGGGGCTTTTCGACGGGGTATTTTTCAGGGACGCGGGAGTATCCGAGCATGCCGTGGCGCCAGGGTGAAAGGCCGGTGAGGAGTGCGGCGCGCGCGGGGGTGCAGGTGGGGGTGGAGGAGTAGGCGTGGCGGAAGCGGATGCCCTCGCGCGCGATGCGGTCGAGGTTGGGGGTGTCGAGGGTGGGGTTTTCAGCGCCGATGGAATCGCCGCGCTGCTGATCGGACATGATCATGAGCAGGTTGGGGCGGGAGACGGAGCGGGCGCGCAGGATGGCGGGAGCAGCGGCAAAAAGCTTGAGTGCGGAGCGACGGCGGATCATCTCCGTTATGTTGTCACATGGAGAGGGCGGCGGCGAGGCGGTCGAGATCGGCTTCGTTGTTGTAGAAGTGGGTCGAAACGCGGAGGCGGTTGTGGCGGGCGGAGACGAGGACTTTGTGCTGTTTCAGGTCGCGAGCGACGGCGGAGGCATCGCGTCCGGGGAGGGCGGCGGCGATGACCGGCGAACCGGAATCGGGCAGAGGTTCGGCGCCGAGGCGGGCGAGGAGGTGACGGGCGGCGGCAGCGAGCGAGAGGACGCGGGTCTCGATGGCCTCGGGAGTGAGTTCGAGCATCAGTTCGACGCTGGCTTCGAGGGCATAGAGGGCGGAGGAGGGCAGCATGCCGCCTTCGTATTTTTCAGCGGAGGACTTGAACTCGGGGGCGCCGTGGTGGAGGTGGTCGACATTGCGCCAGCCGTGGTGGGAGCGCCAGCCAATGGTGAGGGGTTGGAGGCGTTCACGGAGGCGGGGGTGGACGAGCATGAAGCCGGCGCCGTTGGGCGCGAGCATCCATTTGTAGGCGTTGACGGCGAAGAGGTCCGGAGCGGTGTGGGTGAAGTCGAAGCGGAGCGCGCCGGCGGACTGGGTGCCATCGAGGAAGGTGATGATGTTGCGGCGGGCGCACTCCCGGCAGAGTTCGTCGAGCGGAGCGCGGAAGCCAGTGGAGTAGTTGACGGTGCTGAGAGCAACGAGGCGGGTGCGCGGGTTGAGGCGATCGAGAACCTGGTCGAAGGGGAGTTCATGAACAATGACGCCGCGGCGAGAGAGGTGGGCGGGGGCGTAGATCTGGTTGGGGAATTCGTTTTCGAGGGTGATGATTTCATCGCCGGGTTGCCAGTCGAGGCCGGTGCCAAGGAGGGCGAGGGCGGTGGCGGCGTTGGGGATGAAGGCGACGTCGTCGGGGGTGGCGGTGAAGAGGCGGGCGAGTTTTTCGCGAAGGCGGTCGTGGTCGTCAAACCAGGTGAGGAAGGCCGAGCAGGCGGTCTCGTCGCGGTGGGCGAAGTGGTTCGTGATGGCCTCGACGCCGCGGCGGGGGATCTGTCCGAAGGTGGCGGTGTTGAGGAAGGTCCACGCGCGTAGGGAGGGGAACTCGCCGCGAACGAGTTCCCAATCGGGTGTCACTGCTTTGCCGCGGCGATCTGGGCGGCCAGCAGACGGGCGGCTTCGGTGACTGCGACGTCGGCGGATTCGCGGGTGCGGCGATTGACGACCTCGACTTTGCCATCCACGAGTTTCTTGCCGACGTTGACGCGGAAGGGGATGCCGATGAGGTCGGCATCCTTGAACTTGACGCCGGGCGAGAGGTCGCGGTCGTCGAGGAGGACATCGACGCCGAGGGCCTTGAGTTCGTCGTAAAGCGCGCGGGCGGCGGTCTGGAGGGACTCGTCCGAAGACTTGACCGGGGTGATGACGACCTCGAAGGGGGCGATGGCGGCGGGCAGGGTGATGCCGTTCTGGTCGGCGAAGAGTTCGACGGCGGCGCAGAGGATGCGCTCAACGCCGATGCCGTAGGAGCCCATGATGACGGGGGTTTCGACGCCTTCGTGGTTGAGGACGTTGAGGCCCATGGAGTGAGAGTACTTGTAGCCGAGCTTAAAAATATGGCCGATTTCGACGGTTTTGAGGATTTCCAGGGGGAGGCCGGATTCGAGTTCTGTGTCGCCGGGAGCGACCTGGCGGAGGTCATGGAACTCCGGGGCGAAGTCTTCACCGGGGGTGACGTTGAGCAGGTGATAGTCGTCGAGATTGGCGCCGCAAACCATGTTTTTGCGGTCCTGGAGCGCGATATCGGTCAGTATTCGCACGTTTTTGACGCCGACGGGTCCGAGTGAACCGGCGTCGGCGCCCAGGATCTGGCGCATTTCCTCGGGGTGGGCGGGGCGGAACTCGGTGCAGCCCGCGGCGGTCTGGAATTTGGTTTCGGAGAGCTGATGATCGCCGCGAAGGACGGCGATGACGGGCTTTTCGTCGGCCATGAGGACGAGGGTCTTCATGAGCGAGGTTTGGGGGAGTTTGAGGAATTCGGCGACCTGTTCGATGGTCTTTGCGCCCGGGGTATGGACCTTTTCGGGGGCGAGGGCGCCATCGGGGTCAGGGACAGTGGGCGGAACGGGGCGCGAGACAGCTTTTTCGAGGTTGGCGGCGTAGCCGGTGGGGCGGCAGATGACGGTGTAGTCTTCGCCGGCTTCGGTGGCAACCATGAATTCCTGGGACTGGGAGCCACCCATGGCGCCCGAGTGGGCGTCGACGGTGACGTATTCGAGGCCGCAGCGGTCGAAGATCCGGCAGTAAGCGACGCGATGCTTTTCGTAGCTGTCGTCAAGTCCGGCGGGGGCGAGGTCGAAGGAGTAGGAGTCCTTCATGATGAACTGGCGGACGCGGAGCAGGCCGGACTTGGGGCGGGGTTCGTCGCGGAATTTGGTCTGGATCTGGTACCAGATCTGGGGGAGCTGTTTGTAGGAGCGGACTTCGCCACGGGCGAGGGCGGTCATGATCTCTTCGTGGGTCATGCCGAGGCAGAGGTCGCGGCCGAAGCGGTCCTTGAGGCGGAACATGTTGTCGCCCATGACGTCCCAGCGACCGGATTCCTGCCAGACTTCGGCGGGGTTGAGGGCGGGCAGGAGGAGTTCCTGAGCGCCGATGGCGTCCATTTCCTGGCGGATGATGCCGGTGATTTTCAGCAGGGAGCGCTGGGCGAGGTAGAGGTAATTATAGATCCCAGCGGAGAGTTGGCGGATGTAACCAGCGCGCAGGAGGAGTTGATGACTGACGACTTCGGCCTCCGCGGGGGTTTCGCGCAGGGTGGGGATGAAGAGACGGGACCACAGCATAGGGGTGAAACCTCCCAGAATAGCATGGGGGAGTGGGGCGGCTTCATTTGCACGGGCGGGCTATCCTGAAGCTTTGTCTCACGCATGTCCGAAAACAAATCTCTCCCCAACGAAATCCTGATCCACATTGCGCAGGTCCTGAATGTGCCCCTGAAGGGGGTGCTGGCGGTGATTGAACTCCTGGACGAAGGCGGCACGGTGCCGTTCATCGCGCGCTATCGCAAGGAGGTGACCGGCAATCTGGACGAAGTACAGATCCGCGACATCGAGGAGCGGTTGGGCTACTTCCGCGAGCTGGAGCAGAGGCGGGCGACGATCCTGGCTTCGATTGAGGAGCAGGGGAAGCTGACTGACGAATTGAAGGCGCGGATCCTGGCGACGATCGAGAAGAGCGAGTTGGAGGATTTGTACCTCCCCTACAAGCCGAAGCGGCGGACTAAGGCGACGATTGCGAAGGAGAAGGGGCTGGAGCCGCTGGCGGACTGGATCTGGGCGCAGGAGGGCGCGGGTCTGCTGGAGTACGCGGCGACGTTTACCGGCGTGGCGAGCGTGGAGGAGGCCCTGGAAGGGGCGCGGCACATTCTGGCGGAGCGGATCAGCGAGGACGCCGATCTGCGCAAGGGCTTGCGGCAGATGATGTGGGACGAGGGTGTGGTGGCGAGCCGGAAGATGATGGACGCCAAGGACGAGCAGGAAAAGTTCAAGATGTACTACGAGTACCGGGAGCCGGTGGCGAAGATTCCGTCGCACCGGATGCTGGCGATCCGGCGGGGGGAGAGCGAGAACGTCCTGTACTTCCTGATTGAGATGGAAGCGGAGCGGGCGGTGGGCTGGCTGAAGTCGCGGGTGTTGCGGGAGACGGGTGAGTGGACGCCGCAATTGGAACTGGCGATCGAGGATTCGTGGTCGCGGCTTTTGAATTCGTCGATACAGACCGAGGTGCGGCTGGAGTTGAAGAAGCGGTCGGACGAAGAGGCGATCCGGGTGTTCAAGGAGAATCTGGAGAATCTGCTGCTGTCGGCGCCAGCGGGGCAGATCGGGGTACTGGGGATTGACCCGGGGTTGCGGACGGGCTGCAAAGTGGCGGTGGTGGACCAGACGGGCAAATATCTGGCGAATGACGTGATCTACCCCGGCGTGCCGCGGAATGATGTGGCGGGGGCGGCGAGGACGCTGAAGGCGCTGATTGACCGGTGGAGCGTGAAGGCGATCGCCATTGGCAACGGGACGGGATCACGCGAGACGGAGGCGTTCGTGCGCGGGTTCCTGAAGGCGGAAGGGCTGGCGGGCATTTTCTGCGTGATGGTGAATGAAAGCGGGGCCTCCATTTACTCGGCATCGGACATCGCGCGGGCGGAGTTTCCGGATCTGGATCTGACGGTTCGCGGGGCGATTTCGATAGCGCGGCGGTTGCAGGATCCGCTGGCGGAGTTGGTGAAGATCGATCCGAAGTCGATTGGGGTGGGTCAATACCAGCACGATGTGGATCAGAGGCAGTTGCAGCAGGGACTGGAGGCGGTGATCGAGAGTTGCGTGAACCGGGTGGGCGTGGATTTGAACACGGCATCGTGGGCGCTGCTGCGCTATGTGGCGGGGGTGACGGAGCGGACGGCGCAGAAGATCGTGGAGTACCGGAACGAGAACGGGGCATTCCGCTCGCGGGTGCAGTTGATGGCGGTGACGGGCGTGGGTCCGAAGACATTCGAGCAGGCGGCTGGGTTCTTGCGGATTCGGGGTGGGGAGAATCCGCTGGACATGACGGCGGTGCACCCGGAGTCGTACAAGGTGGTGGAGAGCATTGCGGGAATGCTGGGCGTGGGGTTGGAGGAGTTGATCCGGAAGCCGGAGTTGCTGGCGGGGGTGAAGAAAGATGGATTGGAGGTGGGCGTTTACACGCTGAACGACATTCTGGAGGAGTTGAAGAAGCCGGGGCGGGACCCGCGCGAGCAGTTCGTGGCACCGAGTTTCAAGGAGGGGGTCAACGAACTGAAGGATGTGCAGGAGGGGATGGTGCTGGAGGGGGTGGTGACGAACGTGACGAAGTTCGGGGCGTTTGTGGATGTGGGGGTGCATCAGGATGGGTTGGTGCACGTGAGCGAGTTGTCGAACCGGTTTGTGAAGGACCCAGGCGAGGTGGTGAAGGTGGGGCAGATCGTGAAGGCGAAGGTGCTGAACGTGGATCTGAAGGCGAAGCGGATTGCGTTGTCGCTGAAGGCATTGATGGCGCCGGCGCCGGACCGGGGACCGCGGCGTCAGCCGGCGCCGAAGCAGATTTCGGTGGACGACAAGATCTCGGCGCTGGCGAACAAGTGGAAGATGCGTTAGGCGCGGAGGGCGGACTTGACGACGCTGCCGTGGACGTCGGTGAGGCGGAAGTGGCGTCCCTGGAACTTGTAGGTGAGCCGTTTGTGGTCGACGCCGAGGCAGTGGAGGATGGTGGCCTGGAGGTCGTGGACGTGGACGGGGTCGGCGGTGATGTTATAGCCGTAGTCGTCGGTTTCTCCGATGGAATGGCCCGCGCGGACGCCGCCGCCGGCCATCCAGATGGTGAAGGCGCGGGGGTGGTGGTCGCGGCCGTAGTCGCCTTCCGTGAGGCGGCCCTGGCAATAGACGGTGCGACCGAATTCGCCACCCCAGACGACGAGGGTGTCGTCGAGCATGCCGCGTTGTTTCAGGTCGCGGACGAGGGCGGCGGAGGCCTGGTCGGTCTGGCGGCAGAGGGTGGGGAGGCCCTTGGGGAGTCCGCCGTGGTGGTCCCAATCGCGATGGTAAAGCTGGATGAAGCGGACTCCGCGTTCGGCGAGACGGCGGGCGAGGAGGCAGTTGTAGGCGTAGGTGCCGGGCTTGCGGGCGTCTTCGCCGTAAAGGTCGAAGGTGGACTGGGGTTCTTTGGAGAGGTCGGCGAGTTCGGGGACGGAGGATTGCATCCGGAAGGCCATCTCGTACTGGGCGATGCGTGTTTCGATTTCGGGGTCGCCGATGTCGTTGAGATGGGATTCGTTGACGGATTTGACGGCATCCAGCCAGGCGCGGCGGTGCTGGCGGGAGAAGCCGTTGGGGTCGGAAAGGTAGAGGACCGGATCGCCGACAGAGCGAAATTTGACGCCCTGATAGCGTGAGGGGAGGAAGCCACTGCCCCAGAGGCGGTCGTAGAGGGGTTGGCCGCCGCCGCCGGCGCCGGGCGAGATCAGGACGACGAAGGCGGGGAGGTCTTTGGTTTCCGCGCCGAGACCATAGCTGACCCAGGCGCCGATGGAGGGGCGGCCGGCGACCTGGGAGCCGGTTTGAAGGAAGGTGACTGCGGGGTCGTGGTTGATGGCTTCTGTGTGGAGGCTTTTGATGATGGTGATTTCGTCGGCGATGCCTGCTGTGTGGGGGAGGAGGTCGCTGATCCAGGCGCCGGACTGGCCGCGGCGGGCGAATTTGTAGGGTGACGGAACGACGGGGAAGCGCGCCTGGGAGGCGGACATGGTGGTGAGGCGCTGGCCCTTGCGGATGGATTCGGGGAGATCCTGCCCGGCGAATTCGTTGAGGCGGGGTTTGTAGTCGAAGAGTTCAAACTGGCTGGGGCCGCCGGACTGGAAGAGATAGATGACACGGCGGGCGGAGGGGGCGTGGTGGGGCTTGCCGAAGAGCGAAGAAAGGGCAGCAAGGCCGGCGCCCTGGCGGAGGATGGCACGGCGGGTCAGGGTATTCATTCGCGGGTCACAGCCTCGTCAAGGTTGAGAATGGCGGACGCGACGGCGGTCCAGGCGGCGAGTTCGGCGGGCTGGACTTTGGGGGGGAGCGGGGCGTCGCCCTGCTGGAGGTAGGCGCGGGCGTCGGCGGGATTCTGCGCGTAGAAAGTGTGCATTTGACGCAACAGACGCGTCAAAACATCACTTTCAGACGCGTTTGGCGCGCGATTGAGGACGAGTTCGAAGCCGGTTTGCAGGCCGCGGTCGGCGATCATCCGTTCGGCGAGCTTGCGGGCGGCTTCGAGGAAGGTGACATCGTTCATCAGGTTGAGGGCCTGGAGGGGGGTGTTGGTGCGGGAGGTAGTGACGGTGCAGACCTCGCGGGTGGGGGCGTCGAAGTTGACCATCATGGGCGGGGCGATGGTGCGCTTCCAGTAGGTGTAGAGGCTGCGGCGATAGAGATCTTCGCCCATTCCTTGCTGGTAGCCCTTGCCGCCGTGGAGTTCTTCCCAGAGCCCTGGGGGTTGGTACGGATTGACGGAGGGGCCGCCGGTCTTTTCGACGAGCAGGCCAGCGGCGGCGAGGGCCTGGTCGCGGATGGCGGAGGCGGGGAGGCGGAAGCGGGGACCGCGGGCGAGGAGGCGGTTCTCGGGATCGCGTTCGAGCAGCGCGGGGGAGACGCGCGAGTCTTGCCGGTAGGCGGCGCTGGTGACGATGAGCCGTGTGATGTGGCGGAGGTCCCAACCGGAATCCATGAATTCGACGGCGAGCCAGTCGAGCAATTCGGGGTGGGAGGGGGCGTCGCCCTGGGAGCCGAAGTCGTTGACGGTCTTGACGAGGCCGGTTCCGAAGAATTGGCCCCAGAGGCGGTTGACCTGGACGCGGGCGGTGAGCGGATTCTCGCGGGAGACGAGCCAGCGGGCGAGGGCGAGGCGGTCGGGTCTGGCGCCGGGGGGCAAGGGGGGCAGGATGGAGGGGACGGCGGGATCGGCCGACTCGATGGCAAGGCGGATATTGCGAGCGGCGGTGTTATGGCCTTCACCGAAGGCGGCAGTGAGGATGAGGATCTTCTTCACTCCCCTCCATGCTGTGGCTGGCGAGTGACGATGGAAGGGAGGTCAGGTAAAGAGTTGTCCACACTTTCGGGGGCTTGCCAGAGGTCGGGCGGGTCGCACAAGCTGTGCGGGTCCGACGGTTCCGGCCATGGCCGGTTGCGGT
>ERZ761609.1505-NODE-1505-length-20164-cov-48.618678_pt1 | contig 20164 bp, 23 predicted proteins | sample MGYA00511163_ERZ761609 | MGnify/ENA primary metagenome ERZ761609 (study PRJEB28899, sample SAMN02445070) | bioreactor sludge metagenome | biome: EBPR sludge | place: Australia: Brisbane, Thorneside Wastewater Treatment Plant | collected 2011-12-16 ... | reverse complement strand
GAGATTGGTCAGTGACTGGAGTTCAGACGTGTGCTCTTCCGATCTGCGGCGGCGCCACGGCCGCCGGTTTCGGCGCGGTCACTGCCGTCACCGCGGGCCGCTCGGCCGGTTCGGCACGCTCAACCGGCGCTACTTCCTGGGTCACCAGCGGCGGCGCCGGCTGCTCCACCGGCGTCTCGGCCGGCTTCGCCGCCTCGGAATCAAAGCGCTGCTTCCAGCTCTCGTCAATTCCGCCCCGGTTGTGGATGTACTGCTGGTAGATCTCTTCTTCCAGCCAACTGTTGATACTGACGCTCTGCTCGGATTCCGTAGGCATGATAGTGGTGTGTAGCCGCGGCTCCCCCCTCCCGGAAGATGCCGCCGGCGGTGTAATTCCAGTTTAACGCGCAAGCCTTCGCTCCCACTATGCTAGGGGAATGAAGTTGCTCGTGTTTTCCGACATCCACGGCGACTGGGCCGCGCTCGAACGGCTGCTGGCGGTCGAAGCCGACTACTACATCGCCGCCGGCGACCTGGCCAACTTCACCCGCGGACTCGACCGCGCAGCTGAACTCCTGCTCGCCCGCCGGGACCAGGTCTGGATTCTGCCCGGGAACCACGAACACGAATCCGCCACCGCCGCTCTGTGCGAGAAACATGGCTTCGGCCACCTGCACCGGCAGTCCTTCGAAGCCGCCGGCTTCCACATCGCTGGCCTGGGCCACTCCAACCCCACCCCCTTCGACACCCCCGGCGAATCCTCGGAAACCGAACTCGCCGAGCGCCTGGAACCCTTCGCGGCACTCGAACCGCTGATCCTCATCTGCCACTGCCCGCCCCTCAACACCCCGCTCGACGAAGCCGGACCGGGGCGCCACTTCGGCTCCGCCGCCGTCGCCAGCTTCATCCAGCGTGTCCAGCCTGACTGGTTCTTCTGCGGACACATCCATGAAGCGGCGGGCCGCAAAGCCCAGTTCGGCAGAACCATCGCTGTCAACGCCGGGCGCAAAGGCTACCTGCTCGAAGTCTGACCGGCCGTGAAAGGTCTCTCCCGCTTGCGGCATTTCCCCGTTGATGAAAGTCCTTGCCCTTCTCCTGCTGCTGACGCCCGCCCCGGCAGAACTGACTCGCCACCCCTGGCGCATGACCGACCAACCCTCCCCCGCGCCCGAAATGCGGTTCACCGCCGGTGATCCGCCGCGCGTAAGCGGCTTTGCCGGCTGCAACCAGTTCTCCGCCAATTACGAGTTGACCGAGGGCGGCAGACTTACCTTCGGCGCCGTCGTCCTCACCCGCATGGCCTGCGAAGACACCGCCATGCGGCGCGAACAACAGTTCCTCAACCTGCTCCGCCGCGTGAATGGGTACCGTTTCGACGGCCCCGAACTGCTGTTGCTCGAAAACGGCTGGGAGGCCGCCCGCTTCGCCGCGGCGCCCTGAATCCGTTCGCCGGATTGCCACCTTTCCCCCCCATCCCTGAGACACATTCCCAATCAACGGGCTTCTCTGCGCTGAGGGTTGGAAGCCCCGTATACGTCGAATGTCCGGCCTCTCTGCCCATGGAAGGCCTGTCTTCATCTATCGGTGGCACGTCGCGCCCGCAGGGCTGAGAATCCGCGCCTACGCCCCCGTTGGGCTAAGATGAGGTCTTGATACGAAGCTTTCACAGGCTGTTCCAGGTTGTGGCGCTCGCTGGCGCTCTGGCTCTCGGCGGCCTCGCCCAGGAGGGGAGCAACTACGACCCTCCGCCAGTGTACGAACAGCCCGAGCCCGAACCTCCTCCGCCCCCGCCGCCCCCGGAACAGCCTTTTTGGCAGCGGATCGACTACACCGAACCCATCAACCTGGTGAAGATCGCCCTGTTTTTCGGCTCGCTCCTGATGGTCATCCGCTGCTACCGCGACCTCCAGGAATAGCCCCCACGAAAAAGCCGCGCCCGCCTCGCGGCGGACGCGGCACAGTTCTCTTTCCCAAATCTTAGAACGGGTACAGCATCAAGCTCTCTGGTTCGCCGCCGCCGCCCGCAGGCACCGCGACTTCGCCCTCGGGACTGACTTGGCGGCAGTGGATGCCGGATTCGGCCAGAAACACCTCGTACTCCGCCGGCCGCACCAGCGTCCCCTGAATCAGCATCTCCGACAGCGGGTCCTCGATGTACTTCTGCAGTGCTCGCCGCAGCGGCCTCGCGCCATAACTCCGGTCCGTGCAGGTCTTCTCCAGGATGTACTTCGCCGCGTCCTCGTTCAACCGGATTCGCAGCTGCTTCGAAACCAGATTCGCATTGATCTGCTCCACCAGCAGGTCGATGATCTTCAGCAGATCATCTTCTACCAGTGAGGTGAACAGAATCACTTCGTCCAGACGATTCAGGAACTCGGGGTTGAACGCCCGCTTGACTTCCGCGTTCACCATCTCCTCCACCTTGTGCGGCATGCCCGCCTCGGCGTTCCCAAAGCCCATCTGGCCCTTCTTGTCGAGGAACCGCGCGCCCAGGTTCGAAGTCATGATGATGATCGTGTTCTTGAAGTCCACCTGGTTGCCGAGCCCGTCGGTCAACTGGCCATCCTCGAACACCTGCAGGAGAATGTTGTAAATGTCCGGGTGCGCCTTCTCGATCTCATCCAACAGAATGATCGAATAGGGCGACCGCTTCACCCGCTCGGTCAACTGCCCGCCCTCTTCGTAGCCGACGTAGCCCGGAGGCGAACCGATCAGCTTCGACACCGAGTGCTTCTCCATGAACTCCGACATATCGAAGCGGATCAGCGATTTCTCGGACCCGAACAGGAATTCGGCCAGCGCGCGCGCGACTTCCGTCTTGCCCACGCCCGTCGGTCCAAGGAACAGAAAACACCCGGCGGGGCGCTTCGGCGACTTCAGCCCCGCTCGCGACCGCCGGATGGCGCGCGCCAGTGCCCCGATCGCCTTGTCCTGGCTGACCACCCGCTTGTGGAGTTCCTCCTCCACCCGCACCAGCTTCGCCACTTCTTCTTCCTTAATGGCGGTCATCGGGACGCCCGTCCACTTGGCCACCACTTCCTCGATATCCTCCTTCGTCACCACGCCCGTGGACGAATCGTCGAGGTTATATTTGTCCCGCAACTGACGCAGGTTCTCGCGCTCCTTGCGCTCCTCATCCGAATAGAACCGCGCTTTCTCAAACTCGTGGTTCGCGATCGCCGTCTCCATCCGGTGGACCACAAACTTGATCCGCTTCTGCACATCCGCGATCTCCGGCGGCAGCGTCGTCTGCCGCAGCTTGATCCGCGCCCCCGCCTCGTCAATCAGGTCGATCGCCTTGTCCGGCAGGCAGCGGTCAGGAATAAACCGCGACGACGAATACACCGCCGTCTCAATCGCATCGTCCGTGTACGCCACCGCGTGGAACTTCTCGTAACGCTCCTTGATGCCGAACAGCACCTTGATGGCGTCCGCTTCCGAAGGCGGCGGCACCTTCACCGCCTGGAACCTCCGCTCCAGCGAGCGGTCCTTTTCAATCGACTTGCGGAACTCGCCCGGGGTCGTGGCGCCGATGCACTGAATCTCCCCCCGCGACAGCGCCGGCTTCAGAATGTTCGCGGCATCCAGCGAACCTTCGGCCGAACCCGCCCCCACCAGCGTGTGCAACTCATCGATGAAGATGATGGCGTTCTGATTGTCCATCAACTCCTTCATGATCGTCTTCAGGCGCTCCTCAAACTGGCCGCGATACTTCGTACCCGCCACGATCAACGATAAATCGAGCGCCAGAATCCGCTTGTCCGCAAGAAAACTCGGCACGTCGCCGTCGGCGATCTTCTGGGCGAGACCTTCGACAATGGCCGTCTTGCCCACGCCCGGCTCGCCGATCAGCACCGGGTTGTTCTTCGTCCGCCGGCACAGAATCTGCACCAGGCGCTCGAGTTCATAGTCGCGCCCGATCAGCGGGTCCAGCGATCCATCGGCCGCCGCCTGCGTCAGGTCCCGGCTGAACTCGCTCAATAGCGATGATTCCTTCGGCTTCGAAGTCGTCGTCCGCTCGGAGGTTGAACGCGCGATCTCCTCGCGCACGGTGGTCAACCGCAGTCCACGGTCGTGCAGAATCTCCGCGGCAAAACACTTTTCCTCACGCAGCAGTCCGAGCAGCAAATGCTCCGTGCCAATATGCTTGTGGCTCAGCCGCTCCGCCTCTTCCGCGGCGAATGCCAGCACCCGCTTGCATTCATGGCTCAGCGGCAAATCAACGCTGGTGGATACTTTCTCGCGGATCGTGGTCTGCGCCTCGATCTGTTTTCGGATCGACTCGATGTTGGCCTGGCTCCGGAGAAACCGGTTGGCCAGCGCCTTGTCTTCCCGGAGCAGACCCAACAGCAGGTGCTCGGTCTCGATGTACGGGCTGCCAAACTGGCTGGCTTCGTAGCGGGCGAAAAAGATGACCCTGCGGGCCTTTTCCGTGTAGCGTTCAAACATTCGTTTTGCGCCTCTCGCAAGATCCCGTGCGCTAAAGTAGCGCGTGAACCTCATCCCCGGCCGGACCAGGGCCGGAATCTGATCCCTCGCGCATCATCCGGCATGCGCGACCTTCCTTTATTGTAGGATGCGCGCCGCCCCCCGCAGGAACGAAGGATTCTCAATCCCCTTCCGGCTTCCCCGCGTGCAGCCCGCCATGCCGGAGTTCCAGCACCCGCTCCGCCCGCCGGGCAAACGCCGGATTGTGAGTCACATACACCGACGTCAGCCCGTGCGCCGCATGCAGCGACTCCAGCAGTTCCATGATCCGCGTGCCGGTATCCTCGTCCAGATTCCCTGTCGGTTCATCGGCCAGCAACAGCCGCGGCCGACCCACCAGCGCCCGCGCCAGCACCACCCGCTGCTGCTCCCCGCCCGAAAGCTCCCCCGCCCGGTGGTGCGCCCGCTCGGCCAACCCCACCTCCCCTAACCGCTCCCGCGCCGCCGCGATCGCCTTCGGCGCCGTTTCACCGCGAATCAGCAGCGGCATCGCCGCATTTTCCTCCGCCGTGAACTCAGGCAACAGCGTGTTAATCTGCCACACAAACCCGATTTCGCGGTTCCTGACCCGCGCCAGCTCCGGCTCGGGCAACTCCGTCAACTCCCGTCCGTCCAGCCAGATCCGACCCGCCGACGGCGCATCCAGCAGACCCAGCAAATGCAGCAAACTCGACTTGCCCGCCCCGCTCGGCCCCACCAGCGCCAATCGCTCCCCCCGTCTCACCTCCAGATCGAGCCCCGCGAACACCTCCAGCACCTGATCGCCCGAAGCATAACGCTTCGCCAGTCCCTCGGCGCGGAGCAAAGCCGGTGTGTCCATCACAACTCAACATTGTCGCCTACATCCTGCTCCGGCTCAGGTCGCGGGCAACCTCCGCCCCCACCCCCGAGAAATCCTCATAGACCTCCCGGGCGCGCTCCAGCGCCGCTTGCACGTGCGGCAGAATGTTCCGTTCCCCGATGTGCTGGACGAACTCCGCCTGTTCCAGAAACTGCGCCGGCTGATTCCGCGCCCCACACAACAACAGCGTCCGGCCCGCCTTCCGCAACCGGTCGTTCAATTGCTCCAGGGCGTGCAAACCCGTCGCGTCAATCGCCGTCATGTTCCGCAGCCGCAGAATCACGATGGGCGAAAACCGCCCCAGGTCGCTCGTCTCATCCGCCAGCAGATCCGTGGTGCCAAACAGAAACGGACCGTGGATTCTCAGGATGGTGACGTACGGCGGCACGTCCTTGTCCTGCAGAATGTGTGGACGCCCGTCCTCGATGTACTCCACCGTCACGGCCGAAACCGTCGTCGTCTGCGAAATCCGGTAGATGTAAAGCAGCGCCGCCAGCGCCATGCCCACCTCCACCGCCAGCGTCAGGTCGGCCACCACGGTGAGGACAAACGTGATCAGCCAAACCGATTTGTCCGCCAGATCCAGCCGCCAGATCGCCGCCGTCTCCCGCCACTCGCCCATGTTGTAGGCCACCACGAACAGCACCGCCGCCAGCGTCGCCAGCGGAATAAAGCGCGCCAGCGGCGCCGCGATGAGGATCACCACCAGCAGCGTCAGCGCATGCACAATCCCCGAAACCGGCGTCCGCGCCCCCGCGCGAAAATTCGTCGCCGTCCGCGCAATCGCCCCGGTCACCGGAATGCCGCCCACAATCGGGCTGACCAGATTCGCCACGCCCTGCGCCGCCAGTTCCACATTCGAGTTGTGCCGGTCCCCGATCATCGTGTCGCCCACCACGGCCGACAACAGACTCTCCACCGACGCCAGCAACGCCACCGTCAACGCCGCCGGCAGCAGCGGCAGAATCAGGTCCGCGCGGAACTCAGGAATGTCGAACACCGGCAACCCCTGCGGGATGCCGCCAAACTTCGTGCCAATGGTCTCGACATTCAGGCCCAGCAGCGCCACCGCCATCGTGCCCCCCACCAGCGCCACGATCGAACCGGGCACCTTCGGCGCCCACCGCGGAACCAGCAGGATCAGCGCCAGCGACGCCGACGCCAGCGCCACCGTCACCGGATCCGCCGCCCCGATGTTCTCCGCCAGCGCCCGCATCCGCGCCATGAACTCGCTCGGATCCCCCGGCAGGTTCACTCCCAGAAAGTCCTTGATCTGCGTCGAAGCGATCAGCAGCGCGATCCCGTTCGTAAACCCGATCACCACCGGCCGCGGAATGTAGCGCACGGCCGCCCCCAGGCCGCTTAACCCCAGCACCAGCATGATCAGTCCCGCCATCATCGTCACCACCAGCAGGCCCGAAAGCCCATGCTGCGCGATGATGCCCGAAACGATCACCACAAACGCGCCCGTCGGCCCGGATATCTGGATCTTCGAACCGCCCAGCAGCGACACAATCAACCCGCCCACCACCGCTGTATAGATGCCCGCCTGCGGCGTCACCCCCGAAGCGATGCCAAAGGCCATCGCCAGCGGCAGGGCCACCAGCCCCACCGTCACACCCGCGATCACATCGCGCGTCAGATCCTCGCGGCGGTACCCATGCAGGCACTCAAGCAGCTTCGGCCGCCACAGCCGGAAAGGTAACTCACCCGGCAGGCTGGTCATCCGCGCGCCCTCCGGGCCAGCCGCCGTTCGCCTTCCGCTTCCATCTCCTCAATCATCGCCGTCGTTCCTTTCAGTTGACGCAGGAAGTAACTCTTCAGAATGTCCAGCACCTCGTTCAGCACCGGGTCGCGCAGCGAATAGAACACCTGATTGCCCTCGCGCCGGTTCACCACCACCCGCTTCGCCCGCAACACCGCCAGATGCTGCGATCCATTCGCCTGCTCCAGGCCCAGCCGTTCGATCAGTTGTCCGGCCGAAAGCTCGCCCTCCCGCAGCGCCTCCACCATCGCAATCCGCGCCGGATGCGCCAGCGCCTGGAAAATCTCGGCCTTGAACTGCCGCAGTTGCTCCATCGTAGTATCAGTATATTCGCAATATCTGATATTCGGCAACCGTTGCGCCCCCGCCTGCCCGGACGATACGATCAGGCCCTGAGGTCTCCGCCATGCGTCTGCCATTGCTCCTTCTTCTGTTGACCACCGCCGCCCTCGCCCAGAAGCCCCAAACCATCGACCTCATCCGCGACCGCTTCGAACCCATCCGCTACGAGGACCAGCGCCTCGAAGGCTTCCTCGGCGAACGCCTCCGCATCAACCTCGAACGCCGCCTGCTCAACATCGAGGAACAGGCCCTGCTCGAAGGCTTCCAGTCCCGCCCCGGCAAACACCCCTGGATTGGCGAACACATCGGCAAATACCTCCACGCCGGCGCCAACACCTTCCGCCTCACCAAAAACGAAGCCCTCCGCGCCCAGATGACCCGCATGGCCCTCGCTCTCATCGAGACCCAGAAGGAAGACGGCTATCTCGGTACCTACACCGACGACCAGCGCTGGACCAGTTGGGACGTCTGGGTCCACAAGTACAACCTCATCGGCCTGCTCTCCTATTACGAGATCTCGGGCGACCAGCGCGCTCTCGACGCCGCCTCGAAGATCGGCCTCCTGCTCCACCGCGAGTTCGTCACCCGGAAGCGCGACGTCGTCGCCAGTTCCACCCACGTCGGCATGGCCGCCTCCAGCGTCCTCGAACCCCTCTGCCAGCTCTACCGCCATTCGGGCGACTATCGCCACCTCGACGCCGCTCTCGCCATGGTCAAAAGCTGGGAACAGCCCAACGGACCCAAGCTCCTCTCCTCGCTGCTCTCCCACGGCGACGTCCACCGCACCGCCAACGCCAAGGCCTATGAAATGATGTCCGACCTTGTCGGCCTCCTCGAGCTCTACCGCATCACCGGCACCCCCGAGTACCTCGAAGCCCCCCGCCGCGCCGCCCACGACATCGCCGCCCGCCGCCGTTTCATCACTGGCACTACCAGCAACCACGAACACTTCCAGGCCGACAACCTCTTCCCCGCCGAACCCTCCAACGACGTCGGCGAAGGCTGCGCCACCGTCACCTGGATGCAGCTCAACTGGCACCTCCTCCGCCTCACCGGCGACCCCCGCTACGCCTCCGAACTCGAACGCACCATCTTCAACCACTTGCTCGCCGCCCAGGAGACCGCCACCGGCGACATCTGCTACTTCACGCCCCTGAACGGCCCCAAGTCCCCCACCCGCGGCGTCAACTGCTGCCGCTCCTCCGTCCCGCGCGGCATCTCGCTCATCCCCCAGGCCGTCTGGGGCGCCGAGGGCGAAGCCGTCAAGGTTCTCCTCTATACTCCCGGCCGCGCCACCGTCAACGGCCTCATCCTCACCTCCGAAACCGACTTCCCGGCAAGCGGGCGCGTCCGCCTCACCGTCACCGGCCTCGCCCGCGGCCAGCGCGTCCCCATCCTCCTCCGCGTCCCCGATTGGACCCGCCGCTTCACCGCCCGCCTCGGCGACGAAACCCTCACCGGCAAGCCCGGCGCCTTCCTCCGCATCGAACGCGCCTGGGGTGTCGAAGAGACCATCGACATCGACATGGAACTCTCCGTCCACGTCCACGACGGCGCCCCCGCCTACCCCCACCACGCCGCCATCCAGCGCGGCCCCATGGTGATGGCCCTCGACCGCAACGCCAACCCCAACGTCCCCTACCTGTTCCGCGCCGCCCTCGCCAATCTCAGCCAGCCCGGCGACGGGCTCACCCTTCCGGGCCAAATCTGGCGCGATGGCAAACTCGAACCCGCCACGCTCCGCCTCGTCCCCTTCGCCGATGCCTTGGATGCCCGCGTCTGGCTCGCCAAACCAGGCCAGCTCTCCTCCGCGCCCGTCTCCCGGGCCGCCTTCGGCCGCGAACTCGCCCAGCGCCGCACCCATACCGCCCAGGGTTCCTTTATCGACGAACGCATCGACACCTCACGCTTACAAACCCCTCGCGAACCCGCCGGCGGCGAAGTCACCCTCGGCGTCGAACTCCGCGAACCCGGCCCCATAGCCCGTGTGACTGTCATCGCCGGGCAGGGCGGCGCCGGCTTCCGCGCCCCAGGACCCGTCCTGGAAATCCAGCGCTCCGCCGGGGCAGACTGGGAAGCAGCGGGTCAGTTCACGGGACGCCTGGCGAAAGCGGGCGAACGCCTCGAACTCCGCCTGTCCACGCCCGTCGCCCCCCACGCCATCCGCCTCCGCGGTGAAGTCGGGCCGGAAGGAGTCAGCATTGCCGAAATCGAAGCCTGGCCCGAGTGAAGACCCGGCGAAAGCCGCCGCCGATGCCGCCTACATCGCCCGCGCCGCCCGCGTCATGCGCTGGGTCGTCCGCCTCGCCTTCGTCGCCACCGTCGTGGTGCTGTATTTCACCATCGAGCCTGCTGTCCGCGCCTGGTGGTCCGGTGATCTCGAGCGCTGGATTCAGCAGTACACCGCCATGCGCGAAAAGATGCTGGCCGACGGCATCGACCCCGGCCCCCTCGTCCCGCCGCAATGGCAGCAGTGGGGCGTCACCGTCGGCGGCGGCCTCGTCATGCTTCTGCTCCTCGCCGGCCTCAATGCCGCCCTCAAGCGCATCGAGCGCCACGCGCCCCCGGCGAAGTAGCTACCGCCGCAACACCCGGATCCCGCCGTTCGACGTCGCCAGGTCCACCAGCGGACCCCCCGCGCCCATGCGCCCTTCCAGCCGGTTCTTGCTCATCTGCGTCGTGGTCACTTCAAATTCGGTGTTGATCGACCCGTTCGACGTGGACGCCTGCAACTGCGCATTCACGCCCTCCGGCAACCGCAGATTGATCGACGAATTCGACGTCCGCGCCACCAGCCCCGTGTTCACCCATTTCTCCAGCGTCACGTTGATCGATCCGTTCGACGTCGTGAACCGCAGCGGCAGCCCCGCTTCCGGCTCCGCCACCGTCGCGTCGATCGACCCGTTCGACGTCGTCGCGTCGATCCGTCCCTTCAGGTCCGTCCCGCGGATGCGCCCATTCGAGGTCTTCAGCGTCGCGTGGCCCCTGTAGCCCATCACCTCCACCCCGCCGTTCGACGTCGAAGCATCCAGCGTCCCCTCGAAGTCCGCCACCTTCAGCGACCCGTTCGACGTCCGCAGCCGGGCCTCGCCCCGCAGCGCTTCGGCCCGCAGGCTCCCGTTCGAGGTCTCGATCCGGTCCAGCGTCACCTTCCGCGGCAGCCGCAACACGTATTTCGCCCCGCAGTTGCAGTTCCGCACCGCGGGCCGGATCGTGCGGATGCGCAGCGAGTTCGGCTCGGACACCACCTCGATCTTCATCTGCTCCATCACCTCCCGGCTCGCAGCATACTTCGTGCCGGTAATCTCCACACTGTCGCGGTCCCAGCCCAGCAACTCGACCGAACCGTTGAAGTTCTCCAGAAACACCCGCCCGCCGGCCGCCAGCGCATGGGTCTCGGAGAAGTCCTCTTTGTACCGTGTTGAACTGCCCCAGCCTTCGCCATCGTAGTCACAGCCCACCAGGGCCAACGAGGCGGCCAGAGCCAAAGCAAGCTGATAGCGTCGCATGGATCAAACTCCTTCTCGCTGGATTACTACGACAGCCGCCCCCTGGAAGTTCAAAATTTTGCCCGGAAGTTTACGGCGCCCGGCTCTGCAGGCTAATAGTGGTACCGGGCTTGCAGGAAATCCACCACCTCGTCGGTGACGCGGTAAACCAGCCGGTGCTCCTGAGTGATCCGCCTCGACCAACAGCCGCTGAGCACGTGCCTGAGCAGTTCCGGCTTGCCCGCTCCTTCGAACGGGTCCCGGATCACCGCCTCCACGAGATCAAGAACCCGGATGGCAACACCCCGCTCGTTCTTAACCCAAAACCGGAGGTCTTGCAGAAACTCGGGCTGAAAGACGGCAACCCGCTTAGGCTGTCTCTTCACCCAACATCTCTTTCCGCAAGGCGGCTGCCGTCATCGGCTTGACCTTCGTCGTCTCCGACCGGCGAAGCGCCGTGAGCAAACGCCGCGCGTTCCGTGGCGAGCGAAGCAGGTGGGCGGTTTCCAAAAGCCCGGCCAGCTCGGAGGCCGGAATCAGCGCCACATCACCCGCCCCCCTGCGCCGCACAATCACCGTCTCCTGCTGGTCCACAACCTGATCCAGCACGCTGGCCAGATTCTCGCGCAGTCGGGTATAGGTCGTTTCGCTTGGCATTGGCTTCTCACTTACATTGTACAGGCTTACTGTACGGACTCAGACAGTGAAAGGGCGCCGGGGCCACCCTGGGCAAGCACGCGGCCGTCACCTTCGCCGGCGCTGCATAACCAAGGGGCGAGGGTCGAACCGCCGTGCTGAAACTACCAGCCCACCACGACCGTCCGATCGTGTGGGAAGCCTCGCCGGAGAATCTCAAACATGTCCACCCTTTCCAGAACTACCTGCACGAGAAGGCGGCTGCTGACACTACCACTCGCGATGGGCGCGGTTGGCGTTGCGTGCGGAAGGGCCATTCCCCCAATCACGTCCTCAAGCGGAGAACTGAGTACAGTCGGCCTCAGGACGGGAGTTGCGGATGTCTCTAATCTCGACCGAAGTAAATTGTTCCATATTCGGCCTGACTTTCCTGGCAGAGTTTGGAATGCAATTCAACTTATGCTCGACGGTTCAAGGATCATCTTTCAAGGCTCGATCGCGAAAGTTGGACCAGCTTACCTTGTGGTTGATCTTCAGGGCGAAATGCTCTCACACCTGCCTTGTCTGCCTGATACAGCTGGTTTGACGTCTGTGTTTGGGGAAGAGGGCCCACTGGCGGTCATGAGCCTGTGCCCCGAGATGTGCCTATCCGAGGACCTTAGCCAAGCGGCGTTCTGGAGCCCCGCCGACCGCCGTGACCAACTGAGGATCCACCGATTCTCTGACGGTTCCTCCCGGCAGGTGGCACGACTCAACGGCAATTCGAGGACACCTTTGGGGCCGGCGAAATACTGGAGGCCCCATTTCAGTTGGCACCCGAGCGGAGAAATACTTTCTTTCCATGACCAAGGGAGAATTCTTACCGTAGACCTCAACACAGGCTCAGTCGAGGTAGTTGCGCAGGGGTTCTGGCCGAGTTGGTCCCCTGCGGGCGATAGGCTTGCTTATGCATCACCGAAAGGCGATCTGATCATCGAAACCAAGACAGGCGGCGCGAAGATCAAGTCATTCCCCAAGCCCGTCATACACGCCTTAGCATGGTCTCCCGATTCCAGGTATCTGGCCGTGCCTCTCGATCACGGCTCGGCCTGGACTTTGTCTGGCAAGGGGGAACTGGCCATTCTAGATTCCGTCGACCTCTCGCATTTCTATACCGCACACGATGCTTCCAAGGATTCAATCCAGGCGGGTTACGGGCTGACCTACTTCAACTATTAGCCGGCCTTTTTGCGGGCGGGGCTGGACCGAATCCATCAGCCCTCCAGGCAGCGCGCCAAGATTCGAAAGGTTGCAGCTCGCACAGATGTGTTCGAGAATGAGAACGCGCGAGGAGTGGAATTTCTTCGCGCGGTGAAGCGGCTCGCGCGAAAAAGGAATCTGGTCTGCCACTGGAAAGCCTTCAGAGGTTCCGGGAGCCATGGGACGCTTTACCTGGGGCAGTGCTTCACCGTCGTTAAAGACCTGCAGAAAGACATCGGACCCGGCTTGCTGGCCGACATGTGTCGGCAACTCGGCATCCGCAAGGAGGATCTGTGATGTTCACCGCAACCTACCCCGCCACTTTCCTGCCCGAAGCCGATGGCCGCGGCTACCACGTCCGATTCCCGGATCTTCCCGAAGCGCTCACCGGCGGGGACGACCTGCCGGACACGCTGCTCCAGGCTGCTGACTGTCTCGCCGAAGCCCTCGCCGGCCGAATTGTCCGCGGCGACCCGATCCCCACCCCCTCCCGGGCGAAGCGTGGCCAACATCTCATCAGCGTCCCCCTGGCGCTCGCCCCAAAACTCGCCCTCTACCTCGCCATGCAGGAACGCGGCCTGAACAAATCCACCCTCGCCCGCCAACTCGGCGTCAGCGAGACCGTCGTCCGCAGGATGTTAAACCCCAAGCACGAATCCAAAGCTGACAAGATCCAGACCGCCCTCGCCGCCCTCGGCAAACGCCTCGTCATCACCATCGCCGACGCCGCCTGAGGCCGCACCCACGTCCAGCCACCGGCTACGAACTTGGAACTTGCGCTGTGGGTCTGCGTACTCGACTCTGGGGAGGTCACCCATGGCAATGAACAAGCAGGAAGTCGCCAGGCACGGAATCGGTTTCGGCACCGCCCTCGCCATCGCCATTTCCTGGTCACTCAACAAATCGCTCCTCTGGGCGATCATTCATGGACTGCTGAGCTGGATCTACGTCGCCTATTACGCCCTCATTCTGGCCTGAACCCCAAGATAATTTCGCCACATTATTCCGGAGGACCAACGCCCATGGCTGACTTTGTCCACTACCTCAGGCGAGTTCTTATGGTAAAGCCGCGCTTGCGGTATGGCTCCTCGCGTTTTGCGGAGAATAGGCCTCCTCGCAGTGGTTTTGGAATGCCGGCTTTCCATTCGTGCAGGGATGCGGGCGGACCTTCGAGTCATGTGAAGGCGGGTGAGACGATCTGGACTTTCGCCGTTTTGTATACACCATGGGGCTCCCTGCCCCCTTCCCTAGACGCAAAGGTCCTCGTTAGCAAGGTCGACATCCTTCCGGGGTCAAACGATCAAAAGACCGAGATTCGTCGGTTCGAAGCTGGCCCAGGTTCCAGTTGGTTTCCACTTCACGACGCTCGTGCGATTATTGACTCTCTTATCACGCTGGACCACAGACAAGTCGAGCGGAAGCTCCATGCACAATCATGTCGGCACCTCGGTTTCTCCCTTCAAAGCATCAGGAGACTCAAAGATGCCAGCGCGCTCGATGAATACTCGCGGCAGATTGTTCGCGACGGATATGCTTTCGTTAGTTATCGCCACCGGGACGGGACCCGTGCCGCGTTCTACTTGGTGGAACGGCTTCTTCTCGAAGGAAATGCAGTCTGGTGGGACCGGTGGTCTCTCCCGCGGCGCCTCGCAGAGCGAAGGGAGTATGTTGCCGACTTGGCTCTAACGAGACACATAAACGATCGAATTCGGTGTAGCAGGATGGTTCTGGGAGTAAAATCCCCATCATACGGGGAGAAGGGCAGCTACGCGCTCAAGGAGTGCCTTCTCGCAGGGAGAATAAACAAGTTCCACTGGGCCGAAGATCCGCACGGCCCTACAGCCAGTATCTAAACCGAGATCTTCTCGTTCCCCCTACCGCTCACAAGGCGGCGCCGGCACCACCGCAATCGGCATCGGCACGGACTTCCGTTGCACCTTCATCTCCGGCATCGGCGCCGGCTCCGCCAGCGGACCCACCTCCCGTAGCCGGATCGAACAGCGCTCCGCTACCCCCGCCGCCTGCGGCGCCCGTCCATCCGGACGCCCCTCCGTCAGCGCATTCCTCTTCACCAACCCCTCCACCGCCCGGTCCAGCGCCTCCTGCTGGATCTGGCCAAACCCCATGCCCGCCACCACCAACAACAGCGCCAGCAGCCGCACGTCCACCTCCTGCCCCCAAACTACCCCCGCCCCGGCCCAACGTCAATCCCGCGCGTGTAACATCCACCAACCCGGCCGCGCGCGCCAGCCCCCCACTGGCGCGCACACCGTCAGCCGCCCCTACTGCTGGGCCCACGCGATGAACTCGCTGGCCACACTCTTGCCCAGCGCCACCCCCGCCTGATTGTCCATCTCGAAGTGGATGCCCGCCCAGATCCGCGAATCGCCCGCTTCCTTGCCCATCGCGCGAATCAGGCCTGCCCGCTCCGGGAACAGATACGCCAGAACCTCCGCGCGCGCCGCCGAAAGCGTCGAATGATTCGAGGGATACGACGGAAAATTCGGCGCGGGGAACAGCGTGCTGAGCCCCGGGTCCATCATCGCCGGCCGCGGATACCAATACGCGAACTTGCCGTCCTGGCTGGCAATGAACGCATCCAGCCCCACCGCCCCCAGCAGCGCATACGCCCGCGCCGCCCGCGGCGGATCGGCCTCCAGCTTATCCTCCAGAATCCACCGGCCCAACTCCAGAAACGCCCACGGATACACCCCCTCCGGCGTCTGCCAGTACAGCGCTCGCGCATTCCGGTTCAGATTCGCGCCCGTCAACGCCCGGGGATACTCCCGCACCATCTTCAGGTCCGCCTGCGCCTCCGCCGAATCGCACCCGGGCGGCGGCGGCGGACGGTACGCTGACGGCGATGTCAGCAACAGCGGCTTCCAGTTCGCCGCCGCCGCGTTGCCCGGGTTCGTCCCGGTCCACTTGCACGCCCCCGTGGGCACCGCCCCCGTCCACGGAACATCCGACCCGTCCGCCTTCGCCTTCGCGATCACCTGCGCCGCCACCCGCCGGCCCAGTTCCAGCCCCGCAAAGTAGTCTGACGGATATTCCACTCCCGCATACAGCCGCGACCGCGCCGCCTCCGCTGCCAGATCCTCGAAATACTGCGCCTCCGCGGGCACCAGATAGGCCATCACGGCCGCCGCCGCCGCTGCCGTCGCCGCGTAGTCCGATGGATACGACGGACTCCCCGGAACCCCCACTCGCGCCGCAATCCCCTCATCCATCTGCGTCGGCCGCGCCCGGTTGTAGACATACTTCGCGTTCCATGCCGCAATCGTCGCGTCATGAATCGCCAGCGCCACATACGCATAGGTCCGCGCAAAGTGCGCACCCACCGGTTGCCCGTTCCCCGGCCGCCGCGCGATCAGTTCCATCCAGCGGTACGATGGTGGACCCGAATCCCAATACCGGATCTGCTCCACCACCTGCGGGTCCGTCTCCTGCACCGCCTCCCGCAGCCACGCCAGCTCCATCGCCGTCTGTTCCGCGCCCGGCGGCGGCGCCACCCCATGCTCGCTTCCGCTGCTGATCACCCACGTCTTCCAGCCCCCGGCCGCATGGCTGCCCTGTGCCCAAACCGAACCCCCGGCCGCCGCCAGCGCCGCCAGCAAATAACTCATCCAACGCAAATGTGACATCTCTCTGCACTCCATTCTCAATTGGTTTTTCGGACGATTGGAACGCGGAACTTCCCGGTTGTATCTTTGATCCGCCGTCCGCTATTCTTGACTGAAATGCCCAATTGAGCGGGGGTGCAGTCATGGACGCGCTTTCAGAAGTTTTGAGGGCAGTCAAGCTCGAAGGGGCTCTGTTCTTCCACGGTGAGTTCTCCGCACCCTGGTGCTTTCGCACCGTCGATGCCGACGCAGCCTCTCCCCTGCTCGCCCCGGGCGCCCACCGCCTCATCATCTACCACTACCTGATCGAAGGCCGCGCCAACGCACGTCTCGAAACCGGCGCCCGCGTCCCCCTCAGCGCCGGCGACATCGTGATTTTCCCCCACGGCGACGCCCACTACATCGCCAACGGCCTCCCCGAAAATCCCGTCGATTCCTTCACCGCATTTGCCGGCGCCGTCTCCGAAGGGCTCAAGGCGGTCCACTACGGCGGCGGCGGAGAAATTACCAGATTTGTCTGCGGATTTATGGCCTGCCAGTCCCGCCTCTGCCATATGTTTCTTGCCGGACTCCCCAGAATCCTCCGCGTCAATGTCGCCGATGGACCCTCCGGCGAATGGCTCCGCAATTCCATCCTCTATTCCGCCGGCGGCCTCGGCCATCCCCAATCCGGCGGAAGCCTGGTCATCGCCCGGCTCTCCGAACTGCTCTTCGTGGAAACCCTCCGCGGCTATATCAACTCACTCCCGCCCGGCCAAACCGGCTGGCTCGGCGCCGCGCGCGATCCCGTCATCAGCCGCGCCCTTGCCCTTCTGCATCAGAAACCCGCCCACCCCTGGACCCTCCCCGAACTCAGCCGCGAGCTCGGCCTCTCCCGCACCCGCTTCGCCGAACGCTTCCAGTCCTTCCTCGGCGAATCGCCCATGGCCTACCTCACCAGGTGGCGCGTCCAGCTCGCCGCCGAACGCCTCGAATCCACCAACGCCACCGTCGCCGAGATCGCCTTCGAAGTGGGCTACGGCTCCGAAGCCGCCTTCAACCGCGCCTTCCGCCGCGACTTCGGTTGCCCCCCCGCCCAATTCCGGCGCGCCCGCAGAACAGCCGCCTCCGCCTGATGCCCTACCTGCAAACCAGCTTTTCCAGCAGCGGCAGCCCCGCCACCTTCTGCTTGTTGTCGTACGTCGCCGTGCACGCGCTCGTCTTCTCCGGCAGCGCTCTCTGCAACACCACCGACGTGCCCGCGTACCGGCAGGCCACCCAGACCTTCTCGCTGCTCTTGGGATTGAACGTCCACGTCGCGATAAACTTCCCCCCGGCCTCCGTCGCCTTGTCGTAAACCAGGCTCACCTTGTCCTCCGGCGGCCCGTCGAAAAACGTTATGCCCGCCAGATGATGCGGACTATCGTCCACCGCCGCCGTCCACCCCGGCGCCACCCCCGACAGCTTCTGCTCCACCTTCACCGAATCCGGACACGCCACCGGCTCCGCGCCGCTGCAACCGGAAAGCAGCACGACAAAGGCCAACACTTGCGGCAACGGTCTCATCGCTCACCATTCGACCACGGAAAACGCCTTGGCGTCATTGCTCGGGCTTGTCGAAGTCGGATTCCAGCGAATCGTCCGCTCCCTCACCTCGCCCTGCGCGCGCCACTGGTCCAGCACCTGAATCCCCACCGCGTTCTGCCCCAGGTAGATGGCCGCGTGCATCCCCGTGCTGCCCGTCTGCGGATACTTGCCGTTGACGAACGTCGCGATCGGCGTTCCCGCTGCCACCGCCGTGTCGCCCTGCGTGATCTTCTTCCCCTCCTGCCATTGGACCGTCGGCGGCGCCTTCAGCGCCTGGCGCAGGAACTCCACGCATTCCGTGTTCCCCTTCGCATTGGCGTAGCCGGTCCCGGCATACGATTCCTTCAGTGTCTTGCCGGGCTTGGGTTGTAGCAGGTGGACAGTCGCCATCTCAAGCGCCTCCGCGCGCGTCGAGGCTGCAGATTAGCACCCGCGCCCGGCCCAGTCAATCAGTCTTTCGACGCCCCGCCCCGTCCTACGGCACCGGCAACGCAAACCCCGCCGCTTCATCCTCCAGAATCAGCAGCCAGTCCTGCCCGCGCCCCGCCGTCGGCGGCACATACGTCTGCAGCGCCTGATTGTCGCTCGTGTGCACATGGTGCGCCACCCCGTACCGCGGATCCCACCAGATCTCCCTCACCCGCGCCCCCCGGATGATCGCCCGGTCCACCGTAAACGGCTCCCCGCGCGGCGAATAAATGAACGCAAACCGCCCGTCGCTCGCCCGCGCCGCCCGAATCGTCCCCGGCCCCGTCACCGTCCCGCTCCGGATGATCGATTGGTCCGGCACCAGCGTCTGCCACGGCCGCGATTCGAACAGCCGCCGCAAATGCCCCATCTGAAACGCCCCCGGATGATCGATCGCCTGCATCCACGGGATGTCCGCGTTGATCACCGAAGGCACCCCCGGCTTCCACATCTGCCACACCGAATTGTGCCCATACGTGTGCCCCGCCGCCCCCGCCAGCATCGCCCAATACGCTGCCGTCCGCGCGTCGAAATCATCCATCCGGTCCAGCCGGCTGAAGTTGGCGTAATAAAATCCCACCGGGATCATCTCATACCGCGGCTCCCCGTCCAGCGTCGGCTTCGGCGGATGCAGCGCCCGGTCGTGCTCGATGTACAGCCCCGTATCGTGATCCCGCGCCCCGTGCGAGCTTTGCGACATATGGAAGTCGAGCCACTTCGCATCCCTCAACTGCAATGAGGACATCCCCGGTCCGCGCGGGTGAAACGTTTTGAGATGCGCCCCGCCGTCGCCTTCCGCCAGCCCTTCAGCCATCGCATCGATCACCGCCCGCTCTCCCGGCGTGCGCACATTCTGGTCGCCCCCCAGAATCCAGATCACCGGCTTCGCCTTGTACCGCGCCCCCAGAAACCGCCCGAATGTCCGCGCATTCTCCACGTTGAATACCGGCGGCGCTTTCGGGTTGCCCTGCGTCCAGTACGACCCCCATGTCGGCAGCATCCCCACCACCAGCTTCAACTCCGCCGCCCGGTTCACAATGTAGTCCACGTGCTCGAAATACCCCTCCACCGGCCGCGCCGGGTCCCGCTCCACCAGCGGCAAATGCCCATACGGGTTCGGTACCGTCAGCCCGTCCCGCTCCGCCAGCACCACCGCCTGAATCACCGTAAACCCCTTCGCCGCCCGGTTGCGCAGGTACAGGTCCGCCTCCTCGCGCCTCAACCGGTGGAACAGCTCCCACGCCGTGTCCCCCAGATACAGGAACGGCCGCCCGTCGGCATATTGCAGATGCCGCCCTCCCGGAGCCACCTTCAACATCTGCGCCGGCGCCACCGCGCACAGCAGCATCGCAACCAATATGCCGCGCCTCATGGCTCCCCATTCTATATGACTCCCGTCCTAAGGCCGCCCTACAGCCGCCCCCCAGGCAGCCGCCCCGCCCGGATCTTCTTCGAGTGAAGCGCCTGCAAGGGGCGTGAGATGCTCCCATTGCGGCGCTTTCCCGCCACGATTCGGTTGCGTGGCAGGCGGCCTCGTCAGATGATGATGGGCAGAGCCCTGAACAACAACCGCAAGGGCTAAAAGCGCCGCGTGGATCCTGCTATCTTTTCGATGCGATTCCACCGGGAATCAATCCGTGCAGTGAGGATGCCTGTGAATGACTTGAGTCCGGAAGTTCAGGCCGCGATTTCGCGAATCACGGCCGCAAAGCAGTGCGGCCGCGGGGGG
>ERZ761609.1504-NODE-1504-length-20169-cov-11.853684_pt1 | contig 20169 bp, 21 predicted proteins | sample MGYA00511163_ERZ761609 | MGnify/ENA primary metagenome ERZ761609 (study PRJEB28899, sample SAMN02445070) | bioreactor sludge metagenome | biome: EBPR sludge | place: Australia: Brisbane, Thorneside Wastewater Treatment Plant | collected 2011-12-16 ... | reverse complement strand
CCTGCCCGCCCGGCTGCGCCGCGCCCGGACGCCGCTCCGGTTGCCGCGCCCCAGACACGCCCGGGACAAAAGGGCTGGCTGTCGGATCTCCTGCAGCGCGCCTCGGAAGACGCGACGCCGCCCGCTCCGGCGCGGACCGAGGAGAAGGCCGAGCCGCTGGAGAGCCTGTCGCTCGACATCGCGCGCATGGTGGACGGCGAAGAGCTGTCACAGGCCTGGACGCGGTTCAACCACGGCGACAAGACAGCCTTCACGCGCCGCCTGTACACGCCGCAGGGACAGCAGACCTTCGAGGACATGCGACGCAAGTACCGGCGCGATGCCGAGTTCCATGAAACCGTGGACAAGTACATTGCCGAGTTCGAGCGGCTCCTCGAGGAGGTATCCGCCGGCGACAAGAAGGGCACGATCGTGCGCTCCTACCTGCTGTCGGACAACGGCAAGGTCTACACGATGCTCGCCCATGCCTCCGGGCGATTGGATTGACGACAGGGAAGCCTCCAAAGAAGGCGTCAGACGAAGAAAACGGCCGGGGCAACCCGGCCGTTTTTCTTGGCGACTTGATGTGCAGGCGCGCGATCCGTCAGGCTCCGGCGCTCATCGTCCGCCGTACCAGAGCGCCGCCATCGCCGCGAACAGGATCACCACCAGCGCGATGATGGCGACGAGCCAGTTGCGGTTCTTCTTCGGCGGCGTGCGCGTGAAGGGCGCGATCCCGCCGCATGCAGGACACCAGCGCGCCGAACTGTGCACGGGCCAATGCTCGCAATGACGGCAGCTTCCCAGTTCATTCTCAGGCGCCATGCGACGTCAGACTCCCCGGCCTGCCCAGACCACGATCTGCGCCAGGACGGCCTTCGCGGCCTGATCCAGCGCCTGCGCCGCCGTGGCGCCGCTGATGCTGCCAGCCGGAGCCCGCGCCGAGAACAATTGTCCCGAAAGCACGCGCCCGGTGCGGTCATTGACCAGCTTCACCGAAATCTCGACCACCGCCTCCCCGGACTTCTCCTGCACCTCGAAGGCACGGATATCGGCATTCAGCTGGGCAGCGGCGATCAGCCTGTCGCCGGGCCGGCCGACCGAGCCGACCGCCCGCGCGTTTTCGAAGCTCTGGATAATCCGGCTCTGCAACAGTTTCGGCAGCCGGTCCGCCCATTGCGCGCCCGAGAGATAGGCGACGGAGCCGGCCGACGTGCGCACCACGATGCGTTCCGAATCCAGAATCGAAACAGTCGTCGGTTCCGCGATGACGATCACCGATCGCGTCGGGTTCACGCGGGCCGCGGGGGCGGCCGTCAGGTCATAGGTGGTCGGCGGCGCGCTGGAGCAGCCAGCCAGGCCGACAGCCATGCCGCCGAGGACGATAAGATGCGTGGTAACGCGACGCCAGGTGACCATGCCCAAATAACTCACTGTCCACGCCCTGAATATTCCGGCACGGTCGAGCGCCCCCCGGTGATGAACTGCTGAGGATTGCGTTCCAGATTGCGGACCGCCCGGCCGACGTCGTTGACCGCCTTGCGCGCATCGGCCGTCAGCGCCTCAAGATCGCGCAGGCCCGGCCCGGTGAACCGGTTTATGCCGACCGTGATCTCCGCCGTGCGCTTGTCGAGGTTGTCCGCAAGCCGCCGGATCGAGCGTGCGGTCTCCGTGATCTCGGCCATGACACCCTTGGTATCGCCGGAGCCCAGCAGGTTCTCGGCGCCCTTCATGACGGAATCGAGACGATCGGCCGACTGGCTGACCTTGCGGGTGATGTCGGCGACATCCTTGAGCGCCTGATCAATGCCCTTGGCGTTCGCACCCAGGGCGGAGGCGAATTTCTCGGCGCCGTCCAGCGTCTTGTTCACCTTGTCGGTATCGATTGCGCGCAGCAGCTTGCTGGCGTCCGCCAGCGCCGCATCGAGCTTCGGCGCCGACTCGTTCAACCGCTTGGCCAAGCCGGATGCCTCCGCGAGCACGGTATCGATGTTGCCCTTGTTGTCGGCCAGCCCCTTCATGAACGTCTCGAAACTGGCGATCGAGCGGTTGATGCTGCCGGCGTCAACCCCGCGCAGGATCACTTCCGCTGCTTCCGAAAGCTTGTCGATCCGGTCAGACAGCGAGGAGAAGCGCTGTGCGGTCGATGTCATTTGCGAAATGAACGAGGACACCGCGGGCGAATTGTCGTTGAGCGCCTTGGAAAAGCCCTCGACATTGCGCAGCGTGCTCGAAAGCGGCGCCTCGTTCTCGGCCAGGAACTTGTCAACCCGTCCGATGATGCCGTCGATGCGGCCGGCCATGCGCTGCGCCGTTTCCAGCAGATCCTGGAAGTCGGACCGGTCAGCGAAGATGGTCGGCGCGCCGGCCCCGTCGGGATTGCGCAGCGCCGGCGCGTTCCCGGCCGCGCCGGACAACTGGATCGATGCCGCTCCGGTCAGCGTCTGCACATCGAGCCGGGCGCGCGTGTCGGTCCGCATCGGCACCTTGGGATCGATCGCCACCAGCACGGAGACGCGGCTCGGATCGTCTGGCATCAGTTCGACGGCCATGACCTCGCCGACCCTGAGGCCGTTGAAGCGCACTTGCGCGCCCTTCGAGAGCCCCGACACCGAACCGTTGAACACGATTCGGTAGGGCGCGCGCTCGCCGGCATTGCTGGCAGAACGGAACCAGTAGATGAACCCGAAACTTGCGGCGATCACCGCAAGGGTGAACAGACCGACCAGAGCATAATTGGCGCGGGTTTCCATCAGGACCTCAGGCTTGCACGGAATCGGCCCGTTTCCAGGCTGCCGCGCCGGGCGCGCGAGCCATGGAAATAGGCCTTTAGCCAGGGATGGTCCGACTCCATCATCGTTTCGATCGGCCCCGCCGCAATCACCTTACCCTCCGCAAGAGCCGCGATCCGGTCGCAAACACCCGCCAGACTGTCCAAATCGTGCGTTACCATGAAAACCGTGAGGCCCAAAGTACGCTGCAACGTGGCGATGAGATCATCGAATTCCTGCGCGCCGATGGGATCGAGGCCCGACGTCGGCTCGTCCAGGAACACGATTTCCGGGTCCAGCGCCAGGGCGCGGGCCAGCGCCGCGCGCTTGATCATGCCTCCGGAGAGCTCGGACGGGTATTTGTCGGCGGCATCGGGCTTCAAGCCGACCAGCTCGATCTTGAGCGCGGCCATTTCGTCGAGAAGCCGGCCGGACATGCTGAGATACTCGCGCATGGGCATCTGGATGTTCTGACGCACGGTGAGCGAGGAAAACAGCGCGCCGTGCTGGAAAAGCACGCCCCAGCGCCGTTCCACCGCCTCGCGGCGGCGCTGGGTGAGCGTATCGAGGTCCTTGTCGAAGACGATGATGTTGCCCTCGCGCTGACGCACAAGGCCGAGGATGGTGCGCATCAGCACCGATTTTCCGGTACCGGACGCGCCGACGAATCCGAGAATCTCGCCGCGATAGACGTCGAGGTTGAGCCCTTTCATGATCAGCTTCTCGCCAAAGCCGACTGTCAGGTTGCGCACCCGGATGACCTTGTCGCGCTTTTCGTCCGGCTCGGCGTGCTCGCTCATCGCCGGCTCAATACTTGATCGCGGCGAAGAACATGGCGAACAGGCCGTCGACGACGATGACCATGAAGATGGCCTTCACCACCGAGGACGTGGTGCGCGCGCCGAGCGATTCGGCTGACCCGCCCACAGACATCCCTTCCAGGCAGGCGATGACGCCGACGACCAGGGCCATGAACGGTGCCTTGACCATGCCGACGACGAACGTGTTGAGGCCGATGATGTTCTGCAGGCGCGACAGGAACACGTCCGGGCTGACGCCGCCATAGACCATCGCCACAACGCCCCCTCCGAACAGCATCGCCATTTCGCTGATGAAGGTCAGCAACGGCAGCCCGATCAGCAGCGCGAGAATGCGCGGCACCACAAGGATCTCGATGGGGTCGAGGCCCATGGTCTTCAGCGCGTCGATCTCCTCGCGCATCTTCATGGAGCCGAGTTCGGCGGTGAAACTCGATCCCGTGCGCCCGGCGATCATGATGGCCGTGATGAGTACGGCAAGTTCGCGCAACACCAGCACGCCGAGCAGATCGGCGACGAAATGCGTTGTTCCAAACTGCTGAAGCTGGAACACCGACTGCTGCGCGATGATGCCGCCGACCAGAACGGAGATCAGCACGATGATCGGCACCGACCGCAGGCCGACGCGCTCCAGCTGCGCCACCAGCGAGGCGATCCGGAACCGGCTGCGCCCTAGGATGACATTCGCGAAGCCGCTCATGAACGCGCCGAGGAAGGCGATGCCGTTGATCAGGTCCTGAAACGCGTTGTCCATCGCCCGTCCGACATCAGCCAGCATGTCGACGGCGATGAACTCCCGGCGCTTGGGCGATTCAGGAAGGGGGCGATACGACACTTCCTCGAACAGGATGCGGTGCGGCGTGCGCGCTTCGACAAGGCTCACCTTGGCGCCGGCGGACTCGAGCTGGTGGCGCAGGCCCGAGATCACCCAGGCACCCAGCGTATCCAGCCTGCCGATGCCGCCGACATCGATCTGAACCCACTTGACCGGACCGATTCGACCGGTGGCCGACTCCAGCACCGCTTCGCACTCATGCGCGTTGGAGGCCGACCAGTCGCCGCCAAACGCCAGCGCCGCTCCATCGCCCGCGCGTTGGATCGTCATGACCGGCTCCAGGGTCAGGCGCTTCTTGACAGCCACTTCGGAACAAATGCCTATGAAGTTTCGCGCATAATGTCCTGTGTGATGCCCAGCGGCAACCCGTGGCACGGCGCAAAGTGGTCCCGTTTCGCCCGCGCCGCCCACTCTGTGGCTTTCGCGCCATGCACGCGGCGTTAACCGTCTCGTAGGCATGATGGTCGCAAAGGCCGGCTGAGCGCCGGTTCGAGTGCGCGCGATGACACATGGGAAATTGCCTGCGCCGATCAGCCAGGCGGACTACGACACCATCGAGGCCGCGGTCATGGAGACCGAGCGCGGCCGCTGGTTTCTGTCGGAATATGCGCGCCGCAACCGGCACGCCGACACCGAACGCGTACTCGGGGCCATCGAGAAGCTGCACCACAACCTGCAACGCCAGCGCACCGAGGCGCGGCTCGAACGCATGCGCCTGGAATTGGTGGAAATGGCGCGCGCCATCGCCATCACCCACGTCGAGATCGGACGGATCCGTCCTCAGGGCCTGGCGGCGACCCGCCTTAACGTGGCCAGCGGCGAACTCAATGCCATTGTCAGGGCGACCGAGGAAGCCACATCGAGCATCCTGTCGGCGGCCGAGCAGGTCCAGCAGCAGGCCTGGACGATGCGCGAACTGGGCGCGCCCGAGGCACACTGCGACAACCTCGATGCCTGCGCCACCGAGATCTATGCCGCCTGTGGATTCCAGGACATCACGGCGCAACGGACCCAGAAGGTCATCGAGACGCTGAATTACGTCGAAGGCCGTATCAAGCAGATCATGCAGGCCTGGAATGTGGAATCGCCCGCCGCCGCCTCGGAACCCACCGGCCAGCCCGCCTCGTTCTGGCCCGATGACGCGGGCCGGCAGGAGCGCATCGACAGGATGCTGGAACTGCCCGATGCCGAACCGCCGGCCGGCGAGCCTCAGCCCCGGCAGACTTCGGCACCGGCCCGGACAGGCGCGATGCAGCCTCTCGACGACCTGCCAACGGCGGAACGCCTTCGCCTTTTCTCCTGAGCGGCTGGTAGACGGCGGTTGCAGAGCGCCGCTGAACCCCTATCGTGGCCCGATCCACGTTAGGACCGGGGACCGCGTGCTGGCGGTGATCATCAAGACGATCAATGACTGTGTCTGACACCCCATTGCCCGCGAGCCCGGACCCTGCCGATGCGCCGCGGCGGCCACGCCCGATCTTGGGCATCCTGCTCAAGGTGCTGTCCGCCCTGTCGTTCACCCTGATGGCGGCCATCGTTCGACACTCCGCCACAGGCGGCATCAGGTTCAACCCACCGGTCGGTCAGCTCGTCTTTTTTCGCTCGTTCTTCGCCCTTGTTCCGGTGTTGATCTGGCTTACGTATGCTCGGCCGCTGTCGGCCGCCTTCGCCACCAAGAACCTCAAGGGCCATATCCGTCGCGGGATCATTGGCACACTCGGCATGTTCCTGGGCTTTGCCGGACTGGTGTATCTGCCCCTGCCCGACGCGACGGCCATCAGTTATGCCGCGCCTCTGCTTTCGGTCCTGCTCGCGGCCGTGATCCTCAAGGAAACCGTGCGCCTCTACCGCTGGACTGCTGTGGTCATCGGGCTGTTCGGCGTCATCGTGATGCTGCTGCCGCACCTGGCGCTCGGCGGCAAGCACGTCCCGCCCGGCGCCGCGACCGGTGTCTGGCTGGCGCTTGGCGGCGCGCTCTGTGCCGCCGTCGCGACCATCGAGGTCCGGCGGCTGACGGCGACCGAGCACACCGCCGCGATCGTCGTCTACTTTTCGTTGTTCACCACGGTCGCGGCGCTCGTGACCTTCGGCCTCGGTCTTGTCCGGCCGGAGATGGCCTGGCATTGGCCGGGAGCGCGCGATTTCTGGATGCTGGCCGCCATCGGCATGCTGGGAGGCATCGGGCAGATCCTGATGACCCACAGCTATCGCTACGCGGATGCGTCGGTCATCGCCCCGTTCGACTACACCAGCATGATCTGGGCGCTGCTGATCGGCTGGCTGCTGTTCGGCGAGATCCCGGAGAAGCTGGTGCTGATCGGAGCGGTCATCGTCATCGCCTCGGGCGTCTTCGTCATCCTGCGCGAACGCCAGCTCGGCATCGAGCGCAAGCGCATGCGCCGGACCGGACCGGGCCGGCCGCTGTAGCGAAGCGGGCGCGCATCATCCTTTCAGGATGTCGACGATCGGCCGGCCGAACTTTTCCGCCGCGAAACGTCTGGCCTTGAAGGTGGGCGACCAATGGTCGGCCGGCAGGCCGGCCTTCTGCTTCAGCGCCTTCAGGAAGACGGTGGGATCGGGAATGTTGGCCCAGACCTGTGGCAGGAACAGCGCGCTTCGGCCCTGATCCTCGATGATGAGCCCGTCGCGGTCGGGCGAAAGATCCTTGATCAGTGCCGATTCGCTGTCGAATTCCATCTCGCGGGGATGCGACAGGATCGCGATCGACAGGGTCAGGCCGCTCATTTCCTGGAGCGTCAGCTTCGGAAACCGCGGATCGGCGAATCCGGCCTTGACCGTGTTGGCGATCACGTCGAGCAGCAGCGGGCGGTGTGGCTTCAGGGATCCGATGCAACCCCGAAGGCGCCCACCGGACTCCAGAGAAACAAACGTCGCGCGCATGGCCGAGAGCGTCGCCGGCAGGGTGCCGTTGATGGCGACGTCCGGCGTCGCGCCGTTGTTCTGGCAGGCGTGCACGAGCGAGCGCGCCGCCGTCGACAGCAGGAGCTTGCGCTCGACCGGCGCGAGTTCGGCCTGCGCCGCATACTCCATCGCGAAGGCGCCGTATCCCACCACGCGCTCGCGCTCATCCGTCATGTCGCTGGAATTCTTCAGGTCGATGCCGGTGACCCGCAGATCGTGCGTCCGGGCCAGTCGCAGCGCACCGGCAATGGCGCGATGGCCGCAGGCCCGTGTCGCGTTCAGCCGCTCGGCGTCCAGCGTCTCGATGATCCGGCGTGTCTCCTGGTCGATGGTCCGGGCCGCCGTGTCCGAAAGGAAATGCGACAGGTCCGAGGAGACCGAGATCAGCGTCTCCGGCCCGCCCCAGACCCGTTCCAGCGCCTGGGCCACCAGCTCGGGCGAAGCGTCGCCGACCAGCATCGGACAGATTTCGAACTGCTTCAGGCTCACCTGCAGGAACGGCAGATGGGTTTCCAGCGCGTGTTCGCGCAGGAAGGGCCTGTCGTCCATCACGACCCCAGGCAGCGGCTGCACGCGTCTCAGCATGGTCCAGTCGACCGTCACATCGCCGAGCGGCGTGCGCCATGCTCGGGCCGGGTGCAGGGCGATGCCCTTGAAGCTCATCTTGTGCGCCGGTCCGACAAGGACCACGCGGCGGATCAGGTCGGACCGGTTCGCCAGCCCATGGAATGCCGAAGCGGCGACACCGCCCGAGAACGTGAAGCCGGCATGGGGCGCGATGATTATCTTGGGCGCCCGGATCGACGACTGGACGGCGCTGACGATGCAGCGGCTGAGCTGGTTGGACAGGCCCTGCCTGTCCTCCGGATAGAAGGTGCCGGCGACCTGGGCGGGAAGAACGTCCAGTTCAATCGGCGCGGCGCGGCTGATGGAAGGAGCGGACATTGGTGCCTCTGATCGTCAATCGGCGCTTAACCAAGCAAAACTAAGTTGAAAAGCCATGAACGGTCATGATGCTGCGTCAGTCGGCGACAGGTTGGGAGCAACAGACGCGTGATCGGACGGTATTTCCGCAAGCTGACGGATGGGCGCGTCGAGTGCACGCTCTGTCCGCGCCTGTGCAAACTCAATGACGGCCAGCGCGGCCTGTGTTTCGTGCGCCAGCGCGTCGGCGAGGCGATGGAACTGACCACCTACGGCCGCTCGTCCGGGTTCTGCGTCGACCCGGTGGAGAAGAAGCCGCTGGCCCATTTCCTGCCCGGCACGCCAATCCTCTCCTTCGGCACGGCCGGCTGCAATCTCGCCTGTTCCTTCTGCCAGAACCACGAGATTTCCAAGAGCCGGGAAATGGATACCCTGGCGCAGGAGGCCTCGCCCGAGGCCATCGCGCGGGCGGCTCTCGCCCATGGCTGCCGCTCCGTCGCCTTCACCTACAACGACCCGGTCATCTTCCTGGAATACGCGGTCGATGTCGCGGCCGCCTGCCGGGCGGTCGGGATCAGGACCGTTGCGGTCACGGCCGGTTACATTTCGAAACAGGCGCGCGGCGAGTTCTTCGGCGCCATGGATGCCGCGAACGTCGACCTCAAGGCCTTCTCCGAGGACTTCTACCGACAGCACACCAGATCGAGCCTCGCGGACGTAATGGACACTCTGGTCTGGCTGGTCGCGGAAACGAAGGTCTGGCTCGAACTGACCACCTTGCTGATCCCCGGGGAGAACGATTCCGAACAGGAAATCCGGGCGCTGTCGCGCTGGGTCGCCACCGCGCTGCGGCCGGACGTTCCCTTGCATTTCTCGGCCTTCCACCCGGACCACCGAATGCTCGACAAGGAAAGGACGCCGCACCGGACGCTGGCGCATGCCCGCGCCATCGCGATCTCGGAAGGCCTGAAGCACGTCTACGTCGGCAACGTTCACGATCTCAATCGCCAGTCGACCTATTGCACCGGCTGCGGCAGGCGCGTCATCGCCCGTGACTGGCACCTTATCACCGATTACCGGCTCGACGAGGGAGGGCGCTGCCTTGATTGCGGGACCCCCATGGCGGGGCTGTTTGACGGTCCGCGCGGCACATGGGGGCGCAAGCGCCAGCCGATCATGATGAGGAACTATGCATCGACGGCGGCCTGACTGTCGCGCCATGTGCGCTGGCGCACATCTCGGATGTCAGCCTTTCCATAACCTTATTGTTTATCTTGATAACGGCGCGGGGTCATTTCCCCGCATCCGGGGGCGGATGTGACAGCACTATCGGTAACGTTCTGGGGTGTCCGCGGCAGCGTGCCGACGGCCTCGGCCGAATACATGGAATTCGGCGGCAACACGCCTTGCGTGGAAATTCGCGCCGGCAAGCAGGTCTTCGTGCTGGATGCCGGCACCGGCGCGGTGGCGCTCGGCCGCAAGCTGCAGGAAGAAGGTGTCAAGGACATCATCCTGCTCTTCTCACACCTGCACCACGATCACACGGCCGGCCTGCCGTTTTTCGCTCCGATCCATGACAAGAGCGTGTCAATCACCATGTACTGTGGCAATCTGGGCGGCGAAAGCGCCCAGAAACACCTCGACCAGGTTTTCGGCCCGCCGTTCTTCCCCATCGTCTTCAGCCGTTTTGCTGCGAAAATCCGCAGTGAAGGTTTCCTGGCCGGCGAAACCTTCACCTTCGGCGATGTCACGGTGACAACACAGCCCCTGAACCATCCCGGCGGCAGCACCGGCTATCGCTTCGAGCGCGCCGGCAAGTCGGTCAGCTATGTCACCGACGTCGAACACGTCGAGGATGCTCCCGATCCCGACGTGCGCCGGTTCGTCAGGAACTCGGACCTGCTGATCTACGACACCATGCTGACCGAGGACGAGCTTGTGTCCTGCCGCGGCTGGGGCCACTCCACCTGGAAGGCCGGCGTCAAGCTCGCCCAGAGCGCCAAGGTCGGGCAGTTGGCTGCCTTCCATCACAATCCGCAGTTCAACGATCGTCGGCTCGCCAAGCTGGACGGCAAGATCCGCTCCAAGATGGCGGAGGCCTTCTTCGTGAAGGAAGGCCAGAGCTTCGAGTATTGAACGGCACGACACCGCGCCCACGTTACCGGCGGGGCGACGAACCCTTTCCTGGAGGGTTTCCCTCCTTGAGATTTGGTAATAGGCTCCCACGTACCGGGAGCCTTGATGCTCCAAACCCTTTCTGGACCATGACCATCATCGACCTTTCGCTTGACGACGTGCGGCAGGGCCTTGCCGACGGAACCCTGATCCTTGTGGACGTGCGCGAAGACAATGAATTCGCCATGGGCCGAATTCCCGGCTCGCTGTCGATGCCGCTGTCGCGTTTCGACGTGAACTGGCTGCGCCAGTTCGACGGCAGGCGCGTCGTGTTCTCCTGCGCCGCCGGCGTACGCAGCCAGCATGCGCTGATGGCCGCGCAGTCGGCGGGGCTCGGGATAGAAGAACACTATCGCGGCGGCTTCAAGGACTGGATCATGGCCGGCGGACCGGTCGATTCGGGGGCCTGAGACCATCGGTCCTGACACCATCGGTCACGAAACGTGGGCGATGACGACTTTCGAATTTTCGTTTTTTCAGTTGCGAAATGAAAATTCGAAACAGGCACCACGGGTCATTTCTCGTGACCCTTGGTATGAAAGAGCGAAAGTCACGAGGGGAAGCGAACGATGAAACCGATGAAGTTCGGCATGGGGCAGGCGGTCCGCCGGGTCGAGGACCAGCGGTTCATTACCGGCTCGGGCCATTATGCCACCGACTATCGGCCCGACGGCGTGACCTATGCCGCGTTCGTGCGCAGCCCCCATGCGCACGCGACCTTCGCCATCCGCAACGTCGAAGCCGTGCGCGCCTTGAAAGGTGTGCTCCTCGTCCTCACCCCCGAGGATGTCGCCGGCCTCAATCCCATTCCCTGCCAGGCCATCCTGAAGAATTCGGACGGCTCGTCCATGGTCCGCACACCCTATGCCGCGCTGGCGCAGGGCGAGGTGCGCCACGTCGGCGATACCGTCGCGATGGTGGTGGCGAAGTCGCTGGCGCAGGCGAAAGACGCCGCCGAGGCTCTTGAGATCGACTGGAAGGCAATGCCCGCGGCGGTCGGCATCAAGGCCGCGATGAAAAAGGGCGCGCCGGCGGTCTGGGCCGAGGTGACCGGCAACATCGCCCTCGACAGCCATATCGGCGACAAGGCGAAGACCGATGCCGCCTTCGCCAGGGCGGATCGGGTCGTGAAGCTGACGATCGTCAACAACCGCCTCGTGGCGAACTACATGGAGCCGCGCGTCTGCACGGCGGAATACGACACCGCGAAGAAACGCTACACACTGACGCTCGGCAGCCAGGGCAGCCATGGTATCCGTGACACGCTGGCGAAGATCCTCGGCGAAAAGTCTGAGAATATCCGTGTCGTCACGCCGGACGTTGGTGGTGGTTTCGGCAACAAGGCCTTCATGTACCGGGAGTATCCGCTGCTCGCCGTCGCGGCGCGCAAGCTGAAGAAGCCGGTGACCTGGACGCAGGAGCGCAGCGAACATTTCCTGACCTGCGCGCAGGGGCGCGACAACATCGCCACGGCAGAGATGGCGCTGTCGAGCTCCGGCCGGTTTCTGGCGATGCGCGTGGACCTTCTGGCCGATTTCGGCGCCTACCTGTCGCAGTATGCGCCGTACATCCCCTTCCTGGGCGGTACGATGACGACCGGCGTCTATGACATACCGGCCGCCCATTTCCGCGTGCGCGGCATCTACACCCACACCGTGCCGGTCGATGCCTATCGCGGCGCCGGCCGGCCCGAGGCCGCCTATCTGATCGAACGGCTGGTGGACGCCATAGCGCTGGAAACCGGCCGCACGCCGGACCGCATCCGCTCGATCAACTACATCAGGCCCGGGCGGATGCCATATGCCACGCCGGTCGGCCGCACCTATGATTCCGGCGACTTCGAGGGCGTCATGCGCCGCGCGATGGAGGTGTCGGACTGGTCCGGCTTCCGCAAGCGCGCCGCCGCCTCGAAGAAGCGCGGCAGGCTGCGTGGCATCGGGCTTGCCACCTACATCGAGGCGTGCGGCGGCGGTGGAGCTGAACCGGCCTACGTCGCGCTCGAAAAGGACGGCAGCATCACCATCCGCATCGGCTCGCAGTCCAACGGACAGGGCCATGAAACGGCCTATGCCCAGCTTGCCAGCCAGCATCTCGATCTGCCGCTGTCGAAAATCCGCGTGCTGCAGGGTGATACCAACCAGACGCCGACCGGCAGCGGAACGGGCGGGTCGCGCTCGATTCCGGTCGGAGGTGCGGCGGTGGATGTCGCGGCCGCCAGGCTGGCTGAAAACCTTCGCAAGATCGCTGCGGACGAACTGGAATCGGCCCCCTCCGACCTGGAGATAGCCGACGGACGGGTGCGCGTCGCCGGCACGGACCGCGCCATCGATTTCGCCGGCATAGCCCGTTCGAGGAAGGCGACCGCCGAATTGCTGAACACGACGGGGTCATTCGCGCCGCCCGAGGCGACCTATCCGAACGGGACGCACGTCTGCGAGGTCGAGATCGATCCCGACACCGGAAGCACGCAGGTGCTGTCCTATGTCATCGTCGATGACTTCGGCGTCACGCTCAATCCCCTGCTGCTTGCCGGCCAGGTTCACGGCGGCACCATCCAGGGCATCGGCCAGGCGCTGCTGGAAAACACCGTGTTCACGCCGGAAGGTCAGTTGCTGACCGCGTCCTTCATGGATTACGCCATGCCGCGCGCCGCGGACGTTCCCTCGCTTCACTTCGAGACCCGGAACGTGCGCTGCGTCACCAACAGCATCGGCGTGAAGGGCGCAGGCGAGGCCGGCGCGATCGGCTCCTGCCCGGCCGTCATCAATGCTGTGGTGGATGCGCTCAATCGCGGCTTCGGCATCCGCCACATCGATATGCCGGCGACGCCCGAAAAGGTGTTCGCGGCCATCCGGTCGGCAAAGGCGCGATAACGGCCTGGTCACATCCTTGTGAGATTGCGAAGTCGCAAGCAAAGTCTTGCGACATTCTGTCCCGTCGTTCATGGATTTGACGGGTTAGGTGTGCACAAGTGCAGGCGTGTCGATTTGCCTATTTTTTATCCACCGGGAGACCACCTCATGAAGCGCATGATCATCGCCGCCGCCGTTCTGACACTCGGTGTCACCGCCGGTATCGCTCAGGGCGACCCCATTGCCGCACGCAAGGCGATGATGAAGGAAGTTGGCGGCGCGATGGGCCCGATGGCGGCCATGAACAAGGGTGAGCGTCCGTTTGACCTCGCCACCGCCAAGGCCAGCCTCGGGACCATGAACAAGGCCTCGAAGGCCTTCGGGCCGCTGTTCCCGGCCACGGCCAAGTCTGGCGGCGAATCGACCGCCGACGAGAAGATCTGGTCGGATGCCGCCGGCTGGAATGCCGCGCTGAAGAAGTTCGAGACCGACACCGCCGCGGCGGTGGCTGCCGTGAAGGACGAGGCCTCGTTCAAGGCCGAGTTCGGCAAGGTGGCGGCCAACTGCGGCGGCTGCCACAACACCTATCGCATCAAGAAGTAATTACCTCCAAGACCTTGATCGCGGGCCGGGAAAGGCGTTCCCTTTCCCGGCCCTTTCTTTTCCATGAGGTGACAGCATGATCGGTCGTCTCGTCAAACTCGGCGCCATGCTCGGCCTGCTTGGCCTTGCCGGGTTCTTCGCCCTCACCGAGCCTGCCGTCCTGTCCGCCCTCAAGGGGTCCGCGCTTCCCGTCGCCAGCGGCGCGCCGGACCTGGCCAACGGCAAGACCATGTTCCACGCCGGCGGCTGCGCCTCGTGCCACGCGACGGAAAAGCAGGACGACAAGACCAGGCTCGGCGGTGGCCATGCGCTGCATTCGCCCTTCGGCACGTTCTATGTGCCGAACATCTCGCCGCATCCGCGTGACGGCATCGGGGGCTGGACGGCCGAGCAGTTTCTGCGCGCCATGCGGGAAGGCGTGTCGCCGGAGGGGCGACACTACTACCCCTCCTTTCCCTACACCTCCTACCAGCGCATGACGGCGAAGGATGTGGGCGACCTTTTTGCGTTCCTGAAAACGCTGCCGCCCATCGAGGGCCGCATCCGCGATCATGATCTGCCCTTCCCCTTCAACATCCGCCGCTCGCTCGGCGGCTGGAAGTTGCTTTTCGCTGACGGCCAGGTCTACCGGCCCGATCCGGCGAAGAGCGCGGAGTGGAACCGCGGCGCCTATCTCGTGGAAGGTCCGGGCCATTGCGCCGAGTGCCACTCCCCGCGCAATCCGCTGGGCGGTATCACCTCCGGCAAGCGCTTCGCCGGGGGGCCGGATCCGGAAGGCAAGGGTTATGTGCCCAACATCACGCCGCACGAGACCGGCCTGAAAAGCTGGACAAAGAAGGACCTGGCCTACCTGCTCGAGTCCGGCTTCACGCCGGACTACGACTCGGTCGGCGGCAGCATGACGCCCGTAATCGGCAACACCGGCCAACTCTCCGCGCAGGACCGCAACGCCATGGCGGAATACCTGTCCACCCTGCCGGCCATCGAAGGACGCAAGAAGGGCGCGAAATAGCGCGCGCGGTGCCATGCCGGAGCCGCGCAGCTGAACCTGGAATCCCTTTTTTATATTGTAATCCAAGGGATTGGATGGGTTCTGGTTCGCTCGTCCGGAGCGCCTCGGGGTGAAACCCGCGCGATCATGCGCCGAGCGCCCGGAAAGGCACCCGGCATTTCGACTTGCCTTGGAACGGCCCGACCCGAACCACCGCAGCGCAGCATTTTGCACTTGCGAACGCGCGCCGATTATATTAGATTCGCCTTATGTTTACGTCCCTGATGAAATCCCTCTCCGGCGCGTTGACGCCGGCCCCTGCGCTGCCTTCGGTGTCGGTGCAGGAAGCCAGGCAGCGCGTCGAAAGCGGCGCCGCCATCCTGGTGGATGTGCGCGGCCCTTCCGAATGGGCGCAGACCGGCGTCGCCCTGGGCGCCGAGTGCATCCAGATGGGCACTCCCGATTTCGTCGCTCGGCTTGAGGCCCTGCGTCGGCGTCATCCCGCGCGGGCGATTGACCTGATCTGCCGCTCCGGCGCCCGCTCGGGCAGTGTCCAGCGGGCTCTTGGCGACATGGGCTGGACCAATGTCGTCAACGTGCGCGGCGGCACGTCCAGCTGGATGGCCGCCGGCCTTCCGATGCAGAGATGATCATGCTGGCGCGTCGCACTGTCCTCGCCCTGCCTGTCGCGGCCTTCGCCGCCCCCGCCTCGGCGCAGGGCGCCCTCCCCTCGGTGACGGTGAGCGAGGCGCAGGAGCGGCTCGCTTCCGGCAAGTCCGTGCTGGTCGACATCCGCCGCCCCGAGGAATGGGCGGAAACCGGCGTCGCCTCCGGTGCGGTCAGGCTTGACATGACGGCCGACGACTTCCTGCCGAAGCTCCAGAGCCTGCAAAAGGCCAATCCCGGCAAGGACATCGACATCATCTGCCGCACCGCCAACCGCACCGCCTTCGTGCAGTCGGAACTCGCCAAGCGCGGCTGGAAGGGCATCGTCAACGTACGCGGCGGCATGGCCGGACGCGCGCCGGACATTGGCTGGATCGCCGCGAAACTGCCGATTGTGAAATAGGCCCCTGCCGTCGCCCGACGCGATCCCTGGGCCCCGCGTGTTCGTCGCGCCCTATTCCATCACCGCGGCCTTGAGGATCACCACCATCGTGGCATGCGCCGGGTCCGGGCCGACGTTGCGGATGGTGTGCGGCCGGTCGCATCGATAGCGTAGCGTCTCGCCCGCGCGCGCTTTCTCGGTGACGCCGGCGACCTCCACCTCCATCTCGCCCTCGATCACCGACAGGCACTCGATGGAGCCGCGCTGATGCGCGTCGGAATCCAGCACGCCGCCCGGCTCGGCCCGCATGTCATACCATTGCAGCCATTCCACGGTCTTCAGCCAGCCGATGATGGCGAGCTTGCACTTGCCATCCTCGCTCATCAGGATGGGCGTGTCATGCACCGTGGATTTCTGCACGAAGGGCGCATCGTCCGCCTGGCCGAGGAAGCGGTCGACCGAGACGTCCAGCGCCTGGCTTAAACGCCAGATCGTCGCCAGCGTCGGGTTGGTCTCGTTGCGTTCGATCTGGCTGATGATCGACTTCGCCACGCCCGATTGTTCGGACAGCTCCGACAGCGACAGATTGTAGGCCTTGCGCAGCCGCTGGATCGTCTTGCCGAGCTGGCCGGACAGGGCCACCGCCCCCGCCTCCAGATCGCGTTCCCGCCTTTCCTCGCGCATGCCCCTCGCCCGTTGTTCGGAATAAAGAACGCACCATGCCCCCAACACGCTGGGAACGCAACCCGCCCGCATTGCCGGGATCGCCGTTCGATGCTCTAACCGGCCCGTTCGAAATCCGCTGAGCCCATGCTGCTCGATACCTCCATGCTCCTTGCCGGCCTGGGCTGTGCCGTCATCATCGGGATGGCCAAGGGTGGCCTGTCCGGCGGGCTGGGCACATTGGTGGTGCCCATCCTGTCACTGTCGATGGACCCGCGGGCGGCTGCGGCGCTCGTGCTGCCGCTGCTGATCATCTCGGACTTCTTCGCCATTTGGGCGTTCCGCCATCGGTGGCACTGGGGGCACACCTGGGTGCTCCTCGTTGGCGCGGCGCTTGGCGTCGTGTTCGGCACCTTCACCTTTTCCTGGGTCAGCGAACCGGCCATGCGGCTGATGATGGGCGTCATCTCGGTTGCCTTCGTCGCCGCCAATCTGACCGGCGCGACGCGCGCAGCCGACACGCCGCAGCCGCCGGCCCTGGGGGCCGGCGTGTTCTGGGGGGCACTGTCCGGCTTCACCAGCTTCACCGCCCATGCCGGTGGCCCGCCGGTGCAGATTTACCTGGTGCCGCGTGGCCTCGACAAACGCACGTTTCAGGCCACGGTGACGCTGTTTTTCACCATCCTGAACCTTGCCAAGGTGCCGCCCTACATGGCGCTCGGCCAGTTCACCCAGCCGATCATGCTCACCGCTCTCGTTCTGATGCCGGCGGCTGCGATCGGCGTGTTCATCGGCTTCCGCATCACCGGCCTCATTCCGGAAAAGCCGTTCTTCCGCCTCGTGCTGTTTCTCCTCGGCATCACCGGACTGAAGCTGATGTGGGACGGTCTCACTGGCCTCGGCTGGCTGTAGCGCCCCATGTCATGCGGGGTGATTGGCAGATCCCTGCACAATCAGCCCGTCCATTGCGTATCGCAGGTACTCGTCCACCTCGTGCCCATGCTCGTCGCGGTAGCGCACCACGATGCTGTCCGGAGAGGCGGAAACCGCGACCAGGTCGAACCTCAGGCCCGGCCGGCGCGCCAGCCCGATCTGCCAGTACGCACGCAGCCGCTCCTTGCCGTGCAGTGTCCCGGATGGATCCAGCCCCAGCATCCGGATCTTCTCCGAAGCCATCACGGCGTCATCGTCGTAGAGCGCGAGGATGCGCTCCAGGTCGCGGCTGTTCCAGGCGGCGATCCAGGTTTCGCCCCGGCGCACGGCTTCCTGCATCGCCCCCTCCCGGTTAGGTAAGCATTGCTGCCATGATGAAGGATGCCGGCCAGCGGTCAAGCGCGACTCCGCCCTTGCCGCAAATCCCGGTCGCGGTCAGACTTGGGCCAGCGAACAGGAGAATCTGGCATGAGACTGCACGGCAAGGTCGCGATCGTCACGGGCGCGGCGCAAGGCTTCGGCGAGGAGATCGCACGCACCTACGCGCGGGAAGGCGCGAAGGTCGCGGTTCTCGACATCAAGGCGGACCTCGCGGCGAAAGTGGCGAAGGACATCGGCGCGAACGCTGTTCCCATAGCCTGCGACGTCACCTCGTTGTCCGCCGTGAAGGACGCCGTCGCCGCGACCGTGAAGGCCTTCGGCCGCCTCGACATCGTCGTCAACAACGCCGGCTGGAGCTATTCCAACCGCCCGGTTCTGGAAACACCTGAAGCCGATTTCGACAAGGTCTTCGCCATCAACGTCAAGTCGATCTACAATTTCGTCACCGCCGGGGTGCCGCATATGACCAACGGCGGCTCCATCGTGAACATCGGCTCGACCGCCGGTCTGCGCCCGCGTCCGGGCCTCGTCTGGTACAACGCCACCAAGGGTGCGGTGCACATCGCCTCGAAGACGCTGGCGGTCGAACTCGCGCCGAAGAACATCCGCGTCAATGTCATCGCGCCGGTCGCGGGCGAGACGCCCCTGCTGCAAACGTTCCTCGGCAACGACACGCCGGAGCGCCGCGCCCAGTTCCTCGCCACCATCCCGCTCGGCCGCTTCTCGCAGCCGCGCGACATCGCCAACGCCGCGCTGTTCCTCGCCTCGCCGGAGGCGGAGTTCATCACCGGCACCGTGCTGGAAGTGGACGGCGGGCGGTGCGTGTGACCGCAAGGGATTGCGCTACCGCAATGTGAGCGCCGGCCGGTCGACACATTTTCCCCCATGAACGTCCTTGGGGGGAAGCACGATGATCCGGCCGGAAGTCACCGAACTGAGCCACGACCTTCTTCAGGAGAAGGTGCGCATGGCGATTGTCTTCAAGAACCACAACGGCGAGACGCTCCAGCACATTCAGCTCGTCTTTCCGCTGCACATGGACCTTCAGGACACCGAGCTGAAGCTGAAGCAGACCGCCATCGAGCAGGCGCGCAAGTTTCTCCGCGCCGCCGCCGACGGGCTATAGACGGACCGCCTGCCCGGTCTCCGCCGCCTGCTTCACCGCCAGCGTCGCCTTCAGCGTCGCTAGCCCTTCCGCCCCGCTGGCGACCGGCTCGGCCTTGCCCCGGATCACGTCGCAGAAATTGCCGATCTGGTTCACAAGCGGGTCCTGCTCCGGAATCCGCGCGGATGTGAGCGCCAGCGGCTTGAACCAGTGCGGCTCGCCCTCGTAGTGCCAGAAATCCTGTTTCGGCAGGCCAAGAGACCCCTTGGTGCCCGCGACGAACAGGTAGTTCTCGCCGCTCGCCGGATACCATTTCTGCTCCGCCGAAGTCATTTCCCAGGACCAGGGCGAAGCCGCGCTGTCGGAGAGCGTGATCGTGCCGAGCGCGCCATTTCTGAAGCGCAACATCACCGCCGCCGTATCCTCGACGGCAAAGCCGCGTACGGCATTCGCCGCCATCGCCTGCACGCTCTCGATGCCGCCGACGAGATTGCGCATGTCGTCGATGAAATGAATGAGGTTGATCAGGATCGGCCCGCCGCCCGGCTCCTTGCGCCAGGCCCCCGGCCCGTCGAAATAGCCGCTGTCCGGCTTGCGGAACCAGTACATGCCGTTGACCGCCACCAGCTTGCCGAGCTTGCCGGATGCGATCGTTTCCTTCGCCCGGCGCATCAGCGGCGAATGGCGGCGATGATGGCCGACCAGCAGCGGCACGCCCTTCTTCGCGGCGGCCTCCACCAGCCGTTCGCCGGCCTCCACCGTGTCGGCGAAGGGCTTTTCCACCAGCGCCGGAAGCCCCATCTCCACGGCGATCAACCCCTGCGGCACATGCAGGGTGTTCGGCGTGGCAAGGATCACGCCCTCAGCCCGGGACGCCTTCAGGCCTTCCGCGAGGTCGGTGAAGTGCGGCGCGCCGAAACGTGCGGCCAGTTCCGCCCCCGCCGGCGCCGGATCGATCACCGCGCAGAGCATCGCGACGTCGCTTTCCGCCACGCGTCTGATGTGATCCTTGCCGATCAGCCCCGCGCCGGCGACGGCGATGCGCACCTTCTCTGTCATGTCTGTCTCCGAGCGGCCTGCGGACCGTTGTCAGACAACTACTACAGCGGAAAATGGCAGGCGGCCAAGCGCCCTGCTCCAACGTCGCGCAAGACGGGCGCCTCGGCGTG
>ERZ761609.1503-NODE-1503-length-20198-cov-32.564017_pt1 | contig 20198 bp, 17 predicted proteins | sample MGYA00511163_ERZ761609 | MGnify/ENA primary metagenome ERZ761609 (study PRJEB28899, sample SAMN02445070) | bioreactor sludge metagenome | biome: EBPR sludge | place: Australia: Brisbane, Thorneside Wastewater Treatment Plant | collected 2011-12-16 ... | reverse complement strand
CACCGCCTGCACAAACAGGATGCCCTGGTCTTCGTCGGGCAGATAGGCGGTGGGCATGCGCGCAAACAGGAATCCCAGACCGGCCACAATCAGCGCGTAGACCAGCACGTAGCGCAGCCGCCGCGCCAGGACATTGCCGACGACGCGCACGTACCAGTCGCGGAAGCGGAAGAAGACATGGTCGAACCACACGAAGAACGGGCGCAGGAACCAGATGGCGGCCTCCGCCGGCTCGTGCCCCTTGGGCACGGGCTTGAGGAAGGTGGCGCACAGCACCGGTGTCAGCACCAGGGCCACCACAACCGACAACAGCATCGCCGCGGCCACCGTCACCGAAAACTGCCGGTAGATGACGCCGGTGGAACCGCCGAAAAAGGCCATCGGCAGGAACACCGCTGCCAGCACCACGCCGATGCCGATCAGCGCGGGCGTGATCTGCTCCATGGATTTGGCGGTGGCCTCGCGGGGCGACAGACCTTCCTCGCTCATGATGCGCTCGACGTTTTCCACCACCACGATGGCATCGTCCACCAGCAGACCGATGGCCAGCACCATCGCGAACATCGTCAGCATGTTGATCGAAAAACCGAACAGCATCAGTACGAAGAACGTGCCCAGCAGCACCACCGGCACGGCGACTGTCGGAATCAGGGTGGCGCGCAGGTTGCCCATGAACAGCCACATGATCAGGAACACCAGCACCACGGCCTCGATGAGCGTCTTGACCACTTCGTCGATGGCCACCTTGGTGAAGGGCGTGGTGTCGTAGGGGTAGATCACCTTCATGCCCGGCGGGAAATAGCGGCTCATCTCCGCCAGCGTCTTCTTGACGTTGTCCGCCGTCTCCAGGGCGTTGGCGCCGGCGGCCTGGCGGATCGCCAGCGCGGCGGCGGGCTTGCCCATGTAATTGGCGATGATGTCGTAGCGCTCGGTGCCCAATTCCGTGCGGCCGATGTCCTTGACGCGTACCACCGAGCCGTCCGCGTTGGTGCGGATGGGAATGTTGGCGAACTGCTCGGGCGTTTGCAGCAGGTGCTGGACGACGATGGCGGCGTTCATGCGCTGCCCCGGCACGGCCGGCAAACCGCCCAACTGGCCGGCGGAGACCTCTACGTTGTAGCTTTTGAGCGCCGCGATCACGTCCTCGACGGTCAAGCGGTAGCCAATGAGTTTGTCCGGATCCACCCATACGCGCATGGCGTACTGGCTGCCGAAATTCTCCACCTCGCCCACGCCCGGCACGCGCGAGAGAATTTTTTCCAGGTTGGACTGGGCATAGTCGCGCAGGTCGTCGCCGCTCATGCTGCCGTCCTCCGAGATCAGACCGACGATCAGCAGGTAGTTGCGCGTCGACTTGCTGACCTTGACGCCCTGCTGCTGGACGACGGCCGGCAGGCTGGCCATGGCGAGCTGAAGTTTGTTCTGCACCTTCGACCAAGCGACGTTCGGGTCCGTGCCGGGGGCGAAGGTGAGCTCGATGCGCGATGCCCCAGAGGAGGAACTGGTGCCTGACAGATAAAGCATGTCGTCCAGCCCTGTCATCTTCTGCTCGATGATCTGGGTGACCGTGTTTTCAACGGTTTCCGCCGAGGCTCCCGGGAAGAAGGCATCGACTGCGATGGCCGGCGGCGCGATCGGCGGGTATTGGGCGATGGGCAGGTTGTGGATCGCCAGGGCGCCCGCCGCCATCATCGCAATGGCGACGACCCAGGCGAACACCGGCCGGGCAAGAAAGAATTTCGATAGCATCGGGCCGCTCCCTTATTTCGCAGCGCCGTTCGGGGCGGCGGCGTTGGCCTGCTGCGCGCCCGCTGGCGGCGTGGTGCCGGCCTGGAAGGGCTCTGCCTTGACGGTCACCGGCGTACCCGGCCGCAGCCTCTGCAAGACCTGCACGCCCTCGACGATCACCCGATCGCCGGCAGCGAGTCCCGTGGTGACCAGCCACTGGTCGCCGATCTCGCGTTCGAGGGTGAGCGTCCGCATGCCGACCTTGCCTTCGTTATCGACGACAAAGGCATAGGGCTCGCCTTTCGGGTTGCGCAGCACCCCTTGCTGCGGGACGAGGATCGCCTCATCGAGGGCGCCTTCCTCCACCTTCGCACGCACGAACATGCCAGGCAGCAGCACGCCGTCCGGATTGGGGAAGACCATGCGCAAGGTCATCGACCCGGTGCTGGGATCGACCGTCACATCGCGAAATTCCAGGACTCCCTGCCGGGGGTAGGGGCGACCGTCCTCCAGCAGCATCCCGACCTTGTTTTGCTCCCTGCCGCCATGCTTGAGCCCGCCCTGCTCCAGCCGATGCCGCAGGCGCAGGAAATCGCTGCTCGACTGCGGGACATCGACATAGACCGGGTCGAGCTGCTGGATCGTCGCCAGCGCCATCGGCTGGTAAGCGGTGACGATGGCCCCCTCGGTGACGTTCGATTTACCGATGCGTCCGGAGATCGGCGCAGTGATGCGGGTATAGCCGAGGTTGATACGCGCCGATTCCACCTGCGCCTGCCAAGAAGCGACGTCCGCCTCCACCTGCTTCAAGGCGCCGGAGGCGTCGTCGTAGTCCTGCTGGCTGACCGCCTTGTCCGCCAGCAATTCCTGGAATCTTTCCGCCCTGACCCTGACCGACGGCAAGTTGGCCTCGGCTCGTCCCAATGCGGCTCGGGCGTTGTCCAGCGCCGCCTGGAAAGGCGCCGGATCGATCTGGTAGAGCACATCGCCTGCCTTGACCAGCGCACCCTCGGTAAACAGCCGCTTCTGGATCAGCCCGCTGACCTGGGGCCGAATCTCGGCAACGCGATAAGCGGAGGTACGCCCTGGCAACTGGGTGGTGAGGGTCACCTTCTGCGACTGGAGAGTCACCACTGAGACCTGCGGCATGCCCCCGCCAGGCCCGCCGCCCGGTGATTTTCCGCCGGGTCCGCAAGCGGCAAGAGAGATCAGGGACATGCTGACGGCGGCGAGCTTGAGCAGATTCATGGAAACGGTCCTCAAAGCGAATAGATGCGAAGAAAACAATCGACGATGCGTTCGGCGCGACCGGATTCGACCGGCGCCCGGGCTGCCTCGGCGCAAAACAGGCGGCGGGTTTTTTCGAAACCGACCAGCATGCCCATCAGCAGCTCGGCGGCAAACTGCGGGGCATCCCGTCGCAGTCGCCCCTCCTCCATCGCGCGGGCGAGAAACGCCGCCAGTCCATCGAGGGTTCCTTTGGGCCCCTTGTCGTAAAACACCTGGCCCAGCGCCGGAAAACGGGGAGCCTCCGCGCTCAGCGTACGGAACAAGGCCAAACCTTCCCGGCTCAGCACCCGCTGTTGAAAGAGCGTGGCGAAACCGAGCAGACGCTCGCGCACATCGCCGCCATCGCCCTCCAGCGAGGTCTGGATCTCCTCGGCGGCCCGCCGGGCAACCTCGCTGAACAAGTCTTCCTTGCTGGCGAAATTGTTATACACGGTCTGTCTGCACACGCCGGCCGCCTGCGCAATGTGGTCGATGCTGGCGCGATAACCTTCTTTCCCAAAGGCCTCAAGCGCAGCGTCAATCAGGCGTTGACGGCTGTCGGAGTGCGCAATTTCGGCTGCCGGACGAACCATGGGTTTTCTCATGTCTTGGTAAATGGCACACGGACTTAGGATTTACTAGACTACCTAGTCTACCATACTGGATAGTCTATACGGTTGTCTTGCTGGATGCTTTCTTTATTCATCCCTGCTTATGGGTCTGATACCGACCATGCCAGATCATTCCTTGGAAAAACCCGCGCACTGCCGACGTAAGGAAGCTCGTCCGGCTGAGATCATCGCCGCCGCTTTGCACCTCTTTGACGAAAAGGGATACGCAGCGACGAGACTCGATGATGTAGCACTCCGCGCCGGGGTCTCGAAGGGCACCATCTACCTCTACTTTGACAGCAAGGAGGCGCTGTTCAACGCGGTCGTGCGTGAAGGCCTGATGACGGCGCTGTCTGGGTGGGAGGTGCGGCTTGCAAATGACGCGGGCAACTCGTCAAACTTACTCGGGGAGCTCGTTCTGGATTTCTCGCGGATGTTCGGATCGGACCAGGCCGGAGCCGTGCTGAAACTGGCGCTCTCTGAGGCGGGCAATTTTCCCGATATTGCCCATACCTATCACGATTGCGTGATCGTGCCGGGTATCGATCTGCTACGCAAGGTCGTAATGCGCGGTATGGCGCGCCGGGAGTTTCGTTCGGTCAATCCCGAGATTGCGGCCCACATCATCCTGGCACCGCTTCTGATGCGCGTGATCTGGGAGCACTCGTTCAGCTGTGGCGGGTCGGTCGTACCGACAGAGCGTTATCTGGCCGAATACCTAGACTTGATCCTTGAGGGATTGCAGTCGGCAGGGTGAGGTAGGTCAGACCAGAAAGTTGACGCTCGATGCAAGGAGAAATTTTCAAGGTTCTTGATCAGTCGCTTCCGCCCCAGCAGTTGCCAACCACAACCGACCTCCTCAAAATCCGCATCAATACAGGAAGTGGCCTCGCGCACGCTCGCGAGACCACCAGAGAAAAGCAGAGAACAGAGAGGCAGTGGAGGGCCAAAAGCGCGGGGATGGGAAGAGTGCCGCTCGCGAGGCAAATCCGCGAAGTCCCGCCAGAACTGGCGCTGCGGGCAGACGTGAAAAAGCCCGAAACGGGTTCGGGCTTTTGGAATTGGTGGCCAGGGGCGGAATCGAACCGTCGACACGCGGATTTTCAATCCGCTGCTCTACCAACTGAGCTACCTGGCCAAAAGAGGCCGCAATTTAACCGGTTTGCCCCCTTCTCGTCAAGGAAAAGCCGCCGATTCAGGCTTTTCAGCAGGCCACCCCATGCAGGCTGCACAGGTGACGTTTGACGACGGCCAGCACGATCCACAGCCAGAACAGCAGGAAGAAGGCGAGCATGGGAATGTGGGCGTCGAGAACGAAGCGCGGAGTGATGAAGCGCACACCGCGTACCACCGGCGCGGTGACGACGCGCAACACGCGATAGAAGGCGTTCTGTTCGCGGTATTTGCCGGCCAGCACGGCCAGCGCACCTTGCCCGAGCAGGGCGAAGCCGGCGACTTCGACGAGGGTGCGCAGAATCGAAACCAGCAGAATGTCGAACGGCATGGCGAGTGTTCCTGGGGCGAAGCGGCGATTTTAACGCAGCTTGTCAGGCTGCCGCCTGGCCGTGACAATGCGTGCTGACTTTACTTTGCATTCGACCCATGATGAATTTCGACCGTATGCGGCACGGACTGCGCGGCATGTTCTTCAACGCGCTGGGGCAGCGCGAGCGCGCCATCTCCGCGTACCTTGACAGCCATCGCGCCGATCCGGCGCATGCCGGCACGCTGCGCACGCTGGGCTGGCTGGAGGCCCAGCAGGAACGCTGGACTGTGGCGGAAGCCTGGTTGGTGCGCGCACTCGAGATCGAGCCGCACGATGCCCACGCCTGGTTCAACCTCGGTTACGTGCGCGACAAAGGCGGCATGGACGATGCGGCCATCGCCGCTTTTCGGCAGGCGACCGGATTGAACCCGGACAATGATCGCGCCTGGTACGGGTTGGGCATGCTGCACGCACGGCACGGCCGCCATGCCGACGCCGCCGCGGCGCTGACCGAGGCCGGACGGCTGCAGCCGATGAACGGGCTCGCCTGGTACGCGCTGGGCATGGCGTGGCAGCATTGCAACCAGCCGGACAAGGTGGCGGCAGTGATCAAGCATACGCTGACGCACGACCCGCAGACTGCGCAACGACTGATCCGCGATACCGGCCGCAGCGACTGCGCCCTGTCGGCGGATTGAAAAACAGGGACGAAAAAAAGCCGGCTGCGAAGCCGGCTTTTTGGTTGCACGCCTTGAGGGCGTGCAACGGAGGGTGATCAGGCCGTCTGGGCCTTGATGTCGCCTTCCAGGTTCGGATAGCGTACGTGGTCGACCAGTTGCTGGATTTCGGTGCTGGGCGCACGCGAAATCAGCGAGCCGATGATGACCCCGAGAAAGCCGGCCGGCATGCCGAACACGCCGGCGGCGATGGGCTTGATGGCGAACCATTCGTTGGCTGCAACGCCGCCGAAGAAATCGTAGGTGGTGTACATGTAGAACATGCACACGGCCAGTCCGGCCAGCATGCCGACAACCGCCCCCAGGTAATTGGCGCGCTTCCAGAACACGCCGAGCACCAGCGCCGGGAAGAACGCCGAGGCGGCTAGCGAGAACGCGGCACCGACCAGGAACAGGATGTCGCCCGGTTTCAGCGAGGCGGTGTAGGCGGCCAGCAGGGCAACCACCAGCAGCAGGCCCTTGGAAATGGCCAGACGGCGGACGGTGGAAGCCTTCGGGTCGATCATCTTATAGTAGACGTCGTGCGACAGCGCGTCGGCGGTGGAGAGGGCCGCAGCCAGGCCGCCCGCCGCCACCATGCCCGAGATGACGTAGGGCAGGCCGGCGATTTCCGGCGTGGCCAGCACGACGAGGTCGCCGCCGATGGTGATCTCGGCAAGCTGCACCAGGCCGTCCTTGTTGAGGTCGGCGATCTTCATCAGCGTCGGGTCCACCGCCGCCCAGTTGGCGACCCAGGCCGGCAGCGACGCGAACGACGAACCGACCAGCACATGGTACACATCGTACTTGACCAGTACCGCCAGTGCCGGCGCGGTGAAGTACAGCAGGAAGATGAAGAACAGCGACCAGAACACCGACTTGCGCGCCTCACGCACCGAGGGGGTGGTGTAGTAGCGCATCAGGATATGCGGCAGCGACGCGGTGCCGACCATCAGGCACAGCACCAGCGCGATGAAGTTGCGGCGCTTCACGTTGGATGCTTCCTCGTCCTCGGCCTTCGCGGCGGCGATCTCGGCTGCAGTCGCGTTGGGGTTGGTCGCCAGGAGCTTCTTCTCGGCGCCCTTGCCGGAGAATGGCGTGGCGTGAGGCGCCACCGGGCCGGCCGATTTCTTGGCGCCGTCGGCGGCTTTTTTCAGCTTGGCCATCAGGACGTCGGGACCGGTCAACTCGGCGATTTCCTTTTCCTTCGCCTCGATCTTCTGGGCGTCGGGTTCGGCCGTGGCTTTCAGGACAACCAGCTCGGCATCCAGTGCGGCGCGCGCCTCGCCGACGACGGCGTCGGCACTGCCGGCGGCGACGGCGGCTTCCAGCGCCTTGATCCTGTCTTCGGCGGCGAGCTGCTTTTCCTTGTAGATCGCACGCACCGAGGCTTCTGCGGCCCCCAGGGTGGTGGTCGGGTCGTTCAGCTCTTTTTCCTTGGCCGTGACTTCCTGCAGCACCTGGCCGTAGGCGATCTGCGGAATCGGGTTGCCGGTATGGCTCACCGACAGCCACACCACCGGAATCATGTAGGCGATGATGAGGATGATGTACTGCGCCACCTGGGTCCAGGTCACCGCGCGCATGCCGCCGAGGAAGGAGCACACCAGAATGCCGGCCAGACCGACGAATACGCCGATCTGGAATTCCATCCCGGTGAGGCGGGCGGTGATGATGCCGACGCCGTAGATCTGCGCGACCACGTAGACGAACGAGCAGATGATCGCTGCGACGACGCCGATGGTGCGCGGCAGGTTGCCGCCGTAGCGCGAGCCGAGGAAATCGGGGATGGTGAACTGGCCGAACTTCCTGAGGTAGGGCGCGAGGAACAGCGCCACCAGCACGTAGCCGCCGGTCCAGCCCATGATGAAGGCGAGGCCGTCATAGCCGGTCAGATACAGGGTGCCGGCCATCCCGATGAAGGATGCCGCCGACATCCAGTCGGCGCCGGTGGCCATGCCGTTGAACAGCGCCGGAACGCGCCGTCCGGCGACGTAGTATTCCGACACGTCGGCGGTCTTCGACATGATGCCGATGCCGGCGTACAGCATGATCGTGGCAGCAAGGAAGATGTAGCCGATCCAGTTGGGGGGCAGGCCCATCTGCTCCAGGATCGCGAGCACGATGACGAAGGAAATGAAACCGCCGGTGTAGAAGGTGTAATACTTTTTAAGCTGCGAGAAAAACTGGCTTTGGGTGCTCATTCTTCATCTCCCTCGTGTACGCCGAATTCTTTGTCCAACTGGTTCATGCGGTGGGCATAAAACCAGATGATGAGGACGTAGATGATGAGTGAGCCCTGTGCGCCCATATAAAAGGCGAAGGGAAACCCAAAAATAACGATTTCATTGAGTTCGCGGGCGAAGTAAATGACGATGAACGTCACCACGAACCAGATGGCGAGCAAAACCGCGGTGAGCCGCAGATTTTTGCGCCAGTACTCCTGATGTCTCTCCGACAACTGCATGGCAATTCCTCCGTGAGGGGTGGGGGGACGCGCTTTATATGTTGTGTTGCGCGTGCGCGGAGTTTAAGGAGTGATGGCCCGGCCGACAAACAGATTAGTTAATTCAGATTTTCTGATAGCCAGCGCCGGGCCTGTGTGAGCCGCAGCAGCTGATGGGCGGTGGTGATGTTTTCCCGTTGTGCTGCGGCAATCAGCACCAGCCACAGCTCGGCGGTGGCGTAGGCATCGGCCAGCGCGCCATGGCGTGCGTACGCGGCGATGCCGAAGTGCGCCAGCCAGTCGTCGAGTTGACGGCAGTGCGGCGCGGCGGCGGGGAACAGCAGCGGCGCAATCACAGCGGCATCGAACCACGGCATTCGGGGAGACAAGCCGAGTTGTGCGCGTGCCTCGCGCTGCAATACGGTCTGGTCGAATGCCGCGTGAAACGCCACGCGCGGCGAGTCCTGCGCGAACTCCAGCCAGGCGAGCAGTGCCTCGTGCGGCGCCTGCCCCGCGCGTTGCTCGCTATCGCTGATGCCGTGAATCAGGATATTGGCGGCGTGGGTTGCCCGGGCTTGCCGGAGTCCGATTTCCAGGCTGTGCGCAAACACGATGCGGCCCTGCTCGACGGCGACTGCGCCGATCGAGAGCAGCGGATCGCGCACCGTATCCAGCCCGCCGGTCTCGACGTCCACCACACACCAGCGCAGCTCGGCAAGCGGCAGCCTGAGGTCGATTTTCTGCCGTGCCAGCGCCGCGCGCCGCGCGCCGCCGGAGGCATCCAGCGCCGGCAGACGGCGCTTGCCGAACGGCCAGATCACAAGCCGTAATCCATCGCCAGCCGCGCCTGCACCTTGCGCGCCTGGCGCAGCGCTTCCTTCAGGATGCGGCGGTCGAGCGGGTTCAGCGTGTCGGGGTCGAGATGGTTGTCGGGCGGCAGGCCGGCGCGCTGCCGCCCATGCTGGTGGCGCAGCCGCAGGAGCTGCAGAAAATGGAACGCGCGGTTCCAGTCGGCCAGTTCGGCGTCGGGAATCTTCAGCGCGTGCGCCGCTTCGCGCAGGCGCTTGGCGGTATTGGTCTGCGGGCTGCCGGCGGCGAGCGCGAAAATGCGTGCCGCGTCGACGAAGGGCGTTGCACCGTTGAGTTTGAGGTCGATCGTGTTGGGATGCGCGTCGTCCTCCGACAGCACGAAGTCGCGCACCACCCCCAGCGGCGGCCGGTTGCGCAGCGCGTTGCCAGCCATCTGGTGGAGAAAGCGCGGGTTGTTGCGGGCGGCGCGGTTGAGCCAGGCGCGCAGGTCGAGCGCCAGCGCGGCGTCGCCGGCCAGCGGCCGGAAGTCAAAGAAGATGCTGGCGTGCAGCAGTGCTTCCGGGCTGCCGTGGTCGATCCATTGCGCGAACTGGCGCCGCCAGCCCTCCGTCGACAGGCACCATTGCGGATTACCCGCCATGATGCCGCCCTTGCAGAGCGGAAATCCGCAGGCGTCCAGCCGTGCGTTGACGCGCTGGGCGAACGCGAGCAGCGCCGCGTGCTGGGCGTCATCGGCGGTGTCGAAGATCAGCGCGTTGTCCTGGTCGGTGGCGAGCGTCTGTTCCATGCGTCCTTCCGAGCCGAGCGCCAGCCAGCACCAGCGCAGCCCGGCGAGCTTGCGGTCGGGCTCGCTCTCCAGCGCGACGATGCGCTCGGTGACGCGGTCGTTGAGGCTGGAAATGATCGCGGTGAGGTTTTCCGCATCCATTCCCTGTGCCAGCAGGCTGTGGGCAAGGTCGCCGATATCCTGCGCGAGCGCGGGCAGGCGAGCGGGGTCGTCGGCGCGCGACAGTGCCGAAGTGATGCCTTCCACCGACAGCCGGCGCAGGGCGAAGATGTCTTTCTCCGAGATGACGCCGGCAAGCACGCCGTCCTTCACCAGCGGCAGGTGATGAATACCCTGCCGCGCCATCAGCACCAGGGCACCGGCCACTGGCGCGTCGTCGGGCAGGGTCGCGGGATCGGGCGTCATCACCGCCGAAATCGGCGTGACGAGCGGCACCCCGGCAAGCGTCACGCGTGCCAGCACGTCCTTCAGGGTGAGGATGCCAACCGGCGCGCCGGCGGCGTCGGCCACCACCACCGAGCCGATGCGCGCCTGCTCCATGCCGGCGAGCGCATCGGCGAGCGGGGTGTCGGGTGCGACACTGAAAGGCGCGCGCCGGATCAGGCTGGCGAGTGGGCGCGCGAAACGGTGCTCGTCGTCGAGCGCCAGCGCGTATTCCGATTGCACCGCGCGCTGCGATTCCTCCAGCAGGCTGGCGATACGGCGGGTGCAGAAATCGTGGAATTCGGGACTTTTTGCCAGCAGCGCATGGAAGTCTGCGGCAGGCAGCAGGTAGCAGAAGGTATCGGTCTTCGCCACGTAGCGGTTGGCCGCGCCGCGCCCGGCAAGCAGCGCGCCGAGCGGGAACATTTCGCCGGCGGTGAGCTGAAACACCGAATGGCCGTCTGCGGTGACGCCGTCGACCGTGCCCTGCTTGACGATGCAGAGTGTGTCGGGCGGCTGCTCGGCCGGCTCCAGCAGCCCCTCGCCCTGCGCGTAGTACGCCACCGACAGCCGTTGCACCAGCCACAGCACGGCGCCCTCGGCCATCGCGGCGAACGGGGCCTGCCGCCGGATGGCGTCGAGCGTGGCGCGGTGCAGGCTGTTGGCGAGCGGCAGGGTGGTCGTCATGCAAGCGCCTTCAATTCTTTTTCGGCAAGACTGCGTCCGGCGTGCGCAAGCGCACGCATGTAGATCAGCGGGTCGACGCGGCGTCCCAGCAGCACCAACAGGAACAGCAGGCCAAGGCTGGCGTCGAGCAGCACGCCGGCCCAACCGCTTGCGGCGACGGCCGTCAGGCCCAGCCATTCACCCAGGCCATTCAGCGGCACGATCTGCAGCAGCGTGAACACCAGCGCGATCACCGTCAGATTGGTGTTGAACCATTCGCTGCGGCGCGCCTGCTCCTGGCCGATCAGCGCGTCGAGTTCGGCCAGGCGGCGACGCAGCATGTCCTGCAGGCTGTTGAGCCCGCGGTCCTCGCTGCCGGCATCGAAGATCCAGCGCTCCGAGCGGTACTGGAACACATTGCCGAGATAGTCGCGGTCGAGCAGCTCGGTGAGCTGCGTGCGCGCGCAGTCGATCAGGCCGTGCCGGATGGCCAGGTCGGCCTCAGTCGCGAATTCGACGCAGCGGTGCGTGCAGGCGTCGGGGGAAGACTGGCTCCGGTAGGCGTTCCATAGGCGGCGCACGGTGAAGCGGATCAGGCGGTCCGGCCCGCCGGGCAGGTCGTCGAGCGCGCTGGTCAGCACTTGCTGCACCAGTTTTTCGCGCATCGGCTGTAGCGCAGCGTGAGCGCGCGTCCGGTGCGCCCGGTTATCCGCGATCAGGCGGTCGCGCAGGCGCAGCGTATCGATCGGCTGCAGCTGTGCATCGACCGCGCGCAGCATCCGGCGCGCACTGAACAGCAGCCGTTCGTTGTGTAGCAGGGCCGCCTGTGGCAACAGCAGGTAAGGACTGATGCCGATGCTGTCGCCGGTCTGGCCGAACAGGCGGTCGTCGATGTTGATCGACAGCAGCATGCCGCGGTGCACGGCGGTAATCGCGCCCGGGGCGGTGCTCACGCCTTCGAGCATGTCGCCGAGCTCGCTGACGTCGACGTTGTGCAGGTCGACGATGTTCTGAACGAGTCCGCCGACGGCTTTCAGCACGGCGTCCGGCACGGCGGCGACATGCCCCGCTACGGGCGCATCGTGCTGCAGCGCGTTCAGCGCGCCGAAAAGCGCGTGTGCCGCGACGGGGTGCTGCGCGCTCACGTTGTCGTCGTCGTCATCGAACACGATCTGTACGCAGCCGCCTGCCAGGGCGCGGCGGGCGGCTGCCGCGTCCCGGAGATTGTCGGGAAACAGGCGTTGCGCCAGCGCCGCCAGATCGAGCGTCCGGTCGAGCCGGAACTGCGCCGCGCCGGCGATGAACAACTCGCTGTCGTCGGCCGGGCACCACAGCTTGCTGAGGCTGAGCACCTCGTATTCGCCCAGCGTCCGATGCGGGTCGTCGCTGAGGTCGATGTGCACCACCAGGTGCAGGACGCTGTGGCCGGATTGCGGGAAGTCGCTGCGACTCACCGAAATCCGGGCCGGCAGGGTGGCGGGGCCGCTGCGCTCGAGGCGGTATGCCGTCCCTTCGCTCAGGTATTCCAGACGGCTGGCGAACACCAGCTCGCACGGCTGGCTGGTTGTGCCCGAGGCCGTCGGCACGCAGCGCGACTGCACCGGCGCGGGCTGGCGGAAGGCGTGTGAGAGCAGGTCCTTCTCGTAGGAGAAGAAATGCCGGCAATACGGCGCGGCGGCCGAATACTCGGTCTGACGGGCCGGCTGGGTGCCGCATTCGGCGTGGAACTGGAACGCCACTGCCACGCGCTTCAGGCGCAGCGCGGAAGCGACGCTCAGGGTATCAGGCTGCGGCGGCATCAGTCAGCGGTACGAGCAGGGGGGCGCCGCAGGCGGTGGCGGCGGCGAGCGCGTCGACGCTGGCGAAGGTGGCGGCGTAGACGGGATCTTCGGCCGGCCGGGCGCTGCCGAGCTCGCGGTAGAACTCGATCAGGAAATCGCGCACCTGCGCCACGCTGAGCGCGGCCGGGTCGTCGACGAGATCGGGATAGGCGACCAGCCAGAGCCCGCCTGCCGGAGCCTGGCCGGTACTCAGTGCAGGCTGCACGTAATGCACCGGAATGCGCCGTGCGCCCAGTCGTGCCATCACTGCCAGCCGGGTCGCCGGGTCGAGCACATCCTCGCCGGGAAGGGTCTGCGCCGGATCGTGGATTTCGGCCAGCACTGCCGCTACCGGCCGGTGGGCGCTGGCGTGGCCGGAACGGATGCGCGTCGCCAGCAGATCGAACAGCCGGCGCGCCAGGCCCTGCCGGCGTGCGGTTTCGGCCACGGCGAGGTAGCTCACCAGCAGGCAGCGACTGGCGGCATAGTATTCCGCCACCAGCAGCCCCAGCACGCGGCGAGCGGCAGGCTGATCGAGCTGCGTGCCCATGACCAGGAAGCTGAGGCGCGGATGGGGATCGGGGTCGAGCAGGCGGGGCGTCCAGATCGCGGGGCTCTCCTGCTCGTCGCGCACCGGGAAGGCCGGCAGGTACACCTCGCGATAGGCCTGCTCCAGCAGGTTGGCGTCGAAGCGTTCGCCGAGGTCGACCCACTGCAGTGCGTTCATGCGGGCAGCGTGCCGAACGTGCGCATGGCCTCGGCGAAGCGCGCGGCCCCACGGCGGGTTTGCGGCGTGGGGTGCTGGGCGAGCTTGCCGCCGTGGCAAAGCCAGCAGCGGGCTTTGCCGCAGCCGCCGATGCGCTGGTGCTTGCGGAAAAAATTGGCGGGCCGCGCATCGGCCGGAATCCCCCGCGCGCGCGCCAGCACAAGCCAGCGCTTGCGCTGCTGCAGGGCGCGACATTTCTCGCGGGCGGCACGTTGCATGACAGGACTCCTCGGATTACAGGGGCGATGATAACGGAAGCCGGCGCAGCGGGCAGCCTGTGGGGCGCGCGGCGAGTCGCAAAAAAAGCCCCGCCGAAGCGGGGCCTTGATTAGCCTGAACGACAGGCGTCTTACATCATGCCGCCCATGCCGCCCATGCCGCCGCCCAGGCTGCCCATGTCGGCGCCGCCGATCTGGGATCCCTTGTCGTCCGGCAGGTCGGACACCATGCAGTCGGTGGTCAGCATCAGGCCGGCGATCGACGCGGCGTTCTGCAGCGCGGTGCGGGTGACCTTGGTGGGGTCGAGCACGCCCATCGCCACCATGTCGCCGTACTCGCCGGTCTGGGCGTTGTAGCCGTAATTGCCTTTGCCTTCCAGCACCTTGTTGACGACGACCGAGGACTCCTCGCCGCAGTTCTTGACGATCTGGCGCAGCGGCTCTTCGATGGCGCGCAGCACGATCTTCACGCCGGCGTCCTGGTCATGGTTGTCGCCCTTGATCGCAGCGGCCACAGCCTTGGCGCGCAGCAGCGCAACGCCGCCGCCGGGGACGATGCCTTCTTCAACGGCGGCACGGGTGGCGTGCAGCGCGTCTTCGACGCGGGCCTTCTTCTCTTTCATTTCGACTTCGGTCGCCGCACCGACCTTGATCACGGCCACGCCGCCGGCCAGTTTGGCCTTGCGCTCCTGCAGCTTCTCCTTGTCGTAATCGCTGCTGACTTCATCGATCTGCTTGTTGATCTGGGCGATGCGGTTCTTGATCGCATCGGCATTGCCGGCGCCGTCGATGAGGGTGGTGTTTTCCTTGCCGATCTCGATGCGCTTGGCACGGCCCAGATCCTCCAGGGCCGCTTTTTCCAGCGACAGGCCGACTTCTTCGGCGATCACGGTGCCGCCGGTCAGGATAGCCAGGTCTTCCAGCATCGCCTTGCGGCGGTCGCCGAAGCCCGGAGCCTTGACGGCGCAGGTCTTGAGGATGCCGCGGATGTTGTTCACCACCAGGGTGGCGAGCGCTTCGCCGTCGACGTCTTCGGCGACGATCATCAGCTGCTTGCCGGCCTTGGCAACCTGTTCCAGGATCGGCAGCAGGTCGCGAATGTTGGAGATCTTCTTGTCGTACAGCAGGATGAACGGATCTTCCATGATCGCCATCTGCTTGTCGGGATTGTTGATGAAGTAGGGCGACAGGTAGCCGCGGTCGAACTGCATGCCCTCGACCACTTCGAGTTCATTCTCCAGGCCCGAGCTGTCTTCGACCGTGATCACGCCTTCCTTGCCGACCTTGTCCATCGCTCCGGCGATGATGTCGCCGATCGAGGCGTCGGAGTTGGCGGAAATGGAGCCGACCTGGGCGATTTCCTTGCTGCTGGTACAGGGCACGGAAATCTTCTTCAGTTCACCGACGATGGCGATCACGGCCTTGTCGATGCCGCGCTTCAGATCCATCGGGTTCATCCCGGCGGCGACGAACTTCATGCCTTCGTTGACGATGGATTGCGCCAGCACGGTGGCGGTGGTGGTGCCGTCACCGGCGATGTCGGAGGTCTTGGAAGCGACTTCCTTGACCATCTGCGCGCCCATGTTCTCGAGCTTGTCCTTCAGCTCGATTTCCTTGGCGACCGACACGCCGTCCTTGGTCACGGTGGGGGCGCCGTAGGAACGGTCGAGCACCACGTTGCGGCCTTTCGGGCCGAGGGTCACCTTGACGGCGTCAGCCAGGATGTTGACGCCTGCCACCATGCGGTGACGCGCGGAATCGCCAAAACGTACGTCTTTTGCAGCCATGTTTTACTCCTAAATAAATGCATTCACCACAGAGGCACGGAGACACAGAGAAACCCCATTCAGGATGTCGTTTGTGATTTTCTCCGTGCCTCTGCGTCTCTGTGGTTAATTGGTTTTAAAGGGTTTAAGCCTCGACTACACCCATGATGTCTTCTTCGCGCATGACCAGTAGCTCGTCGCCTTCGACCTTGACGGTCTGGCCGGCGTACTTGCCGAACAGCACGCGGTCGCCGACTTTCACGTCCAGCGGAATCAGCTTGCCCTGGTCGTCTTTCTTGCCGGCGCCGACGGCGATGATTTCACCCTGATCGGGTTTTTCGGTGGCGGTGTCGGGGATGACGATTCCGGAAGCGGTCTTGCGCTCTTCTTCCATGCGCTTGACAATCACGCGGTCGTGCAGAGGACGGATTTTCATTGCAAAGTCTCCATTGCGGTACGTTGATAATGGGCAGCGCGGCTGCCCGAAAGAAATAAGCAGGCGGCGAACTGTTGTTAGCACTCGCCGCCGTTGAGTGCCAATAATAGGGGCGCAATGTGACAATTTCAAGCCCATGGACGATTTATTAAGCCGTACCCGCGCCGCCGTGTGGCACCCCTGCACCCAGATGAAACAACTGGAGGCCGCCCCGCCGCTGGCGATCGCGCGCGGCGAAGGGGCGTGGCTGGTCGACGTCGACGGGCGGCGCTACCTCGACGCGATTTCCAGCTGGTGGGTCAATCTGTTCGGCCATTGCAATCCGCGCATCAACGCCGCCATCGTCGACCAGCTCGGCAAGATCGAGCACGTGATGCTGGCCGGGGCGACCCACGCGCCGGTGGTGGAGCTGTCGGAGCGGCTGGCGCGGCTGACCGGGCTGGGCCACGCCTTCTACGGCTCGGACGGCGCCTCGGCCACCGAAATCGCACTGAAAATGAGCGCCCACTTCTGGCGCAACGCAGGACAGGCGGAGAAAAACGCTTTCGTCAGCCTGCAAAACGGCTACCACGGCGAAACCGTCGGCGCGCTGTCGGTGACCGATATTCCGCTGTTCAAGGACACCTACGCGCCGTTGTTGCGCCACAGCGTGCAGGTGCCGACGCCGGATGCGCGGCTGGCCGGGCCCGGAGAAACCGCCGAGGCCTGGGCGCTGCGCTGCGCCGCTGCGCTGGAAGCCTATCTGGACGAGCACGCCGCCGCCACCGCCGCCTTCATCGTCGAGCCGCTGGTGCAGGGCGCGGCGGGGATGGCGATGTACCACCCGGCATACCTGACCCGTGCGCGCGAACTGTGCACGCAATACCGGGTGCATCTCATCGCCGACGAGATCGCCGTCGGTTTCGGCCGCACCGGCACCCTGTTCGCCTTCGAGCAGGCATCCATCCGCCCCGATTTCATCTGCCTGTCCAAGGGCATCACCGGCGGCTATCTGCCGCTGTCGGCGGTGCTGACCACCGACGACGTCTATGCCGCGTTCTATGGCGACGCCACCGCGCGCGGCTTCCTGCATTCGCATTCCTACACCGGCAATCCGCTTGCCTGCCGGGCGGCGCTGGCGGTGCTGGACATTTTCGAGACGGATCAGGTCATCGCCGCTAATCGCAACAAGTCGCTGGAATTTACGGGTTTATTGGCGGAGGTGGCCGCTCACTCACGCGTGCGCCACTTTCGCCAGTGCGGCATGATCTGGGCGTTTGACGTGGCGGGTGCCGGCCCCGGTTTCGCCACGCGCTTCCACCGGATGGCGCTGACGCGCGGCGTGTTCATCCGCCCGATCGGCAACACGGTGTACGTGATGCCGCCCTATGTCACCAGCGTCGGCGAAATGCGCGGGCTGGCGGAGGCGATGCTGGGCTGTCTCGATCATCCCGAAGTCTGAATCGGCCTGAAGGAGGCGCTTGACGTCAGGGGCTCGCCTAAATAGGATAGTTATTGATCACTATCCAATGAGGCTGGAGATGTCAGAAGGGCTTGCGCGCAAACGGCAGGGCACCGACGAACGGCGCGAAAAAAATCATCCACGTGACGCTCGATCTGGCCGCCCGTCAGGGGGTCGATCAAGTGACCACCCGGGGCATAGCGCAGGCGATGGGCGTAACGCAGGACGCGGTGTTCCGCCATTTCCTCAGCAAGGATGCGATCTGGCTGGCAGTGATGCAGTGGGTGCGCGAGCGCCTGGTGAGTGGGTTGGGACGGGCTGCCGAACAGGGGCATGATCCGCTGGACGCGCTACAACGCATGTTCTTTGCACACATTGCGTTCATCACGGCCCATCCGGTCATCCCGCGCATTCTGACGTCGGAGCATCTGCATGGCCGCAGTACCGTGCTGCGGCGGCTGGTGGCCGAGACCATGCTGGATTACGAGGCGAAAATCGCGACGCTGCTGACTGACGCCCGGACGCAGGGGCAGGCGCGCGCCGACCTCGACGTTCATGCTGCCGCCACGCTGTATCTTGGCATGATCCAGGGACTGGTGCTGCAAACCTCCATCCTGCGCGGCCAGCGCACCCTGGTGGCGCGCACACTGGCGACGGAGGCGGCACGCGCCTTCCCGGTTTTTCTCGAAGCGCTTCGTTCTCCGGCACGCTCAACCCAGGGAACAACCCCGTGAAACAGGCTTCATTTGCGCTCCGCTGTGCATCAATCGGGCTGCAGCCGTGCGCAGCGCGGGCCAACGGCCGGCCGTCGCGCGATCCCGGCGTTGCATACGGCGAATACCCCGTGTGTTGCGCGCAGCAGGTTTCGATCGCCTTGACTGCATGGTCTTTAATCAATGGTTGACAAACGCAATTTGAGCTAGATAATAAGTAATTGATTACTTACTTAATGCGGATTTCATGCAAAACTCAGAATGGATGCGCTTATGAAGCCCCAGTCACGATTGCTGCTGTTCATCTTTCTTCTTTCCGCCTGGAAAGCGGCATTTGCCGCCGATCCGCTCCCACTGTGGGAGGCAATGGAGCGAGCCGCGCAATTCAACCCGGCCATTAAAAGCCAGCAAGCCGAAGTCAGCCGGCAGACGCTGGAGCAGGAAATTGCCCGTGGCCAGCATTTACCCAGGCTCGACCTGAATGCAGCGTACACACGCCATGCCTATCCGACCTTGATCACGCCGATCCGTGAGGCCGGCGTTTTCCCGCCGATGGACAGGGATATTGCCAATATCGGCCTGGCACTGACGCTGCCGCTTTACCGCGGCGGCAAGCTGGTCGCGGGCGAAGCGCTGGCCGCGCACAGCCGCGAGGCGTCGGTCCAGGGATTGCGTGCCAGTGGGCAGGATCTGCTGTTCAATGTCGTTGCCACCTACACCAAGGCGCTGCATTTCCGCCAGCTCGGACAGGTCATCGACTCCCGCATCCAGGTGCTGCAGCGGGAGGAAAAGGACATTGGCCTGCGCATTCGGGAAGGGCGCGCCGCGCGGCTCGACCTGATCCGGCTGCAGACGCAGTTGTCGCAGGCGCGATACGACAAGGTGTCGGTCTCGCAGGGCGAGAAAGATGCGCTTTCGCTGCTGGCCGCCCTGCTGGGCGAGCGCGGGCCGGCCCCTGTTCTGTCCGCGCTGGAGGTAACTGCACCGGCTCTGCCGGCTTCGTTTGAGGCGGCGATGAGCCGCGCCTTGCAGCAGCGTCCGGATATCCTCAGGCTCGATGCCATGGGCAAGGTGGCACAGCAGAAAACCGCCATCGCCCGTGGCGACCGGCTGCCGCAAGTCGATCTGGTGGCCAGGGCGCAGGAGAGCACTGGCGGCGACTGGAACGGCTACGACGATTCGCAGATAGGCGTGCAATTGTCGCTGCCGCTGTTCGACGGCAACATCCGCAAGCGCCGGGTGGAACAGGCGGGGATCGAGCAGCGGCAAAATGCCCTGCTGCAGGAAGATGCCCACAATCGTATCGCCAGCGAGGTCGAACAGGCGTTTGGCGCGCTGGCCGAGTCGCAAGCCAGGCTGGATGCGGCCGCCCAGGGAGAAACCGAGGCCAGCGAAGCGCTGCGCATCGAGACCCTGCGCTATCGCAGCGGCGAAAACACCATCACCGACCTGCTCGGTGCCGAATCTGCTTTGTGGTCGGCTACGGCGAATCGCCTGCAGGCAGGATACGACATCACCGTGAGCCAGGCGCAGCTGCTGCGCGCCACCGGCGAGCTCGCGGCAGACAGCTTCCGGCCCGCCGATGCCGGCGGGAAAACCGGTACGCAACCGTCCTCATCCGGCATCGCCCCCCGCACGCTTGCGCACTACCTCGCCTGGCACGACGGCATAACGGCTTGCGAGGCCGACATCGCCGCCGGGAACGCGCATGCCGCTGCTCTTCCCGATCAAGGCCTCACCGCAAAAAACCTTGCGGCGCACGTCATCCAGCAAGGAGCAAGACTATGAACAGGAAGATCGTCATCGGCGGGGTCGTCGCCGCCGGTATCGCGGCCGCCGTGCTGTGGAAACTCGCGCCTTGGGCGGAGCGGCCGGACGAAAGCACGATATTCGCCTCGGGCACGGTGGACGCGACCGAAGTCGCCGCCGCTTTCCGGGTGCCCGGCATCCTGGCCAAGCGGCCGGTGGATGAAGGCAGCCGCGTCAAGGCGGGCGACCTGCTGGCGGCGCTCGACGATCGCGAGGCCGTCGCCCGGCTGCGCCAGGCGGAAGCCGCGCAACAGGCTGCCGAGGCCCGCCTCAAGGATCTGCAGCAG
>ERZ761609.1502-NODE-1502-length-20207-cov-19.670752_pt1 | contig 20207 bp, 12 predicted proteins | sample MGYA00511163_ERZ761609 | MGnify/ENA primary metagenome ERZ761609 (study PRJEB28899, sample SAMN02445070) | bioreactor sludge metagenome | biome: EBPR sludge | place: Australia: Brisbane, Thorneside Wastewater Treatment Plant | collected 2011-12-16 ... | reverse complement strand
CACGGTATCCAAAAGCGGAAAGAGGGGGTTTTATTATTTTACGGAACGATTTCCGGAATATCGTGGAGTGATTATTCAGGGCAATCCATTTTCCGCGTTTATAGGTACATTTCCTGTTGCCATTGAGTTCTACAATCAGGAACGACTGGGTCACGAATTTGAGTTTGAAGGCATTAGAGATCCGTTTTTTGTCAGTGATGGTGAGGTACCCAATAATATAATCTTTCATCGGGGCTACTCCATTGCGGCTAAGCAAAAATTTTACAACCCCATGAAAACCGGCATGTGGTATTTCGCGCACGAGGTAAGATTTAGTAATGTGGGACATTTTACCAACATGACCTTTTCACAACAACAGCTTACACAGATAACGGCAAGTGCCTCTGAACAAAGAGCAGAATACGGAGTTTTGCTGGGAACCCGGTTGATGCAAAAGAATGATGGCGATGGGTTCACCATCGATGCCTATGTAGGGTATGGCATCGGGTATCGCAGCTATGATGTGGAACCCATTTTTGAAAATGTATTCTCAGCACTTAATAGTAATAAATTTTCCCATTCATTTAGGTTTGGGTTTAATTTTGGATATTCATTCTCCTTTGATGGAAGAAGATAAATAACCCTGACAATGGAATTTACCAGGCTTGAATTGTAGAAGTAAGTAGCTTATTGAATTTCGTTAAACCATTCAATAGAGTTTTTTAATGAGTGGTTACGGTTTTAAAGGATAAATACCTTTCAGAATTGATACAAACTATAGAATTGGTACTCTCACCAGAAGAGGCCTACAACGAAGAACTTTTTCCTTCTATTCTTAGAAGCAAACTGGATCTAAAGCATGCGGATGTTATTGTCCAGCCGCTGAAACGATCGATTGACGCTCGTGGTAGAAAAGTACGCGTAAGGGTGCTTGTTCAGATTACACCGAAAGATGAGCTGACGCCAGGGCCTTTCGTTAAAGACGCTTATCGGCATGTAGCCAATGCCCCATCAGCTGTTATCGTGGGGGCAGGTCCAGCCGGTCTGTTTGCTGCTTTGCGATTAATTGAATTGGGGATTAAGCCGATAGTGATAGAGCGGGGTAAAGATGTGAAAACCAGACGCAGGGATCTGGCAGCCATCAACAAAGAACATGTCGTTAATCCGGAGTCCAATTATTGTTTTGGAGAAGGTGGAGCAGGTACTTATTCTGATGGGAAGCTTTACACCCGTTCAAAAAAAAGGGGGGATGTAAAAAGGATACTTGAAATATTGGTGGCGCACGGTGCGAAGGAGGATATCTTATTTGATGCCCACCCCCATATCGGAACAAATAAACTACCGACAGTGGTAAGCAACTTAAGAGAAAGCATTATTGAGGCGGGAGGCGAAATTCATTTCGATACCAAACTGGTTGACCTGGTAATAGCTGGAGATGCAATTAAGGGGGTTATTACCCAATCTGGAGATCAGATGGATTGCAGCACTTTGATATTGGCTACCGGCCATTCAGCTCGTGACATTTACGAGCTTTTATATAAAAAACGGATCCTTATTGAAGCCAAACCATTTGCACTGGGAGTAAGGGTGGAACACAGTCAACTGCTAATTGATCAAATACAATATCACTGTACTGCTCGCGACCCTTATTTGCCGGCTTCTTCCTACGCACTGGTACACCAATCGAAAGTGAATGGCACTGAACATGGAGTTTTTTCTTTCTGTATGTGCCCGGGAGGTTTTATCGTACCTTCCGCCACCGCACCAGGCGAGGTGGTCGTGAATGGCATGAGCCCATCGCGGAGAGACTCAAAATATGCCAACTCGGGAATAGTGATGGCAGTGGATGCGCAAAGATTTAAAGCGTTTGAAAAGTATGGCCCTTTAGCAGGAATGTATTTTCAAAAGGAGATAGAGCAAAGGGCTTGTGCTGTGGCGGGAAATACCCAAAGTGCTCCGGCACAGCGGTTAATGGATTTTGTAGAAGGAAAGTTCTCTTCACAATTATTAGACACTTCCTATCAACCGGGGCTTACCTCAGCTGATCTGGAAGATGTTCTTCCTGACTTTATAACAGAGGGATTAAAGCAAGGCTTTAGAAATTTCGGCACTAAAATGAAAGGCTACCTGACGAACGATGCCCAGGTAGTTGGTGTTGAAAGTAGAACCTCATCACCAGTCCGAATTCCCAGAGACAAAGTAACCTTAGAGCACCCAACACTCAAAGGACTCTTTCCAACGGGAGAGGGGGCTGGGTACGCTGGAGGTATTGTTTCAGCCGCCATGGATGGAGAAAGGTGCGCGGAGGCTGTAGTAAAAATGTACTTTAATAATGACAATAAATGAAAAAAACAGTAATCGTAGGTGCTACAACTAATCCGGGAAGATATGCATATACAGCCGCTTCCATGTTGAAAGAAGAAGGGCATCCCATTGTGCCTATTGGTATCAAGAAGGGCGAGGTCTTTGGTGAAAAAATTCTTGATATATATCAAAAACCAGCCATCGGGGATGTGGATACGGTGACTCTCTACATAGGCCCTCAACATCAGCCAGAATGGTACGATTATATCATCAGTTTGAACCCTAAGCGGATTATCTTTAATCCGGGTACTGAGAATGCGGATTTCGAAAAAAAGGCAAAAGAGGCTGGAATTGAGACAGAAGAGGCATGTACTTTGGTGCTACTGCGTACCAATCAGTATTAGCTGAAAGCTGACGCTAGTCATTTTAGGAAATCAATAATCATTGTAGCTTTAGATTAAACCAACCCCTAAGGCTATGTTTTCTGATGAAAAAATCATTCAAATTGATGCACTGCGCGTAAAGCCTGGCAGCCAACTGAAACTGGCAGATCATAAAACCAGGTATGTCGGTAAAGCCTTAAATAAAAAGGATGCTGAAATGATGCTTGAGATTGGCCGCAAACATTTGGCTGAGATTCAGGATAAACTGTATGCCCATAATGAGTACAGTGTTTTGATTATTTTCCAGGCGATGGATGCTGCGGGAAAGGATGGGGCAGTGAAGCACATCATGTCAGGCTTTAATCCCCTTGGAGTGAAGGTGTATAGTTTTAAGGCACCGAACGCACATGAACTGGACCACGACTATTTTTGGAGGCATAGCGTAGCCCTGCCGGCCAGAGGAGAGATTGCTATTCACAACAGATCGCATTATGAAAATGTATTGGTAACCAAAGTTCATCCTGAATTTATATTGAAGGAAAATATTCCGGGGTATGAATCGCTTGAGGATATTGATCAAGATTTTTGGGAAGCCCGTTACAAACAAATCAGGAGGTTTGAAAAAAACAGAGCCCAAAATGGAACATTGATATTGAAATTTTTTCTCAACGTTTCGAAAGACGAACAGAAAAAAAGGTTTCTCGAACGCATAGATGACCCGAGTAAGAATTGGAAATTTTCTGGTGCTGATTTAAAGGAAAGAGGTTATTGGGATGATTATCAAAAAGCCTACGAAGATGCGATAACAGCAACGTCTACAAAATATGCTCCCTGGTATATTATTCCTGCCGATAATAAATGGTTTGCCCGATTAGCGATTGCATCGATTATTTATCGTGCTTTCAATAAATTGGATTTGCATTACCCGACAGTAACAGAAGCTCAAAAGGCAGACTTGCAGAAGGCAAAAGTGCAATTGCTGGCGGAGGAAGATGCTTCAAAAGGGAAAAAGTCCAACCGCAAGACTACAAAAAGCAAAACGAAGAAAAAGTAGAGTTGGTTAGTACTGCTCCAGTTGGATGATGGCTACGCGTAGGATGTCCTTCATCATGTTATCTACTTGCACCGTTGTTGACTCCTCGTCTAATGATAACAAAGTTTGATTTTGCAGTTGACTTTGAAGCCACACTGGATCAAGTTGACGTCTTGATGCAATGATGTACAACTCATTGGTTTGCGGTATTCCCTCAAGTCTATAGTAAGCCTCTGTGCTTGGTAGCGTGATGTTTTGAGAGACATAGGAGTGTGTTTTCTGGTTGGGAAAAAGGGTAGTCACTTCTTTGTCTTTGAACAGGAAATAGATAAAAATACCACTGCTTGCTCGAATACTCATTCGGAATTTTGTGCCAATTTTGAGCGGTCGTTTAACGTTATGAAATTTGTTGTTGATGTCTATCTGGTCAATAACTTTTCCATTTTCATTAAATAGAACAACAGAAGATTCAGGAAAAGTAAAACAAGAGGCACTGTTAATTAGCTCAAATCCATATCTGGCAAAATGTGCCATATCGGTATATCTAATCCAGGTAAATCCGTTCTGACCCCAGCTGTCTCCCCATTGGTTAACAACTTCAAAGGCACCTCCAAATTTCTGATCGTCAAAACCCACTACGCATAAAGCCTGAGCGGCATATGCAGTGTCTGGCTGCTCACGAGCTTGCCAAAACTCGTCAGCCAATGAAAATGAAGGAGGGACGATCATGCCAATAATTACAGGATGACTGTTGTATAGCGCTTTTTTTATGGCTTGGGTTTTTAATACCTCTGTATCGAATGGATTATACAATTTTACAAATCCGTCAATTTTATTTTTTTCTGTTTGGTTAATAATATTTTCAGGAATTTTAACGGGACATAGATCACCAAATTCCGAAAACCTGGGAGAGCCGTTGGTTAATTGGTACTCAAGCACATCAATGAGACTGACGGGTTCATCACAACCTGATTGCGTGTTGACTGATTGATAGGCGTACAGTGGAGAAAAAGCGTTGGTTGTAATTTTGTTGGCATCACTTTCAATACAACTGGCAGCCTGGGCTATTGTTTGGCCGTACCATACACTGGCCCACCCCGCACTGGTGGCAAAACTGATTTGATTGACTACACGTGGGCTAAAGGCTTTTAAGGAGAATTTTGCCGGGATCACCTTGCTAACACCAAAGTCGGTTTTGAGGGGCAGGGCCAGATATTTTTGATCCTCCCAGATAATGCCTGAGGGCGATTGCGAAAAGGCTATGCTAGCGACCAGTATTAATACGATAAAACTTAGTCGCACGGCATCTTAATTGGCGACAAAAATGAATTCACTACCTGGCTCATTGTCACCAAAAGTGCCAAAGCGAGGCTCTGGCCTTACGCGTTCTACATACCAGAAAACTTGTTGAGAGGTAAGAACTTTATTTTTTCCTCCATAGCCACGAAGTGCTTCCACGAGTTTAGAAGCGAAGGGCGAGTGTTTTCCTGCGCGCCCATCGGGCACATATTCTTTGGCTCCGGAGGTAAGGTAGAGCCTGGTTTTATATTTTAGTTTTTTGTTGATGTATTCATCTTGTGTAATTTCTGTATACATGTTGTCTTCTCCTCCGCGCTTGGCAATAGCCTGATCAAAGGTGCCTCCAAAACAAGCATCCATCACTAGAAATACATGACGACTTGGGTTATTGTCAATGGCAGTTCTTAAGTAGGAGAAGGGGAGGTAGCTCTCATGGGTGTCATCTACTATTTTGGAATCCTTGCACACCAAATACCCATCCTTAATAAGTGCATCAAATTTTCCATGCCCGGCAATAAAAATGAAAAGCTGATCATTGGGTAAAAAATTCATGCTGTTGTATTCGCGCAACTTTCGCAATAATTCTGATTTGGTAGGGTTGAGCACCATGTCTACTTTGTAGCCGTAGTTTTCTTTTAGTTCATCACCAATAGTGGTGGCATCGAATACAGGGTTGATCAGGTCGTCCCACTCGTCATATTCGTTAGTAGCAATGATAAGTGCATAATCTGTACGTTGGGCAATCACAGTTTCTTTTACATTGATTACCCTTGATTCTGTCGTAACCATACCACTTTCATTTTCGGCCATGATTTTGATTTCGTTGGAACCCGTAGAAAGGACGACTTGTTTCTCAATGGTGTAGTCAAAATTTGTAGCGGGCGAAATACCAATGCCGCGGTCACTTGTAGGGATGCGTCCATTTACATAAAGCTCAACCTGCTTCAGTTTTTCATCTGACCTTACGCCCGCTTTGATGGTTACCGAGCCATTTTGAACCTCGGATGAGATCAGTTCAGGCCACTGCCATACAATAGCAGGTTTACCCTGGGTAGAAGCATTCAGCTCCAGGTGTATGGTGTTACTCTTTCCTTTGATTTCCTGACTAAAGGTGGGAGTGATTAATAACGCAAAGGCGAAGCAGACTAAAAGTTGTTTCATTGCTTTGTTTATTTGATGAGTAGTCGGGTCGATTTTTGAATGTTTCCGAACTGTACCTGTACAATATATATGCCGGGAGTGAGTGATAATTGGTGGAGTGGCATAAGCTCTTCCTTTATACCAGAACCAGCCACATTGTAAGCAAATGAAGCCACTTTTTGGCCTAAAGAGGAGTATAAACTCACATTAACGGCTGATGGGGTTGCTATTTGTTCAGGAACAGCAAAGGTGATCGCTGCTTGATTTGTTGCTGGGTTAGGGTGCGCACCGTAGAACACAAATTGATCTCCTGCGATTTCTTCTTTTACATAGGATGCATCTCCATATACCGCTTTGAAATGACGTGTACCAGTGCTCTGAAAGGTATACTCACTATTGGATGTCATGCCAACAGGCCACTGGTTATCAAGGTCTACCAAAACCAGTTGATTTTCAAGTGTGGAAAGGGTAGAAGGATCCCATGAAATGGTGGTAGCCCCTTCCTGAGCCGATTCAATGGTGAACTCCCATGTTTTCTCCAACGATGTGGGGACAATGTCCATGCTGTAGTTAAACCCATGCAGACTTTTTTCATGGTTAATTTCCAGATAATTGCCAAAGCGTGGTAAAGCGATTTCATCATAAATATCATAAGCAACTTGAGCGTCTCCTCTCATACCTAATCCTCCCAGATGGTAAGACGCATTGGCTTGATCAAGGTTTAACACGACTTCCCAGTCTCCCTTGTTCAGCGGTTTTCTTGAAGTTTGAACTTCTTCCTCTTTGGCTCTGCCTCCGTTTATGGTTTTGTTTTTTACCACTGGAAATTTAATCGTCTTGGTGTCATCGGCAAAAACGAATCCTCCACCAAAGGCTTCGAGTTGAGTGCCATTTGAAAAGCTTCCTTTAAACACCCTTAGGTCTTCGGTGAGGTTCCCATTAGCGGCCTTCATTTCAGTCCAGGAGATATTAAAATTATAGGGGTTTCCTATCAAATTCCATCCGGGATTGAGTTGCAAGGTGTAAGGATCGGTTCTGGTTATCGCCACCGTAGCTCCTCCGCCAGAGTTGATTGTCCTGTCATTTCCAGCTACAATCAGCCAGTATCCTTTTCCTACTTCAAGGCTGGAGTTGGCATTCAGTTCAGTAGTTTGATCACTGTAAGTGAATAGCCGGTATTCATTGGGGTTATAGGCACCCAGGTCATCTTCAAAAATCGACTTCACTGTTTTGTTGTTCAAGGTCAATGGAATCGAAATAATTCTGTAGTCTTCCTGACTACCATCTCCTTTGCCTCTTTGTGGAATGGTCAGCCCATCGGGCACATTGAAATTAGAGGTGATCAATGTTGATACAGGGCCAACAACACCAACGGTATTGGTTGCCACTCCAAAGAACTCTATACCTACTCCATCAAAATCATCTGAAGGAATAGTTCCTTCAAAGACATTCCCGGCTTTTTTAGTTAAAGTGACCTGTTGGAATGATGTGTTGGCACTTTCTGTAATCCCCCGGTACCTTATGGTGGCTCCACCGGTAGCCACTCCCGACTCCTTGTCTTCAAGTTCAACGCTCACGAGCAGATCACTCCCCAATGTTGGTATGCCGGTATTGTTGGTTTTTATCTGAGGGGGAGTGTAGTCGTATTTGGCAAGATAAGAATCATCCAAATTGACAGAAGTTGCAATAGAAGTACCATCGGAAAAATCAAAATCAATGGCAGCCGAACGTTGCCTGCCATATACGATGAGGTTACCACCGTCAATGGTATGCTTTGCTCCATAATCGCTGCCAGATCCTCCTAATAAGTAGGCATAATTGAGGGTGCCATCGTCATCATAGTTGGCAATAAAAGCATCTGTAGATTGGCTGGTTAAAATATAGGATGCGCTTCCCTGCAGATTAAAATTGATCTGACCACCACCACTCCCGGTTACAAAAACACTTCCGTCCTCACCAAATGATACTACTTCCGGAATTTCGAGACTTGAATTGGGGCCACCAATACTTTTGGCCCATTTGAGCTCGCCATCATTGTTAAAAACAGTAACGTAGGCGTCAGGTAAACTACTTTCATAGGGCAATAAGGTTTCACCTACTCCAGGGTCAAAATCGGCATTATTAACCTGGAAATAGCCTGTTATGGCAATATCTCCCAAATCATTTATAGCAATCTTGCTTGAAGATTCACCGCCAATGACTGATTTAGCCCAAACGTAATTTCCATTCAGGTCATACTTGGCAATGAAGGCTGATCTTGTTGATTGGTTAGAGGCAATGGTTGCTGTCCCAGGTCCTGGGTCAAAATCAACACTGCCATTGAAAACCCCAGTAAGGTATACATGAGAGCCATCTACTATTATGCTGGATCCGGCATCTCCAACCAATCCACCACCTCCAAAATTGTGGGCCCAGATGAGTTCACCATCTGTATTGTATTTAGCCACAAAAATATCAGATTGAGTACCTGGCGCGGTAAGCACACTGGCTGCAATACCATTTCCAGACGGATCAAAATCAACTGAGCCAATAAATGAACCCGTGATATAAATATTACCAGAGAAATCAACGGCTAGTCCACCACTAAAGTCAACGTTTGAACCACCCATATTGTAGGCCCAGGTGTTGGCAAGTCCTCCCTCATCAAATTTTGCAAGCAGAATATCAAGGTTTCCATTGCTGTTGACGGTGGTGGTACCAGCTACTGCGGTAGCGAAGCCAGCACTTCCCTCAAGGTCGCCTAAAACAACCAAGCTCGAGCCGGACAGTGCCATTTCTGTTATGTATTGATTACCGGCACCACCTGCGATGAGTACACTGCTTGAATTGAGTAAGTCTCCATCATTAGTATACTTAGCGATGAAAATATCATAGACCTCATTGGAAGTTCTGAACAACGTATTTACCGGATGAGGGTCAAAATCAACAGTGCCCCTAAAGTAGCCTCCCGTAAAAATTGTTCCATTGCTTTTGACTTGTACATCATTGATTTCTACAAGATCGGGTGAAGTAGTTCCTTTCAGACTCGAGACAAACTGGAGTCCCAAATCCTGAGCACTCAGACTAAAGCTGATAATTGTAAAAAATAATATTAATAATTTTTTCATCATCATTATTCAGGATCTGGCGGTGTAGGTAACGCTCCGCCATCATCACTACTTTTGCTAAGTAGAACTGCAACGACAATAACAACAGGTACAGCAAGACCTATTTTCAACAGCAATGGGAATTTTGCATTCACGGCAAAGGATTCACTCGTGATCGATCCTGAAGTTCCTGTAAATCTTAGGGTATAATCTTTTCCTTTTTCCGTTTCTTTAGGGATGGACCAATTGTAAGAACCTGAGTTGTTGACCTCCCCTAAATTGTTAACAGGAATACCGCTCTTAAGCAGTTCAATTTTTACCTTTTCGGAGGGCTGACCACCCGTCCAGTTAATGGTAGCTGTGGAACCTCTCCGTACTGACTTACCAGGTGCTGGTTTTGTTACCCTCAAAAAACGGTAAACCTCAGCCCTTATTTCGAAGGCCAGCTCACCGTTGAAGGAACCCAGCTCTGCAGCAGCATCCCACTCTATTCTTTTTGCACTTCCAGGGATTACAGAATAATCGGCACTCACGTCTCCCGAAACGTTCTTCAGTGGGCTACTATAACCGTTGTGTGAACTATAAATGGATGTATTGAATCGCTCTGTCTCGGGATCACCATTCAGATCGTAGGTGATAACCACTTTGCCGTTTTGTAAAACTTCTGCCACTACATTCTCCACTGACTGCGCGGAAGCAGATGAAATACCAATGAGTAAGAGTAGATAGAACGTAAAACCTTTAACTCTCATTATGTAAACATACCCAAAACAGAGCCTTTATACCAGTATAAGATTGCCCAATATGGGGTAAATACTCCTTATGGAAAATTGGTAAGTGATATGTTCAAATTGGGTTCTATAATGACCGCAGAAGAGGGCTTTTTTCTAGCCAAAAGAGCCACAAAATTCACTCACTTTTTAGGGTAAAATATTACCAGAATAAGTGCTTTAAAATACTGTTTACGACCTCAAAAAAGCTTATTTTTGCCCTCTTATAAAAACCCAAAATGAGCGAAGATAAAGCACTTAACAGAGGTAATTATTCCGGTAGTAATATTCAGGTTTTAGAAGGTCTCGAAGCAGTTAGAAAAAGACCCGCCATGTACATTGGTGATGTAAGTGTGCGTGGACTTCACCATTTGATTTGGGAAGTAGTTGACAACTCCATTGATGAAGCAATGGGAGGCTACTGCGATGACATTAAGGTGACCATCAATACCGATAATTCTGTTACTGTTGAAGATAACGGACGCGGAATACCCACTGACATTCAACCAAAACTTCAGAAGTCTGCACTCGAAGTGGTGATGACCGTTTTACATGCGGGTGGAAAATTTGATAAGGACACCTATAAAGTTTCAGGAGGATTGCATGGTGTGGGTGTGTCTTGTGTAAACGCACTCTCCAGTATGCTCAAGGTGACGGTTTACAGAGACGGGAAAATTTCTGAGCAAGAGTATGAAAGAGGAATACCTAAATACCCTGTTCGTGAAATAGGAGATACAGATAGAAAAGGTACCACAGTTCATTTTAAGCCCGATAACACCATTTTTAATGTCTCTGAGTACAATTATGAAACCGTAGCAGCACGCCTCAGAGAGCTTGCATTCCTTAACCCGCTTATAAAGCTTACCCTAACGGATCTTAGAGATAAAGACGAAAAAGGCAACTACAAAACAGACGTGTTCTATTCTGAGGGTGGATTAAGAGAGTTTGTTGAATATGTGGATTCTACTAGGGAAAAATTAATACCCAACCCTATTTATATTGAAAGCGAAAAAGGAGACATACCCATTCAGGTAGCCATGAGCTACAATACTTCGTTTAGTGAGAATTTAGTATCCTATGTCAATAACATTAACACCCATGAGGGAGGAACGCATGTAGCAGGCTTTCGCAGGGCATTGACAAGAACCCTGAAGAGTTATGCCGATAAATCAGGTTTGTTGGAAAGAGCAAAGGTAGAGATCAGTGGTGATGATTTTAGAGAAGGCCTTACGGCTATTATTTCAGTTAAAGTTCAGGAGCCACAGTTTGAAGGGCAGACCAAAACAAAACTGGGGAACTCTGAAGTCATGGGGGCAGTGGATCAGGCGGTAGGAGAAATGCTTCAGGTGTTCCTGGAAGAGAATCCCCGCGAAGCGAAACAAATTGTAAACAAAGTTATTCTCGCAGCTCAGGCTCGCTTGGCAGCGCGCAAAGCACGTGAAATGGTACAACGCAAAAATGTACTTTCAGGTACGGGCTTGCCAGGTAAATTGGCAGATTGCTCCAGTACCGATCCTGCTATTTGTGAATTGTATCTGGTAGAGGGTGATTCTGCGGGTGGCTCAGCAAAGCAAGGCCGGGATCGTAATTTCCAGGCCATTCTGCCCCTTAGAGGTAAAATCCTAAATGTGGAAAAAGCACAGGAACATAGGATCTACGAGAATGAGGAGATAAAAAATATGATCACTGCATTAGGCGTAACTTTTGGAACAGAGGATGATGCAAAAGCATTGAATCTGAAAAAGTTACGATATCATAAAATAATCATAATGACGGATGCGGATGTGGATGGTAGCCATATTCGAACACTGATCCTGACTTTTTTCTTCCGATACATGCGCGAATTGATTGAGAAGGGACATGTCTATATTGCCTTACCACCACTTTATTTATTGAAAAAGGGTAAGGAAGAGCGCTATTGCTGGAATGAGGAGGAACGTGAGGCTTTTGTGAAGGAAATGGCGGTAGAGGGTAAAGAAGACAGTGTAAATGTGCAGCGTTACAAAGGCTTGGGAGAGATGAACCCGGAACAACTATGGTCCACTACTATGGATCCGGCAAGAAGAGCACTCAAAATTGTGAACATAGAGTCAGGGGCTGAAGCAGATCACCTGTTCTCCATGTTAATGGGGGATGAAGTAGCCCCAAGAAGGGATTTTATTGAGAAAAATGCTAAGTACGCACGTGTTGATATATAATTTCGAATGAGTGAGGAATTGGCCAGCGAACAGACTGAAGTAGCAGATAAGATTGCTCGTCAAATTTTTGAGAGTAATTACATTAGCCGTGATCTGAGTTGGTTGCAGTTCAATTACCGGGTGCTCGATCAGGCCAAACACATGGATCGAAGTTTATTCGATCGTCTTAAATTCCTATCTATTACTGCCAGCAATCTCGATGAGTTTTGCTCCATCCGATTGGGTAGTCTTTATAACTATATTGATTACGATAAAGATCGGGTGGATTATAGTGGACTGAGAGAAATCCCATTTCGCAGTTTATTGCTTTCTGAAACCAGAAAATTCGTAAATGATCAGAACGATTATTACATCAAAAAATTAAAACCTCTTTTTAAGGAAAATAATTTCCTGATAGCAGATTATGATGTATTGTCTGCCGAAGAGTGTGAACGAGTGGATAAATATTTCGCAATTACTATTTATCCTATGCTTACACCGATGGTTTTTGACAACTACCATACTTTTCCTGTGTTAAAAAATCACAGGTTACATTTTGGTGTAGTTACAAGAATCGATGGGGAGACAAGCAACAATAAGCGAGTGTCCTTTATTCAGGTACCAGGCAATATTTCAAGGTATTACGAAATCATAAGGCCTGATGGCACAATCGTTTTTGTTCCTATAGAATCAATTATCCAGAAAAACATTCATGTTCTTTTTCGCAATGTTGAAATAAGGAGTGTTAACCTTTTTCGTATCAATAGAAATGGTGATTTTACGCTGGAGGAGAGTGAGGATATTGAATCTAATTTTCTTGAAGAACTTCGCAGAAAGCTTCAGAACAGAAAATCTGGCCGCGTAGTGAGGTTGGATGTATTGGGAAATGTTGATCCATGGATGCTTCGCGTGCTTAAAATTCAATGGGATATTGATGATCAGAACGTCATCATGATTCCCAAAGAAGGAATGCTTGACTTTACAGGGTTGGTTCAAATTGTTGGTCACAACGAATTCAAAGACCAAAGATCGAAAGGAGGGGAGCCTGTACCCCCGATTTCTTTTCCTGAACTTGGGGAAAGAGATTTGTTTGATGTGCTCAAGGAACGAGATATTCTCTTGCAGCATCCCTATAATTCAATAGAACCGGTTTTAGAGCTTCTTGAGAAAGCGGCAGAAGACCCAAAGGTGCTTTCTATTAAAATCACTATTTACAGAGTATCTAAAGAATCGCGGGTAACTGCTGCTTTGTTAAAGGCAGCTGAGAACGGAAAACATGTTTCGGTTTTGTTTGAAGTAAAGGCGCGATTTGATGAAGAGAATAATCTTCGGGAAGCAAAACGATTGCAGAGAGCAGGTTGCTTTGTAATTTATGGAGTAAGCAGTTTAAAAACCCACACAAAGCTACTGTTGATCGTAAGACAGGAAGAGGAGGACAAAGTAGTGCGATACGTTCACTTGTCAAGTGGAAACTATAATGAAGCTACATCCAGGCTTTACACAGATATTGGACTTTTGAGCACCAGTGAAGTCTATGCCAATGACGTGTCTGAATTCTTTAACGTTATTACCGGGCACTCACAGCCGTCTGCTTATCGCAATCTGATTACATCACCCAGGGATATGCGTATTCAATTGTGCAATTTGGTGCAGCGTGAGGAGGAGAATGCCAGGAACGGAATTCCTTCAGGCATCGTGTATAAGCTTAATTCTTTACAGGATAAAGAACTTATAGATGCCTTGTACTCGGCCTCTCAGGCCGGAGTACCCATTAAATTAATTATTCGTGGTATTTGTTGCTTGAGACCCGGAAGGAAAGGCTTGAGCGAGAATATTGAGGTGATATCTATAGTAGGAGAATACCTGGAACATTCGAGGGTATACTATTATCATAATGCAGGAGACCCCAAAGTATACATAGGAAGTGCAGATGCCATGGTGCGAAGCTTTGATAGGAGAATTGAGTCCTTGTTTTTATTAGAACAGGATATTTTGAAGAAACAGGTGATGAATATTGTGAAGTATAATCTCAAGGATAATGTAAACTCCTATACCATGAAGGAGGATGGCAGCTATACCGTTAAGGATTTAAGTGGAGAACCTCCCTTTAATATCCACAAGGAGTTATTTAAAGTGACCAGGGAGATTATAGAGGAGGTGAAGCTATTCTGAGAAATTCAGCTTCTTCTGTTTCTGATTCTTTTCCAATAGATATAAAAGCATTCCGTCTTTAAGTCCCACATCAGGTACGATGATGCTATTTGATCTTGCCCATTCCATTACCTTTATGTAAATGCTGCTGGCAGGTATAATTACATCTGCCCGATCGGGATTCATTTGAAGTTCATAGATACGTTGATCCATGGTGTGAGCCTCTACCCGGCTCCTTACCTCCTTTACTGTTTTCAGACTAATGGTTTTTCCTGGCTTTTTTCCGGCTAGTTCAAATATTTTACTGATGTTACCTCCGGTTCCTACTGAGATGGGTCGTCCGTATGATTTTTTTATGTTTGATTTGATCCATTTCTCCATGTCCGTCCACATCACAGGTAAGTCGGTGTTCTCTAATATGCGTACAGAACCTACTTTGAAAGAACGTGATTTTATTTTCTTTCCGCGGACGTAAAGGTTGAGTTCGGTGCTTCCACCACCTACATCAATATGCAAATAGGTACGATCTGTAAGATAAGAGGCAATGGCCCTGTTGACCAAATCTGCTTCTTCTTTTCCGGATATCAGTTGAATGGTAAGCCCCAATTCATTGTACACGCGCTCGACCAATTCCCGGCCATTTTTAGCCTCTCTCATGGCAGACGTTGCACAAAACATGTAGTCATCTGCTTCGTAGAGTTCAATCATGGTTTTGTAAGCGCTCATAAGTTTCATGAACTTATTGATGCTTTCCTTGCTGATCTTTCCACTGGAAAAAACATCGTGTCCCAGGCGAAGAGGAAATCGGATGTATTCTAGTTTCTTGAAGAGTACTTTTGGCCCCCGATCCAGTACCGTTGATATTTGAAAACGGATGGCATTAGATCCTATGTCGATGGCAGCGAGCTTCAAAAGTGTAGAATAGTGTGATCATTCATTTCAAGAAACAAAATAAGCATTTTGATGCTTCATTTTTACCAACTAATTGCATTTCTTTGCATTGCTTATCCAGAAAGACGGAGGGATTGGGCCCTGAGATGTCTTAGCAACTTGTTCTGATGGTAACCCTACAGGATGTTGTGCTAATTCCCATTCGAAAATAAAAATTTTCGAAGAAGATGAGCGGCCAATCATTGATAGGCTCTTTCTGGATGTAAGTAGGATTAAACACCAGAAGAGTGACAATTCAAGAAATATTAAAGAATCGAATCATGGTATTGGATGGTGCAATGGGCACCATGATCCAACGACATACCTTAAGTGAAGAAGATTTTAGAGGAGAGCGATTTAAGAATCATAAATACCCGCTAAAGGGTAATAATGATTTACTTTCCCTTACACAACCAGGTATCATAAAGGACATCCACAGGCAATATTTTGAGGCGGGTGCTGATATTGTTGAAACCAATACTTTTAGCGGCACTTCTGTAGCACAGGCGGACTACCATCTGGAGGACATTGTGTATGATTTGAATTATGAATCAGCAAAAATTGCTAAGGAAGTGGCGAAGGAGTTCACTCAACAAAACCCTGATAAACCCAGATTTGTTGCAGGAGCCTTGGGCCCCACGAATAAGACAGCTTCACTTTCGCCAGATGTAAACAACCCGGGGTACAGGGCCATCACCTTTGATGGACTAAAAGAAGCTTACAAAGAGCAGGCACGGGGTCTGATAGATGGTGGCGCAGATTTGTTATTGGTGGAAACCATCTTTGATACCCTTAATGCCAAGATTGCTCTCTTCGGAATCCAGGAGCTTTTTGAAGAGATGAAAAAAGAAATTCCCATCATGGTATCAGGCACCATCACAGATGCCAGTGGAAGAACACTTTCGGGGCAGACTACTGAAGCATTTTTAATTTCCGTTTCTCATGTTCCCCTTCTAAGTATCGGCCTTAATTGTGCGCTGGGTGCTTCACAACTCAGACCTTACCTGCAAACATTAAATGAGAAGGCTCCTTTCTTTGTCAGTGCTTATCCCAATGCGGGTCTCCCCAATGAATTTGGTGAGTACGACCAGAGCCCTGAGGAAATGGGGCGGCAGATTGAAGAATTTTTAAAAGAGGGACTTGTTAATGTGATTGGTGGATGTTGTGGTACAACACCTGAGCATATTAAAGTGATTGCTGAGCTAGCTGCATGTTATAGTCCGCGGATATTGGTGGATAGTGATTTAGTTGATAGTTAATAGCAAAGCTAAATCAATCGTGTTCACCAACTCATTATACAATTATCGTATCAATTCATAAATAATGACTCATCGACTATTACAATTAAGCGGACTGGAGGCTGTAATAATTACCCCGGAATCTAACTTCACCAATATTGGCGAACGCACTAACGTAACGGGGTCAGCCAAATTCCTTCGACTAATTAAAGAAGGTGATTTTGAAAAAGCATTGGAGGTGGCACTGGATCAGGTAAGAGGTGGCGCACAGGTGATTGATGTGAATATGGATGAAGGAATGCTTGACAGCAAAGAAGCCATGGTCACTTTTTTAAATCTTATGGCTGCTGAACCTGAGATTGCAAAAATTCCGGTGATGGTAGATTCTTCAAAATGGGAAGTAATCGAGGCCGGTTTGAAATGTTTGCAAGGGAAAGGCATTGTAAATTCCATCAGCATGAAGGAGGGCGAGAAAGAATTTATTCGCCAGGCAAAATTGGTGAGAAGATACGGGGCGGCCACTGTGGTAATGGCTTTCGATGAAGAAGGACAAGCAGATACCTACGAGAGGAGAATTGCTATCTGTGAACGGGCTTATCGTATTTTGGTGGATCAAATTAAATTTCCTCCTTCCGATATTATTTTCGATCCCAATATTTTTCCAATAGCGACTGGAATTGATGAGCATAAAAATTATGCTGTTGATTTTTTTAGGGCAACGAAATGGATAAAGGAAAATTTACCGGGAGCGCATGTCTCTGGAGGGGTGAGTAATGTTTCCTTTAGTTTTAGAGGGAACCAGTTGGTGAGAGAAGCCATGCACTCTGCATTTCTCTATCATGCGATCAAAAATGGTATGGATATGGGGATTGTCAATCCGGCCATGCTGGAAGTATATGATGAAATTCCAAAAGATTTGTTGGAGCGTGTGGAGGATGTATTGCTAAACAGAAGGGATGATGCTACCGAGCGGTTATTGGATTTTGCGGAGACGGTGAAAGGATCAGCAAAGAAAAAGGAAACAGATAACAGTTGGAGGCAGGGTAATGTTCAGGAAAGGATAACCCACTCATTGGTAAAAGGAATAATTGACCATATAGAAAGTGATACAGAGGAGGCACGTCAGATGTGCGACAAGCCTTTGGAAGTAATCGAAGGGCCTTTGATGGTGGGGATGAATGTGGTGGGAGATTTGTTCGGTGCCGGTAAAATGTTTTTACCACAGGTTGTAAAGAGTGCCCGCGTGATGAAAAAAGCGGTAGCGTATTTAACCCCCTATCTGGAGGAGGAGAAGCGCAGAAGTGGAAACACCGGACAGCAATCGGCAAAAGTATTGCTGGCTACGGTAAAAGGCGATGTTCATGATATAGGTAAAAATATTGTAGGCGTGGTGCTGGCTTGCAACAACTACGAAGTGATCGATTTGGGGGTGATGGTTCCCTCTGAAAAGATTTTAGAAACCGCCAGAAGAGAAAATGTGGATATGATTGGCCTTAGTGGACTGATCACACCTTCATTGGACGAGATGGTGCATGTGGCGAAGGAGATGAAACGGGAAAAAATGGATTTGCCATTGTTGATTGGAGGTGCCACTACTTCACGAATTCATACAGCAGTAAAAATTGACCCGGTATACGATGGGATTGTTACTTATGTGTTGGATGCCTCGAGGAGTGTACCCGTGGTCAGTGAATTGATGAATCTCTCGGCAAGAAAAGATTTTAAAACAAGAGTTAAGAAAGAGTATGTTGACTTGCGGGCAGACCACGAAAAGAAACAAGAGATAAAAAAATACATCCCGTTAGATGATGCGAGGAAGAATAGGGTGAATATCAATTGGGAGGAGACTGAAATAACGAAACCATCATTCTTAGGTACTAAACAATTGGTGAGCTATCCCTTGGAAGAGATAAGAAAGTACATCGACTGGACTCCTTTTTTTCAAACATGGATGCTGGCGGGCAGATACCCGGGTATTTTGGAAGACAGTGTAGTAGGGGTGGAGGCAAAGAAACTATTTAACGATGCACAACGCATGTTGGATGAGATCATTCACAACAAATCACTACAAGCCAGCGGGGTGATCGCTTTCCATCCGGCAGCAGCTACGGAAGACGACAACGTGATTCTGTATACAGACGAAAAGAGAGATAAGGAGTTAAGCAGATTCCATTTCTTGCGTCAACAGAATAAGAAAGCAGCCAACCTTCCTAATTTTTGTCTTTCTGATTTTATTGCGCCAATTGATTCTGGTAAAAAAGATTATATAGGAATGTTTGCCGTTACCGGAGGAATTGGATTAGAGCACCTTCTGGAAAAGTACAAAGCAGATCTTGATGATTACTCAGAGATCATGGCCAAAGCGATTGCGGACAGGCTTGCAGAAGCCTTTGCGGAGTTGCTTCACGAGAAGGTGAGAAAGGAATATTGGGGCTATGCGGTAACCGAATCACTTTCTGATGAAGAGTTGATCAAAGAGAAATATGTGGGCATCAGACCCGCGCCAGGATACCCGGCTTGTCCGGAGCATACTGAAAAGGGAACGCTTTTTGGATTGTTGGATGCAGAGAAAATTGGAATGAAGCTGACAGAGTCCTTTGCCATGTACCCGGCAGCAGCGGTCAGTGGGTTTTACTTTTCGCACCCAGATTCTAAATATTTTGGGTTGGGTAAAATCAATAAAGATCAGATTGAAGATTATGCTAAGCGTAAGAATATGACAGTAGAGGAGACGGAAAGATGGTTGTCTTCTAACCTGGCCTATTGATATTTTGATGAGTTGATGTGATAATGAGCTGATGACCTAATAAATTTATTCGCACTTAATACTAATCATCACATCAACTAATTAACACATTAACTAATTATTAACGTGAAAGTAACAGAACACTTGAAAAATGCTAACGGCAAAACACTTTTTAGCATTGAAATACTACCGCCACTCAAAGGTGAAAACATACGCAGGTTATTTGATCACATGGATCCATTGATGGAATTCAAACCCCCGTTTGTGGATGTGACCTATCACCGGGAGGAGTATGTGTACAAGAAGAAGGAAAATGGCTTATTGGAGAAGCAATCCACGCGCAAGCGCCCCGGAACGGTAGGTATATGTGCGGCTATTCAAAACTATTACAAGGTAGATACGGTACCCCATATTATCTGTGGAGGCTTCTCAAAAGAAGAGACAGAAAACGCCTTGATCGATTTACAGTTTCTGGGAATAGACAACGTGCTGGTGTTGCAAGGAGATGCCATTAAAAATGAAGGACGATTTGTTCCGGAACCAGATGGTCACCATTACGCTTCTGAATTGTTGGAGCAGGTTATTAAAATGAACCACGGAATTTATCTGGACGAGGAATTACAAAACACGACCCCCACTAATTTTTGTGTGGGAGTGGCTGGTTATCCTGAAAAACATTTTTGGGCTCCCAACCTTAAGTCGGATATGAAATACCTCAAAGCCAAAGTGGATATGGGTGCAGAATACATTGTCACCCAAATGTTCTTTGACAACAAAAAATATTTTGATTTCGTGGAACACTGTCGTGCGGAGGGAATCAATGTTCCTATTATCCCCGGACTAAAACCCATCACTACCAAAATGCAGACCAATGTTTTGCCCACTATATTTCATATCGACTTACCAGACAGCCTGGTAGATGAAGTGGAGAAATGCAAGGACAACAAGGCGGTGAAAGAAGTAGGGGTGGA
>ERZ761609.1500-NODE-1500-length-20216-cov-44.383314_pt1 | contig 20216 bp, 19 predicted proteins | sample MGYA00511163_ERZ761609 | MGnify/ENA primary metagenome ERZ761609 (study PRJEB28899, sample SAMN02445070) | bioreactor sludge metagenome | biome: EBPR sludge | place: Australia: Brisbane, Thorneside Wastewater Treatment Plant | collected 2011-12-16 ... | reverse complement strand
GCAGCTAACCCGCAAGCTGGGATTTTGTCAATAGCGGTTTAATGCGATTACCCTATACAATAGCTGCTCCCACGTATGGATTCGCTATCCTTAGCGTTATAATCAGCGTTTTGTACGAAGTGGTTTGTATGACCGATTATAGCAATACCCAGTTTCCTCCCGCCTACCCTGCACCACTCCGTGCCCAGTTCCGAACCTTGCCGGAAGACTTCATCGTTGATGAACAAATGGACATCGCCCTCAGCGGCAACGGCGAACACCTGTGGCTGCAAGTACGCAAAACCGGCGCAAATACCGACTGGGTGGCGAGCCAGCTAGCCCGTTGCGCAGGCATTCCTGCTGGTGAGGTGGGTTATGCCGGTTTGAAAGATCGCCATGCGGTCACTACCCAATGGTTCAGTCTGCAATTGCCCGGCAAATCCGACCCGGATTTTGCCAGTTTGCCGCCGGAAATCGAGATTCTCCAGCAGCAACGCCACGACAAGAAACTGCGGCGCGGAGCACTGAGCAGCAACCGCTTTATTCTCACGCTGCGGAATTGCACAGGCGATTTTGCCGCAGCCCACGCCATTTGCCAGCAAATCACCCAGTACGGTATTCCCAACTATTACGGCGAACAGCGTTTCGGGCACAATTTCGGCAATCTGAAAAAAGCCGCAAGCTGGTTCAAGGGTGAATCAAAACCCAAACAACGCAACCAGCGCAGCCTCTACTTGTCTGCTGCCCGCTCGTGGATTTTCAACCATATCCTCGCCGAACGGGTACGGCAGGGCACGTGGAATCAGCGCCTGCCCGGTGATGTATTTACCTTCGCTGATGGCAATAGCTGGTTTGTCGACGATGCCAGTGCGGAATTGCCACAGCGTTTGGCAGCGCAAACCATCCACCCGACAGGCGCATTGTGGGGCAGAGGCGAGTTACCTACCCAGGCGCAAGCCGCTGAGGTTGAAGTGGCACAAGCTGCCCTGTTCCCGGTATTTTGTGCCGGGTTGGAAAAGCAGGGTCTAAAACAGGAGCGCCGCGCCCTGCGTATCAAGGTGGACGAAATCCATGTTGAAAACCTGTATGATGACACACTAAAGCTGACGTTTGCCTTGCCACCGGGAGCTTATGCCACGGTGTTGCTGGCGCAGTTAGCCCAGACAGTGTTAAAGGAACCCGCATGAGCAAACTGACCCTGCAAAACATCCACATCCGTTACGATGATAGTGCTGTGGTGCATGACGTAAACCTGACGGTAGCCGATGGGCAGATCGGTTGCCTGTTGGGGCCTAGCGGCTGTGGCAAAACCACCCTGTTACGCGCCATTGCTGGTTTCGAGCCTATCACCCAAGGCACAATTACACTCAATGGACAGGTCATCAGTGAATCCGGCAAGCATCTGCCCCCTGAAAAACGCAATATCGGCATGGTGTTTCAGGATTACGCGCTCTTCCCGCACCTGAACATCGCGGACAACATCACTTTCGGCATCCGCAAGCAATCCAGCAAGGAAAAATCCCAGCGCGTCACGGAATTGCTGGAACTGGTCAATCTGCCCGGTTATGCGCAGCGTTACCCGCACGAACTCTCTGGCGGGCAACAGCAGCGCATTGCCTTGGCTCGTGCTCTGGCTCCTCGCCCACGTCTGTTATTGCTGGATGAGCCGTTCGGCAGTCAGGATGTGGAATTGCGCGAAATGCTGGCACGCGAAGTCCGTGACATCCTCAAACGCGAAGGCATGACCGCGATTCTGGTGACACATGACCAGCACGAAGCGTTTGCGATGGCGGATGAAATCGGCGTCCTGCAAAGCGGGCGTTTGCAGCAATGGGATACGGGGTACAACCTGTATCACAAGCCGGTTAATCAGTTTGTGGCAGGGTTTATCGGACAAGGCACCTTGATCGCAGGAACAGTGCTGAATCACAACACCGTATCAACCTTGCTGGGCGCAGTACAAGGGGATGTACCACCTGACTGCCAGCCTGAATACCCGGTTGATGTGTTGATCCGCCCTGATGATCTGAAACTGGTCGCGGATGCACCACGCACAGCCAAAGTGGTGTCGCGGGTATTTCGTGGTGCTGAATACCTGTACGCCCTGGAACTGGCTGACAGTAGCCAGCTCTTGGCACTTGCTCCCAGCCATCAGGATTTCGCCGTTGGCAACATGGTTTGCTTTGAACTGGATATGCAGCACCGGGTTATCCTCAAGCGTCAAGGAGCGGGATGAATATCCCGCAAGCCGGAGTTTTGTCTGAGCGCAGCGAGTTGACGCAGGCTGGAGGGATATTCATCCCGCTCCTTGACGCTGCCAACCAAACACGCCATTTGCAGAATGCCGCTAGACATCCGCTATACTTGGTAGTCTAATTCCCGCATTGCAATAAGTGACAAGAACTATCCAACATGAGCGAAACCAGCAGACCTCTCAACTTCATCGAGCGCATTATCGAAGAAGACCTCAAAAGCGGCAAAGTCAATACCATCCACACCCGCTTCCCGCCCGAACCGAACGGCTATTTGCACGTCGGTCATGCCAAATCCATCTGGTTGAATTTCGGGCTGGCACAGCGTTACGGCGGCACCTGCAACCTGCGCATGGATGACACCAACCCGGAGAAGGAAGACGAGGAATACGTCGAGTCGATCAAGGCTGACGTGCAATGGCTGGGCTATCAGTGGGACGGCGAAGTGCGTTACGCCTCCGACTATTTCGACCAGTTGTACGACTGGGCGGTATACCTGATCCAGCAAGGCAAGGCGTTCGTGTGCGACCTCAATGCCGAGGAAATGCGCCAGTACCGTGGCACACTCAACGAAGCAGGCAAGGAAAGCCCCTTCCGTACCCGTTCCATTGAGGAAAACCTTGATTTGTTCGAGCGGATGCGTGCCGGGGAATTTGCTGACGGCAGCCGTACCTTGCGTGCCAAGATCGACATGGCCTCCCCGAACATCAACCTGCGTGACCCGGTGCTGTACCGCATCAAGAAGGCCACCCACCACCAGACCGGTGACAAGTGGTGCATTTACCCATCGTATGACTACACCCACGGGCAAAGTGACGCGCTGGAATACATCAGCCATTCCATCTGCACGCTGGAATTTGAGGATCACCGCCCGCTGTACGACTGGTGCATCCAGAACCTGCCAGTGCCTGCCGAGCCGCACCAGTACGAATTTTCGCGCCTCAACCTCAACTACACCGTCACCAGCAAACGCAGGCTCAAACAACTGGTGGTGGAAAACCACGTCGACGGCTGGAACGACCCACGGATGCCGACCATCTCCGGGATGCGCCGCCGAGGCTACACGCCCAAAGCGATCCGCAACTTCTGTGAAATGGCAGGAGTGACCAAGGTCGAAGGTGTGGTCGACCTCAGTATGCTGGAACACGCCATCCGCGACGACCTCAACGAGATTTCCCCCCGCGCCATGTGCGTGTTGCACCCGCTCAAGGTCACGCTGACCAACTACCCGGACGACAAGGTAGAAACCATGACCGCGCCAGTACACCCACAGAATGAAGCGATGGGTACGCGCGAAATGCCGTTTTGCTGCGAAATCCTGATTGATCAGGATGATTTCCGCGAAGAAGCCAACAAACAGTACAAGCGTCTGGTACTAGGCAAGCGTGTGCGCCTGCGCAACAGCTACGTGATCGAAGCAGATGCAGCCATCAAGGATGCTGACGGCAATGTCATCGAAGTACGCGCCCGCGTGATCGAAAACACCGTGGGCAAAGACCCGGCAGACGGGGTGAAAGCCAAAGGCGTGATCCACTGGGTATCCGCCCGTGAAAACGTCGATTGCGAAGTGCGCCTGTATGACCGCCTGTTCAATGACCCCGCCCCCGATGCAGGTGGCAAGAACTACCTCGAATTCATCAACCCGCACAGCCTGGAAATCCTGCAAGGCTGCAAGGGCGAAATCGGGCTGGCAAACGCCACGCTGGACGACCGCTACCAGTTCGAGCGGGAAGGGTATTTTGTGCTGGATTCCAAATATTCCACCCCAGAAAAGCCGGTGTTTAACCGGGTAATCGGCTTGAAGGATACGTGGGAAAAGGCAGCGTCATAGCTGATGTTATGCCGGGTAATCTTCGCCATTTTTTCTGCCGTATCTGCCTGCTGCTGACGCTGGCATTGCCCCTTCAGGCTGTCGCCGATGACTTTTCCAGCGATGCCCTGAATGAACTCAGCCAGCAATTGGATATTGCCGAAACCACCTTCATGCAACCCGGCAGCAAGGACATTTACAAGCTCGACAGCCTGAATGTCACTGCCGCCGGGCTGGAGCAACGCGCCCAGGACTGCATCAGTACCTACAGCCAGAAACAGGCACAAACCCAGCAAGCCATTGACAGCCTAGGTGAGCCTGCTCCCGAAGAAGATGCCGAGGTCAAAAGCAAGCGCAAGGAACTGGGCGAACAAAAGCAGCAAGTGGAAAAAACCCTGTCGCAGTGCCGCCTGCTGGGGCTACGTGCCACTACCCTGCTGGAAGAAACCCGCGCGTCTCGTCAGACCATTCTCAAGCAACAACTGTTTGCCCCATCCGAATCCTCGCTGGATCATCTCTACACCCTGCTGTTTGTGCCGGGTGTGTGGAAAACCGAGGCATCCAGTTTGTGGCAAAACCTGAGTTCCCCACCCCTCAACTGGAAAAACCTATGGATTGCGCTGGCTTATGGCACGGCTGGCTTGCTGGTCGGCCTGTTCTGGAGCATCCAGAAAAGCCGCCAGTATCGTGAGCAATTGCCCGTCATTCACAGTACCAGCCCCACACTCGCGGCGGTCTGGCTTAGCCTGCTGCGGGTCATGCCACTTGCCCTGTTTGCCGGGCTGGCTGCCTTGTCGCTGCATTTCGCCCCGCCCGGTTTGCCGACCGTACAGCAATTCATGCTGGTGCTACTGATTTTCAGCCTTAGCTACAGCATCCTGCGTTCCCTGTTACGCAAAACCATGCAAGTGGACGGTATCGTCCCTGTTGACCCGCAAGCAGGGCACAAGCTGTATCTGTGGGCACGTTTGCTGATGCTTGCCACCCTGCTGGGAGTGATTTTTCACTCCCCCCTGCTGGATAACGCTTCCCCGGAAAACCCTGCTGCCAGCAGCCTGACAGGTTTGATCCGACTGACGCTAGGGAGCCTGATCGGCTTTGCGCTGGCACGTCTGGTCTGGCTAATGGCTGGACATTTCCTGTTCCTGCGCCGCAGTCGCCTGCACTTGCTGACGGCTAGCACTCTGGTTGTTGCCGTGGCAAGTCTGTGGCTAGGCTACCGCAATTTCGCCATATTCCTGTTTACTGGCGTATTTGGTTCGTTGTTCCTGCTACTGGCTGGCTGGTTACTGCTCAAGATTCCGACCGAAATCTTTGACGGGCTGGATACAGGCCATACCCCCTGGCAACAACGTTGGCGGGCGCAACTGGGCTTGAAAAGCGGGCAGCCCGCCCCCGGCCTGATCTGGATACGCCTGAGCATCACTCTGGTGGTATCCGGGCTGCTGCTGATCCTCGGTTTGCGCTTGTGGGGAATGCCGGAGCAGAATTTCAGCCTGTTGCTGGCGAAACTGGCAAGCGGTTTCCAGATCGGCGGTTTCACCTTGGAACCCTTGCGCATCATCAGTGGCTTGCTGGTACTGGCCTTGCTGGTCAGCCTTACCCATGTTTTCAAAAAGAATCTGGCGGAACACTGGCTGAGCCGTACCAGCCTGAGCAAGGGTGCACGCGAAGCCATCACCACCGTCTCGGGTTACAGCGGCATTTTGCTTGCCATCCTGCTGGGGTTGTCAATTGCCGGTATCGAATTCCAGAATCTGGCCATCATTGCCGGGGCACTTTCGGTCGGGATCGGCTTTGGCCTGCAAAACATCGTCAACAACTTTGTATCCGGCCTGATCCTGTTGCTGGAACGCCCGATCCGCAAGGGTGACTGGATCAAGGTCGGCAATGCGGAAGGCTATGTGCGCGAAATCAGTATCCGCTCCACCACCATCCAGACCTTTGACCGTTCCGACATCATTGTGCCGAACTCGGAAATCATTTCCGGGCAAGTTACCAACATGATGCTGAATGACAACTTCAGCCGCATCATCCTGCCCGTCAGTGTTGCCCACGGCTCGGATACGGAACGGGTGATGGAAATCCTGCGGCAGGCTGCCAATAACCACCCGAACGTCCTGAAAAACCACAACGACATGAAAATCACCGTGCTGTTCCGGGGTTTTGGTGAAAACGCACTCAATTTCGAGTTGCGCTGCTTCATCCGCGAGGTGGAATCCAGAGCCATTGTCATCAGCGACCTGAATCTGGCGATTGATAAGGCATTCCGCCAACCTGGGGTAGAAATCCCCTTGCCACAGCGGACAGTGCATCTGGTCGCAGAAGAAGTTGCCCATTCAGCAAAAACTGTACAATCCCCTGCCAAACCCGCTGATTTAGGCTAGAATGTGCTTCCCACAAGCAGTGGCCCCATAGTTTAATGGATAAAACGGCCCCCTCCTAAGGGGCAACTAGTGGTTCGATTCCACTTGGGGCTGCCACTCTTACCTCTCTTCATGGAGGCTGACCCTGTGACTAGTGGCTCTTTTTTCCTGACCCTTGCTGGCATTACCAAACGCTTCGACTCACAGGAAGTCCTGTCCGGTTTTGACCTGCACATCAACGATGGCGAGTTTTTTACCCTGTTAGGGCCATCTGGTTGTGGCAAAACCACGGTTCTGCGCCTGATTGCCGGTTTCGAGCAAGCCGATGAAGGCAAAATCCTGCTGAATGGTGTCGACATCAGCCAGGTTCCAGCGGAAAAACGCCCGGTCAATACCGTATTCCAAAGCTACGCCCTGTTTCCACACATGAACGTGTTTGACAACGTGGCATTCGGCCTGAAAATGGCTGGTATCCCTCCTACAGACATTGCGGAACGGGTTGCCGAAGCCTTGACCACCGTACAACTTGTGGATTATGGCGCACGTAAACCCCATCAGCTTTCTGGCGGACAGAAACAGCGGGTAGCGATTGCCCGAGCCTTGATCAACCGCCCCAAGGTGCTGCTGCTGGATGAATCGCTCAGCGCCCTTGACCACAAATTGCGCCAGCAGATGCAACTTGAACTCAAACAGTTGCAGCGCAAACTGGGTATTACCTTCATCTACGTCACCCATGATCAGGAAGAAGCCCTCTCCATGTCTGACCGAGTACTGGTCATGCACAACGGGCAGGCGCAACAGGTAGGAACACCTCGCGAGATTTATGAATCCCCACACAACCTGTTTGTTGCCCGCTTTATTGGCGAAAGCAATGTGTTTGCTGCCGACATCCTGCGTGAAACCGGCGAATACCGCTATTTGGCACGCATCATGGGCAGTGAAAGGGAAATCCGCGCCGACCAGCGCTTTGCGGCTGGCGATCAGGTGCATGTCATCCTGCGCCCGGAAGACTTGCGCATCGACTGTCGCCCCGATAACAGGCAAGGCTTCCCCGGCAAGGTTCTGGAACGCAACTACACCGGGCAGACCCTAAACTCCCTGATCCAGCTTGAAAACGGGCAAACCGTCATCGCTCACGAATTCTTTGACGAAGACGACCCTGATTTCGACTACAGCATCAACCAGCAAGTAGGCGTGGACTGGGTTGCCGGGTGGGAACATGTGATTCCGGCGGAAGCATAAGCCTACCGCCCGTCGCCGTTGGTAGGTTACATTTGCCCGCTTGTCCTGCTCCACACGCTCATATCCGCACATTGCTCAGCGCTTGCCGTACACTCTTTGCAAAGGAATGATGTCAAGAAACACGGAGCAAAGACCATGGCATTAACAGGCGTTGACAGCAACCAATCACTGGTTACTTCTCATGCAGACAATAGTGATACCGAAGTATCAGCAAATAGTGAAGCCGCATTCAAACAGGTTTCCGGGCTGGACTTGTCAGGTGGTAACAACGACGTATTACTCGCCCTGCTGGCACTCGTGGTGACACTGTTGCAAAAAATCCAGCAACAGCAATCGACCAACCAGACAACACGCCCACAAAACGCCTGGTCAGATTACCAGAATGGCAATTTCTGGAATTCTGGTAACTCCAGCCTGTACCCGAATTTCTGGAGCGACTACAAATCACCGTTCCTGTGGGGTGATTCATCCGAAGAAAACAGCAACAGTTTTTTCTAGACCAACAGAACATCAGTCACAACGTTTATTGGCACTGGTAGCTGCTGCCCGTGCCTCGATTTCATAGGGGTTGTCCCAGTACATCCGCTTACCTTGCCACTTGACCCACAAGCCTGCCAACAGATACACCAGTGGAAACAGAAAACCCCAGCGTTCAAACTGCGCCACATGGGTACGTTCGTGTACACGGCTGCTATCCAGATGTTGCGGTGAAATTCCCACCACTACATGCCCGACAGTGAAAGCATTGGCAGGGCCGAGAAACGGCAAGCCACGATCCAACCATGCACCAACCGCCCCACCCCAGATTTCCAGCACCCCGGAATGGATGTTGTAACCTCCCCCTGTCCACTTTGCCAGCCATGCCAAGGGCGCGAACAGTACCGACACAGGCGCAACCCAAAGGTAAAGGAGCAGACTGAACCAACGTGGTCGTTTTTTCATGGTGAATATTTATCCATAACCGGCACAAGGGAGTAACTTTGCAGCATAATAGCGGTCAACAAACACAGTAAAAAAATTCAGCTTAGCGAAAAGGGCATCCTGTGGAGCACAGCATTAACATATTACACGGCATCCTGCTGTTGCTGGTATTGTCGGTTGGCGCAGTTACCGTTTTTCGTAGACTTAACCTTCCCCCCATTCTGGGTTATCTGCTGGTTGGTGCATTGACCGGCGAACATGCGCTGGAATGGATCGGCAGTGACAAAAACGGCGACTTCGCTTTCATGGGTGAAGTCGGGGTCGTATTCCTGCTGTTTGCCATTGGTCTGGAATTTTCTGCCAAACAGTTCATGGCAATGCGCCATACCATCCTGGGTCTGGGCGGGGCGCAAGTCGTCCTTTCCACCCTGTGCGGCATAGCCATCCTCAGTTATTTCGGCACATCGTGGCAAGGTTCGCTGGTGGCAGCGGGAGCCTTGGCCATGTCATCCACTGCCATTGTCATCAAGCAATTGTCAGAACAGGGTGAAATGCGTTCCCGCCACGGGCAAATGGCACTAGGCATCCTGCTATTTCAGGATATTGCGGTCGTGCCGTTCCTGGTCATCATACCGGTGCTATCCGGGGAAAATGCCGCCACCCAAAGTGGCGCGGAAATCGCGCTGAACGTTAGCGTAGCCGCCTTGCTGTTTGTCTTCATGCTGGTGGTCGGGCATTACACCCTACGCCCCCTGTTCCAGTACATTGCGCGAGCACAATCCATCGAACTGTTCAATATCACGGTGCTGCTGGTAGCGCTGACTTCCGCCTGGATTACCGCCTCCCTCGGTCTGTCGTTGGCACTCGGTGCATTCCTAGCGGGCATGTTGCTGAGTGAGACCGAATACAAACACCAGATCGAAAGCGAAATCCGCCCCTTTCGCGACATCCTGATGGGTATATTTTTCATCAGCGTAGGCAGCAAGCTCAACGTCGAAGTATTGCCGGAATTATGGCAACCGATTCTGCTACTGGTGCTGGGGCTGACCATTGGCAAAGGCTTGCTGATCGCCCTGCTCGTCCGCATTTCCGCCAACAACGACCGTACTGCCCTGCGTACTGGCATGGTGCTAGCGCAAGGTGGTGAATTCGGCTTTGCCCTGCTGGCACTGGCACTTAGTAACGGTATGCTGACTTCCAACGAATCTCAGGCAGTGCTGGCTTCCATCATTATCAGCATGGTGCTTTCACCCATCATCATCCGCTACAACGAAAGCATTGCCAGTAGACTCTTGACGGATCAGCAACACCAGCGTGAAGCCCATGAATTCAGCACTGCGGTGCAGGAAGTGGCTGATCACGTCATCATCTGCGGCTACCGGCGCATGGGGCAAGGTTTGGCAAGATTACTGGATGCACAGGGCATTTCCTTCATCGCGCTGGATCTTGACCCAAGCATCGTGCAGGAAACCCGTGACGCAGGCGACCCGGTATGGTTTGCCGACGCCAGCCGCCCGGAAATCCTCGAAGCTGCCGGTTTGCACCGTGCCCGCATGGTGATCATCACCGTGATTGATATTGAAGTCGCCAAACGGATTACCGAAACCATCCGGCACATGCACGACAGTATCCCGGTACTGGTGCGCACCCGCGACGAACGCCAGACAGAAGCCCTAGAGGCCCTGTCAGCCACCGTCCTGCACGAACCACTGGAAGCCACTGTCATGGTGGCAGAACGGATGCTGCAACAACTGGGAGCACCACCCGAAGAATTACTGGCGATCACCGCCGACATCCGCCGCGACAATTATAAAGTCCTACGCAGCTATTACCACGGCGACAAAGCCAAAACCCTGCAAGGTCGCAGCGAAACCTTCCTGCACACCGTCATCCTGCAAGCGGGTGATTATGCCTGTGAAAAAACCATTGCCGAGTTACACCTGCAACGCCACGGCGTGAGCATCAAGACCTTGCGTCGGGGAGACATTCGCGGCGACCTGCCAGACCCTGACATGCGCCTGCAAGTTGGCGATACACTGATTCTGGAAGGCGAGGCGGATCATTTCCGGGTAGTGGAAAGCATCTTGCGCACAGGCGGCAAGATCAGCAAAAATAATCCGGTCTAAATCATGAAAATCAGCTATAAACACTGCCTGCACCGAAATTTGACTTACAATGGAATATAATTAGACAACTCAGGGAGAATCCCATCATGAACAAGCGCCCCTATTATTTGTTTGCTTTTCTGTTCTGTTTGACCATGTTGGGCGTTGCCCTGTTCCTGCAACGGGTTGTTGGTCTGGAGCCTTGCCCGCTGTGTATTTTTCAGCGCATTGCCATCTTGTTCATCGGCTTGGTTGCCTTGCTGGCATTTCTGCACAACCCCAAAGGCATCGGTGACAAGGTATACGGTTTCCTGCTAGTGCTGGGCGCACTGGGCAGTGCTGGTGTTGCTATCCGGCATGTCTGGCTGTTGAGCCTGCCCAAAGAAGAAGCAGTTGCCTGCGGCCCCGGCCTTGAAATCATGCTCGATCGTTTCATCGAATATCTCCCTCAGGGACAAATCACGGAAGTGTTGTTCCGCAGCGCCGCCGAATGCACTGAAGTCACCTTTTCTTTATTCGGCTTGGGGCTTCCACAACTGACTTTCCCCGTTATAATAGGCTTCGCCTTGTATCTGGTTTGGCTTTTTTTCAAGCAGCAGAAACCAGCTCGCTACTGGTAGGAAGACACAGTTTTTTCCTTAACAACCATGACTTAAGCAGATAAGTGGTCATTTAGGCTATTCTTTTAAGCCGCTTGTCTGCTCCTGATGGTTTTTCAGTCGCTAAATGGTATTCTTTTATTCAAGGTGTGCGTTATTAGACTCGGGTAGCACCTGCGAGCCTGAGTGAATGATGCACACTGATGAACTGATGTTCGGGCGCTCAGCCTGGAGGGCGAAGGTAGAGATATTCCAGTAAACCAGCGTATTCCTGCGCAGCAGGGAACTTTCTGGGTTCACAGATGTCCACTTTGCTTGAAAGGCTGTAGGGGCACATCAGGGCTATTCACGACTTGACGGAACGGACATTAATACCTCCAAGCAGCAAGGAAGCACACGGATGGCATCAGGTTGTTCAACAAACAACCAAAAGCCATTTAACAAGGATTTTTGACAGTATATGTCCTAAAAAACAGTTAGCTGCGGTTAATGATCTTTCAGGTATGATCGAGCTAACAAAATACTATTAATAAGGTTGCATAAACATGACGAACACATCTTCTCGTATAGCTGGTCTGGATTCTTCATTGTCAGAAACGGTTAACCGTGTACTGCAAGACTATCTGGATACCCTGGGCGACCATGAGGCCACCAATATTTATCGCTTGGTACTGGATGAAGTTGAACGCCCCATGCTGGAAATCATGATGCGCTACACACATGGCAATCAATCACGTGCAGCACAGTGCTTGGGCATTAACCGGGCAACCCTGCGCACCAAACTGAAGCGCCATAACCTGCTCTGATTTTTGTCGGGTAATCTGTTATCCCAACAAGCGAGTGCCCGCATCAGCGGGCACTATCATGATGGATTTTGGTTTAACGCGGATAGTTCACCCTTTCAGTGAGGCCTGATATTCCTTCAAGGCTTTCCAGTCACCTGCCTCAGCCATTTTGGCTTGTGCCGCCCAGCTTTCTGCGGCTGCCTTGCCATAACGGATACCGCTGTCTGCCAGACGGGCATTCACCTCTTCCACACTCATCTCCACCAGTTGTGCATAACGACTAATTCCAGCAGCTTTCATCGCTTCTGCCAGCTTGGGGCCGATTCCACCCAGTTTGGTCAGGTCATCGTTACTGGTCACAGTCTGCATTTCCGGCTCCACCTGAACGACTGGTTCGGCTGCTTCCACCGCCACATCCGGTTCTGCTGCCACGACATCAGGCACAACCGCTTCCGGCACAACCTCTGTCAATGCTTCCGGTTCAGTTGGAACAGGCGGAACCACAGCAACAACAGCAGATTCTGTTGCCTGCACAGGTGCTACTGTAACGGCATGAGCTGCCGCAGCCTGCAATTCCCGCACCTGCTGTTGCAGCTTTTCATTTTCCTTGCGAGCCGCCTGCAAAGCGACTTCAACTTTTTTCTTTGGGTTTGGCACAAACAGGCGCACGAAAATCCATTCGACCAACCAGCCTGCCAATACCCCCAGTATAAATACCCCTGCTAATGTAGACATTCTATAAACTCCCTTAAACTCTCAAGTACATTTCAACGTTTTTTTACTAGACCCGGATTTTAAACGTACCAGCATACCCGCAGAATACACCAAATGGTAGGGTTCAGCAGACAAACCTCCTCCCGGCTTGATCTATGACAATGTAATAATGGTCTGGTCATATCCATAACCCCATATGATCATGAAATCAGCTTATTTTCCATTGGCTTGCGTCCTGTTTTTAATGTTAGCTGGCTGTTATAAAGATACGGCATCTGTCGATGCTTATGTACCTGACAATAGCAGTGCGTCCATTTTGCGTGCCGAAACCGATATTGAACTGGGAAAAATCATCCAGCAGCGCGGTTTGCACGCCAATCCTGCCAAAGACAAAAACCTGCCCAGCATTGAAAGCCCGCTGGCGCAACTGGGCATGAAACTGTTTTTCAGCAAAGCCCTGTCTGGTGATCTGGATGTTGCCTGTGCCACTTGCCATCATCCCCTGCTGGGCGGTGGTGACAACCTATCGCTTTCCATCGGTGTCAATGCCACCGCCCCGGATGTCGTCGGCCACAAACGCCTGTTACAAGGCAAGCTGTCACCCGGCGTACCGCGCAACGCTCCAACCACCTTCAATATCGGCTTATGGCAAAACGTCATGTTCCATGACGGGCGAGTGGAACAACTGGCATCCGGCATTCATACCCCGGATGTTGCCCCTGCCGAGGTCGACCCGCACGCAGGCAGCAATCTGGTACATGCCCAAGCACGCTTCCCGGTGACATCCAATCATGAAATGCGTGGTGAAACATTCGATGCGGGTGGAACCACTCAGTCCTGCCGCGACAAACTGGCTCAGCGACTGGGCGGCTATGGAGACACTATGCAGGGCAAGCTGTCAGATGCAGAAACCCGTTACTGGCTGGATGCTTTCCGCGCGGCTTATGCACAACCAGTGGCAAGCGCTCCCGAGCTGATCACCGAACACAACATTGCCGCAGCCCTGGCAGAGTACGAACGCTCACAAGTCTTTATCAGCAACCCTTGGAAGCATTACGTGGAAGGCAATCTTGCCGCCATCAGCCCCGCAGCCAAACAGGGAGCCTTGCTATTTTTCCGGGAACGTGGGCAAGGCGGCTACGCTTGCGCCAGTTGCCACCGGGGAGATTTCTTCACGGATGAACAATTCCGCAATGTCCTGCTGCCTGCCATCGGCCCCGGCAAAAGCAATGCCAGCAACCCAAACCTCCAGCGGGACTATGGGCGCTGGCTGGTCACGCAACAAGAAACTGACAAGTTCCGTTTCCGAACCCCTAGCCTGCTGAACGTAGCGGTGACTGGCCCGTGGGGTCACAATGGCGCTTACACCAGTCTGCCTAGCATGGTGGAACACATGCTCAACCCGTTTCAAGCTGCCCTGAATTATGACCCGGCGCAACTCAAACAACCCGGCATCCAGACCGGGCAGTTGCAACAAAACCTGCGGGAAATGCTGACAGGCGACAGCGACCTTGCCGGACAGCCTTATCCGCCGGAAGATGTCGGGAAACTGGTAGCATTCCTGCATACCCTGACTGACCCGTGCGTCACCGACAAGGCTTGCATGGGCAAATGGATCCCGCCAACAGAACAGTCACGGCAGGATCCGATGGGTTTGCAGTTGAATGCGCGGTTAGAACCGTAAATCAGATACCGTATTGGCTACGGTAAGTTTGTACTTTCGTCAACAGTTCAGGGTCGTTCAGTTTGTCACCCACGTGATTGATGACTTCGCCCAACCCCACGATACTGATGACCTGGATGCCATACAGGGCTTCAACCTCTTGGACGGCTGACTGCGTACCCGTGCCGCGCTCCTGTCGATCAAGGGAAATCGCCACGCCCGCTAGCGTTGCCCCCTGCCCTGCCACAATCTCGGCAGATTCACGGATGGCTGTCCCGGCAGTGATCACGTCATCCACCACCAGCACCCGGCCTTGCAGTTGCGCCCCGACAATCGTGCCACCTTCACCATGCGCCTTGGCTTCCTTGCGGTTGAAAGCATAGGGGTAATCCTTGCCGTGATGCTCATACAAAGCCATCGCTGTAGCAGCCACTAACGGAATCCCCTTATAGGCAGGCCCGAACAGCACATCAAATTCCAGCCCGGAATCCACAATCGCCTGAGCGTAAAACCTACCCAGTTGTGACAAAGCCGAACCGCTCTGGAACAGCCCGGCATTAAAGAAATACGGGCTAACCCGACCTGACTTGAGGGTATATTCACCGAATTTCAGCACTCCCTGCGCAATGGCGAATTCAAGGAAAGCTTGTTGATACTGTTTCATGGACGGCATTCCTGCTTGGCAATGGAAAGGGCGGGATTATACGGCAAGACCTTCCTCGGCATAAAACATCTCGCCATGACCTTTTTCACGGAACCATTTGGTAATGATGACCTTCTTGCCCTCTTCCACCGGCATCCCATGATGCAGGGTATGACGGTTGGGCGTACCATCCGGCAACAGGTTGTTCCAGACGACCGCCAGCCCTTTTTTCGGATAAAAAATCTGGTCGATGTGCAGGAAATGGGTTCCCCCCCCTTTGAGGGTATCATTCAGATACACCATGAATGTCCAGGTACGTTGCCCCAAATCCTCGGCAAACTGCTGATAAATGTCGGTATTGGGCACGAAATAATCATGATGCGCCTTGAATTCCTGCCCGATGGCATAGTGCTGCGCCTGAATTGGCTCGGAATACGGCAAACGTACCCCCAACGTGCGGGCAATTTTTTCATCCACATAGCGTACAAACGGGTCAAGATTCTCATCCAGATGGCAGGTACTGCTGGTACGGTACATTTTGTCACCGCTGTCATGCGTCACCAGCGAAGGGCGCAGTTTGGCTTCAGTTAAAGCCACCACCTTGTCGCATTCCTCAGGGGTCAGGAAATTGTCGATGGTGTAAAGCTGAAGCAGGTTAGTATCAAAACGTTTCACCCCGGCAGCCTGACCGTGAACTTCCAGTGTGCCTGCCAATGACAGGTAATCCACCCCGGAAGCCGTTTCCTCCAGCTCAATCCCGACCGGGTAAGCAGCCCCCATCATCCGCTGGATAGAACCGGTATCAAAACCGTTTTCGCGCATGATCTTGTACAACTCGCCGACATTACAGCCACGCAACAGGTTTTGATCCAGCCATGCTTGCCATTCCTGATCAAATGCGGACATCGTAACCTCCTGTCAATTACCAACTTGCCAAACGCTCACCCAGCTTGAGCGGCTGGTCAGCCGCCAGAATGCTTTCCCACTGCATGTTGCCGTTTTCCAGCAGCAGAATAACGGTGGAACCCATGTTGAACCGCCCCATTTCTGCACCCTTTGCCAGTGCCACATCTGCAAACACCTGCCGCTTGACACCCCAGCCTTGTGGTGGTGTCACCAGACCATCCCACACCGTTTCAATCGCTGCCACATTGATGGCCCCCACCAGTACCATCGCCAGCTTGCCGAATTCGGTATCAAATACCGCCACCACCCGTTCATTGCGAGCAAACAGACGTGGAATGGTACGGGCGGTATGGCCTGCCACACTGAACAAGCGCCCCGGCACATACACCTGCTCCAGCAACTTGCCGGACAAGGGCATGTGGATGCGGTGATAATCACGCGGCGACAGGTAAATGGTCATGAATTGCCCATTCATGAAGGCTGCTGCACGGTTTTCATCCCCCCCGAGCAATTCCAGCGCAGAGTAATAATGCCCCTTGGCCTGAAAAATCCGCCCATCCTCAATTCGTCCCATCTGACTGACGCGCCCATCCACCGGACTCACCAGCACATTGTCCCCTTCTGCCACCGGACGCAGTTCCGGCCTGAGCGGGCGGGTAAAGAATGCGTTGAATGTCTGGTAACTAGCGGGGTCAGGGTTACGCGCCTCTTCCAGATTGACCTTGAAAATGTCACTGAACAGGCGGATAGCCCCCGGTACAACCGTCGGGCACTGAATACGGGTCAGGCGAAAAACCAGCCGGGAAATGAAGTGGTGCGGCAGGATATACAACGGCCAGGATTTCAATATGTCGATGATATTCATTGGTGTTGGAGTCTTGAGTAGAAATGCGGGATGATAGCGCACTTTTACCGGTGTGCTAATCATGGACTTCAACCACGCTGACCTGCTGACCATCAAGGACTATATCCGCTGGGGAGCAAGCCGTTTTGCCGAAGCGCAACTGAGTTTTACCCACGGCATGGCTTCCCCCTTCGACGAAGCTGCGTATCTGGTACTGCATACGCTGCACCTGCCGGTCGATACCCCTGATTTGTATTTTGACAGCCGCCTGACCAGCAGCGAACGTGCAGCCGTTGCCAACATCATCCGTCAGCGGGTGGAAACGCGCAAACCAGCCGCCTACCTGACCCAGGAAGGCTGGTTCCTTGGCTTGCCGTTTTACGTGGATGAAAGGGTACTGGTCCCGCGTTCACCGATTGCCGAATACATCGAAAAGCAGTTCGCACCTTGGATTGACCCGGCGGATGTGCACAATATCCTGGATTTGTGTACCGGCAGTGGCTGTATCGGCATTGCTTGCGCCTACGCCTTCCCGCACGCACAAGTGGATTTGAGTGACATTTCCGCTGATGCCCTGAGCGTTGCCAACATCAATATCGAACGCCACCATTTGGGTGGACAAACCCACGCCATCCAGTCCGACCTGTTCGACAACCTGCAAGACCGCCGGTACGACATCATTGTCAGCAACCCGCCGTATGTGGATGCCGCAGACATGGCTGCCCTCACCCCCGAATTCCTGCACGAACCGGCTGATCTGGCACTCGCTTCCGGGGATGACGGGCTGGCACATGTACGCCGCATCCTGCATGACGCCGCACATCACCTGAGCAGGCATGGCATTCTGGTGGTGGAAGTGGGTAACAGCCAGTACGCCCTACAGGAAGCCTACCCCGACGTATTGTTCCACTGGCTGGAGTTTGAGCGCGGCGGTGATGGCGTCTTCCTGCTCACCGCCGATCAGGTACGGGAACTGGCAGCTTAAGGTTTCAGGCGGTAGGTATAATAAGAGGTGTCACCGCTGGTTCCACTGTAGGGGTAAGTCACCGTACCGCCGCCATTGTTACCCATAGTGTTGTTGCCAACATAACAACTGGTACGTTGCGCACCCTGCAAATCATTCAATGGGAAGAACCCCTGACTGTACGCCAGATTGGCAGTATCCGCTGAAACGGTAAAGATATTGATCTTGCCGTCAGCCCCGCCGCAGAATGCCGCATACATGCGCCCATCCATCCCGCAGGAGCTGCCCTTCACCTGCACCCCCGCCATCTGCAACTGCTGGTGCATCGCAGCCAGCGGCACACCACCACCTTCACACTGGCGTGACCCTTGGTATTTGTAGATTTCCACATCCGGCTGCGTGTAAACCGGCGGCTGTTGCGGAACCCACGGGTTCACCCATGGCCCACCGATTCCCCCCATGTTTCCGCCCGGTGCAACACAGGCACTCAACAGCAAACCAGACAACAGGGCAACACCCCCAACGCGAATGAATGACATGGAATACTCCTCGTAACGTGTTTATTGATAAAGGCTTTGACTGACAGACAACGGGGACAGTTCCGACACAATTCCTGACTATTTTATTGTAAATTTCATTGCATTTTTCTTGCCCGTTCAGGTTCTATAAATTTTCATGATAAGTTACAATCGGCTGGACATTGTAGCAGTCTGTCGGAATTTTACGACAGTTTGTCCGATCCTTGGTCGGTACAGGCCAGGGCGGTAGCGTTCCAGAATTCAGCTATCAGATCATGTCAGCCGGGCTTCTGACACTGATTCCCGGCGTGTTCAGCACATGGGTATAGATCATGGTTGTCGATACATCCGAATGCCCCAATAACTCCTGTACCGTGCGAATGTCATAGCCAGACTCCAGCAAATGTGTCGCAAAAGAATGACGTAAGGTATGCGTCGTAGCATGTTTGGTGATTCCCGCCTGTTTCACGGCTTTACGGATAATCTTCTGCAAACTGGTTTCATGCAAATGATGACGCCGCACCAAACCGCTACGCGGGTCAACGCTTACCGAACTGGCTGGAAATACGTATTGCCAACGCAACTCCCGCGCAGCCTGCTGGTACTTCTGGCTCAAGGCTTCAGGCAAATACACTTCACCCCAACCATTACGCAAATCAATCTGATGCAAACGCTCTACCAACGCTAGCTGTTCTTTTAGCGCAACCTTGAAGCGTTCTGGGAGTGGCACAACACGATCTTTTCCTCCCTTGGCATTACGAATATGCAACTGGTTGTAATCAAAATCCACATCCAGCACCCGCAAAGTAATGCATTCCATCAACCGCAAACCACCACCGTATAGCAAACCCGCCATCAAATGGTGTGTCCCCTTGAGTTGCTGGAACACACGCCGCACCTCTTCGCGGGACAACACCACCGGCAATTTGCGCTGGCGCTTTGCCCCGATAAATTCATCCAGATCATCCAACGGCTTTTGCCAGACCTGATTGAACAAAAATGCCAAGGCATTCAACGCCTGCTTTTGTGTAGACACCGAGACATGGCGTTTCAACGCAAGGTATTCCAGATAATGCTTGACGTGCTGCCCATTCAGATCACGCACATTGTGGGGCTTGTGGTAATAGAAAAACCGTGAAACCCACGCCTGATACGTCTGCTCCGTGCGGATAGAGTAATTTTTCAGACGGATCGCCCGTACCACTTCAGCAATCGCAGGCTGGTAACGCTGATAAAGCTCATTGGAACAACGCTCTTCCCCATCCAGCGTTGCCAAACCCTCCAGCACATTGCTGTAGTCGCGAGCAACCGTTGCATGATTCACTTCCAGGGGCTTTGCTGACTCACGCCAGTAGTCCCAGTCAAAATCACACGCCCAGGAAAGCTTCAACGCCAGACTAAACAGAATCCGTATAGCATCGACCACCTGCCCAAACTGCCAGGCTTGCAACTGCGTTTCCCGCCCTACCCTGTTCAGAAATATTTCAACATGACGAGCCGTATGAGTACGGATGTGTTCATCGGGAAATTCTGCAATGTATTGCTTGGTACGCAGCACATACCAAGAGACCTTGTCTTTCTTAACATTTTGTTTCAGCAGGAAAAGTGAGTAATTCCCCCAAAACTCGCGGGAGTACGTCATTGCAGGATCAACCGAGCGTGCTGTATGCTTCTTGTCCATGAAAATCAGTGTAATTGGGGCAACATCACGCATGATAATCCGAGACTATACGGAACGCTGTACGAACTGGATAGACGGCATTTGCTCACCGATTACTCGCAGTCTGCCTAATCTGTTAGATATGGATTCCGTCCAATAAACTGTTGGCGGGGGTTATTACCGATAAATATCGCCAGATTGAGAGAGCGCAAAAAGTTGGTTCTTCCCTTGGCGACAAAGTGCGG
>ERZ761609.1499-NODE-1499-length-20245-cov-19.881278_pt1 | contig 20245 bp, 11 predicted proteins | sample MGYA00511163_ERZ761609 | MGnify/ENA primary metagenome ERZ761609 (study PRJEB28899, sample SAMN02445070) | bioreactor sludge metagenome | biome: EBPR sludge | place: Australia: Brisbane, Thorneside Wastewater Treatment Plant | collected 2011-12-16 ... | reverse complement strand
ATTGCATGAAAGTGTCGAAGTGCTGCCGGGCTTTTTCAATCTGACCTATGTGCGAAATTTCGGCGCGGCTTTTGGTTTTCTGGCTGACTCTCATCCGGGATTTCGCGAGCTGTTCTTTTTGTCGATGCCGCCGATTGCCCTTCTCATCATCTTGGCGATTCTTCGTGGCGTGCCGGCTGTGGATCGTTGGAGCGTCACATCTCTATCGCTGGTATTTGGCGGCGCGATCGGCAATTACATTGATCGGTTGCGCTTTCGCTACGTGATCGACTTTTTGGATTTTCACATTCAAAAGAAGTACGTGTGGCCGGCCTTCAACATCGCCGATATGGCGATTGTGGTGGGTGTCGGCATGCTGCTTTATCTTGAACTTGTGCGCGGCAAGAAAGCGATGCCGGAACAAGACAAACCGAGCACGGCGGCCGAGTCCGCTGCGGACTCGCCATGAAGCCGATCGCGACTTCGGGATTTTGGCCGGAGTTGCGATGGGGTGAGCTCCTCCTCTCTCCGTATTTTTTAATCATCAGTCTCGTCATGTCCGTCATCGCCTGGCGACTTCCAAAGTGGGCGGATGCCGCCGGGCTTTCAGCGCGACGGGCTTTGGATTTATTCATCGCAACTTCAGTGGCCGGATTCATTGGCGCACGCTTCTTACACATCATTTGGGAAGAGCCGGCCTACTATGCTGAAGATCCCTGGCGCGTGCTTGAAGTTTGGCGCGGCGGCTTTGTGTGGATGGGTGGATTGCTTGGCGGCTTGGCGATCGGATTGGCGATGCTTCGCCGCTGGCGTGAGCCGATCTGGACGTGGCTGGATTTTTTCGCGCCTGTGCTGGCCTTAGGTTACGCCGGCGGACGTGTCGCATGTTGGGCCGTAGGCTGTTGTCATGGTTGGGTGTGTGAGTTTGGCGCTCAAGCGTGGGTGCTGCCATCGCAAGGTTTTGCGGTGTTTTGGGAACTCGGGCTTTGGTGGATTTTGCGGCGGCAGAGCGCCAACAAATTTTTGATTTGGATGCTCGGTCACGGCTTAGGGCGCATGTTGATGGAATTGCTTCGAGGCGATCCGCGAGGGCCAACCGTGATATTTGGCTTGCACTTCAGCTTCGTGCTCGCCTTGGCCATGGCCTCACTGGGCATGATGGGGTTGCTGGCACGTCGAACAAAGACGTCGAGGCATTGAGAAGTCTAAAAGCAATTTGGCGCGAACGCGACCCACCTGAATGAGTAACCGTTGTAGAGCTGTCCGCAAGCTTCGAACCCCGTTGTCGTGACGTTTCGAACACCAATCGCCGCCACAAGATTTGAAGATGGTGAAGTCAAAACATAGGGAACTTGGCTGAACGAATTCGCAGGAAAGCTCACGACTTTGCAGAGGTTGTTGTCCGCCGAGGATTCACCCTGCACCATCTTGCACGGAGTCGCGCTGGGGGCATCCGCTGGCCCACACTTGATAATGCGTTTGGATGCCAAAGGCGTCGTCGGCTCAGTGTAGACCACTTCACGCAAACTGATGGGGCGAATGGCGCGAACCAATCTCGATGGATCGAATTGAACAATGAGATTGGCTTTATAAACATCTGTGCCCGCCAACTCAAAGCCTTCAAGTCGAATGCTGGAGACTACGACACTTTGGTTTCCCGGCATCGGATCGCCGACTTTCACCAATATGGGCGCCGTGACCGAAGGCGTGAGTTTGATCTCCGGAAGATCTACGACAGCCGTCGAAAGACTGTTGGCGTTGAAGCGCAGATCATCGTTCAGCGCGGTGAATGTACAAACCGAGCCGTCGGCCAGTGCGGAAATCATCAGCCGCTCAAGTTCGACAACACTGAGCTTCTGATTGATGTATTGCGACTCTCGCATACTCGAAGTCATGGCGTTGGTGATCCCCAACGTGAGTGCCAAACCCACTCCAAGTGCAACGATCACCTCAACGAGTGAAATACCCAGCTGTGACTTAAGACTTCGCCATTTTCTCATTTGTCCTCAAGAGGCTTTAGTTCGGTGGTGCTTGGGTCGACTACTGCCGCGAATGAAGTGGCCTCGTTCACTGGATGCTATCCCTGAGTGGTCAAATTGCAATCTACTCATGGTCGCGGACACTGTGGATGCCTCGAAGAGCTCGACAGTGTTGAGGCTGCTTAATGATTCCGTGGAGCCGTCAATTGTCACCTCCGTGAAGCCACAGGGCGCGCCCTCAATTCAGATGGGCCATGACCCAGCCCGAGCCCTTGGCCAGCCAGCATGAAGGTTGCTTTGAGAGCTGAAGGGATCGGGGGCATTGGCGGCTACGCCCTCGATGCCGGCAAATGGCCGATCCGAAAAGGAGATTTGAAATTGCGACCTCAGCTCCCGAATTTCAAATTGGTTTCAAATCTGGCGTCTGCGCTCAGGCGGCAAACAGGCCCCTTTAATGTGACCTCGAAATCCGCACTGAGTCTGTTGTTCAGCATCTGCACCTTTCAATTTCTCACCGTGAGTTGCGCGCCTTCAAATGGCTTCAATCAACCTCTTGCTGTGGATCCGGCCGTACGTGAACGTCTGCTTCGCGGTGAAGGCCAAGTGTTGGTGCCGCCATCGGGCGAAAAGCCCCCGACAGTCTTGGGGCCGAGCGCGGCTCCGTCGGCACCGCCTTCCGCGGGGCCAGGCACAGATGTGCCGATGGATGTTTTGAGTTTGTCGACAGCATTTGATGCGAACACTCAACAGTTGGTCGCTTTGGTCAAAGTCAAACGCGAAGCCAACGAGTTTGAAATTGAGATGGCGGGCCGCGTGGACGAAGACAACTTCGCTATGCTGCTTGATCTTGAACCTGTGATGGTCGATGGCGAGCGCCGTCCCCGAGCCGTTGCGCAAGCATTCTGTGTCGATGAGAACTGTGCGCGTGTGATGGTGGATGTGTTCTGGAGAAATGGCTCACAAACAGTGAAGAGACAGTTTGTCAGCGGCGCGATTGAACGCGCCACGGATCGCGTGAGCCCTCCGGGCGCTGATCCCCAAGCTTCTCCGCATGAGCATGAAGACGATGCGGCGTTTGACCACGGTACGCGCGAAGAGCAGGAGCAAAACGACGATCTGACAGGACGCAATCAAATGGCGGACTTTGTCGGGCGGCCCGCTCAGCCTGAACTTTTGCAGCGCCTTGCCCCGGTCGTTGAAGCCCCGACACCGCGCCCGAGCGCGACTCCGACAACAACCAATACACCGACCAATGTTCCGGGCAGTACACCGAGCGCGACACCGGCTCCTACTGTTGGCGCGACACCGGTCGCGACACCTGTTACTCCGAGAAATGCCACACCGACGCCTGGTCCGACTTTTGGGCCGGCGCCGACGGCCGCGCCCACTGCGGCTCCGCAGGCCACTGCCGCTCCGCGGGCTACGGCTGCTCCGACACCTGCGCCGACAGTGGCGCCGCAACCGAATTTGCGTCCGCCTGTGGCCTCGGCCACGCCACGCGCTCCAAGCCCAACGCTTCCGGCTGCCACACCGACGGCCACACCGCATCCCATTCCGCAAGCGACTCCCCGCTCAACGCCTGAGCCGACGGCCACACCTCGACCGACAGCGCGTCCGCGTCCTACGGCTCAACCTCAAGAGTTGGCTCTGGCGCCGTTGCTCGAACTTGTCGAAGGCGGTCGCTCGATTGGGGCGATCGATGCGGGCCGACTTGAGAACGGAACTGACCTTGCGGCTCTGGATCGCCCCTATCTCAATATTGTTTACCCACAACGACGCTCGGCTTTTGGCTCAGGCATGCTGGTCAGTCTGATTGATCGAGTCGGGGCGGCTGTGACTCAAGCTTGGCGAACTCGCGATAAGAACTATCGCATTCAAATTGGCGATTTGTCGAAGCAACGAGGCGGACCGTTCGGCTCACATGCTTCGCACCAAAGCGGTTTGGACGCCGACATCCCGTACTTCAACACCGTCAATCAGGGCTTCCAAAACATGCTCGATGGCCAAGGCCGTATGCGACGTGATTTTGATTATGAGGCGCACTGGGAATTTTTCCGTGCCGTGCACAGCCAACGCATCATTGAGGATGGTCACGAGACGACTGTTTTAAATCGTATCTTCGTTAATCCCGTGATCAAGACGGCATTTTGCAATTGGGCCAAAGAGAATCGCATTTTGGAGAACGAGCGAGATCGCGACATCATGCGAAGAATCCGCCCGCAAGGCGGCCATCATCATCACTTCCACTTGCGTGTGAAGTGCTCACCGCACTACCCCGCATGCCGTCGCCAAGCCGAGCCCGATCAAAACACCGGCTGTCGATAATCCTCAATCTGAAGTGGGAAAGTCGCCGCAAATGAGACGTGCGGCTCGCTGAGCGCGAGCCTCATGCCAAGTCACCTCACGCGCCTCTCGCTGTGAGCTGCGAAGCGGAAATGCAATCCGTGCCGACAAGCCAGCGCAAATTTCGCGACGACGATCCGCTTTGTCGCGAAAGTCCACCTCGCGCGAGGCGGCGAAGACCTCTTCGAAAGTGAAATAGATTTGCGCAGCCGATGGCTCTTGATCCGTGCCAATGGTTTGCTCTTCGGGCTCGCGCTCAAACTGCTGACGAAGTTCCGTCTCCATGCGATCCAATGTCCGCCAAAGCTCAGTTCCCGACTTGGTGGTTTGCAACGACTCAAGATATTTTTCCACCAGCTCTCGCGCTTGCTTGGCAACGACATTTGGTTTCGTTGTTGTGGCGCCATTGGATTTGCCACCACCTTGAGTTTGAGTCGACTTGCTCGGCGCTTTGGCCGAGGACAACGTGTCCGTCGAGGCAAATGCCCAGCCTTCCGTGAGCAGCAGAATCATGAGGGCGAGTGAGATTCTCAGCATCACAGTCTCCTCGCCGATTCCGTACAGTCCACTTCTTCTTGCCCAAAGACGTCTTCAAAGCGGCGCTGCGTTTCGGCCAAGTAAGGCACTTGCCCTTCGAGCAAAGCTTGAAACGCAGTGTAGGACATTCGCGAATTCAAGCGACCGCGCAGTTGGCGCATCACCAAGCGCATTCCCTGCGGACCTTCGCGACTGTAGGCCACCATCGTCAGCAAATCGCGCATACGCAAAAAATCGGGATGATCGCCCAACCCCGCCTGGTGCAACAAACGTTCGGCATTGTGGGGCATGGCTTCGCGATAGTAGAGGAAGAGGCCAATGGAATAGAGCATGTTGCGAGCCATGCCGTTGCCCATGCCGACCAGCTGGCAAGTGCGCACAGATCTCTCGCCCTGCGAATTGGCCGCAGTCAGCGCCAACTCGCGAGAGGCCACCGAGGCGAATCTTTCGCATGCGCGACCTCGGCGCTGCATGCGCTCCATGAGGAAGCCGTGGCCTCGGCCGCCAGGTCCCATTTCCCTGGCTCCAAAACTCACCAGCTGCCCGATGCCAGTGCCGTTCTGATTGCGGATGAATCCCGCGAAGGCGCTTTCGTTATTGATTTTGCGAAACAAGAGCTGCGCATCGATGGGTGAACCAGGTTGCGAAAGACAATTGATCGCTTCGTTCACGGTAAAGTGCGTGTAAGCAACCATCTCCGGCGTCACACAGGGCAGGCGGCGAATCTCGCGAGGCATCGACGAGTCGGTTTCACAATCATAGTAGTCGACGCCCGCGACGTTCGGCAGTCGCATCATCGCGCGCTGAATGCATTGGCTGCGCACGAAGCGCTGTGGTGCAAGGGCACTGGCGGTGTTCATCACCGTGCGCACCACTTGCGGCGGTACACTCGGCGAGTAGCGAAAATCCAGTTCGCAATTTTCTGGCGAGTTCACCGCTGCGACTTGCGTCGGCACCTGTCGCTGATAGTTGGAACGCTGAAAGTGAGCGAGGAATTCCGAGGCCTCGGCCGTGTGTCCCCGACCGATGATGCGATCACGCAAAACAGTTTCATTCTCGGAGCCGACCAAACACACGGGGGCCGAACCCACGACGGCCGGAGGAGGGTTCGGCAAAGCTCGATCTGCCGGTGGCACACGAGCCCAGCCGAGAGCGGGGCTCCACAAGATCGCGACAATGAATGAAAAGCCGAGTGGCCAACGAGATTTACTTCGCATCGCCCTCTTCCCTATCGGCAGATGTCGTGTCTCAGCTTGAGTTGAACGAGCCGAAAAGCTTTCAGGCCCGCGCATTTGCTGCTGTGTCAATTTGGTACAAAAGTGGTGGCGAAGTGGCCTCGATTGAGTTGGTCCGTGCGTTGCTTTACGCACAAGTTGTGACGCAAACATGTCGCGTTCTCGTCGAGGAAGGTTCATTTCGCACCCACCCGCCGTCGCGACAACAACGACTCACTCACACCACCGGTTCACATGACCGCGAAAGGGGACAGAAATGAAAGCAGCGGATTGGGGAAAGACACTGAAACTGGGATTGGCGGCGATCGCCACGATGGGCACTTTGAGCCTCATGACAGCCTGCGGAGGCGGCGGTGGTGGTGGCGGCGGCGGACCGGTTGTCGATCCGGGCTATGGCGCATGGTATGACGTGTACGGCCGACGCTGCGGATATTCACCGAGCCCTGGCTGTAACTTCTATGCCAACGGCATGAAGATCATCGATATCGAAGATCCTTACTTCCGCGGCACTTATTATCTTGAGTTCGACAGCTGGCACTATCTTGATAGCTACGGCTTCCCGTCCACTTACATCGGCTGGGCTTGGCAATCTCCGAACGGCATCATCTATGACGACTTCGGCGATGCTTTGAACGAGACCGACGGTCAAGGTCGCGACTTCGCGGCTGATGTGGCTGAACTCGAACAGAACGCGGTGAAGACAGCTGGCGAATTTTTCGCGGCCAAGTATCAGCTCGACGCTGCGACGGGCATGAAAGTCGCGCGAGCGCTGAATGACTGGGCGACGATTGGTAAAGATCGCGCGCGAACAGAGCGCGACATCGCCGACTTCACTCAGCGTCTGTACGGCGTGGACTTCAACAAAGTGAAGGGCGCGTTGGCTGAAGCGATGAAAGGCGAGCGCGGCGAAATGGAAGCTTTGGTCGATCAGGCCGCGACCAACTGGTCGACGACGCCTGAGACGATGAAAGAGATCCTCAAGACTTGGTACGGTCAGCAAGCTGACGTCCTCTTCTGATTCGTCCTCTGGTTCGTCTTCTGGTTCGTCGATTGAGTGAGCCTCGTCGAAGGTGCTTCGGCACGAATCGACACTCCGGAGGCCTCCTAACCAACACCTGAGGCCGACGCCTCGAAGAATCTTGATGACCCCGGCTGTTGAGCCGGGGTTTTTTTGGCCCTACGCATGCCGCCTCGCACAATTAGTTAACTTTCAGTTTCATTTTTTCACTGAATTTTCAGCTAGTTATCCGCGGCATTTCGGTGCGGTTGAGGCCTGGATTGCAGGCCCTGGATCCGATCATAGAGGGAATACATAGGCAGTTGCCGAATTGCGTCATTCATGGGAAAACGCGGCGCAGCGAAGGTCGAGGGAGAAACGCATGTTGCCAGTTCGTTCGATGCCACATTGTTCATCGATTGCTCCAATGACCGCCACTTCTGTGGACCGGAAATCTGCCCAGATACCGACGGCTAGTCGAAGTTCTTCCTGGTTGGCGAAGCGAAACCTCTTCCTCATCTCCTTGGCTCTGATCTCCGCGATGGGTGGCCGACCGACACCGGCGCACGCGGACTCGACAGCTATTCCGACAAAGGCCGTTGGCCTCGCGCAAAATGGAATTCCCGCTTCCGATCTTTTGCATCAGGGCCAAGCCTTGGATCCCGATCAGGCGGCGGATCTGCGCGCGCGAGGCACTGACCTCTCGCGCTTGCAGCCCGCTCCCAGTGACGTGTGGTCGGAACAAAAGCTGAGCGCCAGCGATGCGACGACATGGAAGTATCCGGCTGAAGGCCAAGTGATTGAGTGGCAGAGTCTTGTGCCGCTCAATCCCGAAGGCTGGTTTCGCGGTCAAGTGCTCGCGACGGGAGCTGACGGTCAGCGCCGACAATATCGATTGGTGATGGGTTTGAACGTGCATCAGGCCATGATGCGCGCGGCTCTGCTTCGCAAGCTCGGATATCCGATGCAATCGCCGCAGTGGTATCGGCAGATGCGCATCAAGTTCGCCGACAAGGCGGCTCGACAGCAGTTCATCTCGGAACTCTCCGTGCAAGGCGGATTGGTCGATCACAAGCGTTGGGTGCTGCAAGACAATGAGGCGAGCAACGAGGTCTTGGTGCAAGACGCGATGCTGGAGCCGGCGCAGATCACTGTGCCGACAGCATTCGCGATGGGAAATTTGAACGCCACACACGTCAAAGGTCGCCGCGTATTGCGTGCGCTCCTGGTGCCGTTTGTGTTGGTCGATGTTCCCGAGAGCGTGAACATGTTCTCGTGGGAAGCTGGCAAAATCGTCAGCGAAAACTTGGTCCTCACACACAAGTATGCCGAGGCCTTTGGCGAAACCACCATCGATGATGTGCGCTGGATCACCGAACGCGTCGCCCGACTCTCGCGTCGCGACTGGCAGGAGATCGTCGCCGCCGGGCAATACCCCTCCGACATCGCAGCCATCATTCTTGAAAAAACTGTCGCTCGACGAAACTCGCTGGTGGGTTTAGCGGACGTGCGTTCGCGCTTGCCGCAGGCTGAGCAAAGTCTGAACTACAACACGCAGATCACCGTAGGATCAGTTCAACAAGGCAAAGTGACGCGCGAACGCTATGAAGGCTACGCGCTTCGCTTCACGCATGGTGATCCGCAATCGCCGCTCACCACCGACGATGTGGTTCGCTACTTGAAGATTGAGTCGATGACCTCGGGCATTCGGCAGCTCACATCGATGATCAACGAGCAGCTGCAAGTCTTCACCATGGACGCGCTCCTTCGCGATCGCAACGAACAGCTGCGCGAGCAATTCATCAATCATATTCGACAAAACCCTTTCCGCCCCTATGTACAACCGCTTTCGACTTGGGGCGGTCCGGTCGGCGGCTTGAACATCAATGCTTCGCGATCCATCGTCACGGGATCTTACTACGGCTCGCAATCCAGCGACTTCCGCGTCTCGCTCGTCGACCAAGTTTCTGCCGGCGGCCGCATCGGTTACTTCTTAGGTGTTGATGGTCTACCGAATGTGATTCCGGGCTTGGGCGCCAATCTCTCCGTGGTGCGCAGCTATGTGCACGTGAGACCTGTGCCCTCGATCCAAGCGGGAGACAAAAAGTCTTGGCAGGATCTTTGGGTGCCGGGCTTCATGCGCAATTTGGGAGGCATGCTCGAGGTTTCAGGTGCAGCGACTCCAGAAGATCGCGCCAAGGCCATGCAGGAGAACCTCACCAAGTTTTTGGATGAGCTCAAAGAGAACGAAAGCTTCACCATCACTGACTCGCTATCGCTGGGAGCCAATGCGTCTTTGACGATTCCACTGACAGCTTTGCTCGGTCTGGACCCCGTGGCCTTCTCCAACAACTTCGTAATCGGCGCTCACGCCAACAGCGTGGTGCTGCGACGGACCACCTTCACGCGAGAAAACGGACTGATTAAAATCTATCTACAGAACATTCAGAGCCAGTTGGCGGGCGTGTCGTTCGACTTCAATCTTTGGATGAATATCTTCCGCCTGTCTTATGAACAGAAATGGGGCCAGGCGCAGACTCGCGCCTACCACCTCGAAGAAAAGCCGACGGAAGAAGTAAAACTTCGCAACACCATTTTGGCGATGAGAGGCATTCTCACGACCAACAATTCGGAAACGCTCGAGAATCACTTTCACCCCTACCACCTCGATCACCGCACGCACAGCGAGATCATCAATGGCAAATTCCTGTGGTGGCGATGGACCAACATTGAAGAGTGGCATCGCGTGCGCATTCGACCACCACGCGATCCCGCGCGAGACTTCAATCCCGCGCAACATGAGCGAACCTTGTTCAGCCATCGCATCATGCAGCGCACAGGACGAAACTATCACGCATTCTTGGGCGACGTGCTTGATGGACTCGTTCAGAATTCAACCTTCTGGCGACCTGGCCTGGTGACGGCGGCCGGCGGATCCAATCCCCGCGACACCTTCATGGGAACAGCGCGATGGTCGATGATCACCACCGAAGCTGAAGTGACGCGTTCGCGGCCCTCACCGCCCGTCACGACGATCACCGAGCATTGGGCGGGCTGGGATCTCTCCAAGCGCGACTTGTTCCGCACGCTCGACGGCATGGATCAGCGCATTCGCAGCTTAGGACTTGGCTTGCCGCTGATGGATCGCAACAACTTCAACGATATGCGCCGACTGCAGCTTTATGAAGTGCAGAGCACGCTCATCGTCTATGAAAAAGGCATGGAGCGCTTGCGCGATCGATTGTTGGTGCGCGACGGTCGTCGGGGCTCATGGTTTCAAAGACTCGGCGGCTGGAACGGCTTCAGCGGCAAAGATCCTGAGGTGATGAATCGCATTCTGATCCCGATGATGGGACAACAGCGATTCCGCCAAGCCTGCGAAGAAATGCAACGTCCACAAGGCGGCGAAGGGGGCGGGCCCGTCCACACTTCGACCTACATTCGTGGCCAGCCTTATGACTGCATTTTGCCTTGGCAACAAGAGATGCTGGGCCTGCGGCGTGAGTATCCGACCAATCGCGAAGAACAGGTCAAGTGGGCGACTAAGGTGATGACGTTGCTCATTCGCAACGTGGATTTGGGGCGATTGATCCAATACATCGGCAAAGAGAATCTCTACTACCAGGTGAAGGTGTCGGGCTTCCGCACGCGCGATGAAAATGGCGACACCGCGGACTACACATCGTCGACGATCGGTACCTTCAATACGGCCGGACGCGCCGGCGTATTCCGCGACTTCACTACCGATTACCAAATCATGGCTTCGGAGATGAACGCGAGCTACTTGAGCGAGGGCTTCTAAGATGCGTCACACACTTGCTCTCACGGTTTTGATCGCAATCTGTTCTATGGGATCAAGCGCGCACGCGTCGGACTACGCGATGATCGCGACGATCCAAAATTCAGGCGACGCTTCGGCGCTTCAGGTCCTGCGGGCCGCGCCCGAAGTCAAAGGCCTGACGCCGATGTTTTCGCCGAGCGAGCGCGAGTGGCTGCGACGCCAAGGGCGGCGCGCTTTGGCGGAGGCGATGAGTTTTCGTGTGGACTCGGCCAAAACCGCAGCCCAACTTCGCGCGCGACTTCAGCGCGTGGCGACGGACTTGGAAATTGAAGCCGCCGAAGTTCCGTTTCGCACGCTCGAGGGCCAAACGGCGACGCGCCCGAGCGGGCAAGGTGTGTTCGAGAAACTTCAGTGGGCGCTCGACAATCCGGGCGTGACGGAAAATCTCGCGCTGGATGATCTGACGAGCCTGCCGGTTCATGGACGCGCGGGCGAAGATTTGGGAATCAAAAACTTGCCAGCGGAAAACACGGGCAACATCATTCGCATCGCCGTGCTCGATACCGGAGTTGACTACGCCCATCCTGAGTTGGCGGATCGTTTGGTGGAGTCGCCGAGCGAATGTCGCGCGCTTGTGGAGTACACGCAGTGTTTGCGACAGGCTGGACAGAACGCGGGCGCAAGGCAAAGTTGCGACACGCAACATGCGCAACGCGATACCGACGGCAATGGCTACCCGCTGGACTGCTCGGGCTGGAATCTGACCGCGAAGTCACCGCCCACCGCAAAGGTCTGGGGCGACGCTGACCCCAAAGACATCAATGGCCACGGCACACATGTCGGCGGTGCGATCGCAGCTCGCATCGACGACGGCGACGGCATCCGTGGTGTGATGAAGCAAGTTCGCATTTTGCCCGTGAAAGTGATCGCCGCAGGTCCGGCCGGTCCCGTGCGACCGATGTCGACGAATGGCTTGTCGTCTCCCGTCGTTGGCGCCGCAAGTCTGCCCTCGCCAGAAGAGAGTGCCATTCAAGCTCCGAAAGGTTTGGGCGACTTGATCGCGCGAGGCTTGCTCTATGCGCTTCGCTCAAACGCACAGATCGTCAACATGTCGTTGGGTTGGCCGGCCGATGTCGAGTCCCCCTTGATGCAGCAGATGCTGGATCTTGCCAAAGCGCGAGGCGTGTTGGTGGTTGCGGCGGCCGGCAACGATGGGACAGATGCTTTGATCCGCCCCTGCGTCTATGAGGGTGTGATTTGCGTGGCCTCGCATGATCCGGATGGTGCGATTTCTCACTTTTCCAATCACGGACCCGGCGTGGACCTGGCCGCTCCGGGCCTCAACATCTTGAGCTTGTACCCGTCCAGCGTTCTTTCGAGAGTGTTCACTGAGCGTGTGGGCTATGAAGTGAAAAGCGGCACGAGCATGGCCTCGCCCTATGTCGCCGCGGCACTGGCGCGCTTGATGAATTTGGGCATCGCGCCTCAGGAAGCTTTTGCGCGCTTGATCGCGGGAGCCAGACCGAGCTTCGACAATCCGCGTGTGCGCCGTAACGATTCTCTGCGCGTGCAAGCGGGGAATGTCGATGTCGCTCGCGCATGGAGCGCAACACCTCGACCTTTGATTCTTCCCGCCTCCAAGCGCGCGATCGAACTGCGCTGGGATCGCGTGGCTCGGGAAATTCGATTCCGCGTGCCCCTCACCAATATGTGGTCGGACTCGGCGCAGGTGAACATCGACGCCGAACTTCACGCACGCGGTCGCCCCACACAGGATGCGCGATTGCTGCAAGTCAATTCGGCACAAGCGAATTGGCGATCCGGTGAGCGACGTGAGCTGGAGTTCGCATTGATCGATCCGCGAGCCGAACTTGAAAGCGAACTGCGGCTGCGATTGCAAATCGTCGCGCGCGATGCTCAAGGTCAGTCGTATACGGATCTTCGATGGGTCGGCTTGGAAGTGGTGTCGGTTCCCGATGTGAACCGAGATGCGGAAGTGACACGATGGCCGATCGCGGGTCCAGCCACTGAGATCACGCGACTCAAAGGCATGACCTTACGCTCGGTTGAAGCCGTCGACGGAGCTCACCGCCAAGACTACATCGCCGTGCAGGCGCAGGCTCAAGACATTCAGCTCGCCCTAATTTCGGAGCGCCAGGGGCAGTATCAGTTCGTCGCTCGCGCGGCCGTTGCGGCGACTCGCGGTGAACTGCTGAGTTTGCAGCGTGTGGACTTGGACCTGGATGGGCAAAGCGACTATGTGTTGGTTTGGCGTGTGACGCCGACCCCGCCGCGCAAACAGCCCAGCTTCATGTTCCGCTTCTTCAACGCGAAGTTTGAGCCCTTGCGCATGCGTTTGGAAGGACAGCATGCGGCCGAAATCGAATTCACCAACACCGTCACTGTGATCAACGAACGCTTTCAATGGTTGCGAGTGAAAAATCAGCTTGTGCCGGTTTGGATTTCGCGCGGGACAACTCCGGAGCTGGAAAAGCCGGCCTTCGACCCATGGGATCCCAATCCCATCGACATGCCTCAGTTTCGTTACTACTTCTGGGCCGAGGATGGACTGCGAAGTTTGAGCATCAAGGACAAAACCCCTGTTGCGATTTTGCCGGGGGATTCGCAGGCCTCACAGCGCGTGGTCTGGCTGTCCGGCACAGGTACGGATTCGATTTACGAATATGGCGACATCGCCGATCAATCGGGAAAGCCGGTCAGCACTTCACTGCAGACGCTGAATTTGGGTGGCTTTCGGCAACTTCGACCGACGGCGGTCGCGCCTGTCCTGAGCACAGCGGGTGGAGTGGTCGGAACTCTGTTCCATACCGATTCGTTCCGCTCAGCACTTCGCGTTTCCACTTTGCACGGCACGCGAGGCCAGAGCATTCCGAGCTTCGATCAGGTGCTCACACCGATGTCACAGATGGACTCACTCACGTCGATCGTCGCGGGCTTCACCACTCCTCAAGGCCAAGCCAGCGTGGCGGCGCAATCCATTTACGAACTTCAGTATCACGACCTCGCTCGCGGCGAAGTCGTGAGCACCTCGCTCCGACGCTTCAGCTTCTTGCCGGGATTCTTCTTCTTGCGACTTTTCTTCCCGGCAATCGGCGAATTGAGCTCTTCAGGCGCACGGGCGCCCATGGTGTTCTTGCCGGCGGGACTGGGCACAGGCGCGAGCGTTGAAGTCTTGGTGCCGCGACGGAGCGCGAATGGCGCATTGGAAGCTTTGGTGCGACCGGCTCGGCTGCGTCTTGCAGCACCTTCGGGCTGCGAAGCTATGGGCAACGTGATCCCCGCTCAAGCGCAGTCACCCGCTTCATTGGTGTTCTTTTGCGGCGACTCGTTCTGGCGTGTGCCGATGCGCTACTGAACAAAGCTTCAAGCGCCGACTTTCATTTGCGCTTTGAGTTGTTTGGCGGCGAGCGCGTAGCCGCCATCGCCGCCATCGACGAAGTGAATGTGGTGATCGAAGCTAAATACGAGACAAGTCATCAAGGCTTGCGGCGAAAAGTGCGTTCCGTAGAAAATTTCGCCGCTTTGACGGCGAGCCTCGAGAAGCTGCAACAATTGCTCTTTCTCGCCGCGACTCACTTCGCGAATCATTCTCAACATGTCGTCAAACTTTTGAAAATCTGTATTGGCCAACATGTCTTGCACATATGTTGGAGCGTGGAAGCTACCGAGCTTCAACCCCGTCGCCATTGAAAACTTCACGATGAGCACTTGAAGGAACACACCGATCAGCTTTTTTATACGCGTAAATGCCGTGGCGTCTGGCAAGTGCAACTTCACCTCCGTCCACAGCCCTTTCCAATTGGCGCGACGAGCGAAGTTATCTTCGCGAATGGGCGAAGCGGCGGCCGATCCCGAGGGACTGAGCACCAATTCGAGATCGCGCAGAATTCGCGAGTAGATCGGCGTGAGATCTCCTTCGCCGCGGGCGAGAATCAGCAAGCTCATCATCTCACCGCGCTTGGCTTGCACGGGATTCCATCGGCAGGAAAGGCCTTCGAAGGATGCTTCGGGTTCGCGCTCGGGCTCGGCCAGCCGATACTTCCGGCCAACTTCTTCCGACTTCACCCACTTCTCCGCCAGCTGGAGACCGCCGCCGCGAATCATCGCCAGACTCGATGCGGGTGAAACCTGAAATCGAGCGACCTCGACCTGCGCACCCTGTGCGAGGAGATCACGCATCGGTACGGCGCCCACGCGAAGTTCAAGATTGAAAGCCTTCATCGCCATTCTTTGTGTGGCCTGAAGTGGTTCGACGATCTTCGGCCAATCCGTCTCGTGCACCAACAGCGTCGCGCCGTCGCCGCCGAACACGAAAGGAATCATCCGGCCTTTGAGCGCATTGAGGATCGCGACGATGCTGGATGCGCCCAACATGTTGACGTCTTTATAGCGGTTTTCTTCGATGGCCTTGGTTGAGCCCTTCACATCGGTGATCACCACCACCCAATCGGCGGGAATGGGGCGATAGTGTTCGGCCATCGTGACCTTCGAAAAAGGCGTGAACGGCGGAAGCTCTCTATAGAACTCGAGAGAATTGCTCGACATCTGATTCAGACTAAACCTCAAGGCGCGGGCGTCAAGGCGAGTTCGTCTCGCCGGAAGTCGTTTCGTCGGGATCCAGGCTCATGCGACCTCGGCCATCAGGGCCCTTGTCTTCTCCGGGCGAAGGACTAGGGGTCGGAGTTCCTGGGCCAAACATCGGCAAAAGTTTTTTCGCGGCCTGCCCGACGGAGCTGAGAATTTCACTCACGCGTGAAGGCACCAGCGAGTATCCAGGATGCGTGCCGGGCTGACTGCCGCCGATGGACTCGGGCTTTGGAATCGGGAACAAGGAAAGCTGTCGGCTGAGATCCTTGGGGTCCAATCGGCCTTCGAGGTAGTCGCGCACCACTTCAAAACGCGTCGCGGGAATACGCACGAAGGTGCCGACGGGAATCTCCACACGGCCTTCGCGAATCCGTGGACCGATGTGGGGATTCTGAAGTTCAGCCAACTCCTGCTCTTGATCGAAGACTTCGACCACAAAGGACCAGGGAATGGCGCGCGACACATCGATTTCGGCGCCTTCGAACTCGAGACTCCACTTCACTTCGCCGAGTCGCTCCCGCGCTTGGCGCTCGACGATCACCGCGGCGAGAAAGCATGCGTAGAAATTCGCCGAGGCGAAACCGAAGCTGCGCGAGGAGTAGCGATCGATGATGTCCGCCAAATCGCGAGATCGCGCTTTGCGAACGGCGCGCTCGATCCCCGAGGCACCGTGGTTGTAGGCGGTGATCGCCAGCGGCCAGGACTGCAAGCGCATGTAGTTTTCCCTGAGCAATTTGGCGGCGCCTCGTGCCGCTGTCATCGGGTCGTTGCGCTCGTCGACATCGGCGTTGACCATCATCATCGGCTTCGCTGTTCGCGGCATGAATTGCCAGACGCCGCTGGCACCCACCTTGGAGCGCGCTTGAATGTTGAAGCTCGACTCGACAAACGGCAATCGAGTCAGTTCCAGCGGCAAGCGCTCTTCGCGAAAATGCCGTTCAAAGCCTTTGAGGTAGCGACCGGAGTAGAAAACTCCGAGGATGAACTTGTCCCGCTGTCCGAGCTGAAAACGCACGCGCTTTTTTTGCGTCGCCTCTTTCACGGCTTGATGCACACGCTTTCGCTCCGTCGAATTTTTCTCCAGCTGCGCGGGACTTTGCCGCGTGAAGAGCTTCAACATTCGCAACTCTTCTCGATCGCGAATCTTCCCCAAGGCGCCGGAGCGATTCTGTGGCGCCAACTTGCTCGCTAAGATCTGTAACTGCGAGATGATCTCCGCGCGCGCATCATCGACCATCTTGGTTCGACGTCGACTCTTCACGTGCAAGGGCAGATCTGGGTCGCGCATGATGCTGCCGAAGTCGATGGGACGATAGACGATCGACAGATCTTGTGTGTCGTGCAGCACGCCTTGGTCCGTGGTGTAGCGAGAATAAATGTCGATCCAAAAATTCACGCGGTCGCGAAGCCGGGGCGGCACCTTAAACGTGCCCGGGCTGTAACCGAGCGATCCCGCTTGGCCCGAATATTCCGGCGGGCGCCACGCGGTTGAACGCGTGAGATAACGTTCGGGAAGGGATTCGGCGTTGGGCTCGTAGATCGAAGGATCCATGACGCGGTCTTCGCTGCCGAGCATTTCCGGATCGCCCGTCGGCTGCTCATCGGTCTCTGTCGAATCGGTTTCACTGTCGCCAGTCGGTGCGATGCTCTCTTCTTCGACGGCAGCACGACCGCCATCCGCTTCAGGGAATTGCGTGAGCTGCGCGTGCGCGGGAGCGCCCGCCATGGCGAGCAGGACCAACCATGCGAACGCTCTCGATCCGGCTGACCCCGAAAGCCTCTTAGCCATCGCTCACCAAGGCCGAGGCCAAACGGTCGAAGAGCTGGCGAGCGTCTTCGCCGCGTCCTGCGGGCCCGTTGAAGATGAAGACAAATCGGTAGATTTGACCGGTGCGCGTTCCCGCATAGCCGCTCAAGCCAACGACGCCGTCGAGAAGGCCGGTCTTGGCGCGCACCCAGCCAGCGCCCGGCAAAGTTTTAAAGCGCGAGCGCAAGGTGCCGTCCACACCGGCCACGGGCATCGAGGTCAAAAACTCCGGATAAATCTGAAAGTGAGTTTGCGCGTAGCTCAGAATTTTTCCTAAATCTCGGGCGCGAAACTCATTGCCGCGATTGAAGCCGGCGACGTTGACCAGCCTAAAGCTCGAACTGGGCAAACCCACTTCTTTGCTGAGCCAATGGGCGACGGCCACTCGACCGTCTTCGGCCGTCACCGAAGTTTTGCCGCGATGAACGGCGATCAATCGAGAGATGGTTTCGGCCGAAAAGTTGCTCGACCACTTCATCATGTCGGCGATGATCTGCGCGATTGGGCGACTTTCCGCTACGGCAAGTTGACGTGCGGAGGTCGGCAATTTCCCGGATCGCACTTCGCCTTTTAACTTCACCCCGCGAGACGCAAGAAATTGTACGGCCGAGTGCCCCGCCCAGAGATCAGGTCGCGTGATGCTTTTGTAATAGGGCTTTTCCGGCGCATCCTTGCCGATCTGCCCACTGACAGTCACGACTTCGACGCCGTTTTGTGTGCGCCGAGAAACTTGAATGTCATTGCCTCGACCGGCACTTGTCTTGGCTTGATTGACGAGTTTCACATAGTCGCTTTCGAAATCCATGTGAACTCGCGCCGCTTGCCCGACTTGATCGCCGGGCCGCACCCACACCGTCACCGAGTTCCAATTGAACGACATCGCCCCCATCGGTGCATCGTAGGCGCGATCGACGCGTACGCCAGGCCGATCTTCCGCGTAGCGTTCTTGGTCGAACAAAGTGTCGTCAACGATGAGCGAGCCTTCGATCTGCCGAACGCCCGTGCGCAAGAACTCATTGACCAGGTACCACAAATTCTCGCTGACAAAGGTTGGATCGCCTCCGCCCACCAGATACAAATCGCCGCGCAGGCGATCGCCTTCAACACTTGCGGACGACATCAGTCGCGTTGGAATCTTGTATCCGGGAGGGAGCAACTCAAGAGCCGCCGCCGCCGTCGCGATTTTGGTGACGGACGCGGGAATCATTTTTTGCTCGGATCCCAATTCGAAGACGGCCGGTGCGTCCGCATTCGCGTCAGTGGCCAATCCGACCCAAAGCCCGAGACTGGCTTTGGGAAACTTCGCCGCGTCGATGAGCCGCTTAAGCTTGCCAGGCAATTGCGACGGCGAACGCTTTTTCCCCGCGTCACCAGAAGTTGGCCCAGAAGTCATACCAGAAGTGGCCTCGTCCATCGATGCTTCTGCGGAGATCTCCTCGACGGCGTCGCCATGCAAAGTCATCGGCGGCTGAGCCCAGGTCGGCGCCGAGGCCAGCATAAAAATCCCGGCGGCGCCGATCAAAAAGAGTTGGCGTGTGGACTTGAAGTTTCGCGAGCATCGTGAAGATTGAGTCATGACCTCAAATCCTATCGAGCCCCGCGCTGAGGGTCGAGAAGGAAATTGACACCCTCGCCAACAATCGAAACTCTAAGAGGCCGGCAAGAGCTGTCGATTCACGCGCTCTTGATTCTGGACTCGACGACGCAGGAGCCATCAGCATGCAGCATCATCCGCAGCATCATCCGCAGCACCATCCGAATGACTTGAAATTCAACAGATGGATTTTTCCGATCTTCATGAGATCAGATCGTCTTGACCACGCGACGACAGTCTCGACCTCGAGGGCGCTGCGCGGGATCGCGCTGGCGATTTTCGTCGCCTTGAGCGGCTGGGGGTGCACGAAGAAGGCCGGTGACGATCCGAATACGCTGTTTGTCGGTATATCGGCGGGACCCGCGACGCTGGATCCGCGCTTTGCAACTGACGCCGTCGGCATGCGGCTCGGCTCGCTGCTATTTTCCTCGATTGTGCGCGTGGGTCCCGAACTCGACATCATCGGCGAAGCCGCGTCTTCGTGGAAGTACGACAAACTCACTTACACCTTTCAGTTGCGACCCGGGCTGAGTTTTCCAAGCGCGCAGGGCGATCGCCCGATGACGGCCGACGATCTCATTTACACTTTCGCTCAAGCGCAAGCTGACAAAAGTCCATTTGCCAGCGCCCTCAAGTCGATCGCGAAGGTCGAAGCGACTTACGATGCGAAAACCGGCGGAGAGTTAAAGCTCAAACTCAGCCAATTCTCGGCGACGCTTCTCACTGATTTGTCGACGGTCAAAATTCTGCCGAAGAATCTGGTCGAGGCCGCAGGCGAAGACTTCGGCAAGAAGCCGATTGGCACTGGTCCTTTCGAATTCGTGAGTGCCGACGCCAATGAGATTCGCCTCAAGGCGCGCGCCGGTCATGCCTACGCCACACCACAAGTGCCACAGGTCGTGTTCAAAATCGTTCGCGAAGACAACACGCGCTTTTTGAAGTTCATCAAAGGCGAGCTCGATCTCATTCAGCAAGACTTGCCGCCGGCCAAGATCAGCGAAATCGAAAAACGCGGCGGCTTTCAGGTGTTCAAGTATCCCGGCTTGTCGATGACTTATATCTTGGTGAACCTCCAGGATCCGCTGTTGAAGTCGCGTGAAGCGCGCGAAGCGATCTCATCGGCCCTCAATCGCGAAGAAATCATTCGCTTTAAGCTGGAATCGCTCGCGCAGCCTGCCACCAGTATTCTGTCGCCAGCCAATCCCTTTCACGATGGCACTCTGGCGCCGCCGAAGTTCGACTTGGAGTTGTCAAAATCGCTGATGAAGAAAATCAGTTCAGCCACGGGCGGTGTTGAGCTGACCTTAAAGACTTCCAACTCCACGCAGGCCGTCGAAAACGGCAAAGTTCTCAGCCACCAGCTGGATCAAGCCGGCGTGAAGACG
>ERZ761609.1495-NODE-1495-length-20304-cov-48.760482_pt1 | contig 20304 bp, 13 predicted proteins | sample MGYA00511163_ERZ761609 | MGnify/ENA primary metagenome ERZ761609 (study PRJEB28899, sample SAMN02445070) | bioreactor sludge metagenome | biome: EBPR sludge | place: Australia: Brisbane, Thorneside Wastewater Treatment Plant | collected 2011-12-16 ... | reverse complement strand
GGAACCAACTCCGGTTTCACGATAGCAGGCGGATTGGGCAGAGACGGGAGAGGGGAGGGCCGGGGGTGTCTGCAAGCGCTTGAAAAGACGAGGCGGAAATTTATTTTCAAAACCGGTGAACGTGTTTTTGAGTGGGTGCGAAATGGGAGAGCGCGCTCTCCCACCCCGAGCTTGCCTTCCAGCCCGAGGCGAAAATAGGGAGATGTACATCCGAATGAGCGCTGCCTGCCAGCGGCCGGCCGCGGTACTCCGCGGGGATGGACTCAGATCGAGGAGGTCCAGCGGCTCAGAAAGTCTCAGCAGCCCCGGCGGGCAGTGAAGGCAAATGCTCTGGTCCGCATTCCGTCGCCATCGAGACTTCCTGGGCCGGGGGGAGCCAGTGTCCGTAGTCCTCGCCGAACCAGGTGGTTGCGAAACTCTCGCCAGCAGGGGCAACGAGGACAAGCCGGTCAGCGTAGAAGCGGGTCCATTGCGTGCAGCGGTCGCGCACATGAGCGCGAATCACTTCACGTCCAAAGCGATAGCGGCTGGGATTGAGTGATTCGTCGAGATGATCCGAGAGAAAGGGTTCCAGTAGGCGATCCGGATCGAGGCCGGGCCGAAGCCGCCACCCTTCGGGCGAGCGGACGAACAGCGGGGGTGACACCCATTGGCCGATCCGGACTGAGCGCCGAAGATTGAGGTAGAACTTCATCCCTGCGTAATTGGCTGCGAGATCGGCATTCGAGAAGACGCCGCTGGCGAGGGTGCCAAACCACTTGTGTTCCTGTCGGACGCCGCGCGCCACCGCCGCCGCGATGCCGGCGCCAGTCGTGCCGCCGGCCGCCTCGATTCTGGCGACCCGCGCGTAGTAGTCGTGACCCTGCTGGAAGAAGTGGTCAATCTTGTCCGTGCCCATGTAATATCCATGAACCAGCACCGTGGGCGCATTGTACCGGAAGCCGCGCGGCACGGGCGAACGAACCCGGTGGTAGATCGATCCAGTCAGAGGCGGGAGGTACCTGTCAGGACTCCCGGACACCGGCATCGCTCTCACCCACCGGACGAGCCGCGAAGCCACGAAATTGCGGCCCACCCAGCGGGACAGAATGCGTTCGGGATCACGGCCAGTCTGGTCGGATTCGATGATCTCCACGATTTTGCGAGATAATTCAGGGCCGATGTCACGCAGAGGCGCCACCGGCGTGGTGAACTGATCGGTCTCCGTGGCGAGCAGAGAAGCAGATGCCGCGAACCCGGTGCAGATGACCAGAATCAGGCGACTGAGCCGGACAAAAACAGTCATTATTTCAATTTTATGACCACGGCATGAGCCACGGGCAGCGGGGACTGAGCCGGACGGCTGGAAGACTGGCGGCGCCGGTTCAGGGAGTGGAGCCAGGCCCCGTCAGTTCATGGACTTGTCCGGGTACTTCGGAGCGCTGGGCACGGGCGCGGGATTCTGGCGGATCAGGTCATCGAGGTGTTTGAGGGCGGCCTCGAGTTGGGCATCCCGGCCGGTGAAGGTGGCGTGGGGGAGATTGTCGACTACGATGTCGGGATCGACGCCATGCCCTTCGATCAGCCATTCGCCGGCGGGGGAGAAGACGCCGATCTCGGCGGCGGTGGCGATGCCCCGGTCGGCGAGAGTGTTGCTGCCGGTCAGCCAGATTTCGCCGCCCCAGGTCCGGGTGCCGATGACTTTGCCGAGACCGAGCCGCTTGAATCCTTCGGTGAAGGCTTCGCCGTCGCTGGCGGTGAATTCGTCCTGCAGGACGACAATTGGCCCGCGGAAGGCATACTGCATGTTCCAGGTGGGCTTGCCAACGCGCGGTTGCCAGTAGAACCAGGCCTTGCGCAGCAGGCGGCCGAGGATCCAACTGTCGATATTGCCGCCCCGGTTGTGGCGGACGTCGATAATCAGCCCGGCCCGGTCGTGGACGGGGTAATACTCTTCGGCCCACTGGGCGATGTCGCCGCCGCCCATGGCGCGGAGGTGGACATAGCCGATCTTGCCGCCGGAGGCCTCCTCGACGGCCAACCGGCGCGTGTATTCCCACTCGTGATAGCGCAGATCGGACTCGGCCTGCGTCGTCATGGGCGTGACGATGACCTCGCGGGCCTCGGCCGAACCGGCGGGCTTCACCTTCAGCAGGACCTGGCGGCCGGCGGTGTTGCGGAGCAGTTCGCCGATACCGGCGGCGGCGAGGGTATCGCGGCCATTGACCGACAGAATGACGTCGCCGGGACCAACACCGGCGGCCGGGTGCGCCAGCGGCGCCATCCGGTCGGGCCGGTCGGGATCGTGGCGGTAGACATGCTGGACGACGTAGCCGCCGGCGGATTCGTCACGATCGAGGCGCGCGCCGAGCGCGCCGATCTGGACCTGGTCCGCGCCCCGCCGCAGATCCCCGCCGCCGACGCTGGTGTGCAGCGCGCTGAGTTCGCTGACCATCTGGGCGATCAGGTCGCTCAGTTCATGGCGATCCCGGACGCGGCTGACCAGCGGTTGATATTTGTCGAGAACCGCCCGCCAGCGCACGCCGTGCATGCCTTTGTCATAGAAGTAATCACGGTGGAGGCGCCAGGCGTCGAGGAAGAGTTCGCGGAATTCTTCGGCGGGGATGACGGAGAAGGTCCAGCCGGCGAGATTGACCTTGGCTTCGGCGAGGGCTTTGGGGGACTTGATGGCGGCCTCCCGGGCGGCGGCGTCGAAGATGAAGAAGTCGTTCTGCTTGCGAACGAGCATCTTCTTGTTGTCTCCGGACATTTCCCACGCGCGGATGTCTTCAAACAACGTTTCGGGCTTGTCGCCCTTGTTGGCCACGTCCATGCACTGGAGATTGACGCGGTTGCGCTCGCCGCGTTCGAGGATGGTCCAGCAGAGGCGCTTGCCGGGGGCGGCAAGCGAGGAGTAATTGCCGGGCGGGACGGGGACTTCGAGGATCCGCGCCGGGAGTCCGTCGAGGTCGATCTCGACGCGGAGGGCTTCCGGTTTGGCCGCGTCCTTCGCGGCTGCTTCCTTCTTCGCATCGGCGGCCGGGGTCGTGCCGGGGTGGAGTTCATCGTTCGGCAGGAAGGGGGAGCGGAGGCCCTTTTTGAGGGCGAGTTCATAGACCTTCACCGGCCGGTCGAAGAATGGTTCCGGCGCGCGCGGTCCCCAGGGGGAGCCAACGACGCTGCGCAAGGCGCGATCGCTGAGGAAGTAGAGGAATCGGCCGTCGGCGCTCCAACTGGCATCCGAACTGTTGTAGCGGTCGGAGGTGGCGGCGGTCAGCGTGGACGTCTCGATGTTGTAGAGAAAGACCTGGGAGAAGCTGTTCGGGGCGGTCATCGAGAACGAAAGCCAGCGGCTGTCCGGGGAGAAGCGCACTTCGCCGAAAGAGGGCCGGGAGTTGCCGCCGTGATCGGAGTGCGCGACTTTGCGCTGCTCTTTGGTCTCAATATTGAGCAGATAGAGGTCGTTTTCCTTGTCCTGATGCGCGAACCATTTGCCATCGGGCGAGGGGATGGCCTCCCAGCGAAGAACGGCGCCGCCGGAGGTCAGCGGCTCTCCAGGCCCGGAACCATTGGCGGGCATCTTCCAGAGTTCGACCTCGCCGGTGGCGGTGCTGAGGGCGAGGAGGGTTTTGCCGTCAGGCAGCATCCGGGCGTCGCGGACGCGCGAGGCCTGGGCGGTGGCGGCCTCGACGAGGCGCCCCTGGCGCGCGGGCGCGAGGAACACCCGGCCGCGCGAAAGCAGAATCAGGCGGGAGCCGTCGTGGTCGAGGCGCGCGCCCGCGTCATATTCATTCGGGTTGCGGACCCAGCGTTCGCGCAGATGGTCGAAGTCGGAGGCGAGTTCGATGTCGAGTTGCTGGTCGCGGCCGGAGGCGATGTCGTAAAGCCAGAGATCGGCGCCACGCTGGTACACAATCCGGCCGCCCTGGAGAGAGGCGGTCTTGATATCCCAGCCGGCGTGTTTGGTGTGCTGGCGGAGCGCGCCGCCCTTCTCGTCCATGGACCAGAGGTTCATGGTGCCATCGCGATCGGAGATGAAGTAAACGCGGCCATTCCAGGGCATGGCATCGCGGGACGTGCCGGTGTAGGAGGCGGTCAGGGCGACGGCCTCGCTGCCCTCGGTGAAGCGCCACAGATTCTGGGCAGTGCCGCCTTTGTAGCGCTTGGCGTGGCTGCCCTGGAAGCGGAAGCGGGTGAAGAAGAGGGTCTTGCCGGAGGCGTCGTAGGCGCCCTGGGCGGCCTGGGCGAGGGGGATCACCTGGACGCGATTCTTCGGGTCGAGGGTGGCCAACTGGAGGCCTGGCAAACCGGCATAGCGGCTGGTGGCATAGAGAATCCGGGCGTCGGGGGTCCAGCCGATGACGCGGGCGCTGCCGCCTTCAAACGTGCGGCGCGCGGGGAGGCCGCCCTGCGCGGGGATGGTGTAGACCTCGGCGGGGCCTTCGTAGTTGGCGGTGAAGGCGAGGGTCTTTCCATCGGGAGAGAAGGCTGGGCTGGATTCTTCGCCAGGGTGGGTCGTCAACCGGCGGGCGACACCGCCGCGGACGGGCACCTGCCAGAGGTCGCCTTCGGCGACGAAGACGATCGTGTCGCCGTGAATGGCGGGCGAGCGGTAATAGCCGCGATTGGCCTGGGCAGACAGCAAAAATGCCGCGGAAATCAGGAGAAAGACAAGGCGCAAATACATACAGGGAACCCCGAGGTCCTCAGTATAACGCCGCGCCCGGCTATCGCGGGCGGATTCGCAGCGCCTGGACAGCGCCGGGCGCGAGGTCGATGTCAAAACGAATCCAGGGACCATCCTCGCGCAAAGGGACGGCGCGTTCGGAATCGAGGTCGATCGCGGAGTGCGGACCGGGGGACAGACGGACGGCCACAGGCGCGCGGGCGGTTTCCGGGGAGTGATTGAAGACAACGACGATGTGATCCCGGCCCGCCTCGAGAGTGCGCACTTCCACGCCGGGGGCAGCGGTTTGAACCGGCGCGTGAACGCCCGCCCATTCAAGCAGGCCGCCGAAGAAGCGCTCCGCGCCGGCGGAGGGTGTCGAGAAGTAGGCGGCGCTGACGTAGGAGCCGAGCGTGATGGTCTTGCCCTTACCAAAGCGGGACTCGATGGCGGCGGGCCGGCCGGGGGAGAACTCGGCCAGCACGCGGGCGTGTTCGCCGGCGGGCGCGAGGGTCTCTTCGAACCAGCGGGCGGGGAGGGTGTCGCCGGGTTGCATGCCGGGGAAGGAGGCGGCGGTCCAGCGCAGTTCAGTCCGGCCTTGCGGGGCGGTGATGATCTCGGTTTCGCGGCTGCCCAAGACGCTGGAGAGGCCGAGGCCGGGGATCTGCTCGGCCGCGAAGCCGCGTTCGTTGTTCCAGCCAGGCCGGGCTTCGGCGACGAGAGTGCCACCGCCGGCGACGTACTCGCGCAACACGCCCGCCGCGGCCTCGGGCATCATCAGCGGGTAGGCGAAATAGACGAGTTTGAAGGGGCGGAGCGATTCCGCGCTGATGTGGTCGATGTGGACGTAATCCACCGGCACGTTCTTCGGGAACAGCGCGCGGTGGATGCCCAGCCAGGAATCGCGTTCGATGCCGGCCACTTCGCCTTGCGGGCCGCCGTACGGGGTCGCGCGCTGGCGTCCGCCGACGAAGTGGGCGAGGGGATTGTAAATGATGGCGACTTCGGCGCGCGGGGGGCGGGCGTTGAGAAACAGCGACTGGTGGCGGTCCACCACGCGCGCGATCCGCCCGGCCTCGCGGGCGCGTTCGGTGATGGTCCCGTCGAGTTCATTCAGACCGAAGCCGCCGGACTCGTAGCCGGAATTCATCGGGTACCAGGCGTAGTAGTTGATGCCCTTGGCGCCCCGCGACAGCGCGGTCCAGGTCCAGATGCGAAGGTCGGTGGGTGTCACGGTGGGGCTGACATTGAGTGCGATCGTCCCGAAGCCCCCCTGCAGTTCGCCGACATAGAAACCGGCGCGTCCCTGATCGAAGCCAAACGAGCGGGTGAAGTCCATCAGCGCGGCGCGCCACGGGACATCGCGATCGACGAAGGCGGAGTGCTTGGGGTAGAAGGAGGTGCCGTAGTAATCCACCTGCCGCGCCATCGTCCAGTCGTCGGACTGCCCCTCCCAATGATGCGGCGAAGCGAACAGGCCCACACCCGCGGCATGACTGGTGACGATCGTACCCGGAGCGACGGACTTCACGGCGTCGTAGCGGTCCTTCAGATCCTCCCCGAGTTTGCTCGTGATGAACGCCTTCCAGTCGATGTAGTCGGTGTAGGAGAGGATGGTGCTCATCCGGCTGGGCTCCACCTGGGCCCAGTCCGTGAAGCGGCGGTACCACGCTTCGTTGAGGGCGTCGAGCGTGCCGTACTTGCGCTTCAGCCAGGCGCGGAAACGTGCTTTGGTGTGGGTGCAGAAGCAGAATTCGGGCCGGGTGATCCATGTCGGGTTGGCCCAGTTGATGACGTGCGGCTCGCTCCACAGATCCCAGCCGATGAAGGCATTGCTCTTCACGGCGCGCCGCGCCAGCGCGGCATAGAAGGCATTGTCGAGTTTGCGCACCGCGGCATGATCGCGGCAGTAGCCGGGGGAGGACTCGGGCTCGATCACTTCCCCGCCCGAAGAGACGAAACGCGAGTCCGGATACTTCCGGCCGACCCAGTGGGGCGCCGAATCCATGTACACCTGCAGGAACAGCTTCAGCCCTTCCTCCTCGGCCAGTTCGAGCAGCACGTCGAGCGTCTCGAATTGATACTGGCGTTCGGCCGGTTCGCCGGAGGCCCAGTCGATCCACGCGCGGATGGTGTTGAAGCCGAGTGCGCGAATCTGGCGGACGTCCTTGCGCCAGATCTCCTTCTTCGCGCGGGCATCGCGCTCCAGCATCGGCGCACGCGCCTTCCCGCCGCCATACCAGACCGCCACCGGGAAGAACCGGGCCGTCTCGGCCGGCGCGAGCGCCACGCCGGCGAGGAAGAGCAGAAGAAGGTTGCGAAGCCGGGTCACTCCTCGATGCTATTCCATGGCCCGCGCCCCCGGCCAGAACCGCGCGCCACCGCGCATGTACAATACCTGCATCATGCAAAGCTTTCGCCTGGCCGCTGCTTTGCTCGGCGTGGCGCTGGCCGCCCAGGCCGCCGAGCCCATCCGCCTTTTCAACGGCAAAGACCTCTCCGGCTGGACCCACTACCTCTGGGACCCGAAAGCCAAAGCCGAGGACACCACCACGCCCATGTCCGCCGTCTGGACTGTCGAGGACGGCATCCTCATCTGCCGCGGCAAACCCACCGGCTACATCCGGACGCTGAAGGAATTCGAGAACTACAAACTCGAAGTCGAATGGCGCTGGCCCGCCGGCACCACGCGCGGCAACAACGGTGTGCTGATCCACACCACCACGCCGAACGCCCTCGGGCAGTGGCCCCGCTCGCTTGAAGTGCAACTCGCCTTCGGCAACGCAGGCGACTTCTGGGTCATCGGAACCACGCTCGAACTCCCCAATCCCGAAGGCCGCATCAATGGCCGCCGTCATCTGAATCTGACCGACGATTCCGAAAAACCCGCGGGCGAGTGGAACCGGATCGAGATTCTCGCCAAGGGGGATACCGTCACGGTGCATGTCAACGGCGTGCTGGTGAATCAGGCTTCGAAGTTGAGCCAGTCGCGCGGGGCCATCTCCCTGCAATCGGAAGGCGCCGAGACGCACTTCCGGAGCGTCGTGCTGACCCCACTCGACTGACCCAGGCGCCTTGCCAACCCGGCCCACTTGCGATCAATCTGTAGCATGCACATCGACAAGGAGAAAATCGACCAGGCCACCCTGGCCCTGCTCTTCCTGACGCTGCACGACGCGGACCGCGCCTGGAAAGGCCACGACTGGGACACCTTGAACCGCCTCCACGAGAAGGGCTTCATCGACAGCCCCGTGAACACGGCCAAGTCCGTCTCCTTCACGCCCGAGGGCCTGGCCGAGGCCAGGCGGCTGTTCGAGGAGATGTTCACGCTTCCGACGAAGGCCGGGGCCTGAACGGCCCCGGCCTTCGTCATGGACCCGCGCGCTCAGAACGTCAGCCGCAAGCTCAGTTGCGCGCTGCGCGGGCCGCCCACCTGATAGAGCGGGTTCAGCCCGCCCGCCGTTCCGCCCTGGCCCAGGGCGCGGTTCAGCGTCCGGTCGGCAATGCCGAAGACTCCAGGCGAATTGTGGTTCAGGCGCGCACTGGTGAAGCCGAAATTCGCCGTATTGAGCGCGTTGAACAACTCCGCCCGGAACTGCACCCGCAGGCGTTCGCCCAGTCCGAAATCGCGCCGCAACGCGAAGTCCATCTGCTGCACGGCAAACCCGCGCAGCGCGTTCCGGCCCAGACTGCCCTGCCGTGCGGCGTCCGGATTGGCGAAAGCCGCGAGATTCAGGCGGCGGCCGCCGGGCACGTTCGCGTCATCCACCCACACCGGCCCGCCCAGGTAATCCACCCGGCGGTTCGACTCGATGTTGAACAGATCCACCACGCTCGTAATCACATTCAGCGGCGCCGCGCTCCAGAAACGGAGGTAACTGTCCAGCCCCCAACCTCGCGTCACCGGATCGCCGAACCCCGGCAGATTCCACGTCACCGCCGCGTTCATCGTGAACCGCTGGTCGAAATTCGAGGGGCCATAGTTGTCGCCCAGGTTCAGCGAAGTCCCCGGAAAGCCGCCGGCCGGCAGGTTCGCCGTCGTCTCGTCCGAGACGTCATCCAGCGATTTGCCCCAGGTGGTGGAGACAATCGCCTGCAATCCGCTCGTCAACCGCCGCCGGAACTGCATCTGCAGCGCGTGGTAGTTCGAACCCCCCTCGTTGCGTGTGACGAACACCTGCCCCGTCGGCCCGAAGAGCGCCGGATTGATCATCACAATAGCCGGCAGTCCCTGCGCCGCGTTCGCCGCCTGATTCCGCCAGCGTTCGGTCCGCAGCAGGCGGCGCCCGTCCGACCCCACATAGGAGAGCGTCAGACTCTGCGCGCGGCCCAGCCCTTTTTCCACCGCCACGTTCCATTGCAGCGTGTACGGCAACCGGTAGTCGTCCGGGAAGACGTAAAACGAGGCATTGTAGGGCGGATCGGTGTTCTGCGGCAGGCCCACGATCAGCGAAGGGTCCACGGGGAAGGGGACATTCGACAGCGCCCGGTTCGTCGTCGCCGGGAATGCGCCGAAGCCGCGCAGCGCCGGCCCCTGACCCGTGTCATAAAACACCCCGAAACCGGCGCGAATCACCAGATCCTCGCGGCTCGCCAGCGGTTGCCAGGCGAAGCCCGCGCGCGGCGCGAAGTTGGCCGCCGCGGTCGTCCACTGCCGCGTGCCGGGCGGCGCCAGCGTCATCGTCAGCGGATTGTCGAGTCCCGTGAACGTGAACGGCAGCGAGTCGCCGTATGGCGCCGGATTCACCTCGTAACGCAGTCCGTAAGTCAGCGTGAACCGCGGATTGAGCTTCCAGGTGTCCTGCGCGTACCAACTGTGATTTGGCACCAGGAACCGGCCCTCCGGCGTGAAGGTTTGAATCGACAGATTCACATTCCCGGTCCGCAGGAACGGCTCCACGCCGCCGAACACCATGCTGATGCCGTTCTGCCGCAATCCCTGCGACGGGCGCAGTAGCCGGTAGTCATATCCGAACCGGAATTGATGCCGCCCGGCGATCCACGTGAAATTCTCCACCAGGTTGAATTGCCGCTGCCGGTTGCCCAGGCTGCGTCCCTGCGTGATCGACGTCGTCCCCGCCGCTCCGGAAATCAGATTCCAGTTCACGCTCGCGCGCGTCCGGTCGAGACCAACCGGAAAGTAGAGGTCATCCGGCGGCAGGACGGCGCCGCCCACTTCGCGCGCCCGGAAATCGAATTCCCCCTCCGATTCCGACCAGTTCAGCCGCAGGTCGCTCACCAGCGCGGGCGAGATCGTCCACGCCCAGCCGCCCGTGTGCGTCGTCGCGTGCATCTGCTGGAAATTTTCGCCATTCGCGAACGCGAAATTGCGCTGCCACGAGGGCGAACGGTTGAACCGGTAAAAAATGTTGGAATTGTCCGAAATCCGGTGGTCCAGACGCGTACTGAAGGCGTCGAAGCCCGACGGGAAACTGACGCCCGCCACAAAGCGCTCCATCATCGCCGGATCCCCGGCCAGCGCCGGCCGGTTCGGCAGCGGGAACGCGTTCAGCACCGTCGCCTGCGCCCCTCGCGCCATCTGCCGCGCCGCCGTGCTGGGCACCAGCGCGTTCACCAGCGCCGCCTGCGGCTGGGTCAGCCGCTGCCCTTCGTAGCTGACGAAGAAGAACGTCCGGTCGCGCCCCTGATACAGCCCGGGCGCCCACACCGGGCCCCCCAGCACGCCCCCGAACAGGTTCTGCCGCAGCGCCCGCCGCTCCACCCCCTCGCTGTTCGCCAGCCAGTCGTTCGCGTCCAGCTTTTCATTGCGGAAGTAGTTGTACAGCGACCCCGTGTACCGGTTCGACCCCGACCGCGTCTGGATCAGCACCTGCCCGCCCGGCATCCGTCCGAATTCCGGCGCGAACGACGACGTCAACACCCGGAACTCCTGCAGCGCGTCAATCGACACCAGCCCGTTCGTCCCCCCCATCATCGTCTGCCCCGGCAGCGAACCCGACGACTGCGGAAACGCCGTCGCCGACGCGCTCACCCCCACATTCGCGCTCACCCCGTCGATCATGAAGTAGTTCGCGTTCGCCCGCTGCCCGTTCACGCTGAACTGACCGGGACTCGCGAACGACGTGGGCGTCAACACCACCCCCGGCGCCAGTTCAATCAGCGACTGAAAGCTCCGCCCATTCAACGGCAAATTCTGCACCATTTCCCGGTCAAACAACGTCTGTACCGCCGGCGACAGCCGCTCGATCACCGGCGCCCGGTCCTCCACCGTCAGGCTGTCCGTCCGCTCGCCGATCACCAGAGCGAAATTCTCGCTCAACCGCCCTGCCACCGTCACCACCAGTTCCCGCCGCTCCGCCGTCCGGAAACCCTCCTTCTCCACCGACAGTACGTACCGTCCCGGCGTGAGCGCCGGGAACGCGTACAGCCCCGACGCGTTCGTCACCGTCCGCGCCACGGCCTGCGTCTCGATGCGCACCGCCCGCACCGCCACCCCCTCCACCGGTGCTCCTGACGGGTCCGTCACCAGACCCGAAACGCTCCCGCTCTGCCCAAAACACACCCCCGCCATCAATAGATAAATCAGACTTTTTGCCATAATTCGGGATCAACTCTCCTGCTCCCATGCCACCACCCGCCGCCGCCTGCGTCCATAAATCCACCGCCGGCGGGCCCAACTTGACGGCGAACGGACCCCCAGCTACAGTAAACGAGAATGGCTTATCAAACACTGCTGCCTGCTCTGTTCCTCGCCGCGGCCGCCCTCTTCGCCCAGCAACCCGGCCCCTGCTCCGAGTGCTTCCCCTTCGAGTCCCTTCCCCCCGACGTCCGCGCGGAGAGCGAGAGCCTCCTGCTCCAGGCCCTCGACAACGAAGGCCTCTTCACCCTCGCGGGCGGCCTCAAACCGATGAGCTCCCTGCCCCGCATCTTCCAGTTTTCCGTCGAAACCCCCGACCTCGCCGAAATCGACCGGGTCCGCCGCGCCCTCAACGCCTGGCGCTGCCACGGTGAAATCCGCGCCACCGTCCATCATTTCCACAAAATCCACGAAGGCAAACGCGCCGCCGGCATCGTCGTCTTCCATCTACCCCGCCTCGGCGAAGTCGTCTCCGCCAAAACCGCCTTCTTCGCCCCCTTCGGCCTCTCCCCCCACGCCGATCCCCTCGAAGTGCTGACCACTATCGAAATGGAGGAGCAGCCCATCCGCCTCCGCGGCCAGGGTTACCTGTTCGGCTATCCCGACTACGCCGTCGACTGGTTCGTCACCGCCGACAACCACCAGCGCGCCACTGGCGAATTCGTCAAACGCAAGTTCATCTCCATGCCCACCCATGCCCGGGATGAGCGCGGCATCGTCTGGGCCGTTCCCGCAGACCACGAAGAACGCGAGGAGGACCGCCTCTTCCGCGCCCGCGCCGCCGCCCTTCTCGCGGAATACCGCCAGCGCCGCGACCGCTACATCGGCGACGGCAAACCCGGCGTCCTCGCTCTCATCCGCGACTGGTACGACAACGGCAACGGCCAGTGCTCGCCGCGCCACATCCAACCGGCACAGTAACCCCCATCAAGGCTCCAGCGGGTCGCAACCCTCCATCAACAGCCGGAATCGCCCCATGTCCTGCGGGCTGAATCCGCTCACTTCCAGCCGGAACACCCCGCTCGCCGGCAGTGCCAGTTCGATCCGCGACGCCGCCTCTCCGCTCTCCGCGTCGTCGTTGAACGCCACCTGCCGCCCTTGCGGGTCGATCAGGTACAACACGCTGTCAAATTCGGCGTCGTGCAACTCCACCACCAACTTCTGCCCCAACCGCCCCCGGAACACGTACGCTTCCACCGGGAACAGATCCCCCCGCCGCCCGTCGCGCCCCGAAGCCACCGAGAGTTCTCCGTAAATCTCCGCCGGACACGCCTCCACCGGCTTCCGCGGCGCCGCCGCCGAAGGTGGCGTCTCCTCTCTCAACTCCACTTCGTACATTCCCGTCTCCCGGGGAAAATACGAACTCACCAGCAACTGGTACACCCCCGTCGCCGGTAGCACCAGCCCCCCGGCTACCGGAATCCGCGAATTTGTCGTAGCCGCCGACGCGTCGTCGTTCGACGCCAGCAACCCCCCGGACGGATCCACCAGAATCAGGTACGCATCGAAATCATCCGAATCCAGCGAAGCCGAAATCGCCTGTCCCGCCTGCGCCTCGAACTCGTAAACGCGCATGTACCAGTCTCCGCTGTCGAGGCAGTCGAACTCCGTCAGTCCACTCGTCAGCCGCTCCCCGAACGTGATCGGCGTCACCGCGCACGCCGGCGCCTGCTTCACCGCCACCGCACGATCCGCCACCTCCAGCACCGTCTCCCGCCCCAGCGTCTCCAGGTTCGGGTCCACCTTCACCTTCACCGCCACCGTCCCCTGCCGCGCCCGGTCGTCCGCCGGTCGCACCCACTCCACCTCGCTCGTCCCCCGCCACTCCCCGCACGCATTCGGCCGCGTCACCGCCAGCACCTGCGTCCCGCCCTCCGCCGCCACTTCCAGTTCCGATGGCGTGATCGTCGTCAAACACTCCGGCTCCGGCATGTCCGCGAAATTCCACGTCACCACGAACCCCTGCTCGTCCAGCACCTCGGTGCCCTTCACCCGCACCTTCCACATCCCCGCCGCCGGCGCCCGCACCACCACCTGCTCCGCGTTGTCCCGCCGGTTCACTCCCGGCGCCGCATCCGCCGCCGGCTGCTCCCAGTTCAAAGTCAGAGGCAGCACCACCTCCCCCTCCGGCGACACCACCTCCAGATCCAGATCATTGACCAGCGCCCGCCACCCGCCCGGCCATCCCTCGTGGTCATCCCACGCCGCCAGCACCCGCAGCACCGGCGTCCCCGCCGGCACCTCGATCTCAAACTCCTTCAGTTCCTCCTGCGCCACCGCCCCCCGCGCGAACCGCCGCGCGCCCAACGCCCCCAGCGCCGCCTTCGCGTCCGGCAACCCGTAACCATGCGTGTAATCCGGCCCCGGATTCCCCAGGTCCTTCGCCGTGTTCAGCAACAGAGCCTTCAACAACGCCGGCTCCGGCGAGGCCCCGCTGTGCTCCCGCTTGTACTGCTCCGTCAGCAACGCCACCAGTCCGGTCACCGCCGGCGCCGACATCGACGTCCCGCTCGCCAAATACGCCCCCCCGCCCAAATCCAGCGACCGTACATCCACCCCCAACGCCGTCAGTTCCGGCTTCAAACGCCCATCCCGACCGGGTCCATACCCGCCAAATTCGCTCGCCGCCGTCGCCCCATTCACCGCACCCACCGTCAGTACATTCTTCGCCGCACCCGGCCGTCCCACGGTATGGAACCCGCCCCGAGGCGCAATGTTGCACTGCCCATCGTTCCGGTCATTGCCGATCGAAAAGACAATCGCCAGCCCCTCGTTCCGCACAATCCGGTCCAACTCCGATTCCTGCACCCCGTACGTCCCGTAGCTGTTGCAGTTGCCCAGCCCCTCCGACACCACCGCCCCCCACGAATTGTTCACCACCGCCGCGTTCATCTCCGTCCGCGCCCGCAGCATCTTCATGCTCACGTCGCCATAAAAGTCGTAGCTCAGGATCTGCGCCTCCGGTGCCATCCCCTTCAACCCCGCGTCGCTCTGCCCCGACCCCGCGATCGTCCCCGCCACGTGCGTCGCATGACGGCTCACCGAGGTCGGCCCCATCAACAACACCCGCCCCGACAGATCCGGATGCGTGTCCACCCCCGCCGAATCCAATACCGCCACCCGCACCCCGCTCCCCTTCACCCCATACTCCTCCCGCGCCCCGTCCACCCCCATCAACATCGCCGACGTCGCATTCGACGTCTCGCGCGCCGGCGCCGGCATCGTCTCCACCGCCCGCACCCACTGCCACCCCGCCAACTCCTTCAACCGCCCCACCGGCACCCGCGCCCGCAACCGCTCGAAATACTCCGCCCGCTCCAGCACCACGCCCCCCAACTTCACCACTTCCGCCTCCGCCACTGCCATCCCCGCTTCCCGGTGAAACACCACGTCCACATCCACCCATACCTGCCCCCGCGACTCCGTCCGCGCCCACTCCGCGATCTCCCCACGCCGCAAATCCTCGCTCAACTTCGCCTCTTCCGGCACCGGCGCCACCCCCAACTCCGCCAGCACCGCCGCCCGCGCCCGCGCCACTTCCACCGCCACCGCGTACCATCCATCTCCCAACGAAACCCCCAACCGCACCCCCTCCTCCACCAGCCGCGCCCGCAGCGCCGCATCCGCTCCCCCCGTCAGCCGCACCCGCCCGTGCGCCACCCCGCCCGGCACCTCCTGCCCTTCCAGATATTCGCCCCAACCCGCATCCGGCTGCGCCAGTTCCTGTCCCGCCAGCGAAAACGCCGCGACTAAAAAAATAGCGATAAAGAAAAGTGTGGATTTCATGACTTGTTTTTCCTGGACCCCGGCAATCACTCGAACTGCTGCCTGCATTATACGCCCCGCTCTCCGCCGCGTAAACCCACGCTTTACCCCCCAAATGGGTGAACCGCCGCCCTCAAACCCAAGGCCGCGAACTCGCCACCGAAATCCCCCGCACCTCATTCGGATACTTCCCCGACACCGCGCAATAAAAATGCAGCAGCGCCCCCCGGTGCCAGATCACTGACGGCTTGTGCGCATACACCGAATCCACCGACCCCTCCGCCCCCACGTCGATTAAAATCCGGTCCGTCTTCTTCATCTCGAACGGACTCGTCCCCACCGCCAGCAAATCCCGCGCCTTGCCCCGCGCATCCAGCCCGAAATAGAACATCAGCCAGTCCCGCCCGTCCCGCATCACGCACGGATCGCTCGCAAACCGCTCGTCCCAACTCCCCTCGCCTCCATGACGAACCACCGGATTCCCCTCGTACCGCGTCCACGTCTTCAAATCCCGCGACGTCGCCACCCCCGTCTGCTCCCGCCACCGCTTCTCCCGGTTCTTTGCGTTGTAAAACAGATAATACGTCCCGCCTTCCTCCACCAGGCACGGCTTGTACAAGCCCCCACTCTCCCATTCCGCGCCCTCTTCCGGCCGCAAACAAATCTCCCCCAACTCCCAATTCAATAAATCCCGGCTCCAGCACAACCCGATCACCGCCGGACCCGCCTCGTAACCCGCGTTCGGATACGCGTGAAATATCCCCAAATACCGCCCACGCACTTTCTTCAATTCCCCCCGTGATCGCAAGGCCGAATCCCGCAAGATCCAGTTCAATGCCACGTTGTACCGCGTCACCGGATTCGCCGGATCCCGCCGCAAAATGCACCCCCGCCGCGTCCAGTTCACCAGATCCTCCGAAGACGCCAGCCCCGTCTGATACCCCGTCCCGTCGAACCCCAGGTACGTCATCTGATACCGCCCCCCGTGGTAGAAGACAAACGGACAATCCACCGCCCGGCTGTCAAACGCCCCCGGCGCCGGATCCGCCGCCAGCACCAGTTTCCCCCACTTGTACGGCGTGTCCCACTTCGACGCCTCCCCCGCCTCCAACCCGCCCGCCGCCGCCATCCCCAGCATCCACTCGCGTCGTGTCATCACTCGCTCCCCTCCCACCCCCCGGCCGCATGCAACTCCCGCCCCAATTCGGCCACCAGCGCCGGAAATGCCTCGATATCGCTCGTGGACGTCCGGAAATTCACAATACAGAACCGCAGTGCGTACTTCCCATCCACCAGTGCATTCGAAGCAAAAGCCGCCCCCCCCGCCTCCAGCGCCGCCAATACCCGCTGGTTCAACCCGTTCAGATATTCCTCGGCCGGCCCGCTCCCCACGCTCCCCCGCATCTCCGCCGGAACATAGCGGAACGTCGTAATACTCAGGTTGTGCGTCAGCGCCTCCAACTCCGGGTGGCCCTCCGCCAGTGTGTATAACCGGCGCGCCAGTTCCATGTCATCGCCAATCATCTCGCGATACCCCCGCGCCCCCGCCTGCTGCAGCGCCAGCCAGATCTTCAGCGCCCGGAAGCCCCGCGAGTTCTGTGGACCCAGGTCGTAGTAGTTCAGCGCCTCCGTCTCGAAGTTGTAATACGGCGGATGGTACGAAAACGCGCGCATCAGCGCGCCCGGGTCCCGCACCAGCGCACACCCCGCCTCCAGCGGCGCATACAGCCACTTGTGCGGATCCACCGCCACCGAATCGGCCAGCCCCAGCGCCCTCAATTCAGCCGGCGCGTCCGCCACCGCCGCTCCAAACGCCCCGTAAGCCCCGTCCACATGAAACCAGAGCCCCCGCTCGCGGCAGAATGCAGCCAGTTCCGGCAGCGGATCCACCGCCCCCGTGCTCACCGTCCCCGCCGATCCCGCCACCAGAAACGGCCTCCACCCCTCCTCCACGTCCCGCCGGTATTGCGCCTCCAGCGCCCCCATGTCCATCCGCTGGCGCGCATCCGCCGGGATCCACCGGATCGCGTCCGTCCCCAACCCCGTCACGTCCGCCGCTTTCTGGATCCACGTGTGCGTCTCCGACGACGCGTACACACACAACCGCGGCCCCGCCGCCACGCCCTCCTTGCGAATCGCCCAACCCGCCAGCGCCGCCCGCGCCGCCAGGAAACAGGTCAGATTCGCCATGTTCCCCCCACTCACCAGCAGCCCCCCGCAACCCGCCGGATACCCGATCAACTCCGCCAGCCACCGGATCACCTGCGCCTCGATCTCGCTCGCCATCGGCGACAACTTCCACGCCCCCGCATTGGCATTCACCGCCGCCGCCAGCAACTCCCCCAACATCCCGATCGGCGCCGGACTCGACGTGATATACCCGGCAAATCGCGGATGCCCGTTCAATAACGAATGTTCGAACAGCAGGTCCGCCGCCCGCTCCAGCAGCGCCCCTCCGTCCACACCCTCCTCCGGCAAACCCCGGTCCGACCCAAGCGCCGCCCGGACCACCTCCGGCCCCTCCGCCGGCGTCACCGGCCGCTCTCCAATCGTCTCCAGAAACCCCGCAATCCGGTCCACCAGCGCGTGACCCAGCGCCCGGAACTCCCCCGCCCCCATCGCCAGCGCCGCCCCGCGCTCCCTCAACTGTTCAATCCGCGACTCTCTCGACATACCTCTGACTACACTAACCCGCCGGACCCGCCCGCCTCCAGCAACAATTCAGCCCAAGACTCCGCGGCGGGGGCGAAGAGTGACCCTGAGGATCAAAATCCACTCTCCACCCGATCCATCCGCCTCCGGGTGCGCTGGCAACCGGCTCGTGCAAACCCGCAATTCGCGCCTGCCGGCTACAGGGTCAATCCATAAATGCACATGCACTGCTAAATCCGGGTCATGATGTATGCAAAGGTGATACGATTCGGAGTGGAGTCGATATCCTGCTCCTGGAGGATTTCGTTGCAGACAAGTGGCGCCGACGAGAATATGGGGAGTCGCTTTTGTGATGGGCTCGGCAAGTCGAAGGGCGAGTGCGAACACCTTGTTGAGCACATCGATGAGCTTGACTCAGAGCCAGTCGCGGAAGTCGACGGCTCGGTGTATCACTACACTACCTGGGGCGCGGTCAAGGGGATTTTATGCGAGAATGCGCTACATTTCACGCCGCTTCAACAGCAGAAGAACGACCCGTTCGAGATTCGCTCGGGGTTGAAAGAATGCTTCAGCATACTGGATGCCTATTGCAATGATTCTGTCTTTGAGGGTTGTCGATTCTTCGTTGAAAAATTAAAGAATACGCTAAATGGTTCCGATTTTGCTCGGTTCGTTCCCATGTTCCTTTTCTGCACGAGCAATTCTGTCGATGATGGTGGTCTTTGGGCTAAATTTTCTCATCGGGGGGATGGCGTCTGCCTGGAGTTCTCGCACTCTTTCGTGCAGCGGTGCTGTTCACGCGGTATGCAATCAGCCAACCCTAGTCCACTCGTATTGCCAGTGAACTACGACACGGCAACACTTCGAGAAAGAGTGGGACCGATAATCAAGACTAGCCTCACTCATCTAGATCGTGGATTTGAGTTGGCGCGACCCAATATTAGCGAAGGCCTGGAGCTAATGAAGCGAATATCTGTTATTCTGTCAAGAAGTCTCATCCCGCATTGCGCAGAGTATAAGCCCTCTGAATTCAGAAGCGAGCGCGAGGTCCGTTTTTTATACGTGGCGGAATACGGGCAACCTTCTAGCGGCGTTGTCGAAAATGAAAGCAACAACAGCTATTGGCGGCTACCGCTAGAAGCGAACGACATCCGCGCCATTTGGCTTGGCCCTCTCGCATCGAGCGATGACGGGGACAACTTGGAGAAATTACTCAGAAGGTGCTCGAGTAGTGTGGAAGTGCGGCGGTCAGCGATTCCATTCAACGCGGCCTCCTAATCTGAAAGATCTCTAGTAAGAGGCCGTCGGCTACTTCGTCCGCCTCATCAACATCACCGGCGCGGCCGATCACTTCGACCGCTTCCTGCAACTGAACCTCTCTCTAAGCGATCCTGAAGGTGAGCCATGATCCCGGGAGACCTCCTCAAGGAACAGTTCAACGGCCACGCCGCCCTCCGCCTCCGCCGCGAGGGCCTCTACCAGTTCCATGCGCCCTTGTTCCATGAAGACGGCGACATGGTCGATATCTTCCTCGCTGAACCGGCCAATGGCGCCCCCACCATCCGCGTCAGCGACGAAGGCATGACCCTGATGCGCCTCTCCTACGAGTACGACATCGACACCGAAAGCCGCCGCCGCGTCTTCGAACGCATTCTCAAGGAAAATCGCGTCTCGGAGGACAACGGCGTCCTCTACTGCGATGTCGGCCCCGCCAACCTCTACCCCGCCATCCTTCAGTTTGCCCAGACCGTCGCCAAGGTCTCCAGCATGCAGTTCTTCCGCCGCGAAGTCATTCGCAGCATGTTCTATGAACTGCTCGAAGAGTTCATCCTCGCTCAACTCGCCCGCTTCAACCCCGAAAAGCAGACCTTCCCTCTCCCCGGTCAGGATTCCTACGAGGTTGACTGGCAGTTCAACCTCGCCGGCCAGAAACCCATCTACCTCTTCGGCATCAAGGACCGGACCAAAGCCCTGCTCACCACCATCACCTGCCAGGCCTTCGCCCAGCGCAAACTCCCCTTCCGCAGCATCGCCGTCCATGAAGACTCCGAATCCCTCGCCCGCAAGGACCGGACCCGCCTCACCAACGCCTGCGACAAACAGTTCACGTCCCTCGACGAATTCCAGGAAAACGCCGTCGAGTACTTCGAACGCGAAGCCGCCTGATCCCCCCCGTCACGCCGACCGCTTCTTCTTCCCCTCCACCGGCGCCCGGCGCACCGACAACCGCAATCCCAGCGCCCCCAGCACCGCCGACAGATTCTTCAACGACGGATTGCCCGCCCGCGACAGCGACCGGTGCCATTTCTCCCGGCTCACCCGCCCCTTCCCTGCCCCCGCGCATAACCGGCCTTGCACTTTCGCCACATTCCGCAACGCCAGCATGAACACCCGCGGATCCTCGTCTTCCAAAGCCACATTCAAATACATCAGCGCTTCATCGGGATCGCTCAGCCATTCGTGCAACAAGTCTTCGTAAGGCCGCAGCGTGATCACTGGCTTGGACATCGCGCGCAATTCTCCAATCGGGTGGATTCGTAATCCAGTTTAATCCGGAAAGCAGGCTTCACCGCCCCGCCAACCCCCACACCCGCAAATCCCGCCACTCCACCCGCGTGTCCTCCAGGTGAATCTGCAACCCCAC
>ERZ761609.1494-NODE-1494-length-20310-cov-35.896124_pt1 | contig 20310 bp, 17 predicted proteins | sample MGYA00511163_ERZ761609 | MGnify/ENA primary metagenome ERZ761609 (study PRJEB28899, sample SAMN02445070) | bioreactor sludge metagenome | biome: EBPR sludge | place: Australia: Brisbane, Thorneside Wastewater Treatment Plant | collected 2011-12-16 ... | reverse complement strand
CCGGGGGGGCGCCCAGCACCTTGGGGCGGCCCGGCGGCGCTGGGGGTGCCCACGAACAAACTGTGCTGGAGCTGACGCGCCAGGCCTGTGTGCTGCTGGCCGATGCCATTGCCAAGGTGGGCGACCCGTTTGCCATCCACGGTTTTTGCTCCGATGGCCGCCACGATGTGAATTACTGGCGCTTCAAAGACTTCCACCAGCCCTACAACGACTGGGCCAAGGCCCGCATTGCCGGAATGACAGGACAGTTGTCCACCCGCATGGGCGCGGCCATCCGCCACGCGGCAGCAGCGCTGAAAGCACAGCGCTCGGCCAAAAAGCTGCTGCTCGTCATCACCGACGGTGAACCCGCCGACGTGGACGTGCGTGACCCCCAGTACCTGCGCCACGACACCAAAAAAGCGGTGGAAGAAGCCGCCCGCAACGGTGTGATGACCTACTGCATGAGCCTGGACCCCCGGGCCGACCAGTATGTGAGCCGCATCTTCGGTGCGCGCAACTTCATGGTGGTGGACAAGGTGGAACGCCTGCCCGAAAAACTGCCCCTGCTGTATGCTGGCCTGACCCGCTGACCCGCTGACCCGCTGACCCGCTGCACCAACCTACTCACTGTCATGACCTCAACCCCAACCTATGCCGGCCTGGATCAGGAAGAAAACTTCGGCATCACGCTGATCGGGCGTCTCATCCGCGATGCCTGGGTGTTTGGCCTGGCCCCTGAGGGGGAGGGCTTTGCTGGCCGTAGCGCGGGTGAGCTGCAGAACCTGTTCGAGCAGGTGCACCTGGCCTGGGAGCCGTACGGCCAGTTGCCCAGCCGCCTGCCGCCCGCGCTGGCCCAACGCCACGCCCGCATCCACGGCGAGGCCATTGCAAAAGCCCGCGCAGCCGGGTGGAGCGCTGAGCTGGCAGAAGACGACTGACCGCCTGGAAGCTTTACCGGGGCGGGGTGTGGCCTGCCACCATCGGGCCGTAGAAGCTGGCCAGGTGGGCCTCGGCCCGTTCCAGCATGAAGTAGCGAAAGGCTTCTGCCGCAGGCGACAGCACCTTCGACAGGGTGTGCACCACGTTCCACGCCCGCACAACGGGGGTGCCCTCCACGTCGAGCACCGCTATCAGGCCATGCTGCAACTCCAGCCCGATGGTGTGCAGCGATAAAAAACTCAGCCCCATGCCGGCCATCACGGCTTGTTTGATGGTTTCGTTGCTCGACATTTCCATCACCACCTGTGGCTGCACGCGGTGCTTGTCCAGGAACGACTCCATGGCGGCCCGGGTGCCCGATCCCGGCTCGCGCAGGATGAACCCGTAGGGCCGCAGGCTCTCCACCGTGGGGTGGCCGAACTTCAGCAGCGGGTGGTCGGTCGGCGCCACGAACACATGGGGGTGGGCCGCAAACGGCTCGGCGCGTGTGGCCAGCTCTTTCGGTGGCCGGCCCATGACGGCAATGTCCACATCGTTGCCTTGCAGCAACTGCACCAGTTGTTCGCGGTTGCCCACCGTCAGGCGCACTTCCACGCCTGGGTGTTCACGCTTGAAGTCACCCAACATGCGCGGCAGGAAGTATTTCGCGGTGCTGACCATGCCGATGGTCAACCGACCCACCTCGGCCTGTTTGAGCCGGGCTGACATGTCCTCGGCGTCTTTGAGGGTGGCCAGAATCTTCCGGGCATGTACCAGCATGTATTCGCCCGCAGTGGTGAGGGCCACCTTGCGGCCGCTGCGTTCGAACAGGGGCAGGCCCACATGGCCTTCCAGTTCTTTGATCTGCATCGTGACGGCCGGCGGCGTGAGGTGCAAGGCCTCGGCCGCCCGGGCAAAGCTGAGGCAGCGGGCCACTTCGCTGAACACCCGGAGCTGGCGGAAGGTGGCGTTTTTCATTCAGCAATAGCTTATCTGAAAATAAAAGAAATATGAATTTACCTTATTTCATTGCGTGCTTATAGTTTGCCCATCACCCCCTCCAGAAAACACGCCCGGACCTGATGATGAGCACGCTGCAAGCCTTGATATTCGATGTGGACGGCACGTTGGCCGACACCGAGCAGGTTCACCTGATGGCCTTCAACCATGCGTTTCGGGAAGAGGGCCTGGACTGGCACTGGGACGAGGCCCACTACACCGAGCTGCTGGAAATATCGGGTGGCAAGGAACGCATGTTGCACCATTGGCACCAGGTGAATCCGGATGTCAAAGACCTGAGCGGCCGTGGCGTGCAAGACACCATCGAACGGCTCCACCAGATCAAGACCGCTGCCTACGAAGCGGCGGTGAACGAAGGGGCGGTGTCCCTGCGTCCAGGCGTGCTGCGCCTGATGGACGAAGCGCGGGGGGCGGGCCTGCGGCTGGCCATTGCCACCACCACGTCGCCGGTCAACATTGCCGCACTGTTGCGCCGGGCCATCGGTATCGATTGGCGCAGTCATTTTGTGGCCATCGGGGATGCGTCCACCGCGCCGCTGAAAAAGCCTCATCCGCAGGTTTACCTGCAAATGCTTGCTGCCCTGCAGATGCCGCCTTCGGCGTGCCTGGCTTTCGAGGATTCGGCCAATGGCCTGAAGGCGGCGACTTCGGCAGGTTTGCCAACCATCGTCACGCCCACGTCGTTCACCGCCCACCAGGACCTGTCAGCGGCTTTGCGGCGTGTTCCCGACCTGAGCCAGGTGAACCTGTCGCTGTTGCGCAGCTGGCATGCAGAGGGTGCCCCCTCGCGGCAAGCGGTGGCCAGGCGCGGCACAGCGGCCCGTGCTCATTGACGCCTGGCGCGACTGACACATTCCTGCTCACCAGCCACGAAACCACCCACCGCGTTCACACCAAGGTTCAGTCATGACACCCATCCGAATCGCCCCGTCCATCCTGTCAGCCGACTTTGCCCGTCTGGGCGAAGAGGTGCGCGCCATCGAACAAGCGGGGGCCGACCTGGTGCACTTCGACGTGATGGACAACCATTACGTGCCCAATCTCACCATCGGCCCGCTGGTGTGCGAAGCCATCCGCCCGCACGTGAAGATCGGCATCGACGTACACCTCATGGTAGAGCCGGTCGATGCGCTCATTCCGCTGTTTGCCAAGGCGGGTGCCGACATCATCACCTTCCACCCCGAGGCCAGCCGCCACGTCGACCGCACGCTGCAACTCATCCGCGACCACGGCTGCAAGGCCGGTCTGGTGCTCAACCCCGCCACACCCGTGCAGGTGCTGGACCATGTGTGGGACAAGCTCGACATGGTGCTGCTCATGAGCGTCAACCCCGGCTTTGGGGGCCAGGCATTCATCCCGTCCACCCTGGCCAAACTGCGCACCGTGCGTGCCGCCATCCAGGCCCATGTGGCCGATGGTGGCCAGCCCATCTCGCTGGAGGTGGACGGTGGGGTGAAGGTGAGCAACATAGCCGAGATCGTGCGTGCCGGGGCTGACACTTGTGTGGCGGGCAGCGCCGTGTTCGGCGCGCCCGATGCTGATGGGGGCTACCGGCGCGTGATGCAGGCGCTCAAGTCAGAGGCGGCCAAGGCCTGAGTGGCTGTGTACGCCATGCACGCAGTTGCTTCAGCGCGCACGCCTATTCGGCACGCGCCGTCCGGCTGGCGATCGATTTTTTGTCATTGATGGGGAAGTTCAACATGCCTTTGTCCAAACGTTCCACGCTGACGCAGTTCCTCATCGAGGAGCGGCGCAGGTTTCCGGGTGCCAGTGGTGATTTCAACGCGTTGATTCTGGATGTCGCGCTGGCTTGCAAGGCCATTGCCCGCTCCGTGGCCTACGGCGAGCTGGCCGGTGTGCTGGGCAACCACCCGGCGGAAGGCGGTACCAGCGTCAATGTGCAAGGCGAGACGCAGAAAAAGCTGGATGTGATCAGCAACGACATGTTCATCAGCGCCAACAACTGGGGGGGGCACCTGGCTGGCATGGCCTCTGAAGAAATGGATGACCCGTACCAGATTCCGGGCCAGTACCCGCGTGGCAAGTACCTGCTGGTGTTCGACCCGCTGGACGGCTCCAGCAACATCGACGTGAACGTGTCGGTCGGCAGCATTTTTTCGGTCCTCCGCGCGCCGCAGGACGTGATCGACTCGGGCCGTGACATCGTGGCCAGTGACTTTTTGCAACCGGGCACACGGCAACTGGCGGCCGGCTATGCACTCTATGGGCCCACCACCATGCTGGTGCTGACCGTAGGCACGGGGGTCAATGGCTTCACGCTCGATCCAGGGTTGGGCGAGTTCAAACTGACCCACCCGAACATCCAGGTGCCGCCTGACACGCAGGAGTTTGCCATCAACGCGTCCAACAGCCGCTTCTGGGAAGCGCCCGTCAAGCGCTATGTCGATGAATGCCTGGCCGGCAAAACCGGGCCGCGCGGCAAAGACTTCAACATGCGGTGGATTGCCAGCATGGTGGCCGAGGCACATCGCATCTTGATGCGGGGTGGGGTGTTCATGTACCCACGCGACACCAAGGATGCGAGCAAACCCGGCCGTCTGCGGCTGCTGTACGAGGCCAACCCCATCGGCATGGTGATGGAACAGGCAGGCGGCCGCGCCAGCACCGGCAGCGTGCCCATGCTGGGTGTGCAACCCAACGCACTGCACCAGCGCATCGGCCTGGTGTTTGGCAGCAAACACGAGGTGGAGCGCATCGAGCGTTACCACGCCGAACCCCAACCCTACAAGGACGAGGCCAGCCCGCTGTTCAATGAGCGCAGCCTGTTCCGAGATTGATCTGATGAATACAATTTGTATAGCTGTCAGAGCTTATTCTTAAAGCGCTGGCGGCCAAAAATTTATAAATTTCTGGAGCACAACATGTCTGAACGCCATCCCATCATCGCCATCACGGGCTCATCAGGTGCCGGTACCTCGACCGTGACCAAGACCTTCCAGAACATCTTCCGGCGGGAGGCATTGAAGTCCGCCATCATCGAGGGCGACAGCTACCACCGCTACGACCGCAAGGAGATGAAGGCCAAGGCGGCCGAGGCCGAGCAGGCGGGCAACAAGCACTTCAGCCATTTCGGTGCCGACAACAACCTGTTTGGTGAGCTGGAAACGCTGTTCAGAACCTACTCCGAGTCGGGCACCGGCCGCAGCCGCAAGTACCTGCACAACGCTGAAGAGGCCGCACCCTACAAGCAGGACCCGGGCACGTTCACACCCTGGGAGGACCTGCCTGCCGACACCGACATCCTGTTCTACGAAGGGTTGCACGGTGCGGTCAAGACGGCCGAGCACAACATTGCTCGTTACCCCGATTTGCTGATCGGCGTGGTGCCGGTCATCAACCTGGAGTGGATCCAGAAACTCATCCGCGACAAAACCCAGCGCGGCTACAGCACCGAGGCGGTGACCGACACCATCCTGCGCCGCATGCCCGACTATGTGAACTACATCGTGCCGCAGTTCGAGCACACGCATGTGAACTTCCAGCGCGTGCCCATGGTGGACACGTCCAACCCGTTCATCAGCCGCGACATTCCCAGTGCGGACGAAAGCATGGTGGTCATCCGGTTTGCCAAGCCCAAGGGCATCGACTTCCAGTATCTGCTGAACATGATTCACGACAGTTACATGAGCCGCGCCAACACCATCGTGGTGCCCGGCGGCAAGATGGAGCTGGCCATGCAGCTCATCTTCACGCCCTTCATCTGGCGAATGATGGAGCGCCGCAAGCGTGCCCTGGGTGGCTGAGGGCCGAAGTGCCAGGCCCCGTGTCGCAACCCTTACAACCCAGTATCCAACATGACTGCTCCCACCCCTGAGATGGCCCGCCAGATGGCCAACGCGATCCGCATCCTGTCTGTCGATGCGGTTGAAAAAGCCAAATCCGGCCACCCCGGCGCGCCGATGGGCATGGCCGACATTGCCGAGGTGCTGTGGAACCGCCACTTGCGCCACAACCCCGCCAACCCGCATTGGTCCGACCGCGACCGCTTCGTGCTGAGCAATGGCCACGGCTCCATGCTGATTTACGCGCTGCTGCACCTGACCGGTTATGACTTGCCAATGGGCGAGATCAAGTCGTTCAGGCAACTGCACAGCCAGACGGCCGGACACCCGGAGGTGGGCCTCACCCCCGGTGTGGAAACCACCACTGGCCCGCTGGGGCAGGGCATTTCCAACGGTGTCGGCATGGCCCTGGCCGAAAAGCTGCTGGCTCATCAGTTTAACCGGCACGGCCACGCCATTGTGGACCACTTCACCTACGTGTTCCTGGGCGATGGCTGCCTGATGGAGGGCATCAGCCACGAGGCCTGTGCGCTGGCGGGTACGCTGCGCCTGTCCAAACTGGTGGCGTTCTATGACGACAACGGCATATCCATCGATGGTCATGTGGAAGGCTGGTTCACCGATGACACGCCCAGGCGCTTCGAGGCCTATGGCTGGCATGTCATCGCTGGCGTGGACGGCCATGATCCCGCTGCCGTCGACGCTGCGGTACAAGCCGCCAAAGCCCAGGCAGGGCTGGCAGAAGGCAAACCCACCCTGATCTGTTGCAAGACCGTCATCGGCAAGGGCTCGCCCAACAAGGCGGGCACGCACGATGTCCACGGCGCAGCGCTGGGTGCCGCCGAGGTGCAGGCCACCCGCGAGGCGCTGGGTTGGACGGCTGCGCCGTTCGACATGCCGGCCGACATTGCTGCAGCCTGGGACGCCAGGGAACGTGGTCAGGCCGCTGAAGCTGCTTGGAGCCAGCGCTTCGCTGCCTATCAGGTGGCCTTCCCAGCCGAAGCTGCCGAATTCGAGCGCCGCATGAAAGGCGACCTCTTGCCCGCCTTTGCAGACAAGTTGCCCGAAGTGCTGGCCGCCATAGCAGCCAGGCCCGACGCGTTTGCCACCCGCAAAAGCAGCCAGAATGCGCTGGATGCGCTGGCCCCCCTGGTGCCCGAATTCTTCGGCGGCAGTGCCGACCTGACCGGCTCCAACCTCACCAACTTCAAAGGGTGTGTGAAAGCGGGGCGCGATGACAACGGTCAGTTTAAATGGGGCAACCACCTGAGCTACGGCGTGCGCGAGTTCGGCATGGCCGCCATCATGAACGGCATGGCCTTGCACGGCGGCTTCATTCCTTACGGTGGCACCTTCCTCACGTTCAGCGACTACAGCCGCAACGCCATCCGCATGGCTGCGCTGATGAAGCAGCGCGTCATCCACGTGTTCACCCACGACAGCATCGGCCTGGGCGAAGACGGCCCCACGCACCAGAGCGTGGAGCATGTGCCATCGTTGCGCATCATCCCCAACCTGGACGTCTGGCGTCCGGCCGATGGCCTGGAGACTGCGGTGGCCTGGGTCAGCGCCATCGAGCGCAAGGACGGCCCCGCTGCCTTGTGTCTGAGCCGCCAGAACCTGCCACGGGTGACCGAGCGGGTGTCGGCCGGGCAGATTCGGCAGGGCGGGTATGTGCTGTCCGACATGGATCAGGCGCGCGCCATCATTCTGGCCACGGGGTCGGAAGTGGAGCTTGCGCTGCAGGCTCAGGCCAAGCTGGCAGGCGAAGGGATTGCGACACGGGTGGTGTCCATGCCCTGCACCAACGTGTTCGACCGTCAGTCCCAGGCCTACCAGATGGATGTGCTGCCCCTGCACCTGCCGACGGTGGCCATCGAAGCGGCGCATCCTGATTTCTGGCGCAAATACGTGGGCCGAACCGGGGTGGTCATTGGCATGACAAGCTTCGGCGAATCGGCACCGGCCAAAGACCTGTACGCCCATTTCGGCATCACGGCCGATCGCGTCCGCGACGCGGTGAAAGTGCTGGTGCACCGCGCCGCCCACCGGGCCGAGCCGACGTGGCCCGACCACATCGTGCCGTCCACCCACTGACCGAGGCCGCCGGACATGAGTGCAACTGTTGCCCCACCGCCGTTCGACCTGGTCATGTTCGACCTGGATGGCACGCTGATTGAAACCGCACCCGAGATCGCCGATGCCACCAACGACACGCTGACCCGGTTTGGCCTGCCGGAAGTGACCCAGCAGCAGGTCAATGACTGGATTGGCCACGGCACGCAAACCTTGCTGGTGCAGGCGCTGGCAGCTGTGCAGGGCATCAGTCAGGCTGCGGTGCGAGCTGGTGACGACTTTGCGGCCATCAGCGCCGCATTTGTGCAGCACTACGGCCAGCGTTGTGGCACGCGCAGCCACCTGTATCCGTATGTGCGCGAAGTGCTCCACATCCTGAAAGGGCAGGGTGTGAAGCTGGCGGTAGTGACCAACAAGGAGCAGCGTTACACACAGGTGGTGCTGGATGCCCACCAGCTGGACCCGCTGTTCGACCGGGTCGTCAGTGGCGACACCTTTGCCACCAAAAAGCCCACGCCCGTGGGCGTGGAGGCTTGCCTGGCGCAGTTCGGCGTGGCAAAGGCGCGGGCGTTGTTCGTGGGCGATTCGTCCATCGACGTGGCCACCGCCCGCAACGCCGGTGTGGCGGTGTGGGTGCTGCCCTATGGCTACAACATGGGCGAGCCCATCGAGCGTTGCAACGCCGACCGCGTGATTGCCGATTTTTCTGCCCTGGTGGCGGCCGACGTGACCCAGCGCTTTGCGGCCAGCGCCCAAGGTGTCCCTGCCTGATGGCTGGCTGCTGTCAACAGACCATAGCAAAGTATTCAATCTGATTAAGCATCAGGCCGATTTTTTTTCATTATTCAAGAGGATATTCCCATGACCATCAAAGTAGGTATCAACGGTTTTGGCCGCATCGGGCGCATGGTGTTCCGCGCTGTGGCGCAAGAGGCTGCGTTTCAGGACATCGAGGTGGTGGCCATCAACGACCTGCTGGAGCCCGAGTACCTGGCTTACATGCTGCAGTACGACTCGGTTCACGGTCGCTTCAAAGGCTCCGTGAGCGTGGAGGGCGGTGCCCTGGTGGTCAACGGCCGCAAGATCCGACTGACCGCCGAGAAAGACCCGTCCAACCTGAAGTGGGGCGAAGTGGGGGTGGACGTGGTGGTCGAGTCCACCGGTTTCTTCCTCACCCAAGATACCTGCCAGAAGCACCTGGACGCGGGTGCCAAAAAAGTCGTGCAGTCGGCCCCCTCCAAAGACGACACGCCCATGTTCGTGTTCGGCGTCAACCACAGCAAATACGCGGGCGAGGCCATTGTGTCGGCAGCATCCTGCACCACCAACTGCCTGGCACCCGTGGCCAAGGTGCTGAACGACAGCTTCGGCATCCAGCGCGGCCTGATGACCACCGTGCACGCTGCCACCGCCACGCAAAAGACCGTGGACGGGCCCAGCAGCAAAGACTGGCGCGGTGGCCGAGGCATTTTGGAAAACATCATCCCCAGCAGCACTGGCGCTGCCAAGGCAGTGGGCGTGGTCTTGCCTGAATTGAACAAAAAGCTGACGGGCATGGCGTTCCGCGTGCCCACCAGCGACGTGAGCGTGGTGGATCTGACGGTTGAACTGAGCAAGGAAGCCAGCTACGACGCCATTTGCGCCGCCATGAAGGCCGCCTCGGAGGGCGCGCTGAAAGGCGTGCTGGGCTACACCACCGAAAAAGTGGTGTCCACCGATTTTCGGGGTTGCGCCATGCCCTCCATCTTCGATGCCGATGCCGGCATTGCACTGGACAAAACCTTCGTCAAAGTGGTGGCCTGGTACGACAACGAGTACGGCTACACCTGCAACATGATGCGCTTCGTGCAGCACGTCGCTGCCCGCTGAACCGGTTGCCTCTGACCGGGAAACGCACCCGCTTCTCTGACGTCATAGCTGGAATCGCTTGCTGGGCAAGCGGTGGGGTTTCATATTTTTTATTCTCTGGAGAACCGACATGGCCTTGATTTCTCTTCGTCAACTGCTGGACCACGCCGCTGAAAACGGCTACGGCTTGCCCGCCTTCAACGTCAACAACATGGAGCAGGTGCAGGCCATCATGCAGGCGGCCGATGCCGCCAACAGCCCCGTCATCCTGCAAGGGTCGGCAGGGGCACGCTCGTACGCCGGTGAGCCGTTTCTGCGCCACCTCATTCTGGCGGCCATCGAGCAGTACCCCCACATTCCGGTGTGTATGCACCAGGACCACGGTGCGTCGCCTGGCATCTGCTTCCGGTCCATCCAGTCGGGCTTCAGCTCGGTGATGATGGACGGCAGTTTGCTGGAGGACGGCAAGACGCCCGCCAGCTACGACTACAACGTCGCGGTCACCCGTCAGGTGGTGGATCTGGCCCATGCTTGTGGCGTTTCGGTCGAGGGCGAGCTGGGTTGCCTGGGCAGTCTCGAAACCGGCAAAGCCGGTGAGGAAGACGGCCACGGTGCCGAAGGCACGCTGGATCACTCCGCGCTGTTGACCGACCCCGACGAGGCGGCCGACTTCGTGCAAAAAACCCAGGTGGATGCACTGGCCATTGCCATCGGCACCAGCCATGGGGCCTACAAGTTCACCAGCAAGCCGACGGGCAAGGTGCTGCGCATCGACCGTGTGCGCGACATCCACCAGCGCATTCCCAATGTGCATCTCGTGATGCACGGTTCATCTTCGGTGCCTGAAGACTGGCTGGCCGTCATCAATTCGCATGGTGGTGACATGGGCCAAACCTACGGCGTGCCGGTGTCAGAGATTGTGGAAGGCATCAAAAACGGTGTGCGCAAGGTCAACATCGACACCGACCTGCGCATGGCCAGCACCGGTGCCATCCGCAAGCACCTGGCTGAAGACCGCAAAAACTTCGACCCGCGCAAGTTTTTCAAGGAGGCCACCAAGGCCATGAAGGGCATCTGCCAGGACCGCTACGAAGCGTTCGGTGCCGCCGGCATGGCCAGCAAAATCAGCAGGGTGTACAGCCTGGAAGCCATGCAAAAGCGTTACGACAAAGGCGAACTCGCTCCGCGCCTGGGCTGATCGCATGTGCCGCTGCGGGGCCAGGGGGCGGCCTCAGCGGCGCAATGGTCAGAGGTTCTGGAGCCCGGCGCGCCGCTCGATGTGGTGGGCGCGGTAGTGTGCTTCTTTGGCCTGATACATGGCATGGTCAGCCGCTTGCACCGCCTGGTCCAGTGCGGCGCCCGCCCGGCAGGTGGCCAGGCCCATGGCCAGCGTGAGTTCGTTGCCAGGGTAGAACTGGTTGTTCAGCTCCAGCACCGACAGGATGCGCTGCATCAGCGCCTGTGCGCCGTGTTCGTCGGTACCGGGCATCAGCACCACAAATTCGTCGCCGCCGATGCGGGCAGCACAGCATGGTGCATCCACCGACTTGCCCAGCACCTCGCCCGCGCGGCGCAGCAGCGCATCGCCAGCGGCGTGACCCTGCTCGTCGTTGATGCGCTTGAGGCCGTTGACGTCAATGGCCATCACGCTGACCGGCCACGGCCCTTTGCGTGACAGGCGGTTGATTTCTTCGGCAAAGTAGGCGCGGTTGCGCAGCTTGGTCAGCACGTCGTGCTTGCCCAGGTACTCCAGGTAGGCTTCGGCCTTTTTGCGGGCGGTGATGTCCACCAGCGACACCAGGACCATGTCCCACTTTTCTTCGTGCCCCGGCATCACGTCGAACTGCATGTGGATGTGCAACGCCTCGCCGCTCAGTCGGTAGTTGACCACCTCGCGTTGCTGGAAGGTTTTGCCCTGCCACAGGTCCAGCAACTGGTCCTGGAACGAGTCGGTCATTTCGTCGCGGAACACCTTGTCGAGCTGCTGGATCAGGGCCTGCTTGTCGGGCGCACCGAACATTTGCAGCGTATGCTGGTTGATGTCGATGACACGGATTTCTTCCATGCACCGGATGACAAAGTCGGGGTGCACCCGCATGAAGGTCGGGAAGTCCTGTATGCCGCGCTCGCGGACCTCGTCCATCAGCATGCGGATGGTGCTGAAGTCTTCTACCCACAGCGACACCGGCGAAAGCTCGAACAGGTTGCGTGCGTAGGCTTCGCGTTCGGTCAGCAGCTTGCGGGCTTTTTCTTCCGGGGTGATATTTTCAAGGGTCAGCAGCACGCGACTCCAGGTGTCCTCGTGTCCCTTGAGGATGCGGGCGCGCAGCTTGATGTCCAGCCGCTGCCCGTCCAGGGCGTAATTGCAGGTCTGGTTGCTGAAATCGAGCTGTCCGTTCCAGAGTTGCTCCAGCTCGCTGATGACGCTGCTGTGCATGTCGTCTCGGAACACCTCGCCCAGCCTGTCCTGCAGGGTCTGCAGGTTGGGTGCGCGGAACATGTCGAGCGTGTGCTGGTTGACGCGCAGGATCTTCAGTTCGCGGGTGCAGGCTTGGATGCGGCTGGCGTCTTCGCGCAGGAAGGTGCCCAGGTCGGTCACGCCGTCATGTCGCCAGCGGTCGAACAGGTTTTTGAGGCCGCTGTAGTCCTCCAGCCAGAGCGAGACGGGGGCCAGGTCGAACATGTGTTCGTAGTCCGAGGCTTCAGATGGGCAGGGTGTGGTCATGTTGCGGAAAAAGCAGGAGGGGTTGTGCGCTGTGCTCAGCGTAGCGGTGCCGCAAGCGTAGGCGAAACGGGTTGGCCTTTCAACGTCTGCTCGACGGCCTGGCCCAGTTCGATCACCGCCATGGCGTAGTAGCTGCTCCAGTTGTAGCGGGTCACGGTGTAGAAGTTGTCGGTACCGGCCACGTAGCTGGTGGCTTGGCCACCACGGGTCGTGTCGCCGTTGTGCAGCTCGATGAGCGCCCAGGGGCCTGGGTGCTGGCGTGCAGGTTCGCCCAGCACGGCACCTTTGGCTTCAAACGAGGCGGTGCTGAAGCTGGGCAGGATGTCGGGGGCCAGCAGCGCATCCAGGTCGAGCCGTGTGGCATCCAAGCCCACGGCCACATGGGTAACCAGGCCAGGCTTCCAGCCGAAGGCTTTGAAGTAGTGGGCCACCGAGCCGATGGCATCGGCCGCACTGCCGAACAGGTCGATCTTGCCGTCGCCATCGAAGTCCACCGCATATTTCGCCCAGCTGCTGGGCATGAACTGTGGCATGCCCATCGCGCCTGCGTAACTGCTGCGGTACGACAGTGGGTCGGTGCCCTGGCGGTGCGTGAGGCTGAGGAACTGCTCCAACTCACCCAGAAAAAACTCTGTTCGGGCTGCCGCGCGGGGGTGGGCGGCGGGAAAGTCGAAAGCCAGTGTGGTCAATGCATCGAGCGTGCGGAAGGTGCCCATGTGGCGGCCATACAGGGTTTCGACCCCGATCACGCCCACGATCAGGCTCGCGGGCACGCCGGTTTCGGCCTCGGCCTTCTCCAGCCACTGGCGGTGGTCGGTCCAGAAGCTATGGCCCGCTTTGAGGCGCACGGGCTCGATGAAGCGGGCGCGGTAGGCAGTCCAGTTTTTGGCGCTGACCTTGGTGGGGGGCAGGATCAGCTTTTGCACCTGCGGCAGTTTGCGGGCCTGGGCCAGCACCTGGCGAACCTGGACGGGGTCGAGGTCGCGGCGCAAGGCGACGTCGATTGCGAACTGCTGCACACGCGCATCGGACGCATACGTCACTTCAGAAGGCTTGGTCTTTGGCTGTTTTCTGCCTTTGTCGCTTTCAGCGTATGCGCTGGTAGCTACTGAAAAAATCAATGTCATGCCCAACAGTGTGTGCAGGGCAGGCATCAGGCGGGGGGATTGGTGTTGCATGGGTGTGGCCACTGACCGGTTCAGTCGGGTGCAGTGCGTGGGTGGCTTGAGTTTGCTTGGGGCCATGACAGGCGAACAAAACGTTGCGCCAGCTCGCGCAAGCCGGGTGGCCGGTTGTTGGGTGCCGGGCCAGTCTGCTGTTTCCCGTCAGCAGCGGCCAAGGCCTGCGGGTTCGCGTAGCGCAGGGCTTCAAGCGCCAGCAGCCAATGAACGGTTTCGCTGGACGCTCTTTGCGCCTCGGGCAGGGCGGCACGCAGGCGGTCGGCCAATTGTCGGGGGGTGGTTGTCGGGTCTGCTGCCAAGCCAGCCTGTCGGGCGCGGGCGCGGGCCCGCTCCAGCAGGCGCAGCCAGGGGTCGTGCTGCTGCCGTTCCCACCAGGCCCAGGCGGCTCCACCCAAGGTGGCCAGGCTGATGAGGCCTGCCAGCACGTAACCCAGTTCGGTCCAGCTGGGGGTGTCGAACCCGATTTTTTTCAGCAGGTCCATCTGGCTGCCCTGCGAGTAGCTGAGCACCCACTGGTTCCAGCGGTTGTTCAACGCCTCCCAGTTGTTGCGCAGGGTGTTGAGCAGGGCTGGGTTGAACGTGGCCAGCATGTTCCCCACCGCACCTTGTACGGGGTTGAGGCGGGCGGTGGACTCGGTGCGAGAGGGCGCCACGGACGATGTCGGGTCCACCCGCTGCCAGCCCAGTTGGGGCAGCCATACCTCGGCCCAGGCGTGGGCGTCGCTCTGCCGGACCGTGACGTAGCCGTCCACCGGGTTGCGTTCGCCGCCCTGGTAGCCGGTGACCACCCTGGCCGGCACGCCTGCGCCGCGCATCAGGATGACGAAGGCCGAGGCAATGTGTTCGCAGAACCCCAGCTTGCGGTCAAACCAGAACTCGTCTGCCGTGTGCGTGCCGTAGGCACCGGGGCTGAGCGTGTAGCCGTAGCCGCCGGTTTGCAGGTGTTGCAGGGCGCGCTGGACGAGCCGCGAGTCGGCATCGGCCCCGCTGCCCGCTTCCGACCGCCACTGCTGCGCGAGCGCCAACGTGCGGGGGTTGAAGCCTGCGGGCAGGCTGGTTTGTTCCCGTATTGCCGCCGTGACCGTGTCGGGGCCGTGGCGGAAACTCAGGTGGCTGCTGGCGCGGTAGCGGGTCAACTCGCGCAGGGGCTTGCTGGACAGCCATTGCAAATCGGGCGTTTGCAGCAGGTTGTGCTCTGCCAGGCGGGGCTGTTGCGGGGTCACATCCAGCACCATGACCCAGGGTTGTTTGCTGGGCTCCAGCGTCACCTCGTAGTCAATTGGCTCGCCCTGGACGCTCAGGTTGCCAGGGCGGCGGTTGGGGTCGGCTGTGCTGAACACTTCGCCCAGCCGTGGTGGGTTCATGCGCCATTCACGTCCGTCAAACTGGCCCAGCACCGGCCCTCTGAAGTACATCTGGCTGGGGTGGGGTGGCTCGCCGTCAAACCGCAGCCTGAACGCGATGGAACGGTCCTCTGCCAGGCTGGCCACGTTGCCCACCTGCATGTTGGACGACAGGCCGGTGCGCCCGGTAGTGCCATCTGCCGGAACGCCCCAAAGCGGCGCAATGCGCGGAAACAGCAGGAACAGAACCACCATGATGGGTGCGCCCAGCAGCGCCATGCCGCCGGCGGTTCGGGCAGCCACCCACAACGGAGGCTTTCCCACCGGCATGTGCGACAGCACCAGCGATGTCAGCAGCCCCCAAACGGCCAGCAACACCCCGGCTGCCGTGAGCAGACTCTGGGAATGCAGAAAGTGGGTCAGCAAGGTGAACAGGCCGAGGAAGAACACCACGAATGCATCCCGCTTGGCCCGCAGCTCCAGCGTCTTGAGCGCCAGCAGCGCCACGATGAGTGTGATGCCCGCTTCCTGTCCCAGCAGCGTTCGGTGGGTGAGCAGGGTAGCACCCGCGGTCAGGGCGACCAGCAGCACCAGCCACCAGCGGGAGGGCAGGTGGGTGTTGCGCCAGGCGCAGTGGCCCCGCCACAGCAGCACCACTGACGTCAGCGCCGTGCACCACCAGGGCAATTGACCGGCCATCAGGATGGTCACCCAGGCAATGTTGGCCAGCAGGAACAGCGTGTCACGGGTGTCGCGCGGCCAATGCCTCCACGTCTGTGTCCAACGGCTGGTGGCGCTCATCCCGGCGGCCTGTGCCGCCGGTTCAGGGGCAGAAGGGTGTGTCAGCACAGCGCCAGTGCCTCCAGGCAACGTTGGGTGTGGGCGGCGCCGTGGTCGGGTGCAATGGTCATGCCGGGCAGGCGCAGGCCGAAGGTCTGGCCTTGCTGGTCGGCCCTCAGCACCCATGCCGTCAGGCGTGCCAGGCGCTGTTCGGGGCCTGTCACCTGTGTGTGGTGCCAGTCCAGCCACAGCATCTGGTGGTGGGCGGTGCGCGCCTGCTCCCGACTGGTGAGGTCGGCTGACCCCCGGGCCATGGCTTGTGCGGCGCGTTTCCACACAATGGTTTTCAGGGCATCGCCCCGGCGATAGGCACGCACGCCGTCAAACTCACCCGCTCCCACGCCGTGGGCAGGATGCAGACCCTGTGCAACGGGCTCGCCAGCGGGCAGGGGAGGCGCAGGCACTTCGGGCGCGGGGTAGACCCACACCCGAGCAGCGGGCCGCCAGACGGTCCATACCCTGAAGAACCCCATGGGATAGCGCGTGTTGGCCTGCAGGTTCGGCAACTCATGGTGCCCCCGGTGGGGGGGCAACCAGGCCACCTCCGCCGTGGCGCTGCCTTCGGGGGGCACGTCGGCCCAGGCATCGGATGCCTGACCGCTGACCAGCAGGTTGATGCCATGCCGAGCCTGCAGCCGTTGGCTGTCCAGCACCACCGTCAGGCGTGCGGGCGAGCCGGCAAAACACGGGGGAGGCGACTGGAGCTTGAGCGTCAACCCCCGCAGGTTGGCATGGCTCATGTGCATGCCCACCACCGCACTGCCGGCCAGCAGAAACGTCAGCAGGTAGCCCAGGTTGAGCTGGTAGTTGATGCTGGCCAACAGCAGCACCATGAGGGTGACGGCCATCATCCAGCCGGCCCGTGTGGGCAGGATGTACACGTTGTGTTGCCCCAGGGTCAGGCTGTCGGTGCGCGGCAGGCGTGAGGCAAACCACGCCTGAACGCGTTCTTGCAGTCGGGTGGTGGGCCAACGCATGGGCATGGCTGGGAAGGGGGGGAACGCGTGGGTGGTCAGTTGTCAGCCGGTGCGTGGTGGCCCCAGGCGGTCAGGGCAGCGGCGTGGCTGCCACCATGGCCTTGACCTGTTCCAGCGCACCCCGCCCGGCGTTGTGCAGCGGTGTCATGCGGTGGGCAACGGTCTGGGGCAGCACGGCCGTGATGTCGTCGGGGGCCACATAGTCGCGACCGGCCAGAAACGCTTCCGCCTGGGCGGCCACCACCACGGCAATGGCGGCACGTGGGCTCAGGCCCTGCACAAACCAGCGGCCGCTGCGGGTGGCCGACACCAGGTCCTGCAGGTAGTCCAGCACAGGCTCCGACAGGTGCACCTGCCGGATGGCCTGTTGCAGTGCGGCCAGCTCGGGTGGCGAGATGACGGCTGGCAACTGGCCGAGCACCTGCTTGCGGTCCCTGCCCTTGAGCAGCTCGCGTTCAGCCGACCGGTCGGGGTAGCCCAGCGACAGGCGCATGTGGAACCGGTCCAGCTGCGATTCCGGCAATGCGTAGGTGCCCAGCTGGTCCAGCGGGTTCTGGGTGGCGATCACGAAGAACGGTCTGGGCAGCGGGCGCGTGTCACCCTCCACTGTCACCTGGCGCTCTTCCATGGCCTCCAGCAGGGCGCTTTGGGTGCGCGGGCTGGCCCGGTTGATTTCGTCTGCCAGCAGCACCTGGGCAAACACGGGGCCGGGATGGAACACAAACTGCTCGGATGCCCGTTCGTACACCGAAACCCCGGTCAGGTCAGAGGGCATCAGGTCTGAGGTGAACTGCACGCGCGAAAACGCCAGCCCGAAGGAGCGCGCCAGTGCGTGGGCCAGCGTGGTTTTTCCCACGCCGGGCACGTCTTCGATCAGCAGGTGGCCGCCCGCCAGCAGGCAGGCCACGGCATCATGGACCTGCTGGGGCTTGCCGACAATGACCGTGTTAAGCTGGTTCAGAAGCCGTTGCGTGCTGTCCCGCAGACTGGCCGATGGGGTGAAAGGGGCAGGGTGAGCGCTCATGTCATCACCATACCCCAAAATGTCTGTCGCCTCGGCCTGTGGCTGTATTCCGAATGAAAGTGGTCACCCATGTCTGAAACGTCTTCTCAGTTGAACACCTCGGTTGCGTCGGTGGGGGAGGTGCTGTTGCACACCCGTGATGACCGGGGTGTGCACACGCTGACGCTGAACCAACCCACCGCGTTCAATGTGTTGAGCGATGCCATGCTGGATGCGCTGCAAGGGGCGCTGGCCGCCGTTGCGGCCGACAAAGATGCACGCGTCGTGGTGTTGGGTGCGGCTGGCAAGGCGTTTTGTGCCGGGCACAACCTGAAAGAGATGATCGCTCGCCCCGAGTTACCGGCTTACCAGGCACTGTTTGCCCGTTGCAGCAAGGTGATGCTGGCCATTGCCGCCTTGCCGGTGCCCGTGGTGGCCCGGGTGCAGGGCATTGCCACGGCGGCTGGCTGCCAGCTGGTGGCGCAGTGTGACCTCGCTGTGGCCGTGGACACGGCCAGGTTCGGGGTCAATGGTATCGACGTCGGGTTGTTTTGCGCAACGCCGAGTGTGCCGCTGTCGCGCTGTGTGCCGAGGAAGGTTGCTATGGAAATGCTGATGACGGGGCAGTTCATCTCCGCGCAGGAGGCATTGGCGCATGGCCTGGTCAACCGGGTGTGCAGTGCCGATGAGCTGGATGCAGCGGTCGAGCAACTGGTGTCTGCCATGCTTGCCAAGCCTGCCGAGGCCCTGGCCATGGGCAAACAACTATTTTACCAGCAGGTGGAAACCGGTTTGGCTGCCGCCTATCAGTTGGCCGGGCAGACGATGGCCTGCAACATGATGTTGCCGGTGGCGCAGGAGGGTGTGCGGGCCTTTACCGAAAAGCGGGCCCCGGCCTGGCGCAAAGTTTGAAGGTGTGAGGTGGTCTGCCAGCCACAGCCGAGCCATGGCTGGCAGGCGTGCAGGTTGTGGATGTTTGAAGTCGAGTGTGGGTCATGCATGAATGGTTGAAGTGGGTTGAGGCTTTTTCTCAGCGTGGGGTGTTGATTGAACTGGCGGCGCTGGCCGTCTGTGTGGGGGTGGCCTGGCTGGTGGTCAAGGCCTTGCACCGTTCAGCGGGCAGTCCGGATGGTTCGTCCATTTGGTTCGGGCGCAAACTGGTCGATGGGGTGTTGTTCCCGCTGGTGCTGCTGTGCCTGGGGTACGCTGCCCGGGCGCTGGTGTTGAAGTACGTGCCGCTGGCTGTGTTCAAGATCGCCATCCCGGCCTTGCTGTCGCTGGTGGTCATCCGCGTGGGCGTGAGGGTGCTGCACGCCGCGTTCGCGCAGGCGAGGTGGATCAGCGCGCTGGAGCGCACCATTTCCTGGGTGGTTTGGGGCGCGACGGTGGCGTGGGTCAGTGGCGTGCTGCCCATCGTGCTGGACGAAATGGAGCAGGTCAGTTGGAAGCTGGGTGGCTCGGTGATCACGCTGCGAAACCTGGTCGAGGGCGCATTGACGGCCGGTGCGGTGCTGATCGTGATGCTGTGGATATCTGCAGCACTGGAGTCGAGGTTGCTGCGCGATGCATCGGGCGGACAGTTGTCACTGCGCAAAGCGGTGGCTAATGCGGTGCGCACGTTGCTGATGACCGTGGGCGTGATGGTGGCGCTGTCTGCCGTGGGCATCGACCTGACGGCACTGTCGGTGCTGGGTGGTGCCATCGGTGTCGGCATAGGTTTGGGTTTGCAGAAACTGGCTGCCAACTATGTCAGTGGTTTTGTCATCCTGGCCGAGCGCAGCATGCGCATTGGCGACATGGTGCGTGTGGACAACTTCGAAGGTCGCATTTCCGACATCACGGCCCGTTATACCGTGATCCGCTCGTTGGCAGGGCGCGAGTCCATCGTGCCCAACGAGTTGCTGATCACCAGTCGGGTGGAGAACCTTTCTCTGGCTGACCCGAAGGTCTGGCAATCGACGGTGGTGTCGGTTGGGTACGACAGTAAGGTCGAACTGGTGCAGCAGTTGTTGCTGGATGCTGCGCTTTCGCAGGAGCGTGTTCTGCGGGAGCCCGGACCGTCGGTGGCGCTGTCCAACTTCGGTTCGGATGGCTTGGAGTTCACCGTCGGGTACTGGATTGCCGACCCTGAAAACGGTCAGCTGAACGTGCGCTCTGCGATCAACCTGGCCATTTTGAATGCGCTGCGCGAAAACGATATCGAAATTCCGTTCCCGCAACGCGTGGTGCAGCACATCGTCAAAGGCCCGGCTTCGGGCCTGGCAGAAACTGGGGTTGTCACGCAGGCGTCCAGCAAGTGAACACACGACAATGCCGGTTGACACCAGACTGACAGACTTGCCCGTATAATTCAAAAAAAGCACGATCGTTCTTTTTTGGGCTTGATGTGCAGGCTTGGATTGCATAAAATTGACGTTTACGTAAACGTCAATGGGTTTGGTTTCATTTTTCAACACACCAGGAGTCAAAGCAATGAAGGTACTCGTCCCCGTCAAACGCGTGGTGGACTACAACGTGAAAGTCCGTGTCAAAGCGGATGGCAGCGGCATGGACATCGCCAACGTCAAGATGAGCATGAACCCCTTTGACGAAAT
>ERZ761609.1491-NODE-1491-length-20333-cov-48.969129_pt1 | contig 20333 bp, 16 predicted proteins | sample MGYA00511163_ERZ761609 | MGnify/ENA primary metagenome ERZ761609 (study PRJEB28899, sample SAMN02445070) | bioreactor sludge metagenome | biome: EBPR sludge | place: Australia: Brisbane, Thorneside Wastewater Treatment Plant | collected 2011-12-16 ... | reverse complement strand
AGGAAACAGGAACGTGCCTCGACTCATCATCGCCAGTCTTCTGCTGTTCAGCCTGGCGGCGGCCCGGGAACCGGGCCCCGGTTGGACCATCTACCGCTCTCCTCATTTTGAAATGCTGACCAGTGCGGACCCCGTGCTGGCCGAAGCCGCCCTGGCCCATCTCGAGGCGGTGCGTGTTCAACTCGCGGAGGCCGAACCCTGGCTGACCGGTCCGGCGGCACGGACCCGGATCCTCGCTTTCTCCTCGGAGAAGGAGTTTGAGCCGTACCGCTCAAGCTCTCAATCACCCGCGTACTTCGCCAGCGGCCCGGAAGGGGATCTCATCGTTCTGGGCCGTCTGGCGAAGGAACACTGGCCGACCCTGGCCCACGAGTATGTCCACGCCGCCATTCGCGCATCCGGGGTGGAACTGCCCCTGTGGCTGGAAGAGGGTCTGGCGGAGTTGTACTCAGGCCGCCCGGTCTCCCGCCGGGGGAAGAATCCACGCATCGGCCCGCCCGAACTTCTCGCTCTTGAAAACCGGCCCGCGACCGCCGGGCACCTTCGCTCCGCTGGCTCCAGCGCCGGTTTCTACCGTCAAAGCCGCTTGATGGCTCACCTGCTGCGCCATCATCCTGGCTACGCCCCGCGCTGGTCCAACCTCCTCCTAACCGCCAGCGCGGGGAATGTTTTCGCCCACGTCCAGCTCATGTCGGGCCGGAGCCAGGAGCAGATTTCAACCGACGCCGTCCGGTTCACTGCACCGTTTCCCGCCGCGCCCGCCCCGCTTTCTGCCCGAATCGATCGCCTCGCGCTGCCTGATTCCGAGCGCCGCTGGACGCTGGCCGTCGCCCTGGCCCGCCTTGGGCGCGCCCGGGAGGCCCTCGCGCATCTCGAGGGCCTCGATACCGCCCCCGCTCACGCCCTGGCCGCCAAATTGCTGCTGCGCCACAACCGCGACGCCGCGGCGCCCCACCTGCACAGAGCCTTTGAACTCGGCACCACGGACGAGTACGCTATCTGGCAACTCGTTTGTCTTGAACAGGATAACCCCTACAGCTCACGGCTGCTCCCGGCGCTGGAACACCTGATTCACCTGAATCCCGAGCGCGATGATGCCCGGATGATCCTCGCCTCCCACTACCTCTCCCGGGGGCAGTTTGAGCACGCCAGACGGCACCTCCACGAGGTGCGAAGCGTCCCCAGCGAATTCGCCGGCTACTACGAACGCGCCCTCCGGATTATTGGCCCGGCTTGAGCACCTTCGCCAGAAACGCCCAGATCTCCCGCCGCGACTCCCGGGCCAGACCCGTGTCCAGGCGGTTGAAGGCATGCCCGCCCGGCGCGTTCTCGTAAATCTTGTATTCAAACGGCTTCCCTGCCGCCTGAAGCGCCGCGATCAACCGCCGGACCTCCAGCACATTCACGTCCTCGTCGTTGGTCGTCGAGTGAATCAACAAGGGCGTCGCCAGTTTGTGGGCGTGCGTCACCGGCGAACGGCGCAGGTACTCCTCCACGTTCTGATCCGCGGATTTCCCGATGTGATAGTCGGCCGAGAACATCCGGCGGTACGAGTCGCTCTTGTAGCCCATTCGCGCCACCAGATCGCTCACCGGAACGCCCGCGTAAGCCACGGAATACGCTTCGGGACGCTCAAAAATGCTCATCAGCGTGATCATCCCGCCGTGGGACCAACCCAGAATGCCGACCCGCTTCGGGTCCACGAAATCGAAGCTTTCCAGCGCCCACTGCCGGGCGGCTTCGATGTCGTCGTTTTCGCGTCCACCGTAGTCGATCTGCTCCCAAAACCCCTTTCCGTAACCGTTGGAACCCCGGTATTCGGGGGCAATCACGACATAGCCCTGCTCCACCATTTCCCGGACGAGAGGTACGGCGGTGGTGGAGTTGTTGCCATGCACGCCGCCGTGGACGTAGATCAGCATCGGATGCTTGCGCTTCCGGTCCAGTTTGCGCGGAATGTACGTGTAAGCGCTGATAATCAAAGGGTTACCGGCACCCTGCGCGGTCGGATTCGCCTCGCGGGCCGGCGGCGAACTGGTGAAGCGGACCTTGTCGACGAAGGCCAGATCGTCCATCTTGACGTGCCACATCAAGTCGTCCACCGACTTCAGGATCCGGTCCACCGCGTGGGTGTCGTAAACCGGCGCCGGAGCAGGCGCCTGGGCGGCGGCCGGGAGGGACAGGAGCGCAAAGAGAGCCGCGAGTCGCATATTCGCCAGTGTACTGGCTTCAGCAGATGCGCGGAAGCAGATCGCCGGCGAGATGGTCAAGCGCGCGGCGGCCGCCGATGGCGCTCTGCATCGAGACGCGGGCGGCGCCCTCTTCGCCGGTGATGCCGATGATGGCCGCGCGCGGGTCGAAGCGCTGCATCGCTAAAAGGGCTTTTTCGGCGTCCGATTGCTTCACAATCGCGATAAAACAGCCCTCGTTGGCGACATAGAAGGGGTCCAGTCCGAGGAATTCGCAGGCGCCGCGCACGGGCGTTTCGACCGGGATGGCGGCTTCGGTCAACTCGATTTCGACGCCGCGCGCGCGGGCGATTTCGTTCACCGCCGCCGCCAGACCGCCGCGGGTCAGATCCCGGAGGCAGTGCACTTCGACGCCGGCGCGGAGCAGAGCCTCGACAGTGGGCCAGAGCGGGGCGGCATCGCTCTCGATTTCGGTTTCGAAGGCGATGCCTTCGCGGACAGAGAGCACAGCGACGCCGTGGGCGCCCACCGGGCCGCTGATCAGGATGGTGTCCCCGGGCCCGATCAAGGCCGGGCCGACGCGCGCGCCAAATTCAACAAAACCAACGCCCGAAGTGGTTACATAGAGGCCGTCGGCCGCCCCGCGCTCGACCACTTTGGTGTCGCCGGTGACGATCAGGACTTCGGCCTCGCGGGCCGCCCGGCCCATGTCGTCCACCACGCGGCGGAGCGTCTCAATCGGGAGTCCTTCTTCGAGAATGAAACTGGCGCTGAGCCACCGGGGCCGGGCGCCACACATCGCGAGATCGTTCGCGGTGCCGAAAACGGCGATTTCGCCGATTGAACCGCCGGGAAAGAACAACGGCCGGACGACGTAAGCGTCGGCGGTGAAGATGATCGAGCCGTCGAGGCGAGCGCCATCGTGGCGTTCATGCCCGACGGGGTCGCCGAAAGCAGGGAGGAAGACGTCTTCGATCAGTTGGTCCATCATGCGGCCGCCGCCGCCGTGGGCCATGATGATCCGGTCACTGGCCATAGTGGAAATACGCCGCGCAGGCGCCCTCGCTGGAAACCATGGGCGCCCCGAGTGGGTGCGCCGGTGAACACTCGCGCCCGAACGCCGGACACGCGGGCGGCCGGAGCCGGCCCAGCAGAACATCTCCAGCGTGACACAGAACGGGCGATTTGTGCGCGTTTCCGGCGGTCTTGAATCGGTTTTGAGCGTCGAAAGAAGCGAAATCAGGGCGCAAGCGGAGGCCGCCGCCGGGCATGACGCCGAGGCCCCGCCACTCCCGGTCCGCCGCCTCGAAAACGTCGCTAACGACTTGACGCGCCTGGGGATTCCCCTCCCGCCGGACCGCCCGGGCATACTGATTTTCGACTTCGGCCCTTCCGGACTCGAGTTGGCGAACGGCGAGCAGGATTCCTTCGAGCAGATCGGCGGGTTCGAAGCCGGTGACGACGACGGGGAGGCGGTGGTCGCGGGCGAGGGCTTCGTAGTCTTCGAAGCCGGTGACGGCGCAGACGTGGCCGGGGGCGAGCAGGGCCTGGACGCCGGAGCGGCCGGCGGCGAAAATGGCGCGAAGTGCCGGCGGGACAAGGACATGCGCGACGAGGAGGCTGAAGTTGGAGACGCCGGTTTGAGCGGCCTGCCAGACGGCCATGGCGGTGGCCGGGGCGGTGGTTTCGAAGCCGACAGCGAAGAAAACGACCTCGTGATTGGGGTCTTTTTGCGCGAGTTTGAGGGCATCGAGGGGGGAATAAACGACGCGGGCGTCGCCACCCTCGGCGCGGGCTTCGAGCAGGCTCTGGCGGGAACCGGGGACGCGCATCATGTCACCGAAGGAGGTGACGGTGACGCCGGGGCGGAGACAGAGTTCAACAGCGGTGTCGATCAGGCCGATGGAGGTGACGCAGACGGGGCATCCGGGGCCGTGAACGAGTTCGATGCCGGGGGGCAGCAGGGCCGGCAGGCCCGATTTGAGAATCGTGTGGGTTTGTCCGCCACAGACCTCCATCAGGGTCCAGGGATGGCGGGCGGCGGCGCGCAGTTCAGCGGCGAGGGCGTGGGCGAGGGCCGGGTCGCGGTACTCGTCCAGGTGTTTCACGGGGCGGCCTCGTCGTCGAGACCGAGGGCGCGGAGAGCGGCAAGCCGGGTTGAAGCCTCTTTTTCATCAACAACTTCGAGGGCGAAACCGGCGTGGACGAGGACGTAGTCGCCGGGTTGGGCGGCGGGGGTGAAGGCGAGGCTGACTTCGCGGCGAACGCCGCCAAAATCGACGATTCCGCAGAGAAATTCGGGTTGTGTGCCGCGGATTTCCTCGACACGGGCGGGCACGGCAAGGCACATGGCTTAGCGGACCTCCCGGGCGGCGACCCACTCGATCCAGGGTTCGAGGCCCTCGCCGGAACGGCTGGAAAGGGGAAAAACGGCGGCGTGGGGGCTGACGGCGCGCACGCTTTCGAGGAGTTCGTCGAGGGAGACGTCGCAGTAAGGGGCCAGATCGATCTTGTTGAGGACGATGGCGTCGCTTTGGTGGAACATCCGGGGGTATTTGCGGGGTTTATCGGCGCCTTCGGCGGCGCTAAAGACGGTGACGCGCCAGTGTTCACCGAGATCGTAGGCGGCGGGGCAGACGAGGTTGCCGATGTTTTCGATGAAGAGGAGGTCCGGGCTTTCGGATTCGAGACGGAGGGCGGCTTCGGCGATCATCCGCGCGTCGAGGTGGCAGGAGTTGACATTGATCTGGTGGGCGGCGATGCCGGTGGCGCGAATGCGGGCGGCGTCGAGGTCGGTCTGGAGGTCGCCTTCGATGACGGCACAGCGGCGGCGGGCGGCGAGACGGGGGAGGGTCTTTTCGAGGAGGGTGGTCTTACCGGCGCCGGGGGCGGACATCAGATTGAGGACGGTGCAACGGCGGGCGGCGAACCAGGCGCGATTTTGGGCCGCAAGTTCGTCATTTTTGCGCAGAACGGGGGTTTCGAGGACGACTTTTTCGCTCATTGTGCCTCCACGAGTTCGAGGGACTGGACCTGGAGTTCGCGTCCGGCGATCACGTCGAGGGGGAGGCCGCAGTCGGGGCACCAGAGGACGAGATCGTGGCCGGGGAGCACTTCGGAGCGGCAATGGGGGCAGCGGGCGCGGACGGGGATCTTCTGGATATTGAGGCGGGTGCCGGCGGCGGGGGTGCCGGCGGCGAGGGCTTCGAAGGCGAATTCGAGGGCTTCGGCGACGACGCCGGAGAGGTCGCCGACCTGGATGGAGATGGCGGCGATGGAGGCGGCGCCACGGCGGGCGGCTTCGCGTTCAGCGATGTCGAGGATTTCAGCGGCTATTCCAGTTTCGTGCATGAAGTGCTGCCTGCCGGCCCCGTTGTGCTGCCGTGATCATATCAGGTTTTCAGACCTGATTTGTACACAATCGGGGCCGGTGGAGGCGGCATGAGCGGGGCTATTCGCGGACGACGCGGAAGCCGATGTACTCGGGGCGGGGTTGGCCCTGGGCTTTGGGGTCGACGGGGCGGTCGGCGGAGCCACCGAGGACTTTGCCGTGGCCGTCTTTGGTGACGACCCATTCGGCGACATTGCCGCCGAGGTCATACACGGGGTCGTCGCCTTTGCCGGGGTTCGAGCCGACGGGTTTGAGGAGGGCGCCGGGGGCGAGGCCATCGAGGAGGGAGGCGAGGCGTCCGGCGTCGTCGGGGTTGACGGTGTAGCCGGCCCAGGCGTCGAGGGTGTTTTCGGTGCGGGCGGCGGCGAGCAGGGAGCCGAGTTCCTCTTCGGTGCCGAGGCGGAATTTCTGGCCGGTTTTCTTCGAGAGCCATTCGCAGTAGGCTTTTGCTTTTTCGAAGGAGATGCCGTTGGCGGGGTAATGTCCGGTGCCCGCGGGGAATTGGTAGGAGGAGTCGAAGGCTTTGAATTGATCGCGGGTAACTTCAAAGCGGCCGAGGTGGAAGGTGGCGCGTTCGGCGACTTCGGGAACGTCGTTCAGTTTCTGAACTTTGATGACGGCGGCGAGGGCGGATTCCTTTTTGAGCGCTTCGTTGTCGTCTTTCAGGGTGCCGAAGAGGTGTTTATCGAACCAGCGGAGTTCTTCCTCGAGTTTGCGCTGCTGGAAAGCGACGCGGCGGAGACCGTGGGCTTCTCCGGGAAAGAGGAGGAATTTGACGTCGGTTTTGCCGTAATGCTGGAGGGCGCGGTAATGCTGCCAGCCCTGTTCGGTGGGCACCTGTTTGTCTTCGGTGCCGAAGAAGATGATGGTGGGCGTGGTGACTTTATCCATCCGGAAGAGGGGGGATTTGCGGACGTAGAGATCGGGGTTATCCATCGGAGTGGTGCCGAGGTAGTAGCTGTCGAAGGAGTCGCCGAAGACGGCGTTGCCCCAGTCGCTGATCCAGTTGACGTTGCCCGCGCCCGCGCCGGCGGCTTTGTAGCGGTTGGTGCGGGTGGTGAGTTCGATGGTGATAATGGAGCCGTTGGACCAGCCCATGACGCCGAGCATTTTGGGATCGATGAGGCCCTTGGCGATCAGGTGATCGACGCCTTTTTCGACGTCGATCCATTCGAGGTCATTGTATTTTCCGCCGGAGATGGATTCCCCGAATTTGAGGCCGTAGCCGGAGGAGCCGTGGTAGTTCGGTTTGAGGATGAATGCGCCGCGCTGGGCCATTAACTGGTGGGGGTAGCCCCAGCTTTCGCGGAAAGCATCGGCGTCGTGGCCGTGGGGGCCGCCGTGGATCATCACGACGAGGGGATATTTCTTCCCAGCTTCGTAATTGTGGGGGTAATAGAGGATGCCTTCGATCTCCTCGTCGAGAGCGCCGGTCCAGGTGATGACTTCGGTTTTGGAGATGTTCTTTTTGGCCCAGCCGGTATTGGTTTTAACGAATGGTTTGGGATCGGCGATCCTGGCGACGTCGAGGGAGGCGCGCATCCAGACGGCGGGAGTGGAGGCGGTGGTGTAGTTATAGACGAGGGATTTTCCGTCAAAAGAGGTAGTGACGGAGAAGATATTGCGGGCGTGTTCGCCATCGAGCCAGGAGCGGGTCCAGGAGTCGCCGGAACGGGTGAAGCGGGCAACGCGATTGCGGGCGCCGTCGAGGAGGATGGCGACGAAGCCGTCTTCGGTGATGTCGTAGCTGAATCCTGCGCCGCGTTCCCAATCGAGGGGGACTTCCGAGTGCCGGGCGGAGGCGAGGTCGTAGTAGTACATCCGTGTGACGGAGGCGTTGTAGAGGTAGTCATGGCTGCTGAAGGGGGCCATGAAGTAGAAGCCTTTGGAGTCGCGGGTGAAGTTGAAGTTGCGGGCCTGGAGTTTGGTGCCGGCGAAGAGTTGGAGGCTGGTTCCCTTTTTGAGGTCGTGGAGGAAGGTGACGGGTTTAATCTTCTGGTTGAAGGTTTCGGCGAGGGAGCGGTTGTGGTTGGTGACGGCCCAGGCGCCGTCGGGGGAGACGGTGACGTTGGTGATCCGGTCGGAGTTGGTGGTCAGGCGGGTGACTTTGGAGCCTTTGATTTCGAACTTGAAGAGGCGGACGGGGGAGGCGTGGTCTTCGTCGTCGAGGACGTTGGTGGCGTCCTTGCGTTCCTTGTTCTTGAGTTCGAAGAGAGAGGAGTCCTCGGCGGCGACGAGGAGGAGGGTATTGTCATCCAGCCAGTCGAAGGCGCGGACGCCTTTCTCGAGTTTGGTGAGGGCCCAGGGTTCACCGCCGCGGACGTCGATGAGCCAGACCTGAGAGCCTCCGCCCGCGCCGGCATCACCGGAGGCGGCGGGAGCGCCGGGCGCTTTGCGCGACGTGAGGAAGGCGACGCGCTTGGAATCGGGGGAGAACCTGGGGGAGGAAGCGCCGTCGCTGCCACGGGTGAGAGCGATTTCGAAGTCGTCGGCGATGTGTTTGAGGAAGATATTGGAGACGGAGACGCCCTTCTCGCGGTCGATTTTGGAGCGGGTGTAGACGGCGAGGCGGCCGTCGCGGCTGAGGTCGAGCGCGGCGGCGCTTTCCTGGTGGAGGACATCTTCGGGGGTCCATTTTTCGGCGGCCGGCAGAGAGACAGCGGCGGCGAGGAGGAAGATCAAACCAAATCGAGACATGGCGGGGAGGCCCTTTCGTCCAAAGTAAGAAAACCCTCCATTTTAGAGGATTTCGGAGGAGGGGTCGTGGGCGCGCCAGTGACGGCGGGCGCGGGCAGGGGTATCGACGGCGTAGCAGTAAACGCAGCCGTGGGGGCAGGATTCATAGCTGCCGATGTCACGGGATTCGGCGCAATCGCAGCCGGGGCGGTTGCCTTTGCGGCGGGCGCGAATGGGATAACCGGCGACGAGAGAGAGGCGGGCGGGGTCGATGCAGCGGGCGGGGACGCCGCCGGTTTCGGGTTGGGCACAGACGGTGGCGGCGAGGCCGTGGCCGGCGGCGATGGCGGTGAAGTCGCGGAGGAGTTGCTGTCTGGCGGGGAGATCGGGGTCGTGCCAGGTGAAGTGCTGGGCGCGGGCGGCGGCGTCGAGGTTGCGGAGGGTCTTGCGGTAGAAGTGGGCGAAGCTGAGGACGACTTCGCTGGTGGCTCCGGCGAGGGCGGCGGCGAGGGTCTCAAAGTTGTGGCGGTGCCAGTCGGGGGGAGTGAGGGAGGAGAGCAGGACGGTGTCGTAGCGCCAGACGGCGGCGTGGGGGCCGAATTCGGCGGCGATCCAGTGGAGGTGATCGGCGGCGCGGCGCCAATCGGTGACGGCGCGTTCGAGTTCGCGGGGGTAGCCGTTGATGGTGTATTGGACGACGAAGGGTTGGCGCTCGCGGCGGAGGTCGAGGAGGGTGTCGCGGAAAGGAGCGAGGTTTTTGGTCCAGAAGACGTAGCCATCGACGTGTTCGGGCAGGAGGGAGACGCGGAAGGGAATGCCGGTGACAGGATTGCGGACGAGGCAGAAGCCGGAGCGGCGGCGGTAGTCAAACCAGTCACGGTAGAAGGCGGGGATGTCGGTCTTGTAGGAAGCCGAGATGATCATGGTTGGGCGGCTTTCATTTTAACGATGGCGCATCAGATATGATGTTTGCCGAAAGGAGCGTGTCATGGAAAGACGTGCATTGCTGAAGGCGACGGCGGGCGGGTTGACGATTTTGAAGAGCGGGGTGTTGCGGGGGCAGACGGCGCCCTCGAACCGGCTGAATGTGGCGCTGATCGGCGTGTGGGGCCGGGGGACGGCGCACTATGACACGCTGCGCAACGAGAATGTGGTGGCGTTGTGCGATGTGAACGAGTTGCGGATGAAGGAAGCGCAGCCGCTGTTTCCGAAGGCGAAGTTGTACACGGACTGGCGGCGGCTGATGGATCAGAAGGACGTGGAGGCGGTGGTGATCTGCACGGCGGACCATCATCACGCATTCATTTCGAATTGGGCGTTAAACCGCGATATGCATGTGTTTTGCGAGAAACCGCTTGGGATCAGCGTGGAAGAGGCGAGGGTGGTCCGGGCGAATTATCTGAAGCGGCGGTCGAAAGTGGCGACGCAACACGGGACGCAGCGGCACGCGTATCCGAATTTCGAGCGGATCCGGGAATTGATATTGGACGGGGCGATCGGGGAATTGAAGACGGTGCATAGCTGGGACGCGCGGCAGTTGCCGCGGCCGGGGTATCCGGAAGCGCAGGGGCAGCCGCCGGCGGGGTTCCACTACGAGCAGTGGATCGGACCGTCGCCGTATCATCCATACAGCCCGCAGTATTTCGGGGGTTCGAACGGGTTGAACTGCCTGTTCTGGAACATGTACCGGGACTTCGGCGTGGGCCAGATGGGCGACATGGGCGCGCACACGATGGACCTCGTGTGGAACGCGATCGACGCGGGCGGACCGCTGAGCGCGGACATCGATTTCGAGGTGAGCGACAAGTTCCATCCGGATATTTGTCCGGTGAAACTGAAGGCGATTTTTGAACATCCGGCCAATAGCTGGCGGGGTCCGGTGAAGCTGGTGTGGTATCAGGGCGGACTGAAGCCGGATGCGCCGAAGGGGTATATCAACCTGGAGCGCGTGGGCAACGGAGCGATTTTCGAAGGGACGAAGGGGAGCATTTTCGCGGATTTCACGAGCCGGGTGCTGATTCCGAATAATGATGATGGCGATTTGACGTATTACAAGCGGCGGGCGAGCAACGACACGCTGACGCTGGTGAACGGGACGGGCAATCCGACGCAGGCGCCGCCGCCGGCGCGTCCGCCGCAGCGGAGGCAGCAACAGCAGTCACTGCCTCCGGGCTTCACGGCGATGCCGAACGCGACGCCGAAGCCGGGCGGATTCCCGGATGTCCAGATGCTGAACGGGAAGGTGCCGGCGGCGCTGGGGTTGCCCAACGACGTGGCGCCGACGGTGCTGGAGGCGGCGAAAGAGGGCCGCGCGCGGCGGTTGGATCCGTTCCAACTGGAATGGCTGGCGGCTTGTAAGGGTCAGAAGAACGATCTGAAGTTCGGCACGAGTACGAAGACGCACTGCGATTTCGATTATTCGGGGACGATGATCGAGCAGATGTTGCTGGGTCTGGTAGCACACCAGGCGGGCAAGAAACTGGACTATGATCCGGTGACCGGGCGCGTGACGAACATGCCGGAAGCGAACGATTATCTGAAGCGGAAGTACCGCGCGGGTTGGACGCTGGACGGCTAATCGCGCGTTGGAAGCAGCCTGAATTCGGCGTTGCGGATGGCGCCTTCGGAGGCGAAAGAAGCAAAGCCGAGCGGGGCGGAGAGCTTGATATCGCCGGGCCGCAGAGAGATCTCGCGGCCCGCGATTCCGGTGTGAATCACGCGTTCGTCATCGATCCAGGCGGAGATGTTCGCGGGGGTGACGCGGAGGCGGAAGCGGTACCAGCGTTTGTTTTCGAAGGTGAAATAGGAGCGGGTTTCGTTGTCGGCGGCGGTTTGTCCGTCGATGTTGGAGAGGCCGACGATGTCGCCGCCCCAACCGCCGGCGACCCAGGTGCAATAGTCGCCGCCGGCGGGGAAGGTGATGCTGGCGAAGAAGTCGTTGCCGCGAAGGCGGGCGGCTTCGAAGCGGATTTCGTAGTGGGTGGCGGGGAAGGCGGCGGTCCAGGTGATGCCGGTGAGGGGGCCGCCGGGGGGCAGGAGGACGGCGCCATTTTCAAAGCGGGGGGTGGCGACGCCGGCGAAGGGGGTGGCGCGCCAACCGTCGAGGGAGCGGCCGTCGAAAAGGGGTTTCCATTCGGGAGCGGCAGGCTGGGCGGCGGCGATGGTTGTGACAACGAAGATCAGGGCAACAGGCAAGCGGAGCGCGGGCATGGCGCTTCGAGTATCGCACGCGGGGGCTACTGCCATGAGCGATAGAGGCGGCCCATGGCTTCAAGTTTGGCTTTATTGGAGGCGACGGCCTGGACGGTGAACATCATGATGCCGGAGGCGTCGCCGGTTGCGCCGAGGCGGAGGACCTGGTCGAATTCGAGGGGCGTGACTTCGCGGGGTTTGTCGAGGGCCTGCACGATGGGCCACATTTTGGCGCGGGCATTGAGGCGGCGGGTCCACCAGGCGATGTTTTCGCCGACCCATTCGGGGGGGCGTCCCATGACGGCGTGGTAAACCATCGGGGAGAAGACGTCGAGTTCGGGGGCGAGGAGGTCGATGTCGATGCCGAGAGTGCGGCGGCGGGCGCCGTGGAAGTCGTCGTCGGTCCAGGGGCAGAGGTAGGCGCCGAGGACGGCGCCGGGGCGTTTTTCCTGGATGACGGCGCGGGTCAGGCGAGCCCATTCGACGAGTTGGCGGCAGCGCCAGTCGCGCCAGGCGCGGTCATGATCGCCGAGAATGCGGCGGGCGCGTTCGGGCGTGGGGGCGGCGGGGAGGGCGATGGCGGTGTCCTTCTGGAACTTGGCGAGGCAGGAGTCGCAGAAGCAGGTTTCGGGCAGGACGGGGTTGGGGTCTTCGAACTGGGCGTGCCAGTGGACGTAGTCCATGAAGACGCCAGCGACGGCGCAACGTTCGAGCAGGAGGCCGAGTTGCCACATGCGGAACTTGCGGAAGGCGGGTTCGGTGGGGCAGGCGCCGAGGAACCACGTGGCGGCGGGGGCGCGTTCGCCGAGTTCATTGACGGGCCAGGCTTCGGGGTGTTTTTCGACGTAGCCTTTGCCGTTGAGCGTGGCGAATTCGGCGAAGACGCGGGCGCCTTCGTTTTCGGCGCGCTGGACGAGTTCGGGGGTGATGCCGCTGCCGTGGACGAAGAGGGCGTTGACGGCGTAGTCGGAGAGGCGGGCGCCGGTGTCCCAGAAGGGTTTGGGACTGGCGTACATGCCGCGAACGGGGATCTTCTTTTCCTGGCCGGAGGCGGTGACGGCCGCGGCGGCGAGGAGCGAGAGAGCGGCGCGACGGTTCATGCCTTGGCAAGCTCCGCGGCGTTCTGACGGACTTTGCGAACGGCTTCGGCGATGCGGTCCATGACCGAACGTTCGGAGAGAAGGACGCGCTGGCTGAACCAACAGTGTTCCTGGCAGACGCGTTCGAAGCGGGGGAGATTGAAGCTTTGATCGGCCCATTCGCGGAGGCGTTTTTCGCCGAAGAGTTTGAGGAAGGCGCGGTCCTTGGGGAGTTCGCGGAGGAATTCGAAGTTGCGGTGGGAGGTGTAACCCGAGCCGAAGGGGATGCCTTCGGCGTTCATGGCTTTGAGGAATTTGGCGCGAGGGAGGCCGGCGAACTGGCTCTGGTCGTAATGCATCATGTAGATGTGGTAGGCGTTGCGGGTGCAGCCGGCGTAGGTTTTGGCGGGGCGGATGCCGGGGATTTCGTTGAGGAGTGAGTCGAGGTAGGCGGCGTTTGCGCTGCGGATGCGCGACTGTTCCTCGAAGCGGGTCATCTGGGCGAGCAGGACGGCGGCCTGAAATTCGGAGAGGCGGAGGTTGCTGCCGCTGATTTTGTAGCCGGGACCGCGGCGGGCGCGGCCTTGGTTGTGGAAGGAGTGGCAGCGGTCGATGAACTCTTCGTCGTCGGAGATGATGGCGCCGCCTTCGCCGGAGTTCAGGTTCTTGCTGGCCTGGAAGCTGAAGCAGCCGGCGGTGCCGGTGCGGCCGACGTTGCGGCCGCGCCATTGCGCGATCCAGGCCTGGCAGGCATCTTCGAGAACGCCGAGTTTGTGCTTGTTGGCGAAGGCCATGACGCCATCCATGTCGACACAGGAACCGCCGATGTGGACGGGCATGATGGCGCGGGTGCGTTCGTTGACGAGGCCCTGCATGGCGGCGGGGTCCATCAGGAAGGAGTCGGGGTCGGAGTCAACAAAGACGGGGAGGGCGTGCTGGCGAAGGATGACGTTGAAAGAAGCGACGAAGGTGAATGCGGTGAGCAGGACTTCGTCGCCGGCGGTGACGTTCATGCAGTTGAGGGCGGTGTAGAGGGAGTTGGTGCCGTTGACGGTGGTGACGCAGGCCTTGGCGCCGGTGAGTTGGGCGTAGGCGGCTTCGAATTCGTCGACCTTCTTGCCGTTGCCGCGGAACCAGGCGCCGCTGCGAACGACCTCGGCGAGCGCCTTCTCTTCGGTTTGATCGTAGACGGGCCAGACCGGGAATTTGCCGTCATGGACGGGCGTGCCGCCGAGCATGGCGGGGCGCGCGGCGGCGGCAGGCGCGGTGGCGAGAGCGGCGGCCGCGCCGGAGGCTGCAATGAAACGGCGGCGGGTGGTGGGAGAGGGCATGGCGGGCTCCTTCGGTGGTGTTGCTGGTGAGTTCACTATATTGACGGAGTGCGCGCGGGGTCAATGGCCCGCCTTCGCCGGCCCGTCCTCCTTCGCCGGCCAGGGGCCGGCTTCGGCGGACAAGGGCCGGCTTCGGCGGGCAAGCCCGGCTTCGGCGGATAAGGGCCGGCTTCGGCGGGCAAGGGCCGGCTTCGGCGGGCAAGGGCCGGGATCTCTTACTCTGGAAGGGGATCTTCGTCCCGTCGAACATTCATGCTGGAACAAGTCACGACTGCCGCTGTTGCCTTTGATGCCCGTCCGGGCGAAGTCGCCGGGAATCTGGAACGGATCTCGGAGTGGTGCCGCCGGGCCGCGAAGGCGGGGGCGCAACTGGTGCTTTTCCCCGAGTTGAGTTTGTCGGGCTTCATGCCGAATCACCCGGCGGGTGATCACGCGAAGTGGCTGGAGCAGGTGCTGCGGGCGGCCTGGCGCGGCGCGGAGCCGATGGATGGGCGCGCGGTTGCGGCGCTGGCGGAGATCAGCCGGGAGACGGGCGTTCATCTGGCAGCGGGGATGCTGGAGCCGGCGGGGAATGTGTTGTACAACACGCACGTTCTGGTGGGCGAAGGCCGTGTTCTGGGCCAGTGGCGGAAGATGCACATCCCGTTGTTCGAGATGCAGGTGTACAACGGCGGGGGCCCGGCGGAGGTGGTGGAGACGGCATTGGGACGAATCGGCGTGAACATCTGTTTTGACACGTTCCTGCCGGAATCGACGCGCCTGCTGGGTGTGCAGAATGCGGAGATCGGGCTGTTTCCGTTCGCGGCCGACCCGCCGCCCGCGACGCCCGCCGGGTGGGCCGACTGGGCAAGGCCGGTGCTGCAGGCGCGCTGCGCGGAGAACGGATTGTTTGGCGTGGCGTGCAACTACTTCGGGCACGTCACGTTCGCTGGCGTGGAGCAGCGTTTTCCCGGCGGGGCGATGACCGTGGACCCGGCGGGGCGCGTGACCGCGGCGATCACGGCAGAAGAAGACGGCCCGCACATGCTGGTCTCGACGCTGCGCCGCGAGGAACTGCTGGAAGCCCGCGCGCGATTTGAATATACCTTCCGTTTCCGGCGGCCTGAACTCTACAAGAGGCTGGCCGCGACGACTGCCGACAATGAATCATAAATCTCCTGATTGGACAAAACTCAGCGTATTTCCGCTGGAACAGCGCAAGAGTCTGACGCGCGTCGAAGACATTCTGGTGGACCCGGAGGCGGACGCGAAGCCGTGTCCGGCCGAGGCCGCGCCGGCGATCGAAATGTGCGCGGCGGATGTCAGCAAGGCGCGCGAGCGCGGCGCGGGCGTGATCCTGATGTACGGGGCGCACCTGCTGCGCAATGGCTCGGCGCTGATCCTCGACCGGATGATGGAGCGGCGCTGGCTGACGCACGTAGCGACGAACGGCGCCGGCACGATTCACGACTGGGAGTACGCCTGGCTGGGCCGCTCGACCGAAAGCGTGGAGCAGAACGTCGCGACCGGCACGTTCGGCGCGTGGGACGAGACGGGCCGGAACCTGCATCTGGCGCTGCTGGCGGGTGCCTTGCGGGGCGAGGGTTATGGAGTCGCGCTCGGCCGTTACATCAATGAGGACGGCGCTGAGTTCCCTGCCCCAGGCGATCTGGAGCGGGCCGTTCGCGATGAGCCCCGGCATCCGTTGACCCCGGCGCGCGCGGACCTGCTGCAGGCGATGGAGCGCCACAACATCGGCGCGGGCCGGGTGGAGGTGGCGCACCGGTGGAAGCACGCATCCATCCTCGCTTCTGCTTTCCGGCATGGCGTTCCGGCGACGGTCCATCCGGGCATCGGCTATGACATTATTTCGAACCACCCGATGTTCAATGGCGCGGTGATCGGCCGCGCGGCGGGCCTGGATTTCCGCCTGTTCGGCGATTCGGTGGAGACACTCGACGGCGGCGTGGTGCTATCGGTGGGGTCGGCGATCATGGCCCCGCAGGTGTTCGAGAAGAGCCTCAGTTGCGTGAATAACCTGAGACTCGCGGCCGGGCGGCCGGTCGTGAAGGATCTGACGATCTACGTGGTGGACCTGCAGGATTCGGGCAACTGGGACTGGACGCAGGGTGAGCCGCCGAAGACAAATCCGGCGTATTATCTGCGATTTTGCAAGAGTTTTTCGCGAATGGGCGGGACAATGCACTACGTGCAGTGCGACAATCTCGCGTTTATCCAGCGGCTTTGGAAAGCGCTAGGCTAGCGATTCATCACCAAGCCGGCGGTCCTTCAACAGGTAATTTCGCACATAATCGCCGACGGCTTCGGCGAGCGGCGTGAGCGGCGCATCGTAGCCGGCCGCCCGGAGTTTGTCGATGGTGGCGCAGGTCCGGTACTGATACTTGCCCCGGAGGTGTTCGGGCATCGGGATGAACTCGATGTTGGGCTCGCGGTCGAGGGCGGCGAAGATGGCGTGGGCGAGATCAAGCCATGTGTGGGGGGTGCCGGAACCGAGGTTGTAGAGGCCGGTGGCTTCGGGGCGGCCGGCGAGGTGGACGGTCATGGCGACGGCATCTTTGACGTAAAGAAAATCGCGCTGCTGGCAGCCATCCTCGAAGTCCGGGCGGTGGCTTTTGAAGAGTTCGAGTTTACCGGTGGACTGGATCTGATGAAAGGCTTTGTGGATGACACTGCGCATGTCGGCCTTGTGGTCCTCGTTGGGTCCGAAGACGTTGAAGTACTTCAGGCCGGTGATTCTGTCCAGAATACCGGCGCTGCTCGCGTACTGATCGAAGAGGTGCTTCGAGTAGCCGTACATGTTGAGCGGGCGCAGGGTGTGCAGTGGCAGATCCTCGCGGAAATCGTCCTCGCGGGCGCCGTAGGTGGCGGCGGAGGAGGCGTAAACGAAACGGGCGCCGCGTTCGACGGCCCAATGCGCGAGGGTCTTGGTGAACTCGAAGTTGTTGCGCATCAGGAAGTCGGAATCGGTTTCGGTGGTGGCGGAACAGGCGCCGAGGTGGAAGATGGCGTCGATGTGCTCGATTTTGGGCAGGGCGGCGAGCAGGTCGTCGGCATCGAGGTAGTCGAGATAGCGAAGGGTGACGAGATTGCGCCACTTCTCGGAGCGGTCCATGCGGTCGGCGATCAGGATGCGATCAAAGCCCATCCGGTTCAGGTGCCAGACGACGGCGCTGCCGATCAAGCCGGCGCCTCCGGTGACGAGCACACGACGGCTGTCAATCAATGTCATGGGTACAGGGTAACTCCGGGGAGGGAATCGTGGTGGGCGCGACAGGACTCGAACCTGTGACCTCCTGCGTGTGAAGCAGGCGCTCTAACCAACTGAGCTACGCGCCCGGCGGGCAAACCTCAAGTATACAACAAGCGGCTTCGAGCGTATACTGCTTGGAACGCTCTGCCCCAAGGAGTATCAGATGGGCAAGTTCAACGTGAATCGCTGGGCGGCCGCTTCCGTCGCCGCCGGCATCCTGATGTGGATCTGCGAGGGCGCCGCCAGCGCTCTCTACATGGAGGACATGCAAGCCGCCATGAGGGCGCACAATCTCTCGATGGAGATGTCCGCCACGATGATCGCGATCACGCTCGGGATCAGCCTGATCGCCGGCTTCGCCATGATGTTCTTCTATGCGGCCTCCCTGCCCCGCTTCGGTGCAGGCGTCAAGACGGCCGCTCTGGTCGCGTTCGTCCTGTGGACAGGCGGCTATCTTTTATCGCTCCTCGGTTACCACATGGTCGGCCTCTACCCCACCGGCATGCTCGTCCAGTGGGGCGTCGTGGGACTTGTGGAGATGACCCTCGCGGCCGCGCTTGGCGCCCGAATCTACCGCGACGCCTGACGCCCCCCGGCAGATGCGTCCGGCGCGCATCTGTGAGATCATCTGTGATCACTGGGCGAGTCGCGCGCGAACCTCTGCCACCCATCGCGGCCGCGACTCTTCATCTATGATGGTCCGTCAGCCTGGAGTCGTCATTGGCCCTTACGAACTGCTCTCGCCCCTGGGCGCTGGCGGGATGGGTGAAGTGTGGCTGGCGCACGACCCGCGTCTGGGACGGACGGTGGCCATCAAGTTCGCGCACGAGGCCTTTTCCCAGCGATTCGAGCGCGAAGCGCGCGCCATCGCTGCGCTGAATCATCCCCACATCGCCACCCTTTACGACATTGGTCCCGACTACCTGGTGATGGAGCATGTCGACGGGCAACCACTCAAAGGACCCATGCCCGCCGCCGATGTCTGCAAACTCGGCCGGCAGATGGCGGCGGCTCTCTCCGCGGCGCACGCGCGGGGAATCATTCATCGCGACCTGAAGCCCGCCAATATCCTGGTGACGACGATGGGGGTCAAGCTTCTCGATTTCGGACTCGCGCGCCAGACCAGCCCGGAGCCCGATGCGGAGGGCGTGACCATCGAGCAGACCCAGCAGGGTCTGGTGAGCGGAACTCCTCAGTTCATGTCGCCCGAACAGGCGCGGGGCCAGGAGACCGGGCCCCCAAGCGACCTGTTCTCCCTCGGCGCAGTGCTGTATTTCTGCCTGGCCGGTCAGCCGCCGTTTCGCGGCGCAAGCGGGGTGGACATCCTTCTGCAGGTGGTTCAGGACGCCCCGCCGCCGCTGCCGGCGGGATCGCCCGCACTCAATGCAATCATCCTGCGACTCCTCGAAAAGGACCCCGCCCGGCGGTTCCGCTCGGCCGATGAACTGGCCGCAGCGCTGGACGAGGCGGTCGCAAGCACCGCGGCCTCGGAGGCCCGGACCGAGTGGGTTGCGCCCGCCCCGGCGCCGACGGCGCGGTGGCGCTCTCCGCGGGTGCTGGCCCTGCTCACCATTCTGATCGCCATGCTCGGTTTTGCAGTGTGGCGGCTGGCGAGCCCGCGTCCCTACCAACCCTCGCCGGAAGCACAACGCTGGTTCGAGGAGGGCGCCAACGCTCTGCGCGACGGCACGTTCATCAAGGCGAGTCAGACGCTGGAACGCGCCGTGGCGCTCGATCCGAAGTTCCGCCTGGCGCGAGTCCGTCTGGCGGAGGCATGGTCTGAACTCGATTCATCCGACAAGGCCCGCGAGGCCATCCTGCAGGCTGCCGCGATTGAGGGACGCGTCCCCGACTACGAAGCCCTGCACTTCGAAGCCGTGCAGGCCACCCTCACGGGCGACTTCGCAACGGCGCTCGACCGCCATCAGCGCATCCTCGCGCTGACTCCGGCCGCCGGCCGGCCCGCCGCGCTGGTGGACCTCGGACGCGCTCACGAAAAGGCAGAAAAGCCCGTCGAGGCGATCGAGAGTTACCGGCAGGCGGCGCGCCTGAGCCCGCGGTTTGCTGCGGCCTTTCTCCGCCTGGGTGTGCTGCTGGCCCGCCGGCAGGAGATCGCGGCCGCCGAGGAGGCGTTCACCGAAGCCGCGAACCATTACCAGCGGCTCGGCAGCAACGAGGGATTGATCGAAGTCCACTACCAGCGCGCGGTCATGTTGAACCGCGCAGGCCAGTACGAAGCAGCGGGACGGCTGGTGGACACGGCGATCGACCTGGCCCGCCACGCGCAGACGCCGCACCAGCAAATCGCTCTGTTGTTGCAGAAGAGTGTGACCGCCGCCCGCCAGGGCCGAATCGAGGACGCGCGCAGCCATGCAGGCACGGCAATCGACCTTGCACGCCGGGCTCAGCTCGAGAGCCTCGTCGCGCGCGGGTTGATCGATCTCGGCAACGCGCACTTCCTCGGCCGCAATCCCGCCGCCGCGGAGGACCACTATGCGCAGGCTCTGGATTATGCGCGCCGGTGGAAGACCCGCCGCACCGAAGCCCGTGCGCTGTTGAGTCTGGGCAGCCTCCACATTCAGGGTGGCGACCTGGACCGGGGCGTCGCGCAGGTCGAGGAAGCCCTTCAGTACTATCGGGGCTCCGGGTCGCGCAACGAGACGATTCAAGGGTTGATCCTGCTCGGGCGCGCGGCACGCGATCGCGGCGACTATGCCAAAGCCGAGGCGCTCTTCAAGGAGCAGTTCGACTTCGCGACTCAGGCCGAACTGAAGGAGCCTGCCGCGAATGCGCTCCACGGGCTTGGCTCGCTCGCCCTGCGCCGTGAGCGTTACCCCGAGGCGGCCACGCACTATCGCCGCGAACTGGAAACCCTGGGAACCGCCGCGCCGCCCACGCAGCGCGCTTATGCGCTCCTGGGACTCGCCAGCGCCGAGGCGCTGCTGGGCCGGGGTCAGGAGGCGCGCCGTCTGCAGGCGGAGGCGCTCGAAGCCGTCCGTTCCCTCGGTACCGCCGCCGCCATCGTTCAGCAACACGAGCGGCAACTGCTCCACCTTGCCATCACGGAACGGCGGCCCGAATCGCTCGACCCCCTCCTGCGACTGGCCGCTTCCGACGATCCGGATCTTGCGACGGACGCCTGTCTCGCCGCGGGACTACTGCGCTCCGTCCAGGCGGCGCGCGTCCACTGCCCCACCGCCACACCTGCTGCCGCGGCAGAAACAT
>ERZ761609.1490-NODE-1490-length-20360-cov-29.517016_pt1 | contig 20360 bp, 22 predicted proteins | sample MGYA00511163_ERZ761609 | MGnify/ENA primary metagenome ERZ761609 (study PRJEB28899, sample SAMN02445070) | bioreactor sludge metagenome | biome: EBPR sludge | place: Australia: Brisbane, Thorneside Wastewater Treatment Plant | collected 2011-12-16 ... | reverse complement strand
CCAGGCAAGGAAAGAACTCGTCGAGACCATGATCGCGGGCAGGAAGCAACGCGGCGCCAGATAACTTAGGGGATTTTGATGATCATCGGACTGTTGAACCAAAAAGGCGGCGTGGGTAAGACCACACTTTCCATCAACCTGGCCGCGGCACTGACCAGGGCTGGCAATCGGGTATTGCTTGTGGACTCAGACCCACAAGGTAGCGCCCTTGATTGGAGCGCAGCCCGGCCTGAGCTCGACTTGGGGAGTGGCGCGTTCAAGCCCCCCTTCACTGTCATCGGCCTCCCCAGGGCAACTATCCACAAGGAGGTACAGGAAATCGGGGCGAGTTTCGACCATGTGATTATTGATGGGCCACCCCGATCGAGTGACTTGGCTCGGAGTGTGATCATGGCTTCCGACCTTGTTGTAATCCCGGTACAACCCTCACCTTACGATGTCTGGGCCTCAGACGAAGTGGTAAAGCAGATCCGAGAAGCCGAGGTTTTCAAGTCCAACCTGAAAACAGTGTTTGCGATAAATCGCAAAATCGCAAATACTGCGATTGGCCGGGACGTGGCTTCTGCGCTGGAGCAGTTCGAGCTCCCAGTATTGGCCTGCACGATCGCACAGCGGGTGATCTTCGCGGAAGCCGCGGCCGCCGGTAAGACGGTGTTCGACCTGGATCCTAATGGCGTAGCCGCCAGGGAGATTCAGGCACTTGCAGAGGAATTGCTGAGCCTTGGCAAGGCTGACACCCAGGAATTGGTTGAGTAATGAAAGGAAAGAAATGAGCGGCAAGACCATCAACATCACCAAGAGACCGAGCGCCACTAGCGGCAAGAGCCCGGATGACTGGGTGACGGGTGGAGCCAAACCCCAGGAGGCAGCCAAACCGCAGGAAGCGGAAGAAAAAATGAAACGCCTCACCATCGATGTGCCGGAAGGGTTGCATAGGCGCCTCAAAACTCACTGCTCTTCGAAGGGCACCACGATTGCCCTGTGGGTGCGGGCCTTGATCGAGCAAAGTTTGAAAGAAAAGCCTTGATCATTCGTCGTAATGTCGTATAATCGTATTATCGTAATTGAGTTTTTTCTATAGATAGGTATCTGTATGAAATGCAAAAACTGCGGCAGCAAATTTGATCTGCGGGAGGCGAAAATAGGTGCTGAGCGCTTCCGTCGTTATTGCCCGACCTGCAGCAAGCCGCTCAAGTGGGGGCTTAACTGGACGAAGATTGCCACCGGTGCCGTGGCCATCCTGCTGCTGGCCGGCATTGCCAGGCCGAGCCCGGTAGGTATCGTGGCGGGAATGCTCGTGGTTATGGCTTTTTCGTTTGAGCTGAAAAAGACCTGAGTTTTAGTTTTGCTATTAGAATCGTAATTACGATTTCGAGAAAGGCGGCAGTGATGAACAAGATTACCAAGCTGGCAGCCCTGTTTGTGCTGGCCGCCCTCCCCTCCGGTCTGCTGGCGGCCGACGCCAGCATGTTCGCGCCAGCCACCTCCGGCCGCGCCTTCGACATGATCTGCGGGCCGCAAGGCATCATGGCCGGCATGCCGGGCTGCGGGGAGCCTGGGCTGTTCTCCGCCATGTTCACGATTTTCAATGCAGGCATCATGGCGGTTGCGGCACTCTGGTTCGCGTGGACCGCCATGGCGGCCGTCGCGCAGACCGCGCATGACGGCGAGTTCCTGGGCAAGCGCTTCTCGAGTCTGTGGATGCCGATCCGGGTCGTGGTCGGCGCGACTGCGATCGTGCCTATCGTGAATGGATTCAACCTTGCGCAGATCGTGATGATGTGGGGGGCGTTGACGGGGATAACCATTGCGGACAACACTTGGAGCGCCGTAGTGGGCGGCTTGGGCAAAGGCGTGTTCGCGGTCGGCGAGCAACACCCCCAGGCCACTGCGAAAGCCGAGTCCATGAACAACATGCTGCGGCTGTTGACCTGCGTAAAGGGCCTCGATGCCGACGGCAAGGTCGATGGCGAGCAACTATTCACCGGGTACGTCTATGTGTCTGGCGCAGGCACAAAGTACGAATTCGGCAAGCTGGAAAGCGGTCGCAGGATGCCGATCTGCGGCACCATGACCGCCAAGACTGCAGCGGAGGCCTCAGCGGTGTACTCCATCGCCAATTCAAAGCTTGGCCCGATCGCTGAGCGCATTGTCATGGGTGAGACCGCGATCGACACAGGCAGCGCCGTAAAGGTTGCGCTGGGCGATTATCAGAAATTCCTGGATGAACGCCTGAAAGCCGCGATCGCGGCAAACGGTACAGACAAGGTACTCGATCGCCTGCAGGATCCGGGAAGATGGATCGAAGCAGGCGCCTGGTACCAAACAGTTTCCACCATTTCAAGGCAAAACGCGGCTCAGGCCGAGCCGACCGTGGCTGTAGCCATGAACCCCGCCATCGACAGCTTCCTGTCGGGCGTGACAGGCTCTACGACGGCCGCCGCCATGGATTCGCTGGAAATTAAGCAGGCGGACAACAGCCCGAAGGACGGCATGCAAAAGGCCTTCGAGTCGATGAAAGACGGGAATGGATGGTGGTCCACCGCCGGCCAGGAACTCACGTCCGGCTTTGTCTCATGGCTGAATGATGGCGGCTCTAAGAATCCCATGCTGGTCGTCAAAGATGCTGGCGATTACATGATCGTGAGCGGCGAGGCGATCCTGACAGCTTACTCGGCCGCAGTGGTCGCTGTGAAAGGCGCTTCCGCGGGTTGGATTACCCAGGCTGCAGACCAGCTCACTAGTGCCGGTCTTTTCAGCAAGGCCGGTGCGCTGGCTGCGCTGCTTGAGTTGAGTGATAAGTGGGTGTCAGCACTGGTTGCGTTTCTGATCATGACCGGCGGGATTCTGGCGGTCTACATTCCATTCGTGCCGTTCATTCAATGGATCGCCGCGGTCATCCAATACCTCATCATCCTGATTGAGGCCATGGTGTCGGCACCTCTTTGGGCGATGGTTCACATGGACAGCGACGGCGAGGGGCTGGGTCAGCGCACCACCTACGGCTACCTGTTCCTGCTCAACGTGCTGTTCAGGCCGGTGCTTATGATTTTTGGCTTCATCGGTGCTGGCGTGATCCTCTATTTGGCCGGTGGATTGGTGAACGATCTCTTCGCTTTCGCCGTATTCAATGCCAACACCGGTGGAGATGGGCAAGCAACCTTTGGTCTAGTGAGCTTTTGCTTCGTGGTCGCAGTCTACGTCTCGATCATGTTGATGCTGGTCAATGGCACTTTTAATCTGGTTCACATCCTGCCGGACAAGGTGCTGAATTGGGTTGGCGGGCAGTTCCATTACAGCCAGTCGCCTGATCCGCGGCATGACTTCGAGAAAATTTCCAGCGGTATGAACGTGCAGGGCCGACCTGGCGCAGGCGCTGGCGGCGCTCTGCAGAATCGAGCCAAGTCGATCCGGGAGCAACTAGATCGTAGCAAGGATAAGGAAGTGGCAGCGGTAAAACGAGGTGGTGGTAATGATGGCTTTAAATAGGAGGAATCCAACATGAGCGCATACGGTCAAGACCCTTACCAGATTTACACGCAAACCCAAACCGAGACTCGGACGGTGGTGGTCGATGTCCCCCTCTCGGAGCTTGGTGAATACATGCAGCGCCGGATCGACCAATTGGAGCGCGAACGCGATTACTACAGAAACACTGCGCACGGATTTAAAGGTTCTACCTTGCTCCTGCAGCAGGCCTTGAAGCGGCTGAACCCCAAGGCGCCGGAACTCTCACGGGAATTTCTGGAAAGGGCTGGACAACAGGCGATCGTAGACAAGCTAGCAGACGACATAAGCTCAACTCTTATATCCACTTCTCCCACCCTTGCCGAGATGGGCCTTGGCCCTGACGGAAAACCTAAGCAGCCTGGTCAGGCCAGCGACAGCGATGACGCCGGCGGCCTGATCGGCGGCCTCAAAAAACTGTTTGGCTGAGGCTCGATATGGCAAAACTCAAACTTCTTTTCGTGGTGATGGCGGCCCTGCCGGTCGCGGCTCAGGCGGTTTGCCCGGCGCCGGTAAGGGTCGAGGACGCGCCGATCCTGGTCCAGAAAATCAAGGATGCCGGCGGCGGCGTGGTCGATGCTGTCCAGAACTTGCGGCAGCAGGACAAAACGCTGTCCGACAAGGAAATGAAAAACATGAAGGAGATTGCGGACGCTGCGGAGCAAGCAAGGATTACCAACAATGGTCTATTCCAGGTGACGAAGGACCCCTGCCAGGCCGCTTCCCTTGCCCGGACCTTCGAGCGGGTGGGTGGCAATACTGGCGGCGCGAGGATCCCCGGCGCCGGCTCACCGGTGGCGATGCGCCGAATCGCTGATCAGAATGCGCTCACCGGCACACGCTCGCCGTCGCAGGACCTCAGCCTTTCCCTCAGCACCCATCAGGCCGAGTATTGCTCGGAGGCGGATGCCGGCGCTCTCGGTTGCAAGCCTTCCGGCGAGCGGGATCCGGTCGATGGCTTGGCCAAGCAGGATGCGGATACCAATGTCACGGCGCTCATCGGCGTGCCGGTGTACACGACTGAACGCGCCAAGTGGGCGTCCGACTACATCGCCAACGTCAACCGCGTGGTACCGACCCCGGGATTCACGGAAGCGCAGAAGACCGCCTTTGGCAGCGCGACGGGACAGGCCTATCTCTCCCTGAAAAACGCGGAGCGGGCAGCCCTTTCCGTGGGCCAGAATTCCTTTGGCCAGGCCTACGACCTGCGCCGGCCGATGCCCGGCACCACGCTGGCCATGCTGGAGGATCTGGCGCCGGAATACGCTGCCAGGCGGCCTGCAGGCCTGCCGTCCAGCCCGTCCACTATGGAGGTCGTGGAAGGCGGCGTGACCCACTATTTTTCGCGAAAGTGGATGACCGACATCTCCGCAAGTTCCGGCAGTCCGATCGAGAAAGAGCGTCTGCGCCAGAATGCCCTGCTCCTGAAAATGCAAATGCTCCAGTTTCAGCAGCGCGAGCGCATCGAGCTACTGCTCGCGCAGAACGTAATCGGCAAGGTCCAGCAGACGATGCAGCCGCACTTGGCGGCGCAGCGTCGGGCGGCGCTGGCCGAGGCCGGGAAGTGATGAATTTGATTGACCGGACGGTGAAGCGCTTCCACCTGGCGCTCAAGGGGCTCACGATCGCCGACGCGACCGGCCTGGATGGCGTGCGGGTGATGCTCTTGGCTGAGCATCCCCTGCTCCTGCGTAATCCGCGCATGCGGCAACTCAAGCTCGCTGTACCCGACACCTGGCTGCCGTCGATCAGCCGGATGGCTGACCAGATGGAATCTACGCTCGAGCGGCTGCAGGCTGAGGGCTTGGCCAACGAGGACCTGCCGGTGGTGCTGGACATCGCCGACCGCGACGGCCGTCTTGAGGTGTTGATCGAGAACGTGCCCGAGAACGCCAAGTCTCAATTTCGCAACGCGGTTTCAAGCGCACAGGCTGAAATCCTTGCGCTTGATCTAGGCAATGAGGCAAACTGATCATGCTTCTCTTAACCGAAAAAACCGATTTCTGCCATGACCCGAATCTGTCCGATAACCGTGAATTTTAGCTCCCGCAGCTATGCCGAGGCATGGCCGCGTGCGCGTCTTTTCTCACCGGGGTAGAAAAGCCAGCAGAACGAAATATCCGAACCGACAGAACCCCGCCACAAGCGGGGTTTTGTTTTTCCAGTGTTGCAAAACAACAGGAATGGACCATGAACCAAAAAAACACACTCGCCCTCATCGAGGCCGCGCCGCTGCTCTACCGGCTCTACGGAGCCACGGATAGCGGCTGGTCGATCCAGCATGGCTTCGCATGCGGCGATGGCTGGTTCGACATCCTGTTGCGTCTCTCCATGAAGATGGAAGCCGAACTTCAGGCGATGCTGGCTGCTGGCAAGCGCAAGCAGGATTTGCCTGTGGCGCTGCAGGTGAAGGAGAAATATGCCACCCTGCGTTTCCACGTCGGCGGCCACTATTCCTCGGAATGGCGCGAGTGGATTGAAGAAGCCATCGCCGAGTCGGCCAAGACGTGTGAACTGTGCGGCGAGCCAGGCGAGTGGAGTGTGCATGGAGGTTGGGAACGAACCTTATGCCCACGCCATTTACTGTTGTCCGGGCATGTCCCGGGTAATTTCGGCGAGTTCGATTTTAAGAAGCCCCTCGCTTCGACGGGTAAACCCCGCGAGGGGATGGATCTCTTCGGATCGGTCCGTCTCGCCACCGGCGATCTTGATGTGTGGACGCCACCGGGAAAAGGGTTGAGCAAGGCCGTTGTCTATGCCGATGAGCTTCCGCCGGCGCTCTGGCCGGCCTTGTCCAAGTTGGCCGACGACACGGGCGGGATCCGTGTGAGCGAGGTCACGAATTACCTTTATTCGAATCGCTGGTTACCGAATGTGCGGGCCGTCCTGGGCCTGAGCCCCGTCTTCCCCGCCGATTTCGTGGAGGAGGCGGAGCGAATGATCCGGCACGAGGACATGGAACTCGTGGGTTCGGTGGTCTTGCCGATGTGCAAGGGAGCGGTACCGGTGATGCTGGTGAACAACACGAAGATTGTGCCTCACGAATTCATGCCCGCGGCGGTGGCAGACGAGTTCAAGCAGTGGCACTTCGGCGCCCAGCATCCGCTCGGACCCTACTGGTACGACTTCCAGGCCTGGGTGAGGTCGAAAAGATGACAGCCAACATCAACGAACTCGAGGTTGATCTTCTTGATCCGGACCAGGAGCCTTCCGATGAGGCGCTGGAACTGTTGATGCGAGAGGTGGCGATCGAGGTGCGCAGGAAAGCGGAAGAGCGTGATGCCGCGCTGAAGCGAGAGATGGATGAAGCCGTGGCTGTGGCGCTGCGCCGAGGAATATCGAAATGAGCAAGGAACTGGACAATATGCTTACTGGCATTACGCCGGAGAACCGGCACGCCGAGGTGGATTTCGGCGAGGCTGTCGGTCGAGAGGTTGAGGCGCGGCTTTCGATGACCGTCTTCAAATCCTTCCCACCGAACGAACATGGCCACGATTTCGTCGTGGGGGATCTGCACGGCCATCGCCAGAAGTTGTTCGATGAGCTAGGCCGCGTCGGCTTCGACTTCGAGAAAGACCGGCTTTTCTGCACCGGCGACCTGATCGACCGTGGGCCGGACTCCTTTGGCACGCTGGAATTGATTCTGGAGCCATGGTTTCACTATGTCCTAGGGAACCATGAGGACGACCTGGTTTACACGTCCCAAGATCGCCTGCCGATGTTCGATGACTGGACTTACTTGCTGCGCGAACACCAGTTCGAGCGCATGCGGAAGGCCTTGCTTCCTGCGCTGCGCAATGCTCCTGTGATGTTGCGTGTGGAAGGCGAGCATGGCTTCTGGATGGTGCATGCCGACCGCGGCGAGTTCGCCAGCTATGGCACGGGCTCGCGGCTCTGGCTGCTGGATGATGAGGTGCTGCCGGCGGTGGATGAGAACAACATCAACCAGGTTGGCGCATTCCTCTGGAGTCGGCGCCTGATGCGCGAGTTGGACTCGGCCGGCTTCGTTGAGATTAAAGATCACGGGCTTTTTCTGTCGGCGGCTGGGCAAGAATTCGTTGCAGGCGTAGGGCTCACTTTTGTTGGGCATTACACAGTGCAGCGGCCGATCCTGTACCGCTCACACCTGTTTATTGACACGGGCATGGGTACGCACCCTGAGGGCCGGCTCACGGTTTTGCGAGTGAGGGATGTGTTGGAAAGCTTGGATAAATGATGGACAAACTGCCCGACATCAACACCGTAATGGCCTGTGGGGCTTTCCTCAAGTGGGTTGCTCCACGTTTTCCCGTCGCCGGTGCAATCCTCTACGGCAGCCGCGCCCGCGGCACGCACCGCCCAGACAGCGATGCCGACCTGGCGGTGATTCTGGAGAGAACCGATCGCCGGCGTCTCGATATCGTCAAGGCTATGGCCGACTTGGCTTTCGATGTGCTGCTTGACACCGGTATCAAGGTCACGCCGCTGCCGGTGTGGATCGACGAATGGGAACACCCGGAAACCCACCCGAATCCTGATCTGATCGAGAACATCCACAGGGAAGGGTTGGCGGTGGCCAGACCCTCTATTGCGCTAAGAAAGCACCTTGCGGCCATCCATGACATCGTTACCTTCCGGCGTTGCGAGAACCCGCGTGTGTTCGGCTCCGTGCTGCGCGGCGAGGACCATATCGGAAGCGATCTTGATTTGCTCGTGGACCCGACGAAAGGAACCACGCTTTTCGATTTGGGCGGATTGCAGCACGACCTGATTCAACTGCTGAAAGTACGCGTGCAGGTCGTCACTCCTGGCGATCTGCCCGAAAAGTGGCGGCAGCAGGTACTCGACGAAGCGAAACCGCTGGATTGGTTCAAAGAATGAAAATCCACCTCCTCTCCGACATCCACCTGGAATTCGGCAAGCTCAAGCTGCCCGAAGTCGATGCCGACGTGACTGTGCTTGCCGGTGACATCGGCGTTGGCCTGCAGGGCATCGAATGGGCGTTACAAACGATCCCCTGGCATCGGCCTGTGATCTACGTGATGGGCAATCACGAGTTCTATGGCCAGCGGGTGATGATGGAGCTATGGAAGGCGGCCAGGAAGAAGGTCGAGGGTACGCACGTTCATCTGCTGGAGAACGAATTCGTCGTGATCGACGGCGTGCGCATCCTTGGTTGCACGCTCTGGACGGATTTCTGCCTGTTCGGCGCCGGCGAGCGCGAGGCGGCGATGAAGGCGGCGCTCGCGCTGAATGACTATTGGAGCATCCTCACTTCGCAAAGCGCAGTTAGGAGTGAGCACATGGCCACGCTGCTCCGGCCCGAACACACGCTCAGGATGCACGAGGTAAGCAGGGATTGGCTCGATCGGGTACTCGATCAGCCTTTCGACGGCAAAACCGTCGTGGTAACGCATACGGCGCCTCACCGCGGCAGCCTGGCTCCCAAGTGGGCAAACGATCCGATTTCACCCTGTTTCGTGTCGAACCTACCGGGGCTAGTGGAACGGGCGGACCTGTGGATCCACGGCCACACCCACGACAGCTTCGACTACCAGGTGGATCGGTGCCGTGTGATTTGTAATCCCCGTGGTTACGTGAATTACAGGGAGGAGAACCCTGGATTTGATGCTGGGCTGGTGGTGGACTTGGATGGCGGTTCAGAAATCGACATCGGCGGGCGCCGGGCGGCCGTGGTGTACGACCGTGACATCGAGGTGTACCGGGGGGAGTTCCTGGAGATCGGCGTCGAATTCTACGGGAAGGATATGGCTGAAGTGCGGCTGCAGGGTGCGATCTCATTGCGGATCGCTGAGCAGGAGGATTGATGATGGAAAACATCGAGGATTTTCTACCCAAGAGTCTCGATGAAATCGTGCGCCGCCGGCGTGACGAGGTGCAGATACGGCTCGCCACGTCCTCCGAGATTCAGGCACTTGGAGAGTTCCTGGGCGATGCGCAGATGAAGCAAGGCGAGGAGAAGGACACAATCAACGAATGGTATCCAGTCACCTTTCGGGTGCGCGATGACCTGCAAATCCGCCTGCTTGGGCACTTTGAGAAAAGAAATGAGATCCTACTTTCGAGCGCGGTGACCGTACTCAACCGGCAAAACGGCGTGGCCAGAACCGAAAATTCCCTCTATAGACTTGGCAAGCGCGGGGACGGGGAACCGCCCCGGCACTTTCTCGCAGTGTTGTGCGCCATTCTTCATAAAACGGGCGCCGGCCAGGTGCTCGGCGTGCCAGAGGTGTTTTTCTGATGCTGCTCTTCCTGGACACGGAATTTACGTGCATCCCTGGGAATCTGCTATCCAAGATCCCCGGCGCCGGCGATCTCAATGAGACGGTCTGCAAGTTTCCAAAGCTGATCTCGATCGGCTTGGTGAGCAAGGATGGGAAACATGAGTTCTATGGGGAGGTCGAGCGCGGCACTGGGTGGGATTTTCTGGACTGCTCAGATTTTGTGATGATCGAGGTGGTGCCGCTCTTGAAGGGTGGCGAGTTCGTCATGACGCCGGCGGTACTCAAGGACAGGCTCATCGCCTGGCTGGAAAGTATTCCAGGCGAACACACGCTCGCCTGCGATTCAAAAATCGACCTGGAGCTAGTTCGCGGGCTGCTCGGCCAGGACTGGCCTGAAAGCCTGGCAAAACACCACTACGACCTTTGCTCGGCATTCGGCGACGCCTTCGACCAGGCTTTCCTGGCCAGCTTGAGGAAACGGGGTGGTAGCGAACACAATGCGCTCGATGATGCTCATGCCAACCTTGCGGGGTGGAAGGCCTGGATCCGGAGGAACAGGGGGAAACTGGGCCTTTGAGGTCTGCTCCGGCCGCCTCATGGCTTGCGAGGATTGGCGCTGGCGCGTTTTTTCGGCGCTGATGGGGCCGAGATATTGCCGAGCCTGGAAAAAACGCTTTCGCTGTTGTTGTTTGGTGCCGAGTATCTGACTCGAACAGATGACCTACCGCTTACCATACCACTTCGGCTTTCGCCGCCAATTGTTTGTGGTCTGGACTATCCCTTAGCCATAGCAAAAACGCCTTAGGCTCCCCCCGTCTAGTCTCTACACCTTCCCATTCTGGGCTTGGCTCGGGATTGGCATAACCTCTTCAGGCTTTAGCGTTCCCCGAATTTGAAGGGCTCTACTCCCACCGTTTCCGACAGGGCACTCGTATTGTCAAGGCGGTTGCTCTACCAACTGAGCTAACCCGGCACAGTCGAAATTATATCCGCAGGGTAAAGAAACTCATCGTTTTTGATGTGAATCAAACCCACACCGCCACACCAAAGACAGCACCGCCAAGTTGCGGCTTTGCCGCGCCATATAGCTCGCTAACTGTGGAAAACGCCGGTGGACAACCTGATGGACGGGCTTCGCCGTCCACAGGTTGCCACACCGGGTTTACCACACGCTCGCCAACCGCCAACCCCCAAGCGGCTCGCTAGGGCTCGCCGCGACGACAAATTTTGAGAAACCCCTCCTCCCACATGCCGAACGGGTTTCACGGCCGCGACGTGCGCCCTTGGGCGCACTTGGAGCGGCTTCGGATGCCTAGCCAAGCGGTTATGGCAGCGGGCCATTGCTCGCCGCACAGGCGTCGGGGGCTGAGCGCCTTCGGCGCGAGGGTGGGGGGCCGACAGCCCCCCTAAAAAATGGCCGCGCATGGCGCGACCTCTTATGTGGCCCCCACCCCTGATTCATGTCCTGAATCTGTACCTGCCAGCTCCGGGCGTTTGCTGCACGCGCCGGGCGTCTGCTGCACACGATCGGGCATTTGCTGCACACTATCGGGCGTTTGCTGCACGCGCCGCTTAATTCGATTGCCCTCAAGCACGATTCCCATTTTCTCAAGCTGCGCAATGTCCGCACGAAGCTCTCGTCTACGGTGGCGCGTCGCAACATCACCTAGCTCCCCTGCGACTGCCTGTATTAGCCCATCAAGCATCCAACCTCCCCGCGGCTGGTGCTCATGTGTCATAACATGCCTGGCTATAGCCTGGCTGATGCCATGCTTGATTCGTGCCAAGGGCGCGGGGTCAAATCCAAGCCAAACGTCCTTGTGGATGAGTCTGCAAAACGCCTTCCCGAGTTCCACCCTCCATAAATGGCGTTGACCGCCGGTGAGTGGGTCATAGCGGGTGATGGGTGTCCCATCCCCCCGCACTGCTGTGTCGATGTGATCGATCAGCCCACCGATGCAGGCCAGTTCGACCGGCTCTTTGACTTGAATTGTCGCCTCACGTAACTCTCGGGCGAGCTTTTCTAGCTGCTCGCCGCCGATGCCGCAAGAGCGACGAACCTTGGCAGGGTCCACCAGCAACTTGATCCTGCCGTCGTCCAGGTCAACGCGGCGCGTGGCGTGATAGCAAATCGCGTCTAGCACGTCCGCATGCCCCTGCCCAAGACGACCGGACGCAATTATTCGACCCCAGGCCGTAACGATTTCAGAGTGATCTTGCCGCTGGGGCCTCCGCGTCGGCTGGAAAAGGCGAAGGCGATGTTCGCGGGCAGTTGCGGTCGGCAGAGTTGCCCGCTCAGAAGTCCGCATAGTCGCCCTCCCTTGTTTTGTTCTGGCGGCCACGCTTCCTCTGCATCTTCTGCATCTCATGCTCATGCCGAATCAGCACGCCTCCATAATCGCGCCGCAGCCACATGTCCGGCTGCGATGGGCAATAGTTGGGTTTACTGACGCCGTACCTAACGTAGTTCCGGCGATCGTCTTCCTCGATTCCATAGCTCTTGGCCTCATCCTGTGAGCAGGCCGCCAGGAACGCTACCCACCGCGCCTCGTCCACCCAAACACTGCTTCCTCTCGCGGCTTGCTGCAGGTCGCCTTGCCCGGAGAGCGTGGCGGCCTTGCTGGTGTGCCCAAGGAACACCACGGCGGGGCCGGCTTCAGCAATGCGCTCAAGCTGACGCAAGACTTTTGCCGCACACTCTCGGGAGTTTTCTTCGCCTGTGTAGAATCGGCTTATCGTGTCCAGGATCACTAAGTCGAAGCCCTCAATCTCCAGGCGAATTGCGTCCGCCGTCGCGCCGCCGTCGAGAAGGTCGCGTGGCATCCCGGACGTAACAGGAACGACGTGAAGATTTTCCTTGAGCAGCTCTCTCTCATCCGGCGAAAGGTGAGCGGCTATGTCGTGAATCCTGCCGCCAAGGATCGGGGCGGGATCTTCGGCCGCGAGCACCATCACCCTGCCCGGTTTGCACTGCCCAAAACCCAGCCAGTCCTTGCCGCTTGAGCGGTAGACGGCGAGCTGCAGGGCCAGCATTGATTTCCCCGTCGCGCCGGGCGCGAAGATCGCGCCCACAGTGCCGCGGATCAGGCCAGGCAGAATTTGCTCAGGCATGGGCGGCCGACGAGAAATGGAATTGGCGAGGTCAATGCGTGGGTAACTCATTTCACACCCCGCTTTTGCTCAGCCTTGGGGGGTCTGCCGGGGCCTCGGCGCGGCGCTGCGAAGGGTGCGCTAGGCATCCAATCATCAGGTAGTGCGCGAGTGGCGCGCTCCCATACCAGCACGTCCTCCACATGCCATTGAACCTTCCTGTACTTTCCCGTGCTGCGAATCGATGGCAGCTTGGCCAGTGGTGGCAATGACGCTGGGTTGTGTCGTAGCGCGAGCCGGATCGCCTCCTGCGTCACGCCGCGACGGGCGGCCATGTCGCCGACCGTCAAATAGATCTTTTCCATTTTGTGCCCCCGGCGGGAGCGGCGGCGCCGCCCCGCCATCAAAGAATTTGTACGCGCCTGGATTGACCAAGCGCAGCGTCCTAGATGGCGGGGGGTGTGCGAGGTGGAGGAGCGTCAGGGGGACAACGGCGCTCTATAAAATCTGTCTGGGAAGTACTGCCGAGGGTTGAAATTGGTTCTGGGCTGGGCTGTTGGGCGGAGATTTCTTTTTCCATGATGCCGCCCGGCGACACCACGAATAGCGGGATCAGAATCGCAGCCGCGAATGCCAGGTGGAAGAATTCAATCCCCACAATTCCAAACCTGGACAGGACGAGCAAGACAACGGCAGCAGCCAAAAAACAGGCTGCCACACTCGCTAAAGCGCGAGTGGCTGGCAAAACTCCGTGTCGAACTTCATTGTCCATGTGTCTATTCTGGGCAATTCTTGCATTCTGTCAATCTTTTTTCTTATTTATTTCAATTAGATACAGCGATATCAAAACAATATCGTATTGATATCGCTGGTAGAATAGCCAACTGATTCTGGCACACTGGTGGCACAGTTAGCTGTACAAATTAGACCAATTTCGACCACTTTTAGACCAATATTGAAAGAACAGAAAATGGCCAAGACGCCCATTACTAAAGGGCTTGAAGGGTAGTTACAGGGGATTTCGTTCGGACAGGGGAAGTGCGCCACACCGCTTACAAGGCGGTTGCTCTACCAACTGAGCTAAAGCGGCGACGGGCGACATTATAACGACGTCGCGCGATGGATAATCCGATTACTTGACGACTTTGAGCGCGGGTTTGCCCTTGGGCGGCGCCGGCGCATCGCCTGGCGCGGGCGGTGGTGTCTGCCCGGGCGGCGGCGCGGATGCGTCGACCGGTTCGAAATGCAGGCCCTGGCCGTTCTCGCGCGCGAAGATGGCGGCCACCCGATCCACCGGAATGGAAATCTCGTGCGAAACGCCGCCGAAGCGCGCGGAAAACTGGATCCAGTCGTTGTCCAGGGTGAGATTGCGGGTGGAGGCCGCGCTGATGTTCAGCACGATCTGGCCGTCCTTGACGAAACCGGGCGGCACGCGGGTACGGCTGTCCACCGCAACCAGAAGTTGCGGGGTGAAACCCGAATCCGTGCACCATTCATACAAGGCGCGGATCAGATAAGGCTTGGTTGAAATCTCGGCCACCCGTCCTCGCCCCTTACTTGCGCAGCGCCTTTTCGGTGGGCGTCAGTGCGTTGATGAAGGCCGGGCGGCTGAACAGGCGTTCGCGGTACTTGAGCACCGGCGCCGCCATTTTCGGCAGCTCGATGCCGTAATGCTCAAGACGCCACAGCAGGGGAGCGATCGCCACGTCCAGCATGGAGAACTCATCGTTCATCAGGTATTTCTGCTTGGTGAGGATGGGCGTGAGCTGCGACAGGCTGTCGCGGATTTCCTGGCGCGCCTTGTCTGACGACTTGCCGAGGGCGTGCTCCAGCGTATCCACATGGGTAAACAGGTCGTGCTCGAAGTTGAACAGCACCAGTCGCGCACGCGCACGCATGACGGGATCCGGCGGCATCAGCTGCGGATGCGGAAAACGCTCGTCGATGTATTCGTTGATGATGTTGGATTCGGTCAGAATCAGGTCGCGCTCGACCAGCACCGGCATCTTGCCGCTGGGGCTGATGCTGGCGATTTCTTCCGGCTTGTTGTGCATGTCCACATCGATGACTTCAAAGTCCATGTCTTTCTCAAACAGGACGATGCGACAGCGATGGCTGTACGGATCGGTGCTACCGGAATACAAGGTCATCATGGCAGGGGCTCCCTATCGTGTTGCGTATGTGATGCTTTTTGACTTGAAATCCAGCTGCCTGAGTTTCCAGCCGGTAATAAGCGGGCTCGAATATTGGTTGCTTCGGCATGCTGCACGGCTTGCGGACAGTGCGTCAGCGCCTGTCATTCAAGCGGGTTGGTGCCGGATCGATAAATGCCAACAGCCGGACACAGTCCGGCTGTTGGCAAATGGTGTGGCCCGACTCAGTGAATATCTTTCCAGAACTCTTTCTTCAGGTAATAGGCCACTACGAAGAAGACCGCCAGAAAAATCAGCACGATGACGCCAAGCTGCTTGCGCTGGACCTGCGCGGGCTCGCCCATCCACACCAGGTAGTTGACCAGGTCGCCGACCCTGGCGTCGTACTCGGCCAGGGTGATGCTGCCGGGCTTGGACAGTTCGAGGCGATCGATCACGTCATGCTCGCCCTCCTTCTTGTAGTGCGGCACCATTTCGCCCTGCAGATCCCACATTACGTGCGGCATGCCGACCTTGTCGAACACGATGTTGTTCCAGCCGGTGGCCCGGGTGTCGTCACGATAGAAGCTACGCAGGTAGGTGTAGAGCCAGTCGGCCCCGCGCGAACGGGCGATCACGCTGAGGTCGGGCGGCGTGGCGCCGAACCAGGCCTTGCCGTCGGCCTTGGTCATGCCGACCGTCATGGTCTCGCCCGGCTTTTCGCCGGCAAACAGCAGGTTCTCCTTGATCTGGTCTTCGGTCAGGCCCAGATCCTGCAGACGCGAATAACGCATGGAACCGGCGCTGTGGCAGTTGAGGCAGTAGTTCACGAACATGCGGGCGCCCCGCTGCAGTGAATCCTGATCGGCCAAGTTGACCGGAGCCTTGTCCAGATGAACAGTGGCGCCGGCCGCAAAGGCCATAACGGGGGCTGCCGCCAACAGGAAAATAAAATTCTTCAAGCGTTTCATTTTAGCCAGTCACCCTTTCCGGTTCCGGTTTGGTTTTGTCAATCGAGGTATACCAAGGCATCAACAGGAAAAACAGGAAGTAGATCACTGACAAGACCTGGGCAATCAACGTCATCACCGGTGTGGACGGCTGCAGGCCAAGGTAGCCAAGGCCGACGAAGGACACGACGAACAGGGCCAGCGCGACCTTGTAGATCGGGCCGCGATAGCGGATCGACTTGACCTTGCTGCGATCCAGCCAGGGCAGGAAGAACATCAGCACGATCGACATGCCCATCGCCACCACACCGGGGAATTGCGAACCGAACATCGGCGGCACCGCACGCAGAATCGCGTAGAACGGGGTGAAATACCACAGCGGCGCGATGTGCTGCGGCGTCTTCAGCGAGTCGGCCGGAACGAAGTTGTTGGCTTCGAGGAAATAGCCGCCCATTTCCGGCGCGAAGAACACGATCGCCGAGAACACCATCAGGAAGACGATGACGCCGACGATGTCCTTCACCGTGTAGTACGGATGGAAGGGAATGCCGTCGAGCGGAATATGCGTCACCGGATCCTTTTTCTTCTTGATCTCGATGCCGTCGGGGTTGTTGGAACCGACTTCGTGCAGCGCCACCAGGTGCACCACCACCAGCGCCAGCAGCACCAGCGGCAAAGCGATGACGTGGAAGGCGAAGAAGCGGTTCAGGGTGGCGTCCGAAATCACGTAGTCGCCGCGAATCCAGATCGACAGGTCTTCACCGATGAAGGGCACGGCGGCGAACAGGTTGACGATCACCTGCGCACCCCAGTACGACATCTGGCCCCACGGCAGCAGATAGCCGAGGAAGGCTTCGGCCATCAGCGCCAGGTAGATCAGCACGCCAAAGATCCAGATCAGTTCGCGCGGCTTGCGGTAGGAACCGTACATCAGGCCGCGGAACATGTGCAGATAGACGACGACGAAGAACATCGAGGCGCCGGTCGAGTGCATGTAGCGGATCAGCCAGCCCCAGTCGACGTCGCGCATGATGTACTCGACGGATGCGAAGGCGAGCTCGGCATCCGGCTTGTAGCTCATGGTGAGGAAGATGCCGGTGACGATCTGCAGCACCAGCACCAGCAGTGCCAACGAACCGAAGAAATACCAGAAGTTGAAGTTCTTGGGCGCGTAGTACTCGGACAGATGCGCCTTGTAGGTGGCGGTGAGCGGGAATCGATCGTCGATCCAACCCATCATTTTTTGCAGGGCAGACATTTATTTACGCTCCTTTTGCGTCTACACCGATCAGCAACCTGGCATCGCTGAGGTATTGATGAGGCGGGATCACCAGATTGGTCGGAGCCGGCACGCCCTTGTACACGCGTGCGGCAAGGTCGAACGTCGAACCGTGGCAGGGGCAGAAGAAGCCGCCCGGCCAGTCGCCGCCCATGCCACTGTCGCCACCCAGTTTGAGCTTTTCGCTGGGCGAGCAGCCGAGGTGGGTGCAGATGCCGACCGCCACCAGATATTCCGGCTTGATCGAACGGGTCGCATTCTTGCAGTAGTCGGGCTGCTGCGGCTGCTCGCTCATGGCGTCAGCCAGCTTGTCGTCATGCTTGCCCAACTGATCGAGCATCTCCTTGGTACGGTTGACGACCCACACCGGCTTGCCGCGCCATTCGATCGTCAGCAGCATGCCCGGCTCGATCTTGCTGATATCCACTTCCACCGGCGCGCCCGCTGCCTTAGCGCGCGCGCTTGGCAGCATGCTCATGACCAGCGGCACTGCCACTCCCACAGCAGCGACCCCCCCAACCGCGCTGGTTGCAGCGATCAGGAATTTTCGTTTACTTGTGTCCACTTTTTGCCCTTCGGCTTCCTGGCTCATGTTTACCTAACCTGAACGTGTTGCGATAAAACCGGCATTCTAACCAAATTGCCCCCTCTACCGGAAGTCCAATGTAGCGCCGGAGCGGTAAGTTCCCGCCCTGAGCTATAATTATTGCGCGGCGGCATCACGCTTTCCTTGACCTACATCAACATGCGCAAACTCTGGTTGCTTTTCGCCCAATCCGCTACGGTGGCCCTGGGCGTGTTGTTCATCATCGTGCTGTTCAAGCCCGACCTCCTGCACTGGCAAACCCGGCAGCCAGGCCTCACCATTCAGCAGGCGCAGCATCCCGCGACCGGCGGACCCACCGCAAGCGCTTCCTTCGCCCCCGCCGCAAAAAAGGTCATCCCGACGGTGGTCAACGTTTTTACCCAACAAAAGGTGCGTAGCCCGGCCCATCCCGCGCTGCAGGATCCGATCTTTCGCTATTTCTTCGGCGACCGGCTGGATTCGCGGCCGCGCGAGGTGTCCAATCTCGGTTCGGGCGTGATTGTCAGCCCGAACGGCTATATCCTGACCAACCACCATGTGGTCGAAGCCGCCGATCAAATCCGCGTTGCACTGGCCGACGGCCGGACACTGCCGGCGCGGGTGGTGGGGGCCGACCCCGAAACCGATCTGGCGGTACTGAAGATCGATACCGACAACCTGCCCGCCATCACCTTCGCCCAGACCGACAGTCTGCAGGTCGGCGACTGGGTGCTGGCAGTGGGCAATCCGTTCGGCGTCGGTCAGACCGTCACCGCGGGAATCGTCAGCGCACTTGGACGCACCCATCTCGGCATCAACACTTTCGAGAATTTCATTCAGACCGATGCCGCCATCAATCCAGGCAACTCGGGCGGTGCGCTGGTCGACGCAGCGGGCAATCTGGTGGGGGTCAACAGCGCCATCTATTCGCGCACCGGCGGCTCGCAAGGCATCGGCTTTGCCATTCCGGTCAGCATCGCGCGCCTGGTGATGGAACAGATCGTCAAGACCGGCAGCGTGACGCGCGGCTGGATTGGCATCGAAGTGCAGGACCTGACGCCCGAACTGGCGGAATCCTTCAGCCTGAAAAATGCCGAGGGCGCATTGATCGCGGGCGTGCTGAAAGGCGGCCCTGCCGACGCCGGCGGCATCCGCCCGGGCGACATCCTGCTGGCGGTCAACGGCAATGCCGTGACCGACTCGGCCTCGCTGCTGAACCTGATTGCCGCCCTGAAGCCCGGCATCGACACCCAGCTCACGGTGGCGCGCAAGCAGCAATCGCTGAACCTGAAAGTCCAGGTCGGGCGGCGCCCCATGCAGCGCGCGCTGGAGCCGGAACAGGAACCCGAACTCAACCAGGGCCTGTCAACCCTAACCCCGCGGCTGCATCATCTGCGTCAGCACCCGCACGCGGGTGGGATAGGCGTAGGCATCCCGCTCCATCGCCGGCAGGCGCCAACCGGCGGCGGTACGCGCCAGCCGCTGCAGCACGGGATCCTGCAAGCGCAGGCTGGCCAGGATCAGCACATCGGACGGTGAATACAGCGCACCGTCGGCCAGCGCCGGCTCGGCCTGCAAGGTGGCCAGCAAGGGCCGCGCTTCGCGTTGCCAGCCCTTCCCGCTCCAGAACGTCTGCCAGGCGGTATGCGCGAGCTGCCGCGCCCGGGCGCGCGATTGCGCGTTGCCGGTGGCCTCGGCATGATCGAGCAGCCCCTGCACGACATAGGCGTAGTCCTCCAGTTCGGCCTGCGGCAGTATCTGCCCGCGCGCCATCGCCTTCATCAGCAGCCGGTCCCTGACCAGCTGCGTCAGCAGGAATCGCTGCAGATTGTCGGCGCGTCGGCGATAGGCCGGATCGAGTCGAATGGCCTGGCTGAAGGCCGACAGCGCCAGGCCATTCAGGCCCGCATTCAGCTTGTCGTCCCTGGGCAGGCTGCGGGCGCGGCGCAACGGGCGCAGGATGCGCGCGGCATCGGCCAGCAGCCGGCGCTCGTCCGCCGTCGGGGTGCGGTATTCCGCAGGCAGATAGCCGTCGTCGAAACTGCGTGCGGCATCGAGCCGCCACACCCGCTGCGCCGCGGCATAGGCCGCGGGCGACAGGTGCCGTTTCAACTCATCGGGTTCCCACAGATAGGTGGCGCCTTCCCGCCCGGCAGCGTCCACCGCCGAGGTGCTGCTGTACAGGCCGCCGCCCGCATCCAGCAATTCGTCCTGCATGAAATCGAGCGTGCTGCGGGCAATGTCACGGTAACGCGGCTGGCGCAGCACAGTAGCGGCGCGCAAATAGAGCATCGCCAGATGCGCATTGTCGTAGAGCATTTTCTCGAAATGCGGCGTATCCCATCCGGGATCGGTGGTGTAGCGGAAAAATCCGCCGCCGATGTGATCGTGCAGTCCGCGTGCCGCCATCTGATCGAAGCTCAGGCGCAGGAATTCGGCCAGCCTGGCGTCCGGCTGCCGCGCCTGGCGCTCCAGCAAGGCATGCAGTTGCGGCGCCATCGGAAATTTGCTGACCTGGCCGAAGCCGCCGTGCAGCGTGTCGGCTTCCTGCCAGGCGCCGGCGACGAACTGCTGCCAGGCGCGTGCGCTGCGCGCGGCCGTCAGCGGCGCACT
>ERZ761609.1489-NODE-1489-length-20368-cov-10.861419_pt1 | contig 20368 bp, 20 predicted proteins | sample MGYA00511163_ERZ761609 | MGnify/ENA primary metagenome ERZ761609 (study PRJEB28899, sample SAMN02445070) | bioreactor sludge metagenome | biome: EBPR sludge | place: Australia: Brisbane, Thorneside Wastewater Treatment Plant | collected 2011-12-16 ... | reverse complement strand
TCTACATCGCAGCAGCCGTCATCAATTCACGATGAATCCCCACGCGCCTTAGGCTGCGCGATCACCGCCGCCTGTCGAGCATGCGGCCGATAACCTGGGCAGTGTAATCGATCATCGGGACGATGCGGGCGTAGTTGAGCCGTGTGGGACCGATGACGCCGAGTACGCCGACGATGCGCTGCTGGCTGTCGCGGAACGGAGCGGCAATCAACGATGAGCCGGACAGCGAGAACAGTTTGTTCTCAGAGCCGATGAAGATGCGCACGCCGTCGGCGCTTTCGGCCCGCGTCAGCAGATCGATCAGGTCCTTTTTCGATTCAAGATCGGCAAACAGCCGGCGGATGCGGTCGAGGTCCTCGGCGGCCCGCACGTCCTCCAGGAGGTTGGCCTGGCCGCGAACGATGAGCTGGGTTGCTCCGTCGGCGCCCTCGCTGAGGCTGGCAAGTCCGCTGTCGATCAGCCGGGCCGTCAACGCATCGATCTCGCGCTCCATCTCCTGCCGGCGCGTTTCGATCTCGGCGCGCACCTCGCCGAGCGAGCGGCCGCCGAGCCGGGCATTGAGGTAATTTGCCGCCTGCGTCAGCGCCGAGGCGGGCAGGCCGGCCGGCAGTGGCAGCAGCCGGTTCTCAAGCTGGCCATCCTCGCCCACCAGCACCAGCAAAGCGCGCGAAGGATCAAGGCGGACAAACTCGATGTGCTTCCAGCGCTTGCCGGCCTTGCTGGCGATCACCACACCCGCGCCGCGTGCAAGGCCGGAGACCAGACGCGAGGCCTCGGCCAGAACATCCTCGAACTTGTCCGGGGCTCCTGCGCCGGCGGCACGCACCTGCGCCTCGATCTGCCGTTTGTCCTCGGCCGAGACATCGCCGATCTCCAGCATCGCATCGACGAACAACCGCAGTCCGAGTTCCGTCGGCAGGCGCCCGGCGCTGGTGTGGGGCGCATAGATCAGACCGAGATCCTCAAGATCCTGCATGACATTGCGGACCGAGGCCGGCGATAGCGGCATCTGCAACTGGCGCGAAATGTGGCGCGAACCGACCGGTTCGCCGTTGGCCAGATAACCGTCGACGATATGGCGGAAAATATCGCGCGCCCGGGCATCGAAAGCCTCGGGCAGCGGCGTGGCAGGGTTGATCGGCCGGTCTTTGGTCATGACTCTCCGCAGCGCAACTGCCGCGATGTTGCCACCCGATGTGACCGGCGGCAAGCTGGCGCGCTTGTGCACGGTCAGGCAAACGCCTACACACAGCCCATCAAGGAAGGTGAAACGATGCGGCCATCCAAACGCGCGCCGGACGAGTTGCGCAAGGTCACGATGGAGCGGGGGGTTGCGCGCTATGCGGAAGGCTCCTGCCTGATCAAGTTCGGCGAAACCCATGTCCTTTGCACCGCCTCTCTGGAGGAGCGGGGGCCGCCATGGCTGCGTGGCTCTGGCAAGGGCTGGGTCACGGCCGAGTATGCCATGCTGCCGCGCGCCACGCTGGAGCGGACCCGGCGTGAGGTCACGGCTGGAAAGCCCTCCGGGCGGACACAGGAGATCCAGCGACTGATCGGCCGTTCGATGCGGGCGGTCGTGGATCTTGCGGCGATCGGCGAACGTCAGATTGTGCTCGACTGCGACGTGATTCAGGCTGACGGGGGCACGCGAACAGCCTCGATCACCGGCGCCTGGGTCGCCCTCAATGACTGCCTTGCCTGGATGCGGGCGCGCGATCTGGTCAAGACCAACCCGCTGAAGGATCATGTCGCGGCTGTCTCCTGCGGTATCTTCAGGGGCGTTCCGGTGCTCGACCTCGATTATGCCGAGGATTCGAACGCCGAGACGGATGCCAATTTCGTCATGACCGGATCGGGCGGCATCGTCGAAGTGCAGGGCACAGCAGAGGGGGCGCCGTTCAGTCAGAGTGAGCTTCTCAGCCTGCTGTCTCTCGCCCAGGGTGGCATTCGCCGACTGGTCGACCTGCAGAAGATGGCGGTGGCCTGACCATGGCAGCGGCCCCTTCGCTCCGTCGTCTTGGCGGCCGTGTGGTGATCGCCACGCACAATGCCGGCAAGCTGGTCGAGATGATCGATCTTCTGGCTCCCCATGGGGTGGACGTTGTCTCGGCCGGGCAGCTGGGTCTGGCCGAGCCCGCCGAGACCGGCACGATGTTTTCCGAGAATGCAGGCGTCAAGGCGCGGGCTGCGGCCGCTGCCACCGGCATCGTGGCTATTGCCGATGATTCGGGTATCTGCGTCGATGCCCTGGATGGCGCACCGGGCATTTTCACCGCCGACTGGGCGGGCGAGCCGCGCGACTACGGGCGTGGCATGGCCCGGATTGCTGCGGAACTGTCGCGACGCGGCCTGACCCCGACGGGTCAACAGGCGCATTTTGTCTCTTCGGTGGTTGTCGCCTGGCCGGATGGGAGCGAGGCGGTGTTCGAGGGCCGCGTATTCGGTACTCTGGCCTTTCCGCCACGCGGATCCAATGGTTTTGGCTATGATCCGATCTTTGTTGCCGACGGAGAGAGCCGCACGTTCGGCGAATTGCTGCCGGAGGAAAAGAAGCGGCATTCCCACCGCAGCCGCGCTTTCGCCGCGATGATCGCGGCCCTGGTCACATGATCGCGGCCCCGCCCTTCGATGCCGGCTTTGCCGTCTACGTGCATTGGCCATTCTGCGCTGCCAAATGCCCCTATTGCGATTTCAACAGCCATGTCCGCCGTGACCCCGTCGACGAGCCGCGCTTCATCGCCGCCTTCCGGCGGGAAATCGCCACCTGGGCGGAACGGACGCCGGGACGCCTGGTCTCCAGCATCTTTTTTGGCGGCGGCACGCCCTCGCTGATGCAGCCGGCGACGGTTGGCGCGATTCTCGACGCGATCGGCGCGGCCTGGCCGGTGGCCGGGAATGTCGAGGTCACGCTGGAAGCCAATCCGACCAGCGTCGAGGCGGGACGTTTCCGCGGTTACCGAGCCGCCGGTGTCAACCGGGTTTCGCTGGGCGTGCAATCCCTGAACCCGGTCGATCTTGCCTTTCTCGGGCGCCTCCACAGCGTCGAGGACGCGCTTGCAGCCATTGCCATCGCGCGAGGCACATTCGAGCGCACGTCGTTTGATCTCATCTATGCCCGCCCTGGGCAGACAATTTCAGGCTGGCAGACAGAACTGCGCCGGGCTCTGGATCTGGGACCGACCCATCTGTCGCTCTATCAGCTCACCATCGAGCCGGACACACCGTTCGACCGACTGGCCAGCGATGGCAAGCTCGTCGTGCCCGATACCGAGGCGGCACGCGCGCTCTATGATGCAACGCAGGCTTTGTGCGCGGACCATGGCCTGCCCGCCTATGAAATCTCCAACCATGCTCGGCCCGGCGAGGAAAGCCGGCATAACCTCGTCTACTGGCGCTATGGCGAATATGCCGGCCTTGGCGCCGGCGCCCACGGCCGCGCGGTGACCAAAGAAGGCCGAATCGCCATTGCCAACGAGAAGAGCCCCGAACGCTGGCTGTCGCTGGTCGAGGCCAAGGGCCACGGCGGCGTCGAGGCCGACATTCTCACCGATGAGCAGCAGGCCGACGAATTCCTGCTGATGGGCCTGCGCCTGCGCGAAGGGATCGACCCTGCCCGGTTTGCCCGGCTTCGCGGTCGGACCCTGGATGACCGGCGGGTGGCCGATCTTGTCGAACACCGCATGGTCGAGGTGACCGAATCAGGACGGCTGCGCGTCACCGCCGAGGGATTTCCGGTGCTTGATGCCGTGGTCGCCGATCTTGCCGCCTGATACCATCGGTCACGACGAGTGACCGATGACGAATTTTGAATTTTCCTTATTCTTCAAGGGGAAATGAAAATTCAAAACAGGAACCAAGGGTCAATTGTCATGACCCTTGGTATGAGGCCTATTCGGCCTGAGGCTGGAAGGCAGAGGTCGGTTCCGGACCGACCTGCCTCCGGCGAAGCCTCAGCCGCCGGCCTGCCCGAAGCTTGACGGGGCCGGTTGCAGCACCATCGCAGCGCCATTGTTCACCTGATAGATGGTCAGGCCGCGTTCGTTCAGTCCATCGGCACGGAAGCGGAACACGCCGTCCTGACCGCTGAATCCCGAAGGATTGGTCAGCACCTGTTCGGTGAACCGGCGCGTTCCTTGCGTGCGTGCCAAGGCGGCGAGCAGCGCGGTTGCATCATAGGACAGCGTGGCAATCCGCGTCGGATCGGAATTGAAGCGCGCGCGGTAACGCTGGGCAAAGCTCTGGAAACCCGTCCCGGCCGGTGCGGCAAACCAGCCGCCCGACATGCTGGGCGTCTTGAGCACGCGCTCCTCGTTCCACAGGCCGGTTCCGATGAGCTGGACAGAGGGGCCACCGATCCCCGCAGTGCGCAGGGCGGCAGCGACGACCGGAATGCCGTTGCCGTCATCGGGAAGGAAAAGCGTGTCGGCCCGGCCCATGCTGCCCTTCAACTTGGCGACGGCCGCATCGAGCGAAGCCTTGGTCGGCTGGTAACGCTCGACTGCGACCACGCTGCCGCCGGCCGCAGCCACGGCCTGGGTGAATTCCACCTCGGCCACATTGCCGTAGGCGCTCTGCGGGATCAGGGCCGCAAAGGATTTCTTGCCGCGCGAAGCTGCGTAGCTGACAATCCGCCGCACATCGGATTGCGGCAGGAAGCTGAGCAGATAGACACCGCGGGCAGCAACCGATGTGTCGGTCGAAAATGAAATAACCGGCCGCTGGGCCGCACGCGCAACGCTTGCCACCGATTGCACCGTTGGAGCGAACAGCGGTCCCATGATTGCTTCCGCACCCTGGGCCAGGGCTTCCTGCGCCGCAGCCTGGGCGCCTTCCGGCGTGCCGCGATCATCCTTGACCATGATGGTCATGTCCTGGCTGTTGAACTCGGCAATTGCCATTTCCGCGGCATTGCGCAGCGACTGGGCCGGCACCGCGCCGTTGGCGGCCGTCAGCGGCAGGATCAGCGCCACACGCACCGGGCCGCTACCAATCGTATTGCCGGAGATCGGCTGGCTGGTGCCCGCCGAGGGGGTCGACGGCTGGTTCAGCGGCGGAAAGACCGAGGAGGAATCGGCGCAGGCTGCCAGCAGCGCCGCAACACCAAAGGCGCCGGTCCATTTGCGGATCCGGCGACGCACGTCAGTGTCAAGAAGAACGGAGCAGAGTGCGGTCACCATGGAACCCTCGCCGATACAAAAAACCAGTGTCGTCGCCACCTTTAGCATGAAAAGGCTAAAATGCGGTGCATTAACGATAACAGAACTGCACAGGTTGATGCATGGGCGAAGACAGAAAAGTCCCAAAGCGGTTAACGTCGATCGCTAAACCATTGAAGACATTGGATCGGCAGGCCCTCTCTTGTGCAGGCCGCTTGCCTTCCGGCACGCTTCGGCCTCAATTGGCACCATGACATCGACCTACACACTGCTCGGCCTGCAGGCTGAAACGACCCGCTGTCCGCCGGGGCTCTACATCGTTGCGACCCCGATTGGCAATCTCAAGGATATCACACTGCGGGCGCTGGAAACGCTGGCGGCCGCAGATGCGATCCTGGCCGAGGACAAGCGGGTCACCAAGGTGCTGCTCGCCCACTACGGCATATCTACGCCGATCCTGAGCTATCACGAGCACAATGCCGAACTCATGCGCCCCGACATTCTGGCGCGTCTGGCCGGCGGAGCGGCATTGGCGCTGGTATCCGACGCCGGCACACCACTGGTCTCCGACCCCGGTTACAAGCTGGTGCAGGCGGCGGTGGAGGCTGGCCATGCGGTGACGGCCCTGCCAGGCGCCTCGGCGGTTCTGGCCGCGCTGGTTCTGGCCGGATTGCCATCGGATCGATTCTTTTTCGAGGGGTTTCTGCCGCCGCGTTCGGCCGAACGACGCCGCCGTGCGCGGCAGATCGCCGGGATCGATGCAACAATCGTGCTGTTCGAAGCGCCACACCGGCTGGATGAAAGCCTGGCCGATCTTGCTGCCATCCTGGGTAATCGCCCGGCGGCGGTTGCGCGCGAACTGACCAAGAAATTCGAGACGATCCGGCGCGGAACCCTCGATGAACTGGCTGCGCATTATGCCCATTCGGAAAAGCCCCGCGGCGAGATCGTTATCCTGATTGCCCCGGCCTCAGGCGGCGAATCCGCGCCCGGCGACGACGTGGTGGACGCACGGCTGCGCTCCGCGCTTGCCGAACACAGCCCGCGCGATGCCGTGGCCCTGGTGGCTGCTGACCTGGGCCTGCCGCGCCGGGCGGTCTATGCCCGTGCCCTGCTGTTGCAGGGCCGTAATGGGGATGGCCAGTGACCCGCCATCATCGTGCCTATGGCTTCGGGCTTGATGCCGAATGGCTGGCGGAGCTTCTCTTGCGGGCCAAGGGATACCGCATCCTGGCGCGTCGTTTTGCCGCCGCCGGCGGCGAGGTCGATCTTGTCGCCCGGCGCGGGGGAACGCTCATCTTCGTCGAGGTCAAGGCGCGCGCAGGGCTCGAACAGGCGCTTGAAGCGATCACACCGCTGAAGCGCCAGCGAATCAGCCGGGCGGCACGCGCCTATCTCGGGCGTCTCGAAGCCTTGCCTGCGATCATCCGCATGGATGCTGTCTTCGTGTCCCCCCATGCCTTGCCGCGGCATCTGGAGAACTTTTTCGAGCTGGACCTCTAGATGGAGTCTCCGATCGTAAGGCCCCGACGTGGATTTGCGTCCAGCGCTTTGCTCTTACGCCAACTGGCACTAGAATCGCTCGTTTCCTGATGGATGGACCCGCAATGCATCGCTCAACGCTTCTCGTCGCCGTGCAGATGGACCCGATCGACCGGATCAACATCAAGGGCGATTCGACCTTTGCGCTGATGCTGGAGGCGCAGGCGCGCGGCCATCGTCTGGTCTATTATACGACCGATACGCTGACCATGCGCGATGCACAGGTGTTTGCGTCGGTTGCTCCGGTGACCGTGCGCGATCGCGAAGGCGACCATTTCACCCTCGGGCCAGCCGAACGGATCGACCTGTCTACGACAGATGTGGTGCTGATGCGCCAGGATCCGCCTTTCGATATGAACTATATCACTGCAACCCATCTGCTCGAGCGTATCCACCCCGGGACGCTGGTGGTCAACAATCCGGCGCATGTACGCAATGCGCCGGAAAAGCTGTTTGTCACCGAGTTTCCCGATCTGATGCCGGCGACGCTGATCACCCGCAACCGGGCAGAAATCGAAGCGTTCCGGGCCGAACATGGCGATATCGTCATGAAGCCGCTCTACGGCAACGGCGGTGCGGCGGTGTTCAAGGTGGCGGCGCGGGATGCCAATTTCGGCTCGCTCTATGATCTGTTCTCGGTCACCTTCCGCGAGCCCTGGGTGTGCCAGCGGTTCCTGCCCGAGGTCAAGGACGGCGACAAGCGGATCATCCTGGTCGACGGCGAAGCCGCCGGTGCTGTCAACCGCGTTCCGGCTGCCGATGACATTCGCTCCAACATGGTGCGCGGCGGCGCGGCCCGGCCGACAGACCTGACACCCCGCGAGCAGGAAATCTGTGCCCGGATCGGCCCGGCCTTGCGCGAGCGCGGGCTGATCTTTGTCGGTATCGATGTCATCGACGGCAATCTGACAGAAATCAACGTCACCTCGCCCACCGGCCTGCGCGCCATCAAGCGGCTTGGCGGCCCCGACCTTGCCGTCAGCATCTGGGACGCGATCGAGGCGCGGCTGGGGAGGCGCGCGTGAGGCAGACGCCCGCTCCCGGCCGGCGAACACCGGCCTTTCTGCCAACCGATGGCACCTCGCTATGGCCAGCCGATGCCGGCCTTCTGTTCGAAGGGGCTTTGGATGCCATTGCTGTCGGCGCGAGCCCTGAAGAAATGCGTGCCGAGATCGTCCGCTGGGGCAAGTCGGTGCTGGCCACAGCCCGCGATCAGGCCCATTCGGTGTTGCTGACACAGGGTGGCATGGCCTGCGCCCGGGCGTTGTCGCTGGCGCAGGATGCGATCATCCGGGCGCTGTTCCAGTTTGTGACCGAACGGCTCTATCCGGTCGCCAATCCGTCATCCGGGGAGCGGATCGCCGTCTGCGCCGTCGGCGGCTATGGCCGCGAGACCCTGGCGCCGGGATCGGATGTCGATATCCTGTTCCTGCTGCCGGTCGAAACGTCCTGGGGCGAGAGCATCGCCGAGGCCATGCTCTATCCGTTATGGGATCTGGGTCTCAAGGTCGGCCATGCCACCCGCAGCGTTGACGAATGCATCAAGACCGCACTGGGTGACATGACGGTGCGCACAGCCTTGCTGGAAGCGCGGCTGATTGCCGGCGATGCAGCGTTGTTTGCGACCTTTGAATCCCGGTTTGAGAAGGAGGTTGTTGCCGGTTCGGCTGCCGATTTCGTCCAGGCCAAGGTGGTCGAACGCGAGCAGAGGCTTACCCGTGCCGGTTCGTCACGCTACCTTGTCGAGCCGAATATCAAGGAAGGCAAGGGCGGCCTGCGCGATCTGCAGATGCTGTTCTGGATCGCCCGCTACGTCTACCGCGTCAAGCAGCGCGGCGATCTCGTGGCGGCCGGCCTGTTCACGCAGCGCGAGCTGGACCTGTTCAATCGCTGCGAGGAGTTTCTGTGGCGCGTGCGCTGCCACATGCATTTTGCCACCAAGCGCGCGGAGGAGCGGCTCAGTTTCGAATTGCAGCGCGTGCTTGCCGAGCGGCTCCGCTACCGTGCGCGCGGCCCGCTCAGCCCGGTCGAGCGGTTCATGAAGCATTACTTTCTCGTCGCCAAGGACGTTGGCGACCTGACGGCGATCGTCTCCGCTGCGCTCGAATCGCAGGAGAAGCGGCCAACGGCGCTGTTTGATCGCTTTATCGGCAAGTTCCGGCGGCGGCACTCGCTGTCGGGAACCAAGGATTTCCTTGTTGACAAGGGCCGCATCACGGTGGCCGACGACGACATCTTTGCGCGCGATCCGGTCAATCTTCTGCGGCTGTTCTGGTATGCGGACCGCCATCAGTTGCCCGTCCATCCCGATGCCACGCGGCTGGTCACCCTGTCGCTCGGCCGGACCGATGCGCGCCTGCGCGAGGATGGGGAAGCCAACCGGTTGTTTCTCGAGATTCTGGTCACCCGCCACGGCAATCCCGAAAATGTCCTGCGGCGCATGCATGCGACCGGTCTGCTCGGACGATTCATTCCCGATTTCGGTCGCATCAACGCGATGATGCAGTTTTCGATGTATCACCACTACACGGTGGATGAGCACACGCTGCGGGCGATCGGCATCCTGTCCGATCTGGAGAACGGCAAGCTGAAGGAAGCGCTGCCGGTGGCCCACGAGGTGCTGCCCGGAATCGTCAACCGCCGAGTCCTGTATGTCGCATTGTTCCTGCATGACATCGGCAAGGGGCGTGAAGAGGCCCATGAGATCGTCGGCGCCCGCATCGCGCGCGATCTCTGCCCGCGTCTCGGCATGAGTGCGGCAGAAACCGAAACGGTGGCCTGGCTGGTCGAGCATCATCTGGACATGTCGCAGACGGCGCAAAGCCGCGATATCTCCGATCCGCGCACCATCACTACCTTCACGGCAGCCGTTCAGACCATCGAGCGCCTGAAACTCCTGCTGGTGCTGACCGTCTGCGATATCCGTGCGGTCGGCCCGCAGGTTTGGAACGGCTGGAAGGGCCAGTTGTTGCGCGCGCTCTATTGGGAGGCGGAGGCGGTGCTGGCAGGGGGACACACCGCGTCCGAGCGCGACGGGCGGGTGCTGGCGGCCAAGGCCGAGCTACGCAAGGCCCTGCTTGACTGGGACGATTCGGCATTTGATGCCTATGCCGCCCGCCACAATGTCGCTTACTGGACCAAGGTCGACCTCGACCGACAGGTCCGCCATGCCCGGCTGCTTGCCAAGGCCGACCGGACGAGCGAGCGCTTTCAGACCGAAATTACCACGTCCAAATTCAATGGCGTGACCGAAGTGACGGTCCTTGCGCTCGATCACCCGCGGCTTCTATCGATCATTACCGGCGCCTGCGCAGCGGCAGGCGCCAATATTGCCGAAGCGCAGATTTTCACCACATCCGACGGTCTGGCACTCGATTCAATCTTCCTGTCGCGCGCCTTCGAGGATGACGCCGACGAATTGCGTCGCGCCCAACGCGTGGCCAGCCACATCGTCAAGGCGCTGAAGGGCGAGATCAGGCTGCCGGATGTGGTAGCGTCTCGAGCCGGGCGGGCGCGGCCGAACACGACTTTTTCCGTCACTCCCAATGTCGTGATCGACAATCAGCTTTCGGCGAAGGCAACAGTAATTGAGGTGACTGGGCTTGACCGGCCTGGTCTGCTTTATGAACTGACCACTGAAATCGGCAAGCTCAACCTGAACATCATCTCGGCTCGCATCATCACCTATGGCGAAAAAGCGGTTGACGTTTTTTATGTCACCGATCTGACCGGCGGCAAGGTCGAGCAGCCGACGCGCCGCGCCACCATCACACGGCATCTGATCGATGTGCTCGAGCCGCCTGCACTGGCCCCGGCGCGGCAGACTTGATTTTCCTCCGTTGCGCCGCGATATCACGGGCGCAACCCATCATCGTGAAGGTCGGTTATCGTGTCCAAACCCGAACGCTCGCCCGAATCTCCTGTGAACCCGGCCGACGAGGTGCCGCTTCCCGAGGCGCCGGTCGATCCTGTCGCTGCGCTGGAGGCAGAAAAGCTCGACCTCAAGGACCGGCTGCTGCGGTCGCTGGCCGATATGGAAAACCTGCGCCGCCGCACCGAGCGCGACGTTGCGGATGCACGCAGCTACGGAATCGCCAGCTTTGCGCGCGACATGCTGACGGTTGCCGACAACCTTGCCCGGGCCCTGGCGAGCCTGCCTGCCGCCTCGCGCGAGGCGGGCGATGACATGCTGCGCGCCTTCATCGAGGGCGTTGAACTGACCGAGCGCGACCTGTTGAAGACCCTCGACAAGCACGGGGTGAAAAAACGCGAGCCGCTGGGCGAGAAATTCAACCCCAACTTCGATCAGGCGATGTTCGAGGTGCCTGATCCGGCTCAGCCCAACGGCACCGTAATGCAGGTGGTCCAGCCCGGATATGTGATCGGCGAGCGCGTGCTGCGCCCGTCCATGGTGGGGGTCACGCGCGGCGGCCCGAAAGCCTCCGACAGGCCCGCCGAGGCCGGCGAGCCGACCCAGCATTGATAGAAAATCTCATGGAAGGAACTCACCGAGTGCGGGTTCCTTTCAAGAATTTCTCATGTTGATCAAAGTGATAAGTACTTCCTGAGGTGCAGGCTTGGCGTGTGCTCGCCAGCCGTGCCAAGAGGCGGCGGCTATGCTCTCTCAGGCTGTCTTGCCGGGGAAGCGGCACCAGGACCTGACCGGACAGCGCCCGCAAGTCGGCTTGATCGCCTTGCAGATGTATCGGCCATGCAGGATCAGCCAATGATGGCAGTGGAGACGGAACGCTTCCGGCACGATCCGTTCAAGCCCCGCTTCGACCGCCTCCGGAGTCCTGCCCGGCGCCAGCGGCAACCGGTTCGACACGCGGAACAGATGTGTATCCACCGCGATGGTCGGTTGGCCGAAGGCGATGTTGAGCACGACATTGGCGGTCTTGCGGCCAACTCCGGGGAGCGAGACCAGCGCCTCACGGCTGGCCGGCACCACGCCGTCAAACTCGGCGATCAGTTTGCCCGACAGGGCGATGACGTTTTTCGCCTTGGTCCGGAACAAGCCGATGGTTCTGATGAGGTCCCGCACTCTGTCCTCGCCCAATGCCAGCATCTTTTCAGGGGTATCGGCGAGGCGAAACAATTCCCGCGTTGCCTTGTTCACCCCGGCATCGGTCGCCTGCGCGCTCAACACCACCGCGACCAGCAAGGTGAACGGGTTGACGTAGTCAAGCTCCCCCCTCGGCTGCGGGTTGGCGGCACGGAAGGCGGCAAACACCGCCTCGACCTCCGCCGGACCGAGTGCGGCGGGCGGGCGAGCAGAACGCCGGGTGTTTTGACGCGTCGAGGCTTTTGCCATAGGCTTTCATCCGTATGGGCTCGAGGGGATGACCATGCGGCAGGCAAGCGATAGCGCGACCGGACCGGTTGCGCCAGCCGAAACGGTGCTGTTTTCGGCGACCCTGTTCCCGCACAGGTCGCTCAGCCCGGGCGGGGGGCGGCTGATCGTTGCTCTGGTGGCGCTGGTTGCCGGAGCGGCATCGCTGCCGTTCCTGCTGGCCGGAGCCTGGCCGGTTGGCGGATTTCTCGGGCTCGATGTGGCTCTGCTCTATTGGTGCTTCAGTCGCAATCATCGTCAGGCGCGCGCCTATGAGGAAGTGCTGCTGACGCGGCTGGAACTGTTCGTCCGCCGGGTCAGCTGGCGCGGCAAGGTCAGCGAATGGCGTTTCAATCCTGTCTGGGTAAGGTTGCAGGCGGAAGAGGACCCTGAATACGGCATGCAGCGGCTGGCCATTGTCCAGCGGCGCGAGGAAGTCGAGATTGGCGCTTGCCTGGCACCGTTCGAGCGCGCTGATTTCGCGCACAGCTTCGGGCAGGCACTGGCGCGGGCGCGTCGGTAGGGGCAACGGAATCGGGTGGCAAGGCTGTCAGACGGATGGCAGGATTGCCTGCATGACACTGACCGATTCCTCCCAGGACTACCGCCTTGTCCGCTCCGCGATTGGGTTCATTGCGCACAGTTTCCGCGACCAGCCGGAGGTCGAGACGATTGCCGAAGCGGTGGGATTGACACCCGCCGACCTCAACCGCCTGTTCCGTCGCTGGGCGGGCCTGACCCCGAAAGCCTTCCTGCAGGCCGTAACGCTCGATCATGCCCGGCGACTGCTGAAGGATTCGGCCAGCGTGCTCGATGCAACCTTTGACAGCGGTCTTTCAGGCCCCGGCCGGTTGCATGATCTGTTCGTCACCCATGAAGCGATGAGCCCCGGGGAATACAAGTCCGGCGGGGCGGGGTTGACGTTGCGTTTCGGCTTTCATCCCTCGCCATTCGGGCTGGCGCTGGTCATCGCCCATGAACGGGGGTTGTGTGGTCTTGCCTTTGCCGATGCCGAAGCCCCGGAGGGCGCCGGGGCAACGCCCGGCGATCCAGCCGCTTCCAAGAGTTCGGCGCCGGCCATCGGCCGCCTCGCCGCGCTTGCAGACATGCGGCAGCGCTGGCCGCGTGCCGCTTTTGTCGAGGATGCCGGGTTTGTCGCTCCCTATGCCCGGCGCATCTTCCAGGCGGATCTGTGGCGCGGCGACCAGCCGCTCCGGGTGTTCATGATCGGCAGCGATTTCGAAGTGCGGGTCTGGGAGAGCCTGTTGCGCATTCCGATGGGATGCGCGGCTACCTATTCCGACATCGCCCGCCATATCGGCAAGCCGCAGGCAGCGCGCGCCGTGGGCGCGGCGGTGGGGCGCAACCCCATCTCCTTTGTCGTGCCATGCCACCGTGTGCTCGGGAAAACCGGCGCTCTTACCGGCTATCATTGGGGTCTGACGCGCAAGCAGGCGATGCTCGGCTGGGAGGCGGGGCGGGCGGGTTAAAGCAGGATGACAACAAACCGTTCCAGGCACCCGAACGTTCGATGATCCTATGCCAGCAACCGGGTATCGCCGACGATCAGCCGGGTTGGCCGGGCATCCTCCTCGATGGTCGGAAAGCGACCGACCGGTTCAAGAAAGGCATTGTCGGTGGCATCGTCATTGACCGAGGACACCTCGCCGACAAAAACATCGCCGCCCTCCGCCCAGAAGGCATGGGCAAGGCCGGGGGTGAGCGTGACGCTCTCGCCGGAAGCCAGGCGCAGCACACCATGGGCGGGAAGTCGCCGCTCGATGCCGTCGGTGCGCACGACAACCTCGCGGGAAGGATCGGCCTTGCCGGCCGCATCGGTCTCGACCAGTTCGAGGGCCAGGATGCCCCCACCGCGGTTGATGATGTCTTCGGTCTTGTGAAAATGGTAGTGCATCGGGCAGCGCTGGCCATCCTGCACGATGATGACCTTTTCCGCATAGACCATGCCCTTGCCGGAGCTGAGCGCCGCTGCATCGCCATTGCGCACCGTAAACAGCGTCAATCCGAGCCCGGCAAAGTCGCCCTGGCCGAAATCGGTGATGTCCCAGCCCAGCCCGGCACGGATGATCTCGGCGCATTGCCCTCGCCGCTCCTGCCAGTCTGCGGGCGTCCAGCGGGCAAACGGGGGCAGAATGAAGCGATGCTCGGCCAGCATGGCCTCGGCATGGGCAATGGCGGCGTTGATTTCGGAGCGTTTCATCTTTCTGGCCTGACTGGGGGGATGTTACCGCGGCTTGCGGGATTGTGCCAGTGCGGCGTCCCATTCAGCACGCACCTCGGCAACCGCTTCCTGTTCAGACCTGTCCGCAGCAAGGGCCTGAAACGCGGCCGCCGGCAACAGCCGAGAAAGTGCCCAGATTGCCATGGCCCGAACGGCGGGGGCCGCATCCTCAAGCCGCGCGCGAGCGGAAGCCGCAAGTGCCGGGTCCTGCGAGTTGCCGATGGCAATCAGCACATTGCGCAGGAATCGATCCCGGCCAAGGCGCTTGACCGGGGTGGCGGCGAACAGGGACCGAAATGCAGGATCATCAAGCCGGGCGAGTTCAGAAAGCGGCAGGGCGGCGAGCATGCCCTGTGTGGCGAGCTTGGCTTCGCGCGCCGCCGAGGCAAACTTGTTCCATGGACACACCGCAAGGCAATCGTCGCAGCCGAACACCCGATTGCCGATGGCGGGCCGAAGTTCGGCTGGGACCGGGCCATGATGCTCAATCGTCAGATAGGCAATGCATCGCCGCGCATCCAGCACATACGGGGCCGGAAAAGCCGCCGTCGGACAGCGATCGAGGCAGCGGGTGCAGGAACCGCAATGGTCAGGCTCGGCCACGTCCGGCTCGATCTCGAGCGTTGAGAAAACGGCACCGAGCAGCAGCCAGTTACCGAATTTGCGGCTGACCAGCATCGTGTTCTTGCCCTGCCAGCCAATACCCGACACCATCGCCAGCGGCCGCTCCATGACCGGGGCGGTATCGACAAACACCTTCACATCGCCGCCGGCGCGGGACACCAGAAAGCCGGCCAGATCCTTCAGGCGACCTTTGATCACAGCGTGATAATCGCGCCGCTGGGCGTAGAGGGCCAGCGTAGCGCTGTCGCGGCGCTCAAGCGCGGCAAGCGGATCGGGGATGTTGCCATAATTGACCCCGACCATCAGAACCGAGCGCACGTCGGGCCACAATCGTGTCGGCGAGGAGCGCTCGCTGTGCCGCTCCGCCATCCAGCTCATGCTGGCGTGATGTCCGGCAGCGAGCCAGTCGGCAAGGGACCTGCTCCGGTCTGGCAGTGATGCCACCGCCGCAACTCCGAAGGCATCGAAGCCGAGCGCCTTGGCGCGGCTCTCCAGTGCGGCCTTAAGGGCGTGGCCGTTCAGAAATCGAGATTTGTGTAATGGGCGGCCGGCGTCATTCCGAGGATCCGGTCGGCCAGCAGCGGGCGGAACGAGGGCCGCGACTTCAGGCGGGCGTACCATTGCTTTGCCGTCTCGTCCTCGTTCCACGGCACGTCCCCGAGAAAATCACATACCGACAAATGGGCGGCAGCCGCCAGATCGGCATAGGTCAGACGGTCACCGGCCAGCCAGTTGCGCTGGCCGAGCAGGTGGCCGATGTATTTGACATGATAGCGCACATTGGCGCGAGCCACACGCAGGATCGCACCTTCCGGAGCCCCACCGCCCTTTTCCGGCCCGAGGAAGCGCTTGTGCACTTTCTCGACCACCAAATAATGCGAAACTTCCTCATGGAACTTGCGATTGAACCAGTCGCAGAGTCGCCGGACCTCGACGCGTGACAACGGGTCCTCCGGCAGCAGCCTGCGTTCGCCCAGGACGAGACCGCGGGTCTCATCGAGATATTCGGCGATGACGTCGGCGCCGGGGATCGGCAGCACGTTCTCTTCAACAAGAACCGGGGTGGTTCCGGCAGGATTGAGCATGAGGAATTCGCGTCGGCGCTCCCATACCCTTTCTTCGATCTGGGCTGCCTCCATGCCAAGCTCGCCCATGACCAGGCGGATGTAGCGGGACTGGGGGCAGAGCGGGTGATGATAGAACTCGGGCATGCCGATGAACAACCAGGCTGGAGACAGGGGCCCACTAACGGGACGCTAAGCGCTTTCCGCGTATAGAAGCGAATCAGATGTATCTCAATCGTGGCGACATCCCGTCGCGGCGCTGCTGGACCTGGCGGCGCTTCATGAGCCCGGCAGGTAGCGATGACCCTTCTAACGATGATTCAGGCCGCCATTCTCGGATTTGTCGAGGGCCTGACGGAATTCCTGCCGGTATCGTCCACCGGGCATATCCTGCTGCTGGGTCACTTCCTCGGATTTGACTCGCCGACAAAGACCTTCGAGGTGCTGATCCAGCTTGGCGCCATTCTCGCCATTCTGTCGGTCTATTTCAAGAAGCTGCTCGATATTGCCCTGGGGCTCGGGTCGGACCCGCAGAAGCGGCGCTTTGTCCTGGCAATTCTCGTCGCCTTCGTGCCGGCCGCAATCATTGGCGGACTGTTTTCCAAGGTCATCAAGGCGTATCTCTTCAATCCCTTCGTCGTCTGCACCTCGCTGATCGCCGGCGGTCTGGTGCTGCTGGTGGTGGACGAAACAGAGTTCGAGAAGAAATACGACGATGTGATGGAGTTCCCGCTGGCGACGGCGCTGCGGATTGGCTTGTTCCAGTGCCTGGCGATGGTGCCGGGCGTATCGCGCTCGGGAGCAACGATTGTCGGCGCCATGCTGTCGGGGGCGAGCAAGCGGGCTGCGGCAGAGTTTTCCTTTTTTCTGGCCATGCCCACGATGGCGGGAGCCTTCGCCAAGGACCTTCTCGACAATTACAAGTTTCTTGCCGCCAAGGATTTCGGCCTGATCACCATCGGCTTTGTCATGGCCTTCCTGTCCGGGCTGCTGGTTGTGCGCGGCTTTCTGGATTTCGTATCGCGGCATGGCTTCACCCCGTTTGCCTATTGGCGCATCGGGGTCGGGATCATCGGCCTGGCCGGCCTGGCTCTGTTCGGCTGAAGCGGTTTTAACAGGCTATTGCAATTTAAGGTAATCTGGCCCACCTTTAATTGCGAATGATTTGCATTTGCAGGTAGGCCATGGATAAAGCGCCGCATGATGCAGGGGCACCCGGCTGGCGCAGGGCTGGCGGGGAGGTTTCCCTGCCTGAGGCCCATCATACCATCGGGGTTCCGAAGACGCCGAGCATCTGGCGCAAGTTCCTCGCCTTTGCCGGCCCAGGCTATCTGGTCGCGGTCGGCTACATGGATCCCGGCAACTGGGCGACGTCGCTCGCCGGTGGTTCCAGATTTGGCTATGCGTTGCTGTTTGTCGTGCTGATGTCCAACATCATGGCGATCATTCTGCAATCCTTGTGCGCGCGTCTGGCCTTTGCCTCGGGACGGGACCTGGCACAGGCCTGCCGCGATTCTTATCCGCGCCCTGTTGTCGCCATTTTGTGGTTCCTGGCGGAGATCGCCATCATCGCGACGGACCTGGCCGAGGTGATCGGTACGGCTATCGGGCTCAAGCTGCTGTTCGGCATCCCGCTGGAGCTTGGCGTGGTGATCACGGCGCTCGATGTGTTTCTGATCATGGCGCTGCAGCGGATCGGCTTTCGCGCCATCGAGGCGGTGGTGATTGGCCTGCTCACTTTGATCGCAGCCTGTTTTGCGGCGCAGATTGCCATGGTCTCCCCGGTCTGGAGCGAGGTATTTGCCGGATTCTCGCCGACGACGCAGCTGCTGACCGATCAGGACATGCTCTATTTGGCGCTTGGTATCATCGGCGCCACGGTCATGCCACACAATCTCTACCTGCATTCGGCGATCGTGCAGACGCGGGCGATCGGCGAAACGCTGCCCGAGCGACGCGAGGCCATGCGTCTGGCCACCATCGATTCGACGGTCGCTCTCATGCTTGCCCTGCTCATCAACGCCTCCATCCTCATTCTTGCGGCCACCGCTTTCTACAAGACCGGTCGCCACGAGGTGGCGGAGCTGGGCGAGGCCCACGCGCTGCTGGCACCGATCGTGGGCACGACCGCGCCGGTGCTGTTTGCGGTGGCGTTGATCGCCTGCGGTCTCAACTCAACGGTGACCGCGACTTTGGCCGGTCAGATCGTCATGGAAGGGTTCATCGCCCTGCGGCTGCGGCCCTGGCTCAGGCGCTTGGTCACGCGGCTCGTCGCGATCGTCCCGGCAGCGGGCGTCACCATTCTGATGGGCGAGAAGGAGACCGCCAAGCTGCTGATCCTGTCGCAGGTGATCCTGTCGCTGCAATTGCCGTTCGCGGTCATTCCACTGGTGGTTTTCACGGCTTCGCGCGCCAAGATGGGCGCGCTTGTCGCGCCCCGCTGGCTGACGGCGGCAGCGGCGCTCATCGCCGCGATCATCGTTGTCCTGAACCTCAAGCTGCTGTCTGATACGGTTTCGGGCTGGCTAGGCTGAAGGTCATGCCGAGTTCGCGGGCCGCCGGTATCAGGGTCTTGTTACCCGCCGCAAGGTGAGGTTGATCCGGCCATCGTCGGCAATAAGCATAGAAGTGCCCGGGAAAAGCCGGTCGATGCCATGGAAACAAAGGCGCGAGGCTCCGCCGATCACCAGCACATCGCCGCTTTCAAGCCGGACCGATCGGGTCGGATCATTGCGGCGCAGCCCGCCGAAACGAAACAGCGCCGTCGCTCCCAGTGAGACCGAAACAACCGGGGCGGCCAGATCCGCCTCGTCGCGATCCTGATGCAGGCCCATGCGCGCGCCCGGCGCGTAGTAATTGACCAGGCAGGCCTCGGGCGGATGCGGGTAGCCGCTGACGGCCTGCCAGAGATCCGCCAGTGCGGGCGGGATCGGCGGCCACGGCAGGCCGGTTTGCGGATGATGCGGCTGATAGCGATAGCCGGCCTGGTCCGAGACCCAGCCGAGAGCGCCGCAATTGCTCATCCGCACCGAGAATGGCTGGTCGGTTTTCGGCATGACTGGCGTGAACAGCGGCGCGTTGCGCACATTCGCGCGGATGTCCGCCAGCAGGGCCTCCTGCGCCGGGCGGGAGAAGTAGCCCGGATGGTAGTGAAGGCCGGGCTGCAACGCGATCACAGCGCCTTCCACATCACCGTGGTGCTGTCGTAGCTGCGGGTCGGCGACAGCGCATAGTTCGGGATGACCCCGCTCTTCTGCCAGCCCAGCCCGGCATAGAGCTGCTCGGCGCCGCTGCCGGTCACCGTATCGAGGGTCAGCAGCGTCTTTCCCAGCCGCCGTGCCTCGGCTTCGGCCGCTTGCATCAGCGCAACGCCCAGTCCACGGCGGCGAGCGGAGGGATGCACCAGCATTTTGGATATATCCGCCCGGTGCGGCTGGTTCTGCGGTGTGGCTGGCACGAGCGATACGGTGCCGGCAAGGTGTCCGTCAACAAAACCGCCGAACAGCAAACGCTCTCCGGCAACAACCATCGGCAGGACGGAGCGCCACCAGCCGGCAGCATCGGCCTCGCTAAACGGCAGGACAAATCCGACACCGGCTCCTCCGGCTACACAGGCAGCCAGGATGGCAGCTAGATCGTCAACAAGGCTGGCCGCGGCTGACGCGTCCAGCCGGCGAACCATGCACCCTTCCATCCATCACCTCCGGAGGTCGAGCACATCGGCCATCGAATAGACGCCCGGCGGCTGATCCTTGGCCCACAGGGCTGCACGCATGGCGCCCGAGGCAAACAGCGAGCGATCCTCGGCATGGTGGCTGAGGGTCAGTCGCTCGCCCGCACCGGCAAAGATCACCGAATGGTCGCCGATGACCGACCCGCCCCGCAGGGTAGCAAAACCGATGTCGCCTTCCCGCCGCGCGCCGGTGTGACCGTCGCGGACCCTCACCGAATGGTCGGCGAGCGGGATCTGCCGGCCTTCCGCCGCTGCTTCGCCGAGCAGCAGCGCTGTCCCGGACGGCGCATCAACCTTATGGCGATGGTGCATTTCGAGAACCTCGATATCGAAGTCCTCGCTGAGCGCCGCTGCCGCCCGTCGTACCAGTGCCGCCAGCAGATTGACGCCAAGGCTCATGTTGCCGGACTGGACGATGCGCGCCGAGCGACCGGCTGCGGCAATCGCCGCATGGTCGGAGACCGACAGGCCTGTCGTGCCGATGATATGGACGAGCTTGCGTTCAGCAGCGGCCTTGAGCAACTCCAGCGTTGCAGCCGGAGCCGTGAAATCGATGATGGCATCCGCCTTGGCAAGAGCCGCATTCATGTCGGCCAGAATCGGTACGCCCTGCGCCGGCAAGCCCGCCAGGACGCCGGCATCCTTGCCGAGCGCCGGAGAACCCAGCCGCTCCAA
>ERZ761609.1484-NODE-1484-length-20404-cov-11.679984_pt1 | contig 20404 bp, 12 predicted proteins | sample MGYA00511163_ERZ761609 | MGnify/ENA primary metagenome ERZ761609 (study PRJEB28899, sample SAMN02445070) | bioreactor sludge metagenome | biome: EBPR sludge | place: Australia: Brisbane, Thorneside Wastewater Treatment Plant | collected 2011-12-16 ... | reverse complement strand
GCCCGCGGCGCTTTGGACGCGGCGCAGTGCTACGGTGCAGGCTTTCGGCCATGCCGCAGGCAAACGCGGCGGACGCAAGCCCCGCGCCGCCATGCCGTGCCGCCCGTGCCATGTCACGGCACTGCGGCCGCTGCGCTTTGCCGCCGGATAATCGCTTAAGGCATATCTGTCAGAATTTTCGAGCTGCCGCACATGTCCGGCACATCGGTGCTGTATTCGACCGTCACGGTATCACCGGCGCGGAAACTGTCCGGCTCTATCTGCTGGTGGAAGGTGCAAAAAGATTTTACCTCCGGCATAAAAAATTGCACACGGGCAAAAAGCGGCGTATCCGCCAGAACATCGGGGCTGTCGCTGCCGCTCTGGCTGACAATTTGTGCGATGCGCCCGACGATGCGGCGTTTGCGTGCGTCATCATGCGGCACGTCCATGCCGGGCAGGGTCATGTTTGTGGGCGCGCGCGGGGCGGGCGCGGCGGCGGGCGGCGGTGAAAACGGCGTTTCCGCCATGCCGATATCCGCATCCGATACTTTTTCAATCATCCGGTCGAGCCCGCGGAAAAACTGGTGCGCGGCAATGCCGAGCCCTGTCACCACCAGCATGATGACCACCAGCCCGATGTTCAGCACCTTGCGCTCGTAGGCTTTGCGCTCCTTCGCGCTCAACGACGGTTTGTCGTAGGGGGAGGTATCGTCGAACCCGTCGCGGCGGGCGGGCGGTGTGGGCGCGGGCGTTTGTGGCGGGGTTTCGGTCATGGGTGTCTGCGGCTCGGCTGGTTACGGGTGGGGGCGAGAGGGTGCCTATGGCGGATTATCCCGCGTGCGCCGCCGAAAAGCAAAGGCCACGGGGCAGCGGCGGGAATATAAGGCCGCAGGCCATAAACGGGGATATGCAGCTGGCAGACGGGAGTATGCCCGCCGTACGGGCGGGCGGCGGTATATCCCTATGATTATATTATGAAAAAATTTAATCGCCATTTTTTCCAGATTTTTCAAAGACAGTCGTTCAAAAGTTAACGAAGATTTAACTTGCCGAATTTCATAACTTATGGCAAAAACCTTCCACTTCCAAAAACCGAATTTCTGCGCATTTTCTGCGCCGCGATTCCGGCTGGCGGAAAAACAAATTTACTTTCTGTATCCGGTATCTATTCGCTTCATCCCGTTGCTGTTTTAAAAAAAGGTAGCTCCCCATGTCCCAGAAAAACTCCGCACCCGTTGCCATTACCCGCATCCTGAACACCAAGGTGCTTGCAAAACGTCTGATGGCGACCAGCGCAATGACACTGGCGGGGATTGTGGCCATGGCATCGTCTGCTTATGCGCTGGATGCAACCGCGCTGCCGACGGGCGGCACGTTCACTTCGGGTACGGGCGGCATTTCGACCACCGGAAATACTATGAACGTCACGACCAACCAGACGCGCACTGTCATGGACTGGGACAGCTTCAACATCGGCTCGGCCGCTACTGTCAACGTCAACCAGTTCAACAGCTCTTCGACCACGGTCAACCGCGTGAACAGCGCGGCGGGCGACCCCACCCAAATCTACGGCAAGCTGAACAGCAACGGCAAAATCGTTATCCTTGACCCGAACGGCGTTTTCTTCGGCGCATCTGCCAAGGTCGATGTCGGCAGCCTTCTGGCCTCCACCGGTACGATGGATGCGGCCAGCATGGCCGAATTCGTCGCAGGCCGCGCGTTTATCCTGTCCAATCTGGATGCGGTAGCAGGGGCGAAAATTGAAAACCTCAGCAACAATATCAGCGTCAAAAACAGCGGCCTTCTGGCCTTCGTCGCGCCCACGGTGCAAAACGCGGGCACGTTGACGGCGCAGCTGGGCAAAGTCGTGCTGGCATCCGGCAAGACGGTGACGGTTGACCTTTCGGGCGACGGTCTTATCACGCTTGCGGCTGACCAGCTGGATACATCGCTGGTTGAAAACAGCGGCACTATCAAAGCCAACGGCGGCACGGTTATCATGACCGCGGGCGCGGCCAAGAATGTGGTCGATAGCGTCGTGAACATGTCGGGTGTTGTGCAGGCGAATTACGTCAGCAACAAAAACGGCAAAATCGTCCTTGGCAGCAGCAGCACGGGCAAAGTGAACGTGACGGGCACGCTGGAGGCGAAACGCGATCAGAGCCTTTCCACCGGCAACGCAGGTACGGTTGAAATCAGCGCCAATGACGTGAATATCGCATCAAGCGCGATTATCGATGTGCGCCGCAGCGGTACGCTGGCTTCGGGCAACGGCGGTTCCATCAGCATCAATGCGCTAAACCGTCTGACTTTGGCGGGTGATTTGAAATTCGGCGGTGCTGGTCTTGGCAACGCGGGCAGCCTTTCGCTGCAGGCAAGCATCCTTGATATCCTGCGCAACATCAACATGGGCACGGGCGCGCTTAGCATCGCGGCGAATACCATCAACCTTGATGCCAAAATCAACGGCGGCATTCTCAATACCGCCCTCGGCCAGAGCGGTCTTAACGCGACGGCATCCGTCGTGAATGTCCTCAGCCCCAATGGCAGCATCCAGCAGGCGATTTATCTGGCGAAGAACGACGGTACGGCAAGCATTTTCGTCGCTGCCGGCAGCTATAGCGAAAACCTGACCGTGGGCAAAACCGTTTCCATTCAGGGGGCGGACGGCGCGAAAATCATCGGCGCATTGCTGCCGCTTTCCGACAGCATCGTGACGATTGCCGCAAACGGCGTCGCGTTCAAAGGTTTTGAAATTGTGGCGCTGGACGCTGCGGCACCGCTGAATGCCAAGCTTTATGCGATTTCCGCACAAGGTCTTTCCGGCCTTGATATCGCGGATAACACCATCACGGGCGGCGCGCTCAGCGGTATCCGCCTGCAAAACGTTACGGACAGCAAGGTTGAAAACAACAACCTGACCCTGTCGCTGACGGGCATTGACGTTTCGGGCGGCAACAACATCCAGCTGCTCGGCAACACCATTCTGGGCGCGAACAAGGGCATCAGCCTGACGGGCAGCAACTACGCCACCATTTCCGGCAACACGGTCGAAGGCGCGCTGCAGGCGGGTATTTTCGTCAATGGCACGCTCGGCTCTTCGCTGCTTGGCAACACGGTCAACGGCGCGCTGCTGGACGGTATCGTCGTCCAGTCCGCATCTGACAGCGATATCGAAGGCAACATCGTGAGCGGCTCCGCGCAGGATGGCATCTCGCTTTCGAATTCCAGTGATGTACGCATCACGGACAACACGACCAGCCTTAACCTGCGCAACGGTATCCGTGTGATTGACACTACGGATGTCGCGGTTTCCGGCAACAACGTTTCCGCCAGCGGCGGCAGCGGTATTTTCGTTGACCCCAGCTCCGGCAGCATCACGGGCAACACGGTCACCCTCGTCGCGGGCAGCGGTATCGAACTGGTGGACGGCTATGATTTCGAAATCAGCGGCAACACGGTTCTGGGTACCGGCCGCGACGGTATCGAAGTATCCGGCGGTACGAATGTCGATGTCACTGGCAACAACGTCGGCGTGACGGTACGCGACGGCATTTCCGTTACGGGCACGGATGGCTTTACGGTTGGCGGCAACATTGTCGGCCTGAACGGCGATGACGGCATCCAGCTGGATGCCGCGCAGAACGGCACGGTCAGCGGCAATACCATCCTCGGCACCACCGATAACGGTATCGAGGTTATCAACGCCGTCAACGCCTATATCCTTGCCAACAACGTCGGCCTGACGGGCAACGCGGGTATTCTGGCCAGCGGCGGCATGGGCGTCGGCATCTGGGGCAACACGGTTGCCCTGACGGGTGGCGACGGCATCGGCGCAACGGGCGTCGGCACGCTCAGCATTCTTGGCAACACCGTCGGCGGCACGGGCGACGATGGTATCGCGCTTGAAACGCTTGACGGCGCGGTTGTGGATGGCAACACCATCCTTGTGACCGCAGGCGACGGCATTTCTGCCGCCAGCAGCCAGAACCTTGCCATTACCAACAACAACATCGGCCTTGCCGGTGCAAATGGCCTGAGCCTTGACAACGTGACGGCGGCGGCAATTGCCGGCAACACGGTTGCAGGCACGACGGCGCACGGCATCGCTGCGGCAAACAGCGGCCTGCTGGCTATTTCCGGCAATACAGTTGGCCTGACGGGCGCGAATGGTATCGACCTTGATACGGTGGCGCTGGCGGCCGTGACCGACAACATCGTGCTGGGCACGGCGGGGCATGGTATTGCAGCGTTCGAATCCGGCCTGCTGCAAATCGCGGGCAACGACGTCGGCTTGACGGGCGGCAACGGCATCGACCTCAGCCGCGTGGCAGGCGTGCAGGTGAGCGATAACCTTGTCGGTGCAACCACCGGCCGCGGTATCAACCTGTCCGAAGGCTTTGGCGTATCCATCGATAACAACACGGTTCTGCTGACGGGTGACGACGGTATTGCCGTTGAACAATCCGCGCTGGTGACGGTTGAGGACAACAATGTCGGCCTCACGGGCGGCAATGGTATCAGCCTTGACGAAGTCGCGCTGGCCAATGTTTCCGGCAACCTGGTTGCGGGCACGACGGCACACGGTATCGCCGCGGCAAACGGTCTTGCTGTCAACATCGCGGGTAACACTGTCGGCCTGACGGGCGGCAACGGTATTGATGTTCAATCCAGCTTGCTGGGCGCTGTTGCGGATAACACGGTTCTGGGCACCACGGGTCACGGCATTGCCCTGACCGACGCGGCGCTGTTCAATGTTGCGGGCAACGACGTCGGCCTGACGGGCGGCAACGGCATCGACCTCAGCCGCGTGGCAGGCGTGCAGGTGACTGATAACCTTGTCGGTGCAACAACCGGCCGCGGCATTAACCTGTCCGAAGGTTTTGTTGTATCCATCGATAACAACACGGTTCTGCTGACGGGTGACGATGGCGTTGCCGTAGAAAAATCCGCGCTGGTTGAAATCAAAAACAACAACGTCGGCCTGAGCGCAGGTGACGGCGTGTCGGTTGACCAATCCGCCGCCGTAGCGGTGGAGGGGAACCTCATCGGCCTCGTGGCTCTCAACGGCGTGAACGTGACGGACAGCCTTGCAGTCGGTATCGACGGCAACACGGTTATCGGCTCCGGCCTCAATGGTATCAATGTCGATGCCGCAACGGGCAGCGTCACCAACAACAATGTTCTGCTGTCGGCTGAAAACGGCATCCGCGTTGCAAATTCGGTTGGCTATGACATCTCCGGCAACAATGTGGGCCTTTCGGGTCTGAACGGTATTCAGGCCGTCAACCTGCTGGGCGTCAGCATTCAGGACAACAACGTCGGCCTGAGCGCGCAAGATGGCATCAACGTCCAGAACGCAGCGGGCGCGGTTGTTTCCGGCAACCTTGTACTGCTGTCGGGTGACGATGGTATCGGCCTCGAAAATACGGTCGGTGCGCTTGTTGCGGGCAACGGCGTGATTGCCTCCGGCGATAACGGTATCGAGATTGAAAATACGGTCGGTACGCTGGTCACCCTGAACGGTGTCGCGCTCAGCGGCAACGACGGCATCAACATCCGCAACGCCGCCCTGACGGGCGTGGTTGCCAACGGTGTTGCCGGTTCGGGCGGTGATGGTATCGACCTCGAAAACGTTATCGGCACGGTTGTTGCGGGTAATGGCGTGATTGCATCGGGCGATAACGGTATCGAGATTGAAAATGCTGTCGGTACGCTGGTCACCTTGAACGGTGTCGCGCTCAGCGGCAACGACGGCATCAACATCCGCAACGCCGCCCTGACGGGCGTGGTTGCCAACGGTGTTGCCGGTTCGGGCGGTGATGGTATCGACCTCGAAAACGTTATCGGCACGGTTGTTGCGGGTAATGGCGTGATTGCATCGGGCGATAACGGTATCGAGATTGAAAATGCTGTCGGTACGCTGGTCACCTTGAACGGTGTCGCGCTCAGCGGCAACGACGGCATCAACATCCGCAACGCCGCCCTGACGGGCGTGGTTGCCAACGGTGTTGCCGGTTCGGGCGGTGATGGTATCGACCTCGAAAACGTTATCGGCACGGTTGTTGCGGGTAATGGCGTGATTGCATCGGGTGATAACGGTATCGAAGTCAGCCGCGGCATTGGTACATTGATTGCAGGCAACGCGGTTAATGGCGCGCTTGGCAACGGTATCGCGGTTGAAGAAAGCCTGTTTACGGGCATCATCGGCAACGCGGTGCGCAACATCGCGCAAGATGGTATCAGCCTCGACCTGACGGCGTTCTCGGCGATTGTCGGCAACGACATCGAAAACGGCGGCGGCGCGGGGATTTCGGTCACGAACAGCGCCTTCGCCTTCATCGCGGGCAACGACATCAGCAAATTCTATGACGGTATGCGCCTGTTCTACACGGCGGGCGTGGCGGCTGTCGGCAACGACATTCAGGACGTCGCCAACGACGGTATCCGCGTGGATTACAGCCTGATGACGGCGCTGGCGGGCAACAGCATCCGCAGCTTTGGCGATGACGGTATCGAAATTGCCAATTCCGCGCTGGTGGCTGTCGTGTTCAACGACATCGACGGCATGGGCGCGGGCAACGCGGGTATCCGCATCGGCACCAACGAAAACGGCGGTGGCGTGACGGATACGGCTTCGGGCAGCACGCTGGTGCTGATTGCAGCGAATACGGTGGCCAATAACGCCGTCGGCCTTGACGCAACGGCGCTGAATAACGGCTATCTGGATATCCGCGGCAACAGCTTCCTGAACAATACCACTGGCCTTTATGCGAAGAGCGGCGCGATTGACCTTTCGCATCAGTCCAACCTGTTCAAGGGCGGCAGCACGGCGATGATTTTCGACGGGGGGTACTATCCGTCCGCTGGCTACACCGGCCTGCGTCTTGTCGGCGATACCATCGGCACGACGGTATTTGAGGGCCAGACCGATTACTACATCGACCTGCGTAACGGCGCGTTCTTCGAGCCGGGCACGCCCACCATTATCGACGGCACGCTGGCGACCTATGACGGCGTTTCGGGCGGATTGATGAGCGCGGCGCAGTTGTTGGCGATTGAATCGAAAATCAACGACCACGATGACGATAACACGCTCGGCCAAATCTTCGCCGGCTATGCGCTGTTTGATGATAACCAAATCCTGCGCCGCTATCCGGCCAACAGCTACCGCAGCGGCCGCGCCGCGGTACTGGTGACGGGTCTGCCGCGCACGGGCATTGGCCGCGACATTACGCCGCGTCCGTTCTTCAACGTGCAGGACCTCGCCAATATCGCACCGGCAGCCGGCGGCGATACGGCAGAGGCGCTGGCAAACATGGAACCGGCGGCAGGTGAGGGCACCCAAAGCCCCATCGCCAAAGGTGCTTGCTGGAACAACATCGGCAGCGGCGGCGCGGTCAACCTTGACCTCGGCGAAGATGCTAGCAGCATTCTGGCAGACCAAGCGGCCTGCGGCGGTTAACATAAGCCAAAAGAAAACCCCCGGACTGTGTGCAAAATCACGCAGCCGGGGGTTTTCTTTGCCCGCAATATGCTATCCCCGCTGGATTTTTCGCCTGTAAAATTATAGTGTTACTCAACATTTGACCGCTTTTCGGGAATCTTTTCATGATACGTCGTCTTTTCGCTTTCACGGCCACGGCCGCATTCCTTTCTGTCATTGCGCCGCAATTTGCGCTGGCGCAGGCCGTGCCTAGCTCGGCGGAGCCGTCGCGTGCCGGCGGGCAAATCGCCCCGCAGCAAGCGCCCGGCCTGACGGAATTCAAAGGCAGCATCACCGCGCAAGGCAGCGCCGCGCAAGCGCCCGCAGGGGCGGACAAAGTTACGCTGACGCTGAAAGAAATCGTTATCGAAGGCGCATCGGTTTACGACGACGCTGCACTGTCCGCGGTTTATCAGGATAAAGTCGGCACCAAAATCACGCTGGCCGATGTGTATGACATCGCCGCGCAGCTGACCGCGAAATACCGCAACGAAGGCTACATCCTGACGCAGGTCGTCATTCCGCCGCAAACGATTGACGGCGGCACGGTGCGCATGCGCGTGGTCGAGGGCTTCGTCGATAAAGTTTCCGTCGAAGGCGGCATGGGCGTCGATACCGCGTTCCTGCAGGGCTATGCCAAAAAAATCAACGCCAGCAAGCCGCTGAACTCCAAAACGCTGGAGCGTTATATCCTTCTCATCAACGACCTGCCGGGCATGTCCGCGCGTGCGGTTCTCTCGCCCTCGCCGAATGTGGTCGGCGCGTCCGATGTCACGATTTTTGTGGAACGCAAAGCCTACGACGCGTTCTTCCAGATTGATAACCGCGGCAGCCGCTTCCTCGGCCCGCTGCAGGTCAACGCCGGCGGCCGCCTCAACAACATGTTCGGCCTTTACGAAGGGCTCAGCTTCCAGTTTGTCACCGCGCCCGACGGCTGGCCGGACCGTGAACTGGATTTTGGCTCCGTTGCCTGGTCGCAGCCGATAAACCACGAAGGCACGCGCGTGAGCGTGGGCTACAGCATCACCTCGACCGAGCCGGGCTACAGCCTGACGCCGTTCGATATCGAAGGCCTCGCACGCTCCGCCAATATCGAGGTCATGCATCCCTTCATCCGCACGCGCCAGCAAAACCTCTACGGTACGCTGCGCTTCAACTACATCGATACGGAACGCAACGACAACCTCGGCCTTGGCAAAACCGAAGACCGCCTGCGCGTGCTGCGCCTTGCGGGGACGTACCAGTTCACCGACGGCTTCCTCGGCCTCAACACCGTGAATGCGGAGCTGAGCAAGGGTATCGACATCCTCAACATGAAGGAAAAAGACAGCCTGAACCCGACGCGCGAGCGCGGGGAGCCTGAATTTTTCAAAGCAACCATGGAAATCTCCCGCATCCAGCGTGTGACGAACATGATTGAGCTTTTCGGCTCCGTGCAGGGGCAGAAATCCGCGCATAAACTGCTGGCGTCCGAAGAATTCGGCGTGGGCGGCATCAATTACGGCAGCGCCTATAACAACTCCGAAATCACGGGCGAAGACGGTGTTGCAGGCCGCGTTGAACTGCGCCTCAACAACCCCGTGCGTGTGCCGGTGAATTTCAGCCAGGTGTATGGCTTCTACGACATCGGCAAGGTATGGGACAACGACAGCACGGTTGTCAAAGACCGCCAGCGCTCCATCGCTTCCGCCGGTCTCGGCCTGCGCGTAAACTTGAACGACAATCTGGCCGGCACCTTCGAAGCCGCCATGCCGCTGACGCGCACCGTGGAAACCGAAGGCGACAAAGACCTCCGCCTCTTCGGCTCGCTCACCGCCCGTTTCTAATCACGGCGAGACGCCAAAACAAAAAGCCGGACGTAAACGTCCGGCTTTTTGTTTGTTAAACCTAGTATATAGATTTAGTTACAAGATAAGCGCTTCCTAATTAATACTCTGGATAAGCTGCATGCGCCTTCTCAAAGTCGATTAATTTTGAAACTTCATCTAGTAAAACGGTGAAAGAATGGCTTGGAGACTGGCCTAAATGGGGAGCTTGGGGGAGTGTAAGGCCTGTTCTTGATAGGCTCCCGCATATCACGCTTACATGCTCGGTCGTCGGAAAGCAACTGGGTACCAATGACTCCATGGTTGCAGACCAAGCGTTTGGTTTAACCGTCCCCCAAAAAGAGGCACTGTCTTTTTCTGCGGCATCTTGGAAATGCCTAAAAAAACGAAGGTAGGTGCCTATTACTAATATTTCATCTCTGGTTAGAGAAGAAAGGATGTTTATATGCTTATGAAAGTTATCAAGAGTAAGGCTACGATTTTTTATGCCTCCGGCAAATGCCTGAGCCAACAGGTCTAAGTTTGCGCGTGCCGCACCTTTCGCTGCGCAATTCGCGTATAAGTAGATAGTTCCGATGAGTTCATCTTTTTGAATATCTTCATAAGATACTGCATCGTTCTCTTGGATTCTCTTGAGTAAGATGTCGCGTGCTTCTTGCTGTCTGTTTTTCTCAAAAGATGAAAGAGCGTGGCTAACTAAAGCTACGCCGGGTAACCCCATAGCTGAGAGTATTTCTTGAATTGCTGTTGAGATATACGGAGGTGCCTTTGTAAGCATAGAAAAACCTCAATTGAGATTAAGCTAATGGTTTGGTCATATTCTTTCAGGAGATGGAGATTGGAGCGGGTGAAGGGATTATAACAAGCCACTACAAATAAACAACATTTTTTGCTACAATGACCCACACAGAACCTACACAGGTACGGCAGATCAATCACTTACGCCGCCAATCTGCACAGTTTCTGCACAGTGGGAAGCGGAGAAATGAGTTTCATCCTCGATAAAGAGCAGATCAAACCCGGCCTTATCATCTTCCGACGCGGTGACGTCGGGCACGACCAGTATTACTGCCGGATCAGAATCCAGAACGAAGACCGCTACAAGACAATCTCGCTGCGGACGGCAGACCGGCAGACGGCGCGGGACCGCGCGATGGACGAGTATGCCGATATCCGTTTTCGTGTGAAACACGATGTTCCCGTATTCAACCGCCCCTTCTCGCAGGTGGCGGAGGAATATGCCGACGCCCAACAGCGGCGCGCCAACGCGGGCGAGGTCAGCCAAGCCCGCTGCAAAAATATCAGAAGCAAAATCGACGGGCCTCTCAAGGCTTATGTCGGCAGCACACAGATTCATCTGGTCACGCAAGACCGCTGGTCGGAATATCCGCTGTGGCGACGCGAAAACGGCGAAGGCCGTCGCAAGAGCGTCATCAGCGATTCCACTATCCGCATCGAGATGACCATTTTCGCAGCCATCATGAACTTTGCGATCAGCAAGCGGTATGTTCCCGCCCATCACCGATTTGAAGGCATGCCGAAGCTCAAATCGAACCGCCGCGACGAGTTCACGCTTGAGGAATACCGCAAGCTGCACACCAAAGGCCGCAAGTGGATGAAGGAGGCGACCACGCCGCAAGGCGTCTGGTATCGCCAAGTCTGCTACAATTTCATTCTCATCATGTGCAACACGGGGATGCGCCCGCCAGAAGCGAAGAACCTACGCTGGCGGGACATCACCACCGCAAAAGACAAAGACGGACAGGAAATCCTTGTCCTCTACGTTCAGGGCAAGGGCAAAACCCGCAAGCTGATTGCCCCGATCAGTGTCGGGAAATACCTCGACCGCATCCGCGAGCTTTCCAAGGCAACCAAGCCGGACGACCATGTCTTTACGATTATCAACGGCAAACCGGCAAAATGGCTCTATCGAGACACCGTCGAGGAGTTATTGAAATACACCGACCTTCGCGAGGGGCCGAGCGGCATTCCCCGCACGACCTATTGCTTCCGCCATACCTACGCCACGCTCCGGCTCTCCGCCGGGGTGGACGTCTATATCCTCGCCCAGCAAATGGGCACCTCCGTTAAGATGATCGAGCAGCACTACGGGCATGTGAACACCATCAAACATGCCGACCGCGTGCTTATGGGCATCGGCGGATGGGATGCGATGCATGCCGAAATGAACGCCGAAATCGACGAGCTGGAAGCCAAGGCTAAAGAGGTGCAGTCCATCAAAGCCAAGCAGACGGAAAAGCCGAACCGCCCCAAACGCTAGCGCGCATCGTACCAGCCATCGAGTTCGATGGCCGATGCAACAGGGCTATGCGTTTCTGCCGGAGGTCACGACGCGCCGCTGGCGCTTCCCGGTCGTGGAGTCCGGCCAAGCGGGCACGAGAAAAAGGCGCGCCGAGCTTCAAGCGCCCCCGTGATCGCGTCTTTCCGCGAAGACTTGCCTCAGCCGCTGGCGAACCAGAGGCAAGGGATAGCGGAGCCTGCCTTCATGCAGGCCACCCTTACCCCAAAATCGCTATATCTCAGGATATGCCGCTGACCTCTTGAACCGCCACTCACGCTTTGCAGGCGTGGGCTTGTTCTCGGCTCCGTCCTGAATCCCCTTGTCTTGTTTGCATCCCCATCGGGCAGCGTCATGCCCCCTGCCATGCGCGGGCGCTCATGGCGTCAACAGGAAGCCTCGGCTCCCCCGTCCGCAGGCGTCCGGTCCCCCCAATTTTCCTGTGTGACGCCGCGCCATCGCGCCTGGCTCTCCGTGGGCACGCCCGAAAGGGAAATGCAAACCAAGGAGAAAAGACATGACGAAAAAATCCGAAATCAAAGTGCCCGCGCTGATTGCGTGGCACGTCAGAGAAGCCAAAGGCGGTAAATCCTACTGGACGCGCATCGGGGCGGCTTGGCCCCACCAGAACGGCGACGGCCATACCCTGCAACTTGACCTCTATCCGCTGGACGGTCGCATTGTTCTGCTCCCCCCGAAAGCCGACGAAGCGGCGGAAGGCGGTGCAGCATGACCCGCAGCCAGCGCCTCTCCAGTGGGCTTAACAGCATCTTTGACCACGTCAGCTTTATGCTCGACAACTACGATAGCATCACCGGCGACGCCCGCCGCGACCTCCAAGAGGTGCTCTACATCGTCGGTGCGGCTCAGGACGAAGCCGCCCAACTTCCCATCGCAGAGGGAGGTGCAGCATGAGCCGCCTCTGCAAACGCTATACGGAGCATCACGAAACCGTCTGGAACGGCGTGACCATTTCCATCAGCTACGAACCGCGCTGGCTCAGCCTTGCCGACGACTACGGCCTCGACACGGCCCACCTCGAAATCGAGGCCATTGCGCCAGAGCGCGCGCCGCTTCCCATCACGGAAACCGGCTACCGCTCGCACTTCACGACGGCAAATGCCGTCGCCGCCATGGGCGGGCCGGTGGCCCTTGTGCGCACATGGCTCGACGAGGAAGCGGCCTCGTCGGACTGGCGGCAGCACGAGGCCGCCGCCCGCCAGCTCACCCTTTTTTGAGGGTGATGCTGGCCAAAACCTATTGTCTGTCGAGGCGCCGGTAATATCGGCGCTGGTTGGTAACGGTGTCGGTCATGCAGAAGCAATCCGCAAGAGCGTCAACGCTTTGGAGAACGCCCAGCAATGCATAGGCGTTGAACGGATTACCCGCTCCCGTTTCATAATGATTTACGTAATTGGCCATGATGGACGGCCCATGATGGTTTTGTAGATCAGCGATCTGTTGCGCGGACAAAACGCAGCGCCCTGCCGCCTGATAGAGCGAAACCGCCGACGTGATTGCATCCACATAGGTGGACAAGGTGCGCTTGTCGCCCCGCGTCGCGTAGTCGGGCGGCACCGGGACTTCCAGACGGGTGATAATTTGGCCGAGCTTGTATTCGAGATACTGGCGCACAATCGGCTCGCCAATATCGACCTGCCCAGCATTCAGATACTGCTCGGCCTGCGCCTTCAAACGATCTGCTTGCTGGGCCGCGATCATTAGCCGACCACGAGGAGGCATACCTTGCAGTTTCTGATGGTGCCATTCTGTGGTGCCGTTGAGCCGGTCGAAATACTTTTCGAGGCTCGTGTCGTGGCTGAGGATGATGAACTGTAGCCCGCCGGGCAGCCCGTTTGGTGCCCCAAAGCGCAGCTTCGTCCTGATCGTATCCATGAGGCTGAACTGATGTCCGGCATCGAAGCTTGAGGTGACATCGTCCAGCACCATGAAGCGCGGAACGCCTTGGTGCCGAGTCGCCGCCGCCATGAAAATGGAGGCCGCCACCGCATTGCGGTAGCTCTCCGACAAAAGCGCCCGTGCGCTTTGGTCTTGAAGCCCGAAGAAATCGGCGAGCTTCAAGTCCACCTGTTCAGTGTTTTGCGCCCGGTTCAACGTCGGACGCACATCCGGTCCGCCCCGCATCAGATACCCAAAAAGCTCCTGACAACTGGCTTGAATATCTGTGATGCGCGCATTGGCGAGCGCACCTTCTGCCGTTGCGAACTGCCCTGCGACGTTCGTGATGAACGTCTTCCAGCGATTGAGCTTCGCCAGTTTGGCGCGCTTCGTCGCCAGCGCCGGAAGGGCGTCTTCATATTCCTTCATCGCATCGCGGAACTGTTTCGCCTGCCCGAGGATGCGGGTGACGGCCACCAGTGAGGGCGGCAGGCTGGCTTGCAGTCTCCCAATCTCGGCTGTTGCCGCCGCGAGTGCTTCAGCCCGTTTGGTTTCAAGCGCGACGAGGGCATCCCTTGCGCGCTCCACGTCTGCCGTGGAAACCGACGACTGGCGCGCCGCCAGCGTCATAATCGGCGCAATACGATCAGCGGCGGCGACGCCAAGGCTCGCATACTCTTCAAGCTGGCGCAGCTTAGCGATGCACCCAGCGGCCTGAATCTGCCGTTTTAGCTCCACGTCGAGCTGTTCGGCCTCGTCATACAGGGCGATCTTCGCTTCCAGTTGGTCTTGAAGCGGCCCGTCGCCCGGCTTTTCACAGACGGGGCACATCGTCGGATCGTGCCAGTCCTCGCCCGTTACCACCGACAACGCGTCTTTCAACAAGGCATGGAGACTCGCGGCACCGACTTTCCGCATCGCGTCGTCGCGCGCCTTCGCCGCTGCCACAAGGGCCTCAATTTCAGCAACTTCCGCCGCCGACACCTGCAACGCCCCCAGCGTCGTCGCGGTGTTATTGAGGTCGTCGAGGGTCTTGCGGGCCGCGCCGCCTTCTTCCTGATCGACGATTTTCTCGGCAGCCTCGAAGTCGAGGTCCATCACCGAAATATCGGTGAGAAGCGGTGCGAAGAGCGAAATGCCCGCCAGTCCCGCCGTTACCTGCGCTTTCAGCGCGGCAGTATCTGTAATCTGGCCGCCCGCCGCGCCGGATACTTCCTGATACGCCGTCAGAACGCGCTGCTCGACGGCACCGAGCGCGCGGTTCTCGGCTGTCACTTCCGTTTCAAGGCCGGAAAGCCCGAGGTCGCTGTTGATATTCCGGGTATTCTTGGCCCCGTCGAGCGCCTGCCGGAGCTGGGAATACCGGCTCATACCTACCAGCGAGGCGAAGGAGCGCCCGCGATCCAATGCGGAACAATCCACGAAGGACGCGAAGCGCGGGTAATCGACCAGCACGAAATCCTCGCAAAGGCTGGCGAGAAAGCCGTCCGGATCGGCGTGGCCGGACGGAGAGGTGACAACCCTGCCGCCCGCCGTCGTCCGCGTGACGGTGACCGACACATCGGCTGTTCCGTCATCGCTCTTGAAGACGAGTGCGACCGTGGCCTGTTGGCCCGGATGGAACTTGTTGACGATGTAGCTTCCGCCCTGTTCGGCGTCCTGCATGTCTTGGAGACGCGGCACGGTACCGTGCAGGGCAAAATACAGCGCTTCAAAAACCGAGCTTTTGCCGACGCCGTTAGGGGCGTGGATTGAATTGACGGCGTCGTGCCTGAATTTCAGAACGAGAGGATCGCCGTCATTGTTGATGCCACGGAAACCCTCGATGGCGGCGGAGGCCAGAAAATACCGGCTCATTCCGCAGGCTCCTCCGGCAAGCCATCAAGTTCGGCAAGGACTGCACGATTAAATTCCTGCACCGCCTGCCGGGTGCGGGTGGCGTCGCCGTCCCGAGCCAGAAGCGCCAGATTGTCGAAAAGGATGCGCGCGCAATCGGCGTCTATGCGCTCCGCCTCCGCTCGAAAACGGGCAAGATTGTCCGAAAATGACAATGCTGGATCAAAATCCATACGTCCCCCCCCAATACCGCGCCGTCACAGATACGCGGGCAGTTTCGCTTTCCACTCGCTCATCAGAATTAAGGTGCCTTCAACAGTCTCGCCGTTGTTTACCAGTTCTAGCTCGCCCACCGGCGTGGCCTCGTCCCAACGGAAGTGGTCCGAAAGAAATGCGAGTGCTTCGCGCTTGTAGGCCGTATCGAGATTGTCGAGTTGGTCGCCCTTGGTTTCGAGAACTGTGATTTTCTTTTCCTCGCCGTCGCGCTGCACGGCGAAGATGAAATCCGGATAGATTTTGGCCTTCTTCCATCCCTGAAGGCCGTATTGCGTTCGTGCGACGTTTCGATGCCACCACGACAGAGTCTTCTCGCCGTCGAGATAGACAGCCACATCCCGCTCATCGCTGTTCAGCTCGTTCTCATAGACCGGCGCGAACAGGCTCTTTTCGAGCGGGCCGCCCGCACGGTTCAGGAGCTGGCGTCCATCCTCAGGTTCGGCTGTTTCCACGCTAAACGGCATCCGCCAGTTGCGGCCATCGAGTCGCAGCCGGAACTGAATGCGTCCCGCAGCCACTTCGGCCTTGAACAGCGCTTCGGCACGCGCGTTGCGCGCTGTATCGAGGCCCTTGCGAAGCTCTTCCGCGATAAGGCTCGATAGTTGCCCGAGCTTGGCGTCATCGAAGCCGCGCGCCCGAAGGGCAGCCATCGTCGCTCCGACAATTTCGCGCCCGACGAAGGGATTGGGCACGATATCAGAGATCATCCGGACGGCATGCGCCGGATCAAAGGCGAGGATTTCCGTGTTCGCGGCAACCGTTTCGCCGACGAACAGCTCATCTCCGTCCTCCGAGAGACTGATGCGCTGTAGCTGGCTTTCTGCTGCTTGCGCATTTTCGGGGATGCGTTCCGCGATTTCTTGCGGATCGAAGCCGCGCCAGTCGATAGCCGAGAGAACATCGGTTTCGTAGTCGAGGTCGCGAGCATCCTCGCCATCCACAACCATGACCTTTGGCAGATAGATTTCCGTAGTCGCGAAGGCCGGGCGGCGCTTGATGCTGCGGGAGACTTTCCCCGCCGCGCTCTTGTCGTCCTGCGTGACACGCAAGACCAGATCGCCGAGGCCGTCTTGTTCCAAGCCGTCTTTGATCGCGCCGACGACAGTGGCGGTGTCGGCATGATGGGTGATGACGTGGCACTCGTCCAGCGCATCAACGCCCGTCTTGAGCGCGCCGGGCTGTCGGAGGATGCGTCCGACAAGCTGCGTCATGGCTTTGAGATTGGCGCTCGCCGCAAGGCTGCACAGCACATAGGCGAAAGGACAGTCCCAGCCTTCTTGGAGGGCTTGCTTGGTGATAATCGCCCGCACCCGATTGGTGGGCGATAAAAGGTCTTGGTTTTCGGGATCGTTGAGATCGTTCTGCTGCGCGGTTTTAATGGCGATTTCCGCCTGATCGAAACCCGCCGTCAGGAGCCAGTCCTTCACGTCATCGGCGTGGATATGCCCGCTTTCGCGCTGATCTGCGCCTGTGCGCTCGACCTGAATCAGCATGATGGGGCGAATGTATCTGCCCGTGTCCGCGCGAAACTGACGGGCTTCGGCATCAAGCGCGTTGAGTTTGGCCAGCGCCGCGTTGAGCGTCGCCTTCCAGTCATTGCCCTGCCGGGGATCGAGATTGAGCGGCATCTTAATCATGCCTTCCCGATCAAGCTCGCGCCCCGTGACTTCCACCAGCACGTTGGCATACCGGCCCTCACGCGGATTGCGCCCGCCGCGCGGCTGCACATCCTGCGGCGTGGCCGTCAGCTCCAACACAAAACACGGGTTGAAGCCGTAGAGCGTTCCGAACGCCAAATCGGAAATAGCACGGTGCCCTTCGTCCATAACGACCACAGGGCGGATGACCCGAAGCGCGTTGCCGAGGGAATCCTTCACCATCGGGAACATACCCGTATAGGCGGAGAGGTTCGGCGTGCGGTCGATGGCGGCCTGATGCGCCTGTTGTTCTCCTTCGGGCGGGAAGAAGCCGTGCACATCGCCCCGGTCCTGAAACATCTTCAGGGAATCCTGCGTCTCGCGGTTCGCGGATTGCAGCATCAGCAACATGACGCAGAGGTTGGTTTCCACGTCCCGCGCATCGAGCCGGTCGGTCTTCTCCATGATCTTCACGCGCCCCGCCGCCGCACGGTCGAGCGCTTGGCGATAGGGATGCTGACGATCTTTCAGGCGCTTGAGCGTCTGCGTATAAATCGCCTCGTTCGGCACGATCCACAGGACGAAGCCGGTGTTGCGGTCGAGATAACGGCCCATCACCCGCGATACGGCGGAAACAGCAAGCCACGTCTTGCCGCCGCCTGTCGGCACTTTTAGCACCGCATTGGGCACAGGACGCTCGCAGCCGTCCATGCGAGGCGAGAACGGAATGGCAGCGCGGGAAGCGGGCAGTTTACCTGCCGCTTTCAGCGCTTCCCAAGCCTCTTTGGCGAAGTCCGGTATGGCGAGGCCGAGGTCGGGGTCTTGCGCCGCAAGCGCCGCCACCTTGTCCGCGCGCACCTTCTTTTCCTTCAAGAGGTCGAGATAGGCGTCAAGCGTCGAGAGTACGCGGTCTTGATAGTCGAGCTGGCGATACATGCATCAGCTCCGATCTATCCGGTAGAGCGCGAAGGGCAGCGGCACGAACTCCACAGGGACGTTATGTTCCGCCAGCATCTTCTGGCTCACGAAGCGCGCCGGAGCGAAGACGAGGTGCCGCTTGCCCGGATCGGACGCGGCGAACGCCTTGGCGCGCGCCAGCGTCAGCGCGGCCTCTGGCGACTTCAGCCAGTCGAGATCGGGCTTGTAGATCAGCCAAACGTGCTGGCCTTCTGTCGCGCCGAGATAGAAGTCATCCTCCCGTACCGCAGCGGGATCGAGCGCGTGGTTGGTGGCCATGTGAAACAGGGCTGCGCTAAGACCGGCATAGGGCGGCAGGGTTTCACCGCTCAGAACCTTGTCCAGCTCGACGGGATCGCCGAGTGTGCAATAGGTAAAAGTGCCCCCAAGCCCTGCTGCGCGTTCCGTCACCGTCTTTTCGCCGGTCACGATCAATTCGCCGTCTTTCACTTCCTTCTTAATTCGGTCGTATTCATGGCCGTGCAGGTTTTCGATAGCCTCCACCTTGTGCACCAGATCGCCGCTGTTGCTAAGCGTGCGCCAATTCAGCCGCTCGCGCAGTAGTTCGGTCTTCTGCGTACCCTTGAAATCATAGCCGTTGATGACGCGCCGGACGCGTTCTGCGGTCAGGCGGTCGGCATAATCTTCCATTTCCACGAGGATGAAGCGGCGGGTGCCACCGTCGCGCTTGTTGGCTTCGAGAACAGCATGTGCAGTTGTCCCGGAACCGGAAAAAGAATCCAAAATGAGGGCGTCTCGGTCAGCCCCGATTGCCAAAATACGCTCTATCAAAGGAACCGGCTTCGGATAGTCGAACTTCATCCCGGTCCCTGACATGATGGCCTTCAGAATCTTGTTTGCACCATCGGTAGAAAGCTCGGGTCCAGTCCAAAAGCTCTTGCTTTTCGACGTACGTTCAGCGCCTTCACCTTCATCCTCATCGTTTTCATCGATGTCGTCGATTTCATCCTCGTCGTCTGAGGACGGCTCTCCTAATTGGGCGTCCGGATTGAGATAGACCCTGTAGCTGGCTCCCGGTGCGCCATTACCATTCCGTAGTTCGATGATCCCTAAGTTGGCACCGACCTTCTTTTTGCCCCAACGCCAGCAGCCCTCAGTTCCATCTTTTTTTAATGGCAGCACTTCCACATCCGAGGGACTCTGCCGTTCTAGTGACGCATCGCCATTCTCAGCATTGAAGAAAATTGGATAAAATAGCTTAGGACGCAACTCTCGCGTATCTGCGCCGCCGCGTTTACGCAGATCGCGTAGCGCATACTTTTCACCGCGATTATCAGCATGTTTGTATTCTTTGAGCTGTTCTTCACTCAGGGGCAGCCCTCTCGCTGTGAAATTCCCTTTGTCAAAAACAACAACATACTCGTGTGCTCGCGCGAAATTCTTCTTATCGTTACGCCCCTTGAGGTTATTGACAACCGGAATGACGGCTGTTGGTTCGCGCGAAAAAATATCGGACAGCAGTCTAATCAAGGCGCTGAGTTCGTTATCATCGATACTAACGAACATGGCTCCGTTTTCCGACAGCAACTCGTGCAGGAGGCGAAGGCGCGGCCACATCATGGCGCACCATTTGTCATGCCGCAGTCCGTCCTCAATGCCGATGGGGTTGGATTCCAGCCACTCCCGGATCATCGGAGCATTGACGTTATCATTGTAGCACCAGCCTTCGTTGCCGGTGTTGTACGGCGGGTCGATGAAGATGCAGTCCACCTTGCCTGCGTAGAGCGGCAAGAGCGCCTTCAACGCATGCAGGTTGTCGCCGTGGACGATCAGATTGCCGTCGAGCGCGACGGGGCCAATGCCTTTGGTTTCGTCGGGCACGAGCGGGCGGAAGGGCACCGCCAGATGGTGATTGTAGACAAACTCTTTGCCCTTGAAACTCAGCTCCGTCATGCCCGCCCCTTCGTGTTCAGTCCTGAATATCGCTCGACTTTAATGTCTCCCGCCCGCTTGCGCGCTTGGGCGATGTCGTAGCTGTTCTGCATCCGCATCAGCGTCTCCATGGAAACGCCAAACGCCTTCTCGATCCGGAGCGCCATTTCCGGCGATAGATGCGCCCGCTCGTTGAGCAGCGCAGATAGCGCAGGCCGTGTCACGCCGAGCACTTCGGCGGCATCCGTCACGGACAGGCCGTGCGGTTTCAGCACTTCATGCTTCACGAAGCCGCCCGGATGGGCGGGTTCCT
>ERZ761609.1483-NODE-1483-length-20433-cov-61.239327_pt1 | contig 20433 bp, 12 predicted proteins | sample MGYA00511163_ERZ761609 | MGnify/ENA primary metagenome ERZ761609 (study PRJEB28899, sample SAMN02445070) | bioreactor sludge metagenome | biome: EBPR sludge | place: Australia: Brisbane, Thorneside Wastewater Treatment Plant | collected 2011-12-16 ... | reverse complement strand
GACCACCGAGATCTACACTCTTTCCCTACACGACGCTCTTCCGATCTGGACGGCTGGTGCCTGCGGTGCCGGCACCGCGATTGGCGGAGCCGCGGAGACCGGAGTTCCACACTTGATGCAGAACTTGACATTAGGCGGCAGGCCGCTTCCGCAGACAGGACAGGAGGCCGCTGCGGAGGTGGGCTCGGCCGGCGCGGGTGGTGCGGTCACCGGTCGCGGCGAGGCGGCCGGCGCGGGGGTCCCACAATGGATGCAAAATCGAACCCCCTCCTTGAGTGCCTTCCCACAAACAGAACAGTTGACCATGAGTCCTCCGGCATGATTTCAGGCTGCCGGGCCACGGAGCGATGGCCCGATCTATCCAGACCTGTCTATCTGAAAACTACATGGATCTGCCGGGAGATGCAACTCGAAAGGAGAGGGGGACAGAGTGGGGAACCCAGGGGGGGACTGGAGCGGGAGACGGGACTCGAACCCGCAACCAACAGCTTGGAAGGCTGTGACTCTACCTTTGAGTTACTCCCGCTTCGGGTAACTTCTCTATTGTACCGGAAGCTAAGGCTGATCTCGACTGGAGTAGGGAGGAAGAGGTGGGCAGGCCGGCTACTGGGAGCCGCGCCCAAGAACCATCACCTTGACGGTGTGAAAAAGGATATAGAGATCAAGCGCTGGAGAGAGGTGCTTCATGTAATACAGGTCAAACTCCAGCTTGGCGATGGTGTCTTCGAGGGTGTCGCCATATTTGTGATTAATTTGGGCCCAGCCGGTGATTCCGGGCAGGACGGAGTGCCTGTGGCCGTAAAACGGGATCTGTTCGGTGAGAGTCCGGACGAACTCGGGGCGTTCGGGGCGGGGTCCGGCGATGGCCATTTCTCCACGCAGGACGTTGAAGAACTGGGGGAATTCGTCGATGCGCAACTTGCGCAGCCAGCGGCCGAGCGGCGTGATGCGCGGATCGTCCTTGGTGGCCCAGACCGCGCCGGTGCGGGCTTCGGCGTCGACATACATCGATCGGAACTTGAGGACTTCGAAGACTTTACCGTGCAGGCCGACGCGGCGCTGGCGGTACAGGGCGGGGCCCGGACTGGTGAGTTTGACGAGTGCCGCCACGACGAGTAGCAGTGGGCTGGTGAGGATGATGCCGATCAGGGCGGCCACAAAGGAGTAAGCGCGCTGGAGGGCGAGAGCGAGAGGCGCGGGTCCGAGGCGCTGGCTGAAGATCAGATGGGAGGGCCGGAGCGCGGAGAGGGCGATGCGGCCGGTGATGGTTTCATACAGACTGCCCACCTCCTCGATGGACGCGCCGCGCAACCGGAGATCCAGCAACTCATACACCGGCATGAAACCACGGCGCTCGTTGAGTCCGACGATCAGACGGTGGGGCTTGACCTCTCTCCATGCGTGTTGAACATCGGAAGGCTCGCCGCGCCAGGGCCCGAGAACCGCCTCCGCTTCCGGATCGGGCCTCGGGGCGAGATAGCCGGCCGGGCTCAGTGCACATTCCGGCCTGCGCCTCAGTTGGCGGGCGAGTTTGCGGGTCAGTTCGCTGTCTCCAAGGAAGAGGACGCGCTGGGGATCCAGGATGGAGAACACGACTTCCGAGTAGGCCATACGCCACAACGGGAGGATCAGGAGCCCAAGCGTGGAGCCGATGATCATGTTCCAGCGCGAGAGGATCAGGTCGTGGTTCACGTAGCTGAGAAGAGCCTGGACGAGGAAAGCAATGCCGAAAATCAGACAGTATTGCTGGAGCAGGTAGATCCTGCTCCAGACTCGAAACTCACTATAGAGATCATGAAAATAGATGCCTAGCAGGATCGAGGCAACCACAACGGTGACGGCAATCATTCCTCCGCCGTAGAGTAGATAAAGATCAAGCGAGAGCCCTCCGGTCAGGTAAAATGCGGCCAAAAAGCACGCAGTGGCGAGGAGAGCTTCGGAAACGACCAACCCGACAACGGAGGTAGGGATGAATACTTTGAAGAGCCGGATCATGGGGCGGCCGGACCGATCCCCAGTGTAACACGCGCGCTTTCAGGTGACCTTTGTAGGCTGGGGCGGCAAAATGGGTTAGATTGAAGGTGGAGGAATGGCCGAGTGGTTTAAGGCGGCGGTCTTGAAAACCGCAGTGCTCGAAAGGGTACCGGGGGTTCGAATCCCTCTTCCTCCGCCATCGACCTGGGTGGCATTCATGCGCGGCGGAATCGCCGGAGCAGGAATACGGCGAGGCGCAGGGCGGCGCCAAAGAATCCAAGCACGATTGAGTCGCCTAGGCGGGTCCAGGGGGAAGGCTTGGGCGTCATGGACGGTTCGGGGCTTTCTGGGGCGGGGGCAGATAGCGATGCGTGACGTAGGTTGCGTTCCGCACTCTGTTATTCTTCCCCTCAACGCGAAGCAGCACCTGGAAAAAAGGAGACTTGCGGCCGCGCGGTCCGTCGAGAGGGTCGGCAGAGAGACGGCGGTTGAGATCAGCCAGACGTTCTGGGTCAATTACGAATTGAGCGGCGCCCTGGGTGGACCAGGTCTCGATTCCCGAAAGATATAACATCCGCCGGTCCGCAGGAGAACTTGGCCAAAGGCTGACGACCGCATAACTGGTATTGACCCCCGCGTCGCCTCCTTTCGGCTGGTAATAAGGCAACTCTCCAGGGAGCGGGTCGAGCGATTGGTAGCCACCGCCGAAGGGCTCGGCATTAAACGGGAAACGGTCTGGCAGATTCATCTGCTGGAGCAGCGTCTGGAAGCGGGCGGAGGAGACGACGACCAAGTTCTTGCCTTCGATGTCCGATAGGCCGATGTAGTTTGAGTTCGCGATTTGCGCATTGATGCCCTGCCGTTCGAGCCAGCGGGTCACCAGGTGGGTGCCGATGGCGTCGCCGACACCAGTATAGACATCCTCCTGCGGCCGGAAGCCGATACCTAACGACTCGCCCACCCTCTCCACACGTTGCGGGTTATCGGACAGGCGGTTCACCTGGGTATCCCGGATGTAAAGCCCTCCCCCTCCGGTGAAGAAAAGGGGGACGCCAAAGCTGGTGACTGTCTCGACATCTTCCCGAAGGAATGCCTCCCAGAGCGGCGGACACTCGGCGGAGGCCAACGCAGGCCGTGCTGAGAACCAGATCGCGAGACCGCCTACAAGCACAACACCGGCGAGGAACCCGCCCAGAATGAGAGGCCACCGGGATTGTGGCGGTGCCGCCGGCCGGGGTGGCGGTTCGGCTGGGACGTCCACGGCAGTGCTCTCAGGTGCAACTGTCTCGAATTGTGGGACATATCCCCCCCGTGGCAGAGTGATCCGGAGAGTCGAGTCGCGGCCTTCGTGCTCGTAATAGGCGGTCAGGCGCTTTCGGAGCAGGCTCGCCTGCACTCGCACGATCGCATCGTTTCGGGGGTCGTAATTGGCGGGGCGGTGGAAGACCTCAAGGCCGAGCGAATACTCCTTCAAACCCGTGGTTCGTCCGGCAATCGTCTCCTCCACGATGTGGCGGAGGAGCGCACTGAGCTGGTGCGACTCTCTCAACCACCTGGTTTCGAGGATCCGCTCGAGTTCTTCATGGATCGCGGAAACGTCTGAAATCACAAGCCCTTAACCGTTAGTACACCCATTTTTATCCCATCTGAGCCAGAAAGCAAGTGCAAACTTACACCCATAGGAGGTCAGACCATGAAGTTGTCTGCTCGCTTGGCGGTCGCCGTGTTGGCGCTGTCATCGTCGATGTCCCTATGGGGGCAGACCAGTCTCGCGACCATCACCGGATCGATCATTGACGCACAGGGGGCAGGAATCCCCGCGGTCAAAATCACAGTGACCAACGTCGCCACCAAACTCAGTTTCAGCCGCGAAAGTTCACAGGATGGTACCTACGTCATCCCTCAGCTTCCGATCGGTCCCTACACGCTGGAGGCGACTGCCGCCGGCTTCAAGACTTTTCAACAGTCCGGCATCAATCTGGAAGTCAACCAGCGCCTTCGCGTGGACATCCGGATGGATATCGGTAATGTGAGTGAGAGTATCCAGGTCACGGCGGAGATCCCCCGTATTCAGACCGAGGACTCCTCGCTCGGTGCGGTCGTCGAACGCCGCCGCATTGAGGAACTGCCGGTAAACGGCCGCCACGTGTTCAACCTGGTGAAAATGGTGGCCGGCGTCCAACCCCGCAACGACACCACCGACGGCTTCGCCGAGATCAGCAACCAGGCGTTCTCGCAAATGCGCATCAACGGTGGACCCGGCTACGGCAACCAGTTCTTTCTGGACGGCGCCGTCAATTCAGCCCCGGTCCATAACGAAATCGCCGTTGTACCGATGTCAGACGCCGTGGAAGAGTTCCGCGTGGAAACCAGTTCTCTGAAGGCCGAATTCGGCCAGACCACGGGTGGCATCATCAACGCGGTTACCAAAATGGGCACCAACGAATTTCATGGTTCAGCCTACGAATTCCTGCGGAATGACTCACTCGATGCCCGCAACGCCTTTGCCACCCAGCCCGATCCACGGACCGGCCGAATCAAGCAGGTGCTGCGGTACAACCAGTTTGGCGGCACCATCGGTGGCCCGGTCTGGATCCCGAAGGTGTATGACGGACGCAATCGCACGTTCTTCTTCGCCGGCTACGAGAAGTGGCTGTGGCGAGCGACCGGCAACCCGCGCCTCGGCACAGTGGCGATTCCGGAATTTCGCGCCGGCAACTTCGCCAATCTGCGTGACGGCCAGGGCCGGCAGATCGCCCTTTTCGACCCGAACACGACGCGGGTGAACCCCAATGGCAGCGGCTTCGTTCGCGACCCCCTTCCGAACAACGTCGTCCCCTCGAGCCTGATTGATCCGCTGTCAGCTCGTGTTCTTGCCTATCACCCGCTCCCCAACGCGACCCCGACCGACCCGTTCACTTTCGCCAACAACTACATCGCCCTGGTGCCGTCGTCTTCGGATCAGGGGATCAGCACGATCCGCCTCGACCACCGGCTTTCCGACAACGATTCGATCTTCTTCCGCCTCAGCAGCACACGCAACACCCGGCGTGATCGAGGTTGGGGCCTCGAAGAGGCCGACCCCGTGGCCCGCAACGACCAGCGCGACAACCACAGCATCATCGCCAACTACACCCGCGTCGTTACTCCCCGCATTGTCAACGACTTGCGCGTCGCGGTGTCTCGCCAGTGGCTTCCCTTCCTGCACCCCAGCTTCGACCAGGGCTGGCCGGAAAAACTCGGCTTCCCGTCGCAAGTCCCGCAGGATCAGTTCCCGCCAGTCGTCATCGCCGGCGTGCTCGGCATCGGTCAGGCCAGCTTTTCGGGCGGCCTGCGCGCCCAGCAGTATGTCCAGATCGTTGACTCGGTGAACATCACCAGCGGCCGGCACAGCATCAAGACCGGATTCGACCTGCGCTGGTCCCGCCTCAGCTTCATCAACCGCGTGAACCCTTCCGGCCGCTATGACTTCGCGGCTTCGCTGACTAACAACCCGCAGGTGCCCGCCAATACCGGCGCCGGGATGGCTACGTTCCTTTTCGGCCATGTCACGGGCGGCAACATCGGCGTCCGTCCCTTCCCTCAGTTCCGTGCGCTGCCTCTCGGCATCTACGTGCAGGACGACTGGAAGCTCACCCGCAATTTCACGCTCAACCTGGGTCTCCGCTATGACATCAGCTTCGGGCCCACCGAGATGCACAACCGCTTCTCGAGCTTCGACCCGTATGTGATGAACCCCGAGACCAGAATGCCTGGCGTTCTTAACTACGGCGGTGTCAACGGATTCCCCGAATCCTTCGTCAACCTCGACAAGAACAACTTTGGACCCCGCGTCGGCTTCGCCTGGGATCCCTGGAGCGACGGCAAGACCGCCATCCGCGGCGGCTATGGCCTGATCTACACGATCTCCGAAATCGGCCACACCGGCGGAGACAACCCCAACTCGCTTGGCTTCTCGATTGACACCCCCTTCCAAGGCCCGGCCGGCGTGCCTGCCAAGGCCTTCCAGTTCAGCCAGGGGCCGGACGTGATCCTGCAGCCTCTCGGCGCTGCCGGCGGCCCGTCCGCGTTCCGCGGATTCGGCGTTCGCTACCAGGACCGCAATGCCGTCACCCCTTACATGCAGCAGTGGAATTTCACCATCCAGCGCTCCCTGTGGGCCGGGTGGACCGTCAGCGGCATCTACTCGGGCAGCAAGGGCACCAAGCTCTTCGGCGGCAACTACAACCTGAACCAGTTGGACCCGCGCTACTTCTCTGAGGGCCTCGCGCTCCAGAACACGGTTCCCAATCCCTTCCTGGGTCAGATCACCACCGGCCCGCTGGCTTCGGCCACCGTGCAGCGGTCCCGGCTGTACCTGCCTTTCCCGGATTACCAGACGGTTCAGACCTTCGGCGCCAATAACGCCAGCAGTTCTTTCCACTCTGTCCAGATGTTCCTGGAAAAGCGCTTCTCCGGCGGCATCTCCGCCCTCGTGAGCTACACCGGGAGCAAGCTGATCTCCGACAACCTCAGCGACGGCGGCGCCGGCAATGCCGCCTCCCTCGGCGACTTCCGTATCGGCGCCTACAATCGCCGCCTCGAAAAGGCCATCGACGGCGACGACGTCAACCGCCGCCTCGTCGTCAGCGGTGTCTTCGAACTCCCCATCGGCCGTGGCCGCAAGCTCGGCTCCGACATGCCGAAGGCGCTCGATGCCATCGTCGGTGGCTGGCAGATGAATACCATCACCACACTCCAGTCGGGCCGTCCACTCTCAGTTCGCGGTGCCAACAACTTCACCGGCATCAGCTACCCCGACCTGGTGGCCGATCCCACCCTTCCTTCAGACCAGCGCAACGCTAACGGCTGGTTTGACACCACTGCTTTCCGCAACCCGGCCAACTTCGTCATCGGCAACGCGCCCCGCACGCTGCCCCGGACGCGCGCCCCGGGCATGACGGACGTTGCCTTCTCCATCTTCAAGTCCTTCAGCTTCCTGGAGCGCTTCAAGCTCCAGACCCGCTGGGAGATGTTCAACGCCCTCAACACCGTCAACCTCAATGCCCCCAACACGTCGTTCTCGCCCAACGCAGCGGGCGTGAACACCAACGCAAACTTCGGCCGCATCTTCTCCGCGAAGGACGCGCGCCGTATGCAACTCGGTCTGCGCCTGGTCTTCTAGGCGTCTCATCCACAACGATCACACGCCATTCGGGGCGGCGGCACTCTCCGCCGCCCCAATGGCTTAACTGGAACTCTGTCTGTTCGTCCCCAATGATCCGGGAGTTTTCTCATGACTATCCTTCGCCGCTTCGTACTTCCCGCCCTGGCCCTGTCCCTGGCCGCCTGCGCACCCCAACCGCAATATGACCTGCTCGTGTATGGCTGCACCTCCGGCGCCGTCACCTCCGCCATCCAGGCCAAGAAAATGGGCAAGTCGGTCATCATGGTCTGTCCCGAAAAACACCTCGGCGGACTGACTGCCGGCGGCCTCGGCTGGACCGATTCCGGCAACAAGACCGTCATCGGCGGACTCTCCCGCGAGTTTTATCAGCGCATCTGGCAGCACTACAACGACCCCGCCAACTGGAAGTGGCAGAAGCGCGAAGAGTACGGTAACCGCGGCCAGGGCACTGAAGCCATGGACCAGGGCGCCCGCACCATGTGGATCTTCGAACCCCACGCGGCCGAAGGCGTCTATGAAGCCTGGGTCAAGGAACTCGGCATCCCGATCATCCGCGATGCCTGGCTCGACCGCGCCAATGGCGTCAAGAAGAGCGGAGACCGCATCACCTCCATCGCTACCCTCGACGGCAAGTCGTACACCGCCCGCGTGTTCATCGACGCCACCTACGAAGGCGACCTGATGGCCGCCGCCGGCGTCGATTACCACGTTGGACGCGAAGCCAAGGCCACCTACGGCGAAGAATGGGCGGGTGTCCAGACCGGTGTCCTTCATCACCGCCATCACTTCGGCGTTCTCAAGACGCCAATCTCACCCTACGTCGTCCCCGGCGACCCCTCCAGCGGCGTCCTGCCCCGCATCAGCACCGAACCGCCCGGCGAATACGGCGCGGGCGACAAGAAGGTCCAGGCCTACTGCTTCCGCATGTGCCTCACCCAGGTCCCCGAGAACCGCGTCGCCTTCCCCAAGCCCCCCAATTACGATCCCAAGGAGTACGAACTCCTCGTCCGCATCTTTGATGCCGGCTGGCGTGAGACCTTCAATAAGTTCGATCCCATCCCGAACTGGAAGACCGACACCAACAACCACGGGCCCTTCAGCACCGACAACATCGGCCGCAATTGGGATTACCCCGAAGCCAGCTACGAACGCCGCCGCGAGATCATCCAGGAGCACGTCAACTATCAGCAGGGCTGGCTCTACTTCATCGCCAACGACCCGCGCGTCCCCGAGGAAGTCCGCACCGAAATGGCCAAGTGGGGCCTCTCGAAGGACGAATTCGTCGACAACAACCACTGGCCCCACCAGATGTATGTGCGCGAAGCCCGGCGCATGGTCGGCCGCTACGTCATGACCGAAAACGAACTGCTCAAGAAACGCCCCACGCCCGAACCCGTCGGCATGGGCTCTTACGGCATCGACTCGCACAATATCCAGCGCTACATCACCCCCGAAGGCTACGTGCAGAACGAAGGCGACATCGGCGTCTCCACGAAGGGCCCCTACCAGATCTCCTACGGCTCGCTCGTCCCGAAAAAAGGCCAGGTCGCGAACCTGCTCGTGCCCGTCGCCGTGTCCAGTTCCCACATCGCCTACGGATCCATTCGCATGGAGCCCGTGTTCATGATCCTCGGCCAGTCCGCCGCCACCGCGGCCGTCATGGCCATTGATGGCAACCTCGCCGTGCAGGATGTCCCCTACGACAAACTCCGCGAACGGCTTCTCGCCGACGGCCAGGTTCTCGAATTCACGCCGCCGCCGCCTGCTCCGGCGCCGGCCAGGTAGAGAAGGATAATCGCCATGAAAACCCTGTTCGTTCTCCTCCTTGCTGCCGCGTCGTCTTTCGCGCAGCAGAACTACGACCTTGTCGTTTACGGCGGCAGCGCCGCTGGGGTGATGACCGCCGTCTCCGGCGCCCGCCAGGGCCTGAAGACCGTCCTGCTTGAACCTCGCGACCATGTCGGCGGCCTCGTCAGCGGCGGTCTCTCCGGTACCGATGTCGGCAAACGCGAAGTCATCGGTGGCCTCGCCCTGGAGTTCTACTTCCGTGCCGGACGCCACTACAACCTCGACCGGCACCTCCAGGAACTCTCCTGGATGCCCGAACCCAAAGTCGCCGAAGCCATCTTCCGCCAGATGCTCAAAGAAGCCGGCGTCACCCTGCTCGAACGTCACCGCCTCCGCGAGAAGACGGGCGTTCGCAAGGAGGGCACCCGCGTCGTCGAAATCACCACCGAAAACGGCGCCCGCTTCCAGGCCAAAATCTTCGCCGACACCTCCTATGAAGGCGACCTGATGGCACAGTCCAAGGTCAGCTACACCACCGGCCGCGAAAGCGCAGCGCAGTATGGCGAATACCTCGCTGGTGTCCGCGCCCTCACGCCCAGCCACCAGTTCGCCGTCGAAATCCCCGCCCGCGATTCGAACGGCAACCTGCTGCCCGAAGTCTCCGGTGAGCCTCGCGGCGAACCCGGCGCCGGCGACAAGCGCATTCAGGCCTACAACTTCCGCGTCGTCGCCACCAACGTCCCCGAAAACCGCATTCCGTGGCCGAAACCCGACAACTACGACCCCAAACGCTACGAACTGCTGGCCATCTACCTCACCAAGATGACCCCCTACCTGGGACGTCCGCTCGACATCAACGAGGTCAACCTCCTCCGCGTCATCCCCAACGGCAAGGCCGACTGGAACAATCGCGGCGGCTTCTCCAGCGACTACATCGGCAAGAACTACGACTACCCCGACGGCGACTACGCTACCCGCGCCCGCATCTGGAAGGACCACGAAGACTACCAGAAGGGCTTCTACTGGTTCCTCGCCAACGACCCCCGCGTCCCCAAGGAACTTCAGGCGCAGGTGCGTGAATGGGGCCTGCCCAAGGACGAGTTTGTCGATACCGGCCACTGGCCGCACCAGATGTACGTCCGCGAGGCCCGCCGGATGGTCGGCTCCTTTGTCTCCACCCAGAAGGATCTCCAGACCGACCTGACCAAGCCCGACGCCGTCGCCATGGGCAGCTATGGCGCTGATTCCCACAACGTGCAGCGCTTCGTCAACGACCGCGGCTTCGTCGAGAACGAAGGCGACTTCCAGGTCTCGGCCTCGGTGATGCCCTATCACATCGCCTACCGCGTGCTCACCCCCAAGCGCGAGGAGGCCACGAACCTGCTCGTGCCCGTCTGTTTCTCGGCCACCCACGCCGCCTATTCCTCGATGCGCATGGAACCCCAGTACATGATGCTCGGCCATGCCGCCGGCATCGCCGCCTCGCTCGCCATCCGCGACCAGGCGCCCGTTCAGGATGTCAACCTGGGGGACCTCCGCGGCCGCCTCAAGGCCGAAGGCGCGATCTTCGAGTATGGGACCCAGTTCCAGAACGAAGCGCTCACCATCATCCGGCGCCGCTTCGCACCGCCTCCGCGCAAGGGCCCCCTTCCCTGGGGCTACCCCGAAAAGCGCTAACCGCGAAAGGTGGAGTTGAGCGATGAAAAAGCGCCTCTTATCGATCTTTTTCTGCATCGGAGGGGCGCTTTTCGCCCAACCCGCCTACGATCTCGTCGTCTACGGCGGCACCGCCGCCGGCGTCATGACCGCCGTCTCCGCCGCCCGCCAGGGTCTCAAAGTCGCCTTGCTCGAACCCGGCGTCCACGTCGGCGGCATGGTCAGCGGAGGACTTTCAGCCACCGATGTCGGTCGCCGCGAAGTCATCGGCGGCCTCGCGCTCGAATTCTATTTCCGCGCCGCCCGCCACTACTCTCTCAACCGCCACCACCTCGAACTCGCCTGGCGCCCCGAACCTAAAGTCGCCGAAGCCATCTTCCGCGACATGATCGCAGAAGCGCGCGTCACGCTCCTCCAGCGTCAGCGATTGCGCGAGAAGAACGGCGTCGTCATCGAAAACGGACGGATTTCGGAGGTCATCACCGAACCCGGCTGGCGTTTTCGCGCCAAAGTCTTCGCCGATGCCAGCTATGAAGGCGACCTGATGGCCCAGGCCAAAGTCAGCTACACCTTCGGCCGCGAAGGCGTCGCCCAGTATGGCGAATCCCTTGCCGGCGTCCGCGCCATCACTCCCAGCCACCAGTTCCCCGTCAACATCCCCGCCCGCGACGAGCAGGGCCGCCTCCTGCCCGAAATCTCCCCGGAACCCCGCGGCGAACCAGGCTCGGCCGACAAGCGCATCCAGGCTTACAATTTCCGCATCGCCGCCACCAATGTGGCCGCGAACCGCGTGCCCTGGCCGAAGCCGGAAGACTACGACCCCGCGAAGTATGAACTCCTCCTGCGCTACATCCACGCCATGACCCCCTACCTCGGCCGCACCATGGAGTTCACCGACGTCTCCTCCACTGGCCTCATGCCCAACGGCAAAGCCGACCTGAACAACCGTGGCGGCTTCTCCACCGATTACATCGGCAAGAACTACGACTACCCCGACGGCGACTACGCCACCCGCGTCCGCATCTGGAAGGATCACGAAGACTACCAGAAGGGCTTCTACTATTTCCTCGCCAACGACCCCCGCCTCCCCGAATCCATGCGCCGCACCGCCCAGGACTGGGGCCTCTCCAAAGACGAATTCACCGACACCGGCCACTGGCCCCATCAACTCTACGTCCGCGAAGCCCGCCGCATGCTCGGCGAGTATGTCTCCATCCAGAAGGACCTCCAGACCGAACTCACCAAGCCAGACGCCATCGCCATGGGCAGCTACAACTCCGACTCCCACAACGTCCAGCGCTTCATCAACGCCCAGGGCTTCGCCGAGAACGAAGGCGATGTCCAGGTCGGCGTGAAGCCCTATCACATCCCCTACCGCGTCATCACGCCCAAACGCGCCGAAGCCCTGAACCTGCTGGTTCCGGTCTGCTTCTCCGCCAGCCATGTCGCCTACTCCTCCATGCGCATGGAACCGCAGTACATGATGATCGGACACGCCGCCGGTATCGCCGCCGCTCTTGCCATCCGAGGCAACAGCCCCGTTCAGGACGTCGCTGTTCCCGCGCTCCAGCAACAGTTGAAGGACGAAGGCGCCGTCTTCGAGTACGGCCCACAGCCCCACCAGTCCGCCCTCGAAATCATCCGTCGCCGATTCGCCCCATTGCCCAAGATCATGCACGACGCCTGGCGCCTGCCCATGCACCGCGCGCCCGGAAACTGAGAAAAACCCATGCTCAAACGCCTTGTTTTAACCTTTTTTGGCTTATTCGGAGCGCTTCTCGCGCAGCAAAACTATGATCTCGTCGTCTACGGCGGCACCGCCGGCGGCGTCATGACCGCCATCGCCGGCGCCCGCCACGGCCTCAAAACCGTCCTGCTCGAACCCGGCCGCCACGTCGGCGGCATGGCCACCGGCGGCCTCTCGCGCACCGACACCGGCACCCGCGAAGTCATCGGTGGACTCGCTCTCGAGTTCTACTACCGCACAGGAATGCGCTACGACATGCACCGCTACAAGAACCCCGTCGCCTGGTTCTATGAACCCAAGGTCGGCGAGGCGGTGATGGTCGACATGCTCACCGAAGCCGGCGTCACCGTGCTCTATAACCACCGCCTTCGCGAGGAGACGGGCGTCGTCAAACAGGGCCTCCGCGTCACCGAAATTGCGACGGAGAACGGCGAACGCTTCGCCGGCAAAATCTTCGCCGATTGCACCTACGAAGGCGACCTGATGGCCCAGGCCAAGGTCAGCTACACCGTCGGCCGCGAAGGCTCCGCCCAGTACGGCGAATCGCTCGCCGGTGTCCGTGACCGCACGCCCAAACACCAGTTCCTCTTCGATGTGCCCGCGCGCGACGAACGCGGCAACCTCTACCCCGAAATCTCCCCCAACAAGCCCGGCAAGTCCGGCGAACCCGACAAAGGCGTCCAGGCCTACAACTTCCGCATCATCGCCACCGACGTCGCCCACAACCGCATCCCCTGGCCGAAACCCGCAGGCTACGACCCCAGGCGCTACGAACTCCTCGCCCGCTACCTCGACGCCTTCGTCAAACACAACAAGCGCGCCCCCGTGTTCCACGAACTCACCCTCATCGCCCGCATCCCCAACGGCAAGGCCGACTTCAACAACCAGGGCCCTTTCTCCACTGACTTCATCGGCAAAAACTGGGACTACCCCGAAGCCGGCTACGCCACCCGCGAACGCATCTGGAAAGAGCACATCAACTACATCCAGGGCTTCTACTACTTCCTTGCCAACGACCCCCGCGTCCCCAAATCCCTCCAGACCGAAGTGAATCAGTGGGGCCTCCCGAAGGACGAGTACCTCGACACCAATCACTGGCCCCACCAACTCTACGTCCGCGAAGCCCGTCGCATGGTCGGCGAATTCGTCGCCTCCCAGAAAGACCTCCAGACCGACCTCACCAAGCCCGACGTCATCGGCATGGGCAGCTACAACTCCGACTCCCACAACATCCAGCGCTTCGAAAACGCCCGCGGCATGGCCGAAAACGAAGGCGACATGCAGGTGCCCGTCAAGCCCTACCAGATCCCATTCCGCGTCGTCCTCCCCAAGCGCGCCGAGGCCGCTAACCTCCTCGTCCCCGTGCCCTTCTCCGCCAGCCATGTCGCCTTCTCATCCATGCGCATGGAACCCCAGTGGATGATCATTGGCCATGCCTCCGGCGTCGCCGCCGCGCTCGCCATTCGCAATAACACCAGCGTCCAGGACGTCAACATCGCCGAACTCCAGAAAATCCTCAAGTCCGAGGGGGCGGTCTTCGACTTCGTACCCACACCCCAACAGGACGCCCTCCGCATCATCCACAACAAAATGCGCCCCAAGGGCGTCAGCCTCTTCAACTGGGAGTACTGATCAACCGGACACCCCCGCCATGAAATCGACGCCACTCGGACGCCCCGTCGCGGCCGCTGTACTCGCCGCACTCCCGCTCGCTTTCCTCTCTTGCGGCGCGCCCGCCCGTCCCGACATCGTCATCTACGGCGCCACCTCCGGAGGCCTCGCCGCCGCCATTCAGGCCAGCCGGATGGGCAACTCCGTTGTCGTCCTCGAACCCTCCCGCCACATCGGCGGCCTCACCACCGGCGGCCTCAGTTGGACCGACATCGGCAACAAGATGATCATCGGCGGCATCTCCCGCGAGTTCTATCAGCGCATCAAAAAGAAGTACGACGATCCCGCACTCTGGACCGCCGAAACCCGCGATCAGTACTTCGCCCGCCGCCGCGCCGGCCAGATGGCCAAAGACGAAGACGCCATGTGGACCTTCGAACCCAAGGTCGCCGCCGCCGTCTTCAACGAGATGCTTGCCGAAGCCAAAGTGAAGGTCATCACCGGCGCCCGCCTCGATCTCGCTCCCGGCAAGGGCGTCCTCAAACAGGACGGCCGCATCACTGCCCTCGTCCTCGAAGACGGCGCCCGCTACGAAGCCCAGGTCTTCATCGACGCCACCTACGAAGGCGACCTCCTCGCCAAATCCGGCGTCTCTTACGCCATCGGCCGTGAGCCCAACTCCAAATACTCCGAGACCTGGAACGGCGTCCAGGCCGCCCACTTCCACCACCACCAGTTCCCCGCAGGCGCCAACGTCGATCCCTACATCGTCCCCGGCAAGCCCGAAAGCGGACTCCTCCCCATCATCGACCCCGCCGGTCCCGGCGTCGAACAGTCCGGCGACCATCGCATCCAGGCTTACTGCTTCCGCATGTGCCTGTCCAATGACCCCAACAACCGCCTCCCCATCGAAAAACCCGCCGGCTATGACGAAAAGGACCATGAACTCCTCCTCCGCTTCATCGAAACCGGCAAGTACCACGAACCCGCCAGCAAGTACGACCCCATCCCCAACCTAAAAACCGACACCAACAACCACGGCGCCGTCTCCACCGACTACATGGGCGCCAACTGGGATTACCCCGATGGCGATTACGCCACCCGCGAAGCCATCATCCAGCGCCACGAAACCTATCAGAAGGGCTACCTCTGGACCCTCCAGAACCACCCCCGGGTCCCCGAACATCTCCGCGACTACTACCGCCAGTGGGGTCTCCCCAGGGACGAATTCACCGCCAATGGCGGTTGGCCCACCCAACTCTACATCCGCGAAGCCCGCCGCATGGCCGGCGTTCTCGTCATGACCGAACACCACGTCATGGGCCGCGAAGTCGCCCCCGACTCCATCGGCATGGGCGCCTACAGCATGGACTCCCACAACGTCCAGCGCTACGTCACCCCCGAAGGCTTCGTCCGCAACGAAGGCAACGTCCAGGTCGGCGGCTTTCCGCCCTACCCCATCAGCTACCGCGCCATCACTCCCCACAAGGACCAGGCCTCCAACCTCCTCGCACCCGTCGCCCTCTCCGCCTCCCACATCGCTTACGGTTCCATCCGCATGGAACCCGTCTTCATGGTCCTTGGCCAGTCCGCCGCCACCGCCGCCGCTCTCGCCATCGACCGGAACCTCGCCGTCCAGGACGTCCCCTACGACGCCCTCCGCGAACGCCTCCTCGCCAATAACCAGGTCCTCGACGCCCCCCTCGAACTCCAGCGCGGCACCCTCGACCCCGAAGCCCTCGAAGGCCTCGTCATCGACAACCCCTTCGCCAAAGTCAGCCCCGCCTGGAAAGGCTCCCGCTCCGGCGATCCCCGCTTCGGCCCCGCATACTTCCACGATCTCGACGCCCGCGATGGCCGTGCCACCGCCCGCTTCGATGTCAATATGAAGGCCCCCGGCCGCTATCGCGTCAAGCTCCTCTTCCCGCCCCACATCAATCGCGCCACCAATGTCCCCATCCTGATCGAAGCCCCCGGCCTCGCGCTCCGCGCCACCGTCAACCAGCGCCAGCCTGCTGTCTGGCTCGGCCCCTACGATCTCCCCGCCGCCTTCACCGTTTCCATCACCAACCAGCGCACCAACGGCTTCGTCGCGGTCGACGGCCTCCAGGTCGCTCCAGTTGATTCCAACTGACCCCGGCCCCGCTTTCTCGATAGAATCCTCAGAATGTCCACGCTCTCCCGCCGCCAGTGGCTCTCCACCGCCGCCGCCGCCTCAGTTGCCCCCGCTGTTCTCCGCGGCCAGCGCCGTCCCCCCAACCTCGTCTTCATCATGGCCGACGACCTCGGCTATGGCCACCTCGGCTGCTACGGCCAGCAGAAAATCAAAACCCCCGTCCTCGATCGCCTCGCCGCCGAAGGCGTCCGCTTCACCCACGCCTACTCCGGCAACACCGTCTGCGCCCCCTCCCGATGCACCCTCATGACCGGCAAACACGCCGGCCACTGCTCCGTCCGGGGCAACGCCGGCGGCATCCCCCTTCAACCCACCGACGTCACCCTCGCCGAAACCCTCAAGTCCGCCGGCTATGTCAATGGCTGCTTCGGCAAGTGGGGCCTCGGTGAAGCCAACACCGGCCACACCCCCAACGACCGCGGCTTCGACGAATTCTACGGCTATCTCCACCAACTCCACGCCCACTTCTATTACACCCACTTCCTTTGGAAGAACGGCCGCAAACACTTCCTCGCCAACCGCCACGACTGGCGCCGTGACTATACCCACGACCTCATCGCCGCCGAATCTCTCAAATTCGTCCGCAAAAACCGCCACAACCCCTTCTTCCTCTACCTCCCCTTCACCATCCCCCACGCCGAACTCCTCGTACCCGAAGACTCCCTCGCCGAATACCAGGGCGTCTTCCCCGAAACCCCCTTTACCAGCGCCCCGCGCATGCACTACGCCCCCCATCCCACGCCCAAAGCCGCCCTCGCCGGCATGATCTCCCGCCTCGACCGATCCGTCGGAGAACTCCTTCGCACCCTCGATGAACTCAACCTCCGCGACAACACCCTCGTCGTTTTCACCTCCGACAACGGCCCCGACCGCGACAACGGCAACGACCCCGACTTCTTCCAGGCCGCCGGCCCTTTCCGGGGCTACAAACGCGACCTCTACGAAGGAGGCATCCGCGTCCCCATGATCGCCCGCCTGCCCGGTCGCATCCCCGCCGGCGCCACCAGTGCCGTCCCCTGGAGCTTCCAGGACGTCCTCCCCACCTTCGCCGAACTCGCCGGAGCCTCCGCCCCCCGCCCCATCGACGGCCGCTCCATCACCCGCCAACTCCTTGAGCCCAACTCCCCCGCCGGGCGCGCACCCGTCCACGATCACCTCTATTGGGAAGTCTGGGACAACGGTCTTACCATGCAGGCCACCCGCGCCGGCGAATGGAAGGCTGTCCGCCCCTCCATGGGCGCCCCCCTCGAACTCTATAACCTCTCCGCCGATCCCGGAGAGCGCCAGAACCTCGCCGCCGCCCAACCCGAAACCGCCACCCGCCTCGCCTCCATCCTGGAGCGAGAGCACATCCCCCCACCCCCGCAAATCGAGCCCGACAAGCCCGACGGCAAACGTTACATCTGAATTGGCCACCTCTTCCCCTCAGGGTGAGCCAGAATCCGGCGCGATTGCACTATCACGAGTAGAAGCTCTGAACGTCGCAATAGTGCCCAATCTCTTTCCCGGAGGAGACCCCATGAACTCTCGCTTTACCCTGCCGGCAGCACTGCTGCTGTGCGCCTTCACCCTGCACGCCGGCGCTATCAGTCCGGCCATCACCTTCACCGCCCCGCCCATCGACGCCGGGTTGGCCAACGGTTCCAATGTCCTCGGCTGGTCATTCAATGTCATCACCACGATCACCGTCGATGCCCTCGGCAATTACGACGCCAGCCTGGCCAACTCCAATTTCGCCCCTTGGGAGTACTCCCATGATGTGGGCCTCTGGAGCCCCTCGGGTGTCTTGCTCGCCTCCACCACGGTCCACCCCGGCGATCCCGCCATCGGCTACTTCCGTTACGCCGAAATCACGCCAGTGGTCCTGACCCCGGGTGACGGCTATATCGTCGCGGGCGTCAGCTTCTCGGACGGCTACTTCACCCCATTCTATGAGTACCCCGGAACCCCCTTCACCACTATCCCGGCCATCGAGTTCGTCGCTTCCGCCTATGCCTCCGGCTCCGATCTCGTGATTCCCGGCCACTTCGATCCCGAGGTTCACGGCTGGTTCGGCGCCTCCTTCTCCGCCGTCGAAGGCCGCACGCCCGCGGTCCCCGAACCCGGCACATGGGCCTTGATGCTGATGGGCGTGGGGGCTCTACTTGCCCTCCGCCGCCGCCAGGTCTGATTCTGGCCCCTTAGCGCCGCGTCACTGTCAACGACCGCCACACGCTGTTCCCACTCGCGTCCTCGGCCCGGATCGTGATCCGGTTCGTGCCCCGGAACAACGGAATCGGCCCCGCGGAGAACTGCGGCGCTCCGCCAGCCAAGCCTTGTCCCCCGATCTGTGTCGACCACGTCACCGTCACAGCGCCCGAGTTGTCCGTCGCCAAACCTCGCACCGTCACCGTCGCCGCCGTCGTTGTCGATGTCGTGCTCGCCGGAAACGTAATCGCCAGCGAAGGCGCCTCGGTATCGGGCTGAGGAGGCTTGGGCGCCGAAGCCTCAGGAGGAGGAGATGGCGACCCGGGCGTTGTCACCGGGGGCGAAGGGGGATCGGTCTCCCCAGGCGGCTCGGGTGCCGTAGCCGGAGGCGAAGGTGACTCGGGCGTCCCATCCGGCGGTGTCTGCGGCGGTGCTGGAATCGGTTCCTCCGGCGACTCGGGCGCCGTAGCCGGAGGCGAAGGCGACCCCAGCCCCGGCAGCGGCACCCCCGGGGGCTCCGGCGTCTCGCCCTCCTGATAGCGCGTCGCGTACAACTGCCGGATCGCGTTCCGGTCTGTCTCGTGCAACTCCGCCACCCGCCGGTAATACGGATACATCACCGACCGCGGATCATCACTGTGCCCCAATCCCAATGCGTGCCCCAGTTCGTGCAACGCCACCGAATACAAATCAATGTCCGCCCCCGTCCGCCACGCCTCGTCCGCGTCAAACACCATGTCCCCCGCCTCCGGTTCCGGATTCGGCGGCGGATAGTACGTGCGTCCCAACACCCCGTAGGGGCCATCCACCGGCGAGAACCGAATGTCGATCGTCTGCAGCCTGGCCTCGTACATCCGCTCCACGAACTCTACCCGCACCACCGCCGACCACGCCGCCAGCGCTTTCTCGAACTCGCCTCGCGCCACCTCCCGAGGCAGCGAAGGAGCCAAATTCCCAAACCAGAAACCGATCGTCGCCGGATTCAACCCCGGCCCGTCCCAGCCCTCCCCAAAGAAATCGAACAGCGCCGACGCCGCCCGGATCCCCCCGGCTCTCGCCCCCAGACACGCCCGCACCGGCAGTCCCCGCACCAGTTCCTCGCTCGCCGGCAACATATACTGCACTTCGTTCAACCCCGCCAGCCGATCCACCCCCGCGCCCCGAACCACCAGGTGCGCATCCGCCACATCCGGATGCTCCACAATCTCCAATCCCGCCGCCAACGCCAACCGCCTCGACTCAACCGCCGTCACGTCCGCATGAAACTCCACCAGCACTCCGTCAGGAGGCTTGTCCTCCTCCAGTAGCGGCGGCAGCAACGGACTCACCTTGTGCCGCGCTCCCAGCAACCCCGCCTGTATCAGTTCCAACCCCTCCAGCGACAGATCCACCGGTGCCGACACCACCCACGCATGATCCGGCACATACGCCAGTACTGCCGCCCCTCGCTGCTCCAGAATCTCCCTCTCCCGCCAGCCAGGCTCCCGCCGGAACTGCAGCACCATCCGCGTCCGCTCCGCCCCGGGCCAGATCATCGACCTTCCATTCAGGCCTTCCGAACTGACACGAAGGGTTTCCAGAGCCCCGCCCGTCTTGAGACGCAGCACGGGCTCTTCGCCCGTCAGGACCGTTCCGAGAAACAGTCCCGCGGCGACCGCGAGCCGAATTGTGGACATGCAACCCTTATCGGACGGCTAAACGGATTCTATAGTCCTAAATCATGAACGCCCCGCCGTTCACCTCGATCGTCTGCCCCTGCACGTTCGCCGCCCCAGGCGAACACAGAAACAGGATCACTCCCGCCATGTCCTCGTTCGTGGATAACCGCCCCTGCGGCGTCCCCCGCAGCACCCCCTCCAGAATCTCCCGCGACGAAAACTTCGCGTGAAAATCATTGTCCACCGTCCCCGGACTCACCGCATTCACTCGCACCCCCCTCGCCGCCAGTTCCTTCGCCATCCCTTTCGTCATCCCCGAGACTGCCGCCTTCGCCGCCGCGTACAACGTTGCCCCCGCTCCCCCGCCGCTCCGCGCCGCAATCGACGACACATTCACCACCACCCCCCAACCCCGCTCCACCATCCAGATCGGAAGAGCGTCGTGTAGGGAAAGAGTGTAGATCTCGGT
>ERZ761609.1482-NODE-1482-length-20436-cov-18.063491_pt1 | contig 20436 bp, 13 predicted proteins | sample MGYA00511163_ERZ761609 | MGnify/ENA primary metagenome ERZ761609 (study PRJEB28899, sample SAMN02445070) | bioreactor sludge metagenome | biome: EBPR sludge | place: Australia: Brisbane, Thorneside Wastewater Treatment Plant | collected 2011-12-16 ... | reverse complement strand
GATGTTTTCTTCAAGTTCGAACATGACCCCTCCGTTCGTACTGAACCGTTCAGCTCAAGGCGCCGTTGAAGAAGTCTTTCACCTTGCGAGCGACCTGATCCAAGGTCTCTCCCACTGAGAAATCTCCTTCGCGAGATGCTTGAGCGAGGCGTTGTTTTTCTTGTGTCGATAGATTCTCGATCCCGTAAATCAAAAGACCGACGCCCGTCGCGTACTCCGGAGAGCGCACCACGTCCGTCAAGCCGCCCATGCCCTCGGGAATCCCGCGGCGCACCGGCACTTCGCAAACAAACTCACCCATTTCCATCAAACCTTCCAGAGAACTGCCGCCGCCGGTGAGCACTAGACCTGAGCCGATTTGATCAGCAAGGCCCGAGCGACGAATTTCTTGCCACAGAAGCAGCACGGTTTCTTCGGCGCGCGGCTCGATGATTTCGCAGAGATGCCGACGCAGAAGTGAGCGCGGCTTGCGGCCGCCGACGCCTTCGACCTCGATGGTTTCATTTTCATCGACCAAATCCGCGATCGCACAACCGTACTTACGCTTGACGATTTCCGCTGCCGACTGCGGAGTTCGCAGACCCATGGCCACATCTTGCGTGAAGTGCGAACCGCCCACAGGCACTGTCGCCGTGTGCGCCACCGCGCCCTGTACGTAAGTGACGATGTCGCAAGTGCCACCGCCGACGTCGACCACACTCACGCCCAATTTCATTTCGTCTTCCGACAACACCGCGAGGCTCGAGGCCAGCTGTTGCAAAACCATACCGCGAACTCGAAGGCCGGCTTTTTCACAGCACTTGATGATGTTTTGCAAAGCTGTTTGACCGGCGGTGATGATGTGCACATTCGCTTCCAAGCGCACACCACTCATGCCGATGGGATCAGAGATTCCCGACTGCTCGTCAATTTTGTATTCGCGAGGCAAAACGTGCAGAACTTGACGATCCGCCGGCACCGCGACGGCTTTGGCCGCTTCGATGACGCGTGCAATGTCCTCATTCTTCACTTCTTTATTGCGTATCGCGATCATGCCGCGCGAATCGAAAGACTTCACATGTGTACCGCCGACAGCCACCAGCACTTCTTCAATGCGGTAGCCGCTCATCAACTCAGCTTCTTCGCGAGCTTTCGCGATCGCCTCGATCGTGGATTCAACATTGACGACCACGCCCTGACGAATGCCGCTTGATGCGGCGCTTCCGACGCCGACAATTTCAATCTGCAAATCATTAGCCGTGAGCAGCGGTCCTGCATTCGGCGAAGGCCGCACAAGGCCGACAACGACGCTGACTTTGCTGGAGCCAATGTCCAATCCAGCGAGGAGAATTTCGCGAAATGCCGGGCGTTCTCGAAGTGAACTTCGAACCGACATCGAGCTCAGAGATGAACTCGACGCTCCGCTTGTGGGGCGCGAAGCCGCTGTCGCATTGTGATCTAAGCCGCGCTCACTTGTTGTCATCCATAACCCCCGGCCGTCCATCTTCCAAAAAAGACTTTCGGCGCACTCAAACTTCAGAACCAAGTCGCCGCAATCGCGGCCCCGCCAGTTCCCTGGACGCCCATGTGGCGGTCCAGTCGGGTCGGCTTGGTCGATCGATCCTCCGGCTTCTTCACTCGGAAACCGATCAATGTGCTGAAGCCGAGAATGTTTCGCCCGACCTTGGGCGGATCACCCTCGACTCAAGGCTACGGTCGCTGCCGCGCCCTGACAACAACTTTCTTCGAAGAAGTCGCATCGATCACCGCCGCCCGTTTCGAGTTCTGCGAAAGGTAATTGAGCACGTGGCTCACTCGCCGAAGCTTGGTGTCGATCTCGCCACTTCCCAAAAGCACTTCCAATCGCGGCGAAATCAACACCAAAGAGAATCCGCTCTCGCGGGTGAATTCAATCTCCGCGATGTTCGATACGCTGAGCACGCCTTGTTCCGGCAACTCGCGCAGCATCTCCACGGCTTCGGCTCGACGAGCGCCATCTTTGAGAAGCACCTCGGAGCGCAAGAACGGCACATCCGGCACGCTCTCACCCGTCCATAGCGGCAGCAGACTTCCATCCTCGGCCAATGGTCGAAAACCATTTCGCTCCACCAACACCGCGACCGGGCGACGAGGCGTGATGGAAACCAAAACGCGATCTGGAAATTGACGTCGAACTCGTGCTTCGCGAATCCAGGGATTCTCTTGCAGCTTCGCGCTGATCTCATCCAGAGAAATTCTCCACGGCACTTCGCCCATAATCCCGCGAAGCGTTTCGCCGATCGAGGCTTCCACCGAGGTGGTGAGCTGAGTGGCCATTCGCGAACTACCCATGCGCTCCGTCCACTCCACCGGCACGGCCCGAACGCCAAACAAATCCTTTTGATGAATGACTGACCAGACCACCGCACCCAACATCGCGCTCGACACAGAGGCGAGAATCACGATTCGTGCAATTCTCGCCCAGCCTGGTGTCTGCGACGATTTGGAGTTCGAAGCCTTCGCCACCAAGTTCTCGGCGCTCAGATCCAGCGCACTCGTTTCCGAGTCGGCCGTCTGACTTTTAATTTGCGATTGAGAGAAGCCGTCCACAAGTCCGAGGCTAATGCGCAGCTCACGGAAAGCCCAGACGCGGGCGATGTGGCGAATTCCGAACTGGACCTCGACGGAGGTCTAGCAATTCCTAGCGCGAGTGCGCCGAGCTCGCTGGCTGTCGGGTGGGCTGTCGCGCAGGTTGCTGAAGAGGCACGGCCACCGCCGGCGTTTCCCGCCCATTTTGATCGACGATGAACACACGCGGTCCCTTCGCTCCAGGCTTCAAGCCGGGAATCACCACTTCCGGCCGCCCCGAAGCCGACTGTCGAGAGCCCGCAGGGCTGGTGAAATCATCTTTGAGATCTGCGTAAGTCAAATTGGGAGCCTGCTTGGAGAACTGGAAAACTTCCGAAGACGTGCGCGACAAAATTTCCGCACTACTGGCATGCACTTTCGCAAGCGTCGGAATGAGCGCGCGCAAACTCTGCTGGCCCGCACTCACTTTGGCCTGATCTTGCGTCTTCAATCCCGTTCGCATCGAAATCAAAGTGCGATGCAAACTGACACTGGGATTTTGCGGATCCACTTCCTCGAGGCGAGCAATCGCCGGCGTCAAGCGATCAAGAATCTTATCGTTGTGAAACACAGATGTCGGCGCCGAGGGGTCGGAATTCTCAAGGCGATGCAACAAAGCTCGGAAAGTGGACTCCTTGAGGCCGCTCACGGCCGCGCCAAACTTCATGTGCTGAAGTGCATCGGCAAATGTGAGTGCGGCGATTTCAAACTTTTGGTCAACGAGAAGTTCGTGACCAATGTTGGACCGAAACCAAGCATCTCGCGGAAGCATCGCATTGGCTTTCGCGAAGTGTTCCATGCCAGCCTCCCACTCCCGAGCCCGCACAAAAACATAGGTCAAAGCCTGGTATGCAGAAGCCCTCAGACTCTCCTTCAGTTCAGGATCGGTGGATGGCGCGTCCAAGCGAGGGATCCAAGGCAATAACACAGCCTTTGCGCCAGCGGCATCACCTGCTTCCGACAGCAGATTGGCCAAGAGAATGGCGTCGCGCAACAGCTTGGTCTGCTCATACACCTTGCGCCGAATTTCTAGCGCCTGTTGGCTCGCGGAGATGAGATCATAATATCGAGCCTGCAGTCGCTGAACGCGAACGTCTTGCAACTGCTCGGCGCTAAACATTCGCAGATATTCTTTGGCCATCAATGCATGCGTCGGTCGAATATTCCCGCTTTCGATATAGAGGCTCGAGAGAATCGCATTGGTCATCGCCTCCTTGGCTTCAAGATCCTGAGGATTTCGATGCAAGGCTCGTCGCGCCGCCTGCCAAAGTCGAACTCGGTAAGCCTCCCAAACCATGGGTGACGGTTGATGTTCGCGCATCGCTTTGAGTGACAGTTGCTGGAGAGGCTGACTCATCAACGCCGCCTCTTCATCTGAAACTTGGGGCACGACCTCTTTCCAAGAGACCACCGGGAGGCCTTGGCCTTGCGGGCGCACCCATGCGGCCGCCAACTCACCACACCGGAGCGTATCCACAACTTCTGTACGTGTACCAAGTAGAGGTTGGGGTTGAGGCCGAAGATTGAACGGCTGCACTGCGGAGTTCTCAAAAATCTCAAAGCCACTATCGAGCTTCACAAAGTCTCGCTCGACTTGCACTTGCGGCGCCCAAGCAAAACAAGCGAACTCTGTCTCATTGACCAAATCCCAACCCGTCACAGAGACGCGACCCTGATATTGAACACTATCCAGATTCAATAGAGGTGCTCGACGTGGAAGCGCCATCAGTGCGATGAAACTTAAATATCTCGGCGTCGGAGTGATCATGAATGAGCCAACTTTTCGGTCCTTGGGGTCAATCAGACTTTGCGCTTGGCCACGCAGAGTGAACTTCAAGATCTCAGCGTTTCGATCGTTAAAATCGGTTTCGAGCTTCAAGCTCGGCACACGACCCTTCGGCAAACTCACAAACTGGGACAGCATTTGCTTGGAAAGCTCTGGCCCTACTCGAAACATCAAGTTCTTCACTTCCGCAGCAACCGGCCCTCGCACTTCGCCGACGATCTCAAAGCCGACGTCAAACCCTACATCGATGGGCGTTTGAAACTGAGACTGCACCGCGGACTCACTGCGCTTTGGCGCCATACGAGGAGCCGGAAAGAGCTTCGATTGCAGTTGAATTGAAGAGGCACGGCCTTGAGGCATAATGCGCTCAAGGATGATGTTTGCGTCCTTTGCGGCTTTGGCGGCCCTTGCGGCCTTTGGGGCTTTTGCAGACCCAGCGACCGATGAAGACTTCAGTGTCCAAGCCCAAGAATATGCTAAATCGGACCAGAGTCCCTCAGCCCAGGCCACGTGATTGGTGGGATCAAAATACTGACGTTGACCATCAATCACAACACTGACGATCGCGTGATTGAAATAGGTCAAACCGCCGTTTTGTGGAGGCGCATCGATGACGAGTCGCGCCTGCGCCGACTCGGAACGATCGACGAGCGTCACATCGGCATCGAGGCCCAGGCGTCGAAGCGCCGCAACCGTCAGCGAAGCAAAGTCTTTACAGTCACCCGAGCGTCGCTGAATGGACTCGATGAGAGACCTGGGAACAAAGGCGCGCTCGTTGCCCCGCCAATCGCCCGAATACGTGAGTAGCCCCTGTACTCCTGAAATCACCGCACGAATCTTTTCACGCGGTGTCGGCAGTCCCTGCGCTTGCCTCACGATCTGCTGGACTGGAATCGGCAACTGCCCTTGTAGCACCTTCTCATACTTCGGAACCAAGATTTGATTGAGGCGAACGAAATTTGGCTCCGAACTGAGTGTCCATCGCAAATGACCTTGTTCCGTCGGCGGCGCCATGGGCTCGATCTGACTGCGCAGCACCGGACGCCGTATTCGCACCTTCACGCGAGTTCCACTTTGTCCAACTCGCTCCGTCGTCCAATCAAATTGGTCGCTCTGCATGCTTGCCGTACGATGTAAGTAGAGCGGAATTTCGCTTTCGACTTGGGTGACTCCGGTTTTTTCAACGACGTCCGATCCGTATTTAAATCCCGCAAAGAAGTACCCGCGAATCAGCGAGTTGGGTTTGGACTTGCGGCGCACGCGAATTCGCACATGCTCGCCCTGATCGAGCCGCCCAAAGGGAATGAAGAAGACTTTGGCATCGCGAACGCCCTCTCGCTGATCTCCCATAGGTCGAAGTAGAATGAACTTTCGATCAACCCGTCGCGGGCTGGCACCCATCACACTGGCTTCTAGGAGTTCGGAACTGAAGTCCTCGGTTTCGGCGATCCATCGAAAATTGGCAAACTGCTCTCTCGATTTTGCACTCGTCGGACTGATGACATAGTCATCCTCAGAAATCCAACTGGCGTCTCGTCGAACCCGGATGTGTGTGTCGGCCCTCTCAAGTTGATAAGGCGGTTCATTGGCTTCGCGCGCTTGTTGGGGCTCGGGCGAGCTCGCTTCAGCGTCCGAACCTTCGGCAGCATCCTCATCAGCGATACGACCTTCGAAAAGTTTTGACGACCAACTTTGATCCGTCATCAAGGCGGCCCCCAGGACCTCATCGACTCGAGCTTCGGCTTGAGTTGAGCCCACCGCCGTCGCCCAAATCAACAAAGCTACAGCCGCCCTGAAGGAAACGAAGACACCCCTTTGCACCAACGAAAACTCACGTTGGCCGCGAGATCTTACATCACGGCAATTCATCAATGCCTTCTGAGATCGACACTGTGACTTACAGTTCAAGTCGACTCACTTCTGGCGGCGAGCTTTTCGCTGCTCTTGTCGGGCCTCGCGAGCCTCGGTGCGAGCATCGCGCGCTTCGCGCCTTTCAGAGCCCCACTCACGACGTGCCTGATGGGCCTCCTGTTTTTCTTTCTGCCAATTCTGACGTGCATCGCGCACATCCTCGCGAGCCGCCGCTCGCTCTTCTTTCGACGCTCCATCGCGGCGCAGGTCACGAAGCTCCTGAGTTTCCTTGCGAACTTCCTTCGCGGCCTCAACTTTGTCTTGATGCTGATCTCGCCACTGCTGACGAGCCTCACGAACTTCCTCGCGTTTTTGCATCGCAGCCGCCGGCGGAGGCGGAGACTCGGCTCTCGCCTCTTGCGCGGTCACACCCGTCAGCCCGACGAAAGCAAACGTTAATCCGAATGTCGTCAATGCGTTTAAGCTTCCAGTTCGCTGACTTGTCTTGTTTTGAGACATGATTCATCTCCTGCGCGTGGGTGTTGGCATCCAAGATCAGGTCAATCCCTCTCGGATTTCGCATGTTCACGCAGTCGACTTTTCGGCAACCCAAGGTCTCGACTTGAAGCTTCTGATAGGGGGCGAAAGTCGCCAGCTTCACCTTGATTCGGATGAACTGAAGGAAAAGTGTCTCGACGAGTTCTCAACAAATTTATGATTGGCCCTGGTTTCCAACGCGCACTCAATCAAGCCCGCTATGCCCAGGGTCCCAAGAACACCACTTCTGTCCGCAGCTGCACTCCGAACTGCTTCAAGACTTGAGCTTGCACATGGCGAATTACAGCCTCCAAATCGGCGGCGGTCGCTCCACCCACGTTGACGATGAAGTTCGCATGCTTCGGCGAAACTTGGGCGCCACCGATGCGAAACGCTTTGAGGCCAGCGGCCTCGATCAATCTTCCGGCCTTATCCCCGGGTGGATTGACGAACACACTTCCGCAAGAAGGCAGATCAAGGGGCTGCTTGGTCAAGCGCACTTGATTCGCTTTGCGGACTCGATCAAGCACATCGGCTTGAGGTTGCAGGGGCCAAGAAAGTTCCGCACTGACAATGACTCCTGGCTGCCAGCCCTTGCAGTGACGATACTCCCAATGCAGATCTTGGCGCTGAAACTCGCGCTCGAGAATTTTTCCCGACGACCAATCCCACACACGAATGGAACGAGTCAATTCGACGAACTCACGAGGGCGCCAGGCCTCGCCGACACCCGCATTCATCACGATTCCGCCGCCGACATCGCCCGGCAGACCGGCAAGGAAAACAGCCGGCTCAAGTTTATGCTTCAAGAAAACTTTCAGAAGCTCGCTTTTGGCGGTGCCACTCAAGACTTTCAATTGCAGTTCAGAATTTGAAACTTGTTCTTCAAGTTTCGCGAATCGACGCAGGCCAATCACCAATCCGCGAATGCCCTGATCGTGAATCAATACATTCGTACCACCGCCCAAAATTTGAATCGGCTGATTTTCGCTCAATGCCCATTCAAGACCTGCGCGCAATTCAGCTTCGGTTTGTGGCTCGATGTAGAACTGCGCAGGCCCGCCGACTTGCCAAGAAGTCAAAGGTGCAAGAGGCCAAGCTTCTTTCAGTCCGCTTGGTCTTTGCTTCATGGACGGCTCAGCACTTCCAGCACCGCCGTGCCGAGTTTGTGAATGTCACCTGCACCCAGCGTAAAAAGCGCGTCACCGGGCTTGAGTGCGGAAGCTAAGGACTGAGCGTGTTGAGTCAAGTTCGTCGACAAACCCGTCTTCGATTCGAGACGAAGCACTCCCTCGCGCGGGGCTTGCCCTGAAGCCAAAACACCCGCTCGCATGGAATCACTATCAATCCCCACCAAGGCATCTTCTCCTGCGGCGTAGACATCCGCCAACCACAGCTGATCGGCGCGAGCAAAGCAGGTGAGAAACTGATCCCAACAAAATTTTGTGCGCGTGAATCGATGCGGCTGAAACGCCACGATCAGCCGACGATCACCATGACGTTCGCGATAGGCCTGGAGCACCGCTTCGATTTCCGTCGGGTGATGTCCATAGTCGTCGTACACAAGGATGTTTCGCACTTCACCCTTAAGCTGGAATCGCCGATCCACGCCGCGAAAGCGTTCCAACCCGCGCACGCAAGTCGCGAAGTCGACGCCGGCCTCAAGCGCCGTCGCAATCGCCGCAGCCGCATTCAAAGCATTATGTCGCCCCGGCACGTTGAGCGTGATGCCTCCAAGAAGTTGTCCATGTCGATACACCGAGTACGTGCCCCGGTCTCCTTCAAGTCGCAAATCACAGTCTTCGCGAAATCCGTAGCGCAACAAACGCTTGCCAAAATGCTCGAAAGTTTCACGAATGCTGGCGTCATCCCAGCAAACCACGGCGGCGCCGTAAAATGGAACTCGGCCGGCAAACTCGAAGAACGCCTGCTTGAGATGTTGAAAAGTTCCGTAGTGGTCCAAGTGATCATTGTCGATATTCGTGACCAATGCGATTTCGGGATTGAGGCGCGAGAAGCTGCCATCACTTTCATCAGCCTCGGCAATCATCCATTCGCCGCTTCCAAGTTGTGCCGTCGATTTGATCAGATCGAGTCGACCGCCGACCACGATGGTCGGATTCGCAGCCGCTTCGAGAAAAATGGCGGCGATCATGGAAGTCGTGGTCGTCTTTCCGTGAGATCCTCCGACGGCAATGCCGCGCTTGAGTCGCATGATCTCAGCTAAAGATTCTGCACGCGGAATCAACGGCACGCCTAGCCTACGCGCTTCCGCGAACTCGGGATTCGTCGGCTTAACAGCCGAGGAGTAAACCGCCACATCGCAATTTTGCACATTCTGTGGCGAATGACCGATGAAGACTTGAATGCCCAACTCGCGCAATCGCACGACATTCGGATTCTCGCTCAAATCACTGCCCGAAACCGAACTGCCCATATTGTGCAGGAGTTCCGCCAAGCCGCACATGCCAATTCCGCCGATGCCAATGAAGTGCACGCGAGCGGCAAAGAGACTGCGTTGATTCCGAGCTTGTCCAGGGGTTTGCGCCATAGGTCTCTTTTATGACTTGTTCGAAAGGCCTGAGTCACCCAAAACTTCGCGCGCGATCTTTCCCGCCGCATCGAACTCGGCGAACTTCTCCACGGCCTTCTCAATCTCCACGAGACTCCGTACGTCATCGCGAAGCTTTTCGATCAACGCCGTGAAACTTTGCACACTCAAATTTCGCTGTTCAATCATCAGGGCCGCACCCGCACGCACCAGCACCTCGGCGTTCTTTCTTTGATGATCATCAGCCGCAGTCGGAAGCGGCACAAAGACGGCGGCCTTGCCAGCCGCCGCGATCTCCGCGACCGTGGACGCGCCCGCCCGGCAAAGAATGAGGTCGGCCCATGCGTAGCGCTCATGCATGTCGTGGAGATACTCGTGACAAGTCAGCTGCGGGTTACCACGCTCAGCGTAGACGGGGCTGATGTTCGCAAAATCAAGGCGTCCAGTCTGATGCACCAACTCCACGCCCTGAAGCCATGCGCCGCCCTCGCGCACAGCTTGCGCCACAATCTGGTTGATGAAGCGCGCGCCTTGACTGCCGCCAAACACCAACACGCGCAATTGCCCCGGCTGTCGATCGCGTCGAGGCTTTGGACGAATCTCCGCACGTACAGGCAATCCTGTGGTGATCGCGTCGGGTCGATGCAGCTGCGCTCGCGCGGCCTCAAACACCACCAAGACTTTATTTACAACTCGCGCCAAGCAGCGATTGGCCAAGCCCGCATGCGCGTTGGGCTCCCAAATCAGAGTTCGAAAGCCGCGCAGTGCGGCCACGGCCAGGAGCGGCCCCGAGGCAAAACCGCCAACACCCAGCACGGCTTGTGGATTCGTGCGAGAAAGAATTTTCCAAGCTTGCACGAAGGCTAGCGGCAAGCCCAAGACCGTCTTGATCTGCGTCCAACGTCCGACACTTGCGTGAAGCTTTCCGACTTGGATCAAATGCAGAGCGAAGCCTTCGCGAGGTATGATTTTTTCTTCTAACCCGCCGCGCGCTCCGACAAACTCAACTCGCAGATCTTGGCGCACGGCCAAAATTGCTCGAGCAATGGCGACACCGGGATAGATGTGTCCACCTGTTCCTCCGCCAGCAATCAATATGGGTCGATCATCGACAACACTCACCCGCACCCCAGCTCACATCGCCGTTTGGCGAACATCGCATGAATCCACGTCGATCATGGCAAGGCTTAGATCAATTCGCCGCGACGGTAGGCGGTTCGATCCTGCCTCTCGAGGTTCAAAATCAGTCCAAACAAAAGACCCGACATCACCGCACTCGATCCGCCGTAGGAAAGAAACGGCAACGTCAGACCCTTCGTCGGCAAAAGCCCCATGGCCACGCCCATATTCACAAACACACTCAATCCAAACACCACGCCCAGTCCGGTCGCGAGAGCCCGACGAAAAGTATCTTGGGCTCGCGCCGCAAGTCGAAAAATTCTCATCAGCACAAAACCATAAAGCGCCAATAAAGCCGCCACGCCGATGAATCCCAACTCTTCCCCGAGCACAGCCAAGGTGAAATCCGTATGCGCCTCAGGCAAGAAAAAAAGTTTGCCTTGGCCATCACCTAAACCCGTACCGAGCAGTCCACCTGTTCGCATCGACAGCATGGATTGAATGACTTGGAAGCCTTTATCGTCGGCATTGGACCAGGGGTCGAGAAAGGACAACACGCGATCGCGGCGATAGGGCACACGCATCACCAACAGATAAAATGCGGGAACCGCCGCCGATGTGAGAAGGAACAACCAACGCTTTCGCAAACCGAACACGAAGAGCATCGCGCCTACCGTGCACACGGCGATCGCGAAGGTTCCGAAGTCAGGCTGCTTGAGCACCAGGAAAAGTGGCAGGGCCATAAATCCCAACCAAGCTAAACTCTGCCCACTCCAGTGCGCACTGGCGCCCGCTAATGGCCAACGACCTTGGCGAGCCAATGCCGCCGCAATCAAGAGTGGCAAGGCGACCTTCACCAATTCGCTGGGTTCAAATACAAAATTTCCTGGAAGCTGAATCCAGCGAGCCGCGCCGCCGGCACGCATAGAGATTCCCGGAACGTAAGTGAGCGCGACAAGTCCGGCCGCCAAGAGCCAGAGCATAGCGCCGAATCTCTCGATCCAACGCCAGGGCGCGAGAGCCGTGCCGATCATCAAACTCAACGCGAGCACTGAAAACAGAAACTGCCGACGAACATAGAAGAGTCCGTCGCCTCGCGACTCAAAAGCAAAGATGTAGCTGCTCGTGTAGACTTGCACCACACCCAAGCCCAACAGCATGAACGCCGCCAACCACAAGCCCGAAACTCGTGTTTCAACGCCGCCCGCCAGTGGGCCACCCTGGGCCGCTCCACCTCGCGGCCAACGCGCCAAACTCTCAAAGTCCAATCGATTCATTCTCAAGGCCTTTCACAATCCGACAACTCCATCAGCTTAGCCTTCGCGCCACACAAAGTGGACCAAGCTCTTGTCATTATCGTGACTTAGTCGCTGCGGCCTCGACCAAAGGCGTGGCCCGTCACCGAAGAGCGCAAGCTCGTCCCCGGTTGCTGAGCGACTTCGCCTTCCACGTTCACCGATGGAGCCTATTGATTTTGAGCGCCAAGTTCGCCCCAAGATGTGCCCGAGGCCTCAGCCCCAAACTTGCTCCGTCCAACGCTTTAAGTTGGGTCGGAAGATTCGTAGGACGTGAGGAGTGATCAAATGTTCAACTCTCAACTGTCAGGAAAATTGACAGCCGTTTTCATGGCGGGCTGCCGAAGTCTGACTCGGCTTGTGGTCGGGGGAAGCATCGCGAGCTTTGTTCACGCCACACCGGCTCTCGCGATCATGGGCGAAGCTCTTGATCCCGCCGATGAGCCCCGTTTCGCTGGCGCTTGTCGATTGCATGTTCTCGAGAGAGGGCTGAATGCGCAGAATCGCGAACAACGCGTGAGCCTCGCGATTTGCACGGGAACCTTGATCGACGAGGAGTCCTTTCCCGCTTCGCTGCGCGCCCAGGTGTCACAGAACCCAACGGCATCATCAAGCTCGCCGCAACGATCCCGATACTTACTCACGGCCGCGCATTGCGATCCCTCCTTGCCGCTCACGCCGAATTCAAATGCCGCCGCAACTTTGCGTGAATTAAAAAATCCGCGCCGTATGGCCGTCGTTGAATGTCGAGGCTACAATTCACAAGGCCAGCCCACCGCACTCCGCTCTGAAGTCGCGGCATTTTTCCGCAATCCCGATTGGAAAGCCAACGAAGAGCGCCCCACGCTCGGGAACGCCGCCAAAGATCTCGGCGTGTTGCGACTGGCCGAACCCATCGCGATTGCTCCGGTGAATTTGCCCGAGCCCGACTCATCACGCGCGTTCATCAGTGGACACCTGACTCACTACTGTGCGGCAGCGGGTGTTGGTGAAGATCGATATGGCCGCGTCGGCCGAATCAACATCGTGCAAATTCCTCGCGAACTTCCCGCGCGAATCGAAGCTGGCCTGGTCAGCGCCCAAGCGATTCGAATGGCTTCAGACTTCCGCGGCTTTGAAGTTCGCCCCGGAGACTCCGGAGGCCCCATCTTCTGCAACTCGAATCTCGAGGCCTCGCCACCCACCATCTTCGCCGTGCACTCCGTCACCATCGAAACCGGCGGCTTGATCGGCGCATTGCTCGCCTCACGAGATATTCGCATGACGGGTTTTAGCTCTGTGCTGGTTGAACAAAACTTGCCCCTCATCACCCGCGGCTTTCGCGCCGTGCAACCACGCGCCGAGCGCCCTGCACTCAGTCTCGGCGATCGCGTGCGAAGATTTTGGGGAGACTGAAGTCCTGACTTACACTTGAAAACTAAGGTTGTTCCGAGTCCGCTTCGTGAGGCCGGTAAACGCATCGAAATGAAATACCGGCCGGCGCGCAAGCCCCGGCAAATGCAAGACTCAAAGAGTACACTCCGGCGCGCGAGTCATTGAGCCAAGACCCTCCGCGCATCGCGTATCCACCGTGGGCGAACTCTCCAGGAAGATAGCGACCCAAACCATGCTCGCGTCCCAAATGCAGCGGCGACCATGACTCAGGTGGCATCTTCGAGTTTGCTGCCTGTGCGAGATCCACTTCATCGAAATGCAACCAATCGCCCTCACGAAGATGAGGTTGCAATGATCGCGCACGCTCCGGGCCATCCACGTACCAATCGACCCAATGCCAATAGTTTCCTGAAAAATCCCAAATCACCTCTCCGCTTGAGAGGACGAAGGTTCGGCGCTGCTCCCAACCTTCGCCGGGTTTGTCCACCGCGGAATTTCCAGTTTGATCATAGGGATCATTCAGATTCTCGATATTCAGTGGGTGTCGAGGCGAATCATCGGTATGTCCACGCACGAAGACTCCGACGCCCACTTTGCCGCTCGACCAATTTTCCGGCTGCATCTCAAGATCGCGCGCAATCGTCATCCACTCCACATTTGAGATCAGAGCAAAACCAGGTCCAAGATTTTTGCATGCGCGCTGCGCGTGGTGATGCATGAAGTTTGTGGCCGCTCGACGCGAAAGATCTGTGATCAACTTCGCACGATCGCGCCGAGGCTCACGAGAGTCAGAACGCGCATGCGCTCGCATCACACAAAAATCATGTTGAGTGCCAACCTCAGGTCGCGCCCGAACGCGGACATAGTCTTCGGGACAATGAATCGCCATCTCGGCATGAACTTCACTGATCGCGATGTCCAGTCCATCGCCTTCATTCGCCCCCCAATCGACCATCAAAAGACTGCCCGCCGCAAACGCCATGACGGCGGCGCAAGCCATGAACACGAAGCGAGTCTGTCGCTTGATTCGAATCAACATTCTTTAGGCCAATCCGATCTTAGCGAAACTTCGCCACGATCTCTTTGAAGTAGTTGCCGCGCTCTTCATAGGAATCGAACATGTCAAAGCTCGAAGCGCCCGGACTCAAGAGCACAGAATCACTGATGCGCGACTTTTGATAGGCGATCAAAACCGCCTCTTCAAATGTGCCGATCAGGAATGTCTCCGAGTAGTCGCCCAGATCTCGATTCATACGCTCTTTGGCTTCGCCAACCAAAATCAGAGTTTTGACTTTTCTCTTCACCATTTCACGAAGCGGCTCGTAAGAAAGATTCGTATCCTTGCCGCCCATGATGAGGATGACGTTTTCGTCAAACGCATCCAACGCCCGCATCACCGCATGCACGTTCGTCGCTTTGGAGTCGTTATAAAATTCAACGCCGCCTACGCGACGCACATACTCGAGGCGATGCGGCATGCCTCCATAGGTGTCGATCACCTTTTGAATGTGTTCGCGCTTCGCGCCGTGTTCTCGTGCCGCCAAGATCGCCGCCATGATGTTGTCGATCGAGTGCTTGCCACGCATTTTCATGTTTTTCACAGAGTAGTACTCAATCTCCGGACCCGTACGAACGCGGATTTCATCCTTGATGCAAACAGCTCCACCGATCGTCATGATTTGCGGCTCGAGCGCAGGTTTCCGCGAGAAGTAGAAAATTCGTCCGCGCTGAACGGCCGGATCACGCGCCAGCTCAACCACAGCCGCATCATCGGCGTTCAAGATCGAGGTCGTTGCCTGATTCACGTTTTGGAAAATGCGACGTTTGGCGTTCACATAGTCTTCCATGGACTTGTAACGGTCCTGGTGATTCTCCGCCAAGTTAGTGAACACGATGTTTTGCGGCGTGAATCGATCGCAATGCTCCAACTGGAAACTGGAGACCTCGGCGACCACACAATCAAACTGCTCGCCGCGCTTCACCGCGCGAAGATGCTCAACCAACGGCTCGCCAAAGTTTCCACCGAGCCATGGCTGAAGCCCTGACTCCTTCAAAAACATTTCCGTCAGTTTGCAAGTCGTCGACTTACCGTTAGTTCCGGTGATGCCGATGATCGGCTTCTTAATGAACCAAGTTGCGAACTCGAATTCACCCGTAACCAACACGCCATTAAAGCGAGCGTACTCGAAAATTTTAAGATTCGGAGGCACGCCGGGCGAAAGAATGATCACATCTTGCTGCAAGAAGACCTTGGGCGAGTGACCGCCGAGATCCAGTTGCACGCCTAGGCCTTCAATCTGCTCCAAGGAAGACGCAAGCTCCGCCTTGGACTTATGATCCGAAATTGTAACTTGAGCTCCACACTCCGTCAGGAAATGCGCGAGCGAGACTCCACAACGTGCCAAGCCGACCACCAAGACACGTTTGCCTTGAAGATCTTGAAACTCGGACATAGGCGCCGCGGGCGCCGTCGGGGGTGTTTGGTGAGTTGTGGTCATAACTGCATCTCCTTCGTATCGTCTTCAAATCGTCTTCAAATCGACAAACAGCTAACTTGATTCGCAATATCTGTTTCGCAAATTCTGTTTCGCGAATTCTGTACCGAAGCACCTGCTTCAGTTTTTCCGGTTGAGTTCGCTTGACTCAAAATCCTTCGCGCAAAATCCAACGCCGGCGCCCCCTAGCGAAGCTTCAGCGTCGCCAAACTCAAAATCGCCAAACAGATGGAAATGATCCAGAACCGAACGATGATCTTAGTTTCAGTAAGTCCCTTGAGCTCAAAGTGATGATGGATCGGCGCCATGCGGAACACGCGCTTCCCCGTAAGCTTGAAGCTGATGACCTGCGTGATCACCGACAAGGCCTCAACAACAAAGACACCGCCCAATACCAACATCACCAATTCATTCTTCGTCAGCACGGCCAAGATTCCCAGAAAGCCGCCGATCGAGAGCGAACCGATGTCGCCCATGAAAACTTGCGCTGGAAATGTGTTGAACCAAAGAAACCCGAGCCCTGCCGCCACCATGGCTCCACACAGAGGCACCAATTCCCCGGCGCCTGGTATGTGAGGAATCTGCAAGTAACCCGCAATCGTCGCATGACCCGCGACATAAGCGAAAACCCCGAGTGTCGCCGCGACAATGATCACTGGCACAATCGCAAGTCCATCCAAACCATCGGTGAGATTCACGGCATTGGCACAGCCCGTGACCACCAACGACGCAAACAAGACATAGCCCCAACCGATATCAAAGGCCGCATTCTTGAAAAACGGCACACTCACGACAGTCGAAAAATCAAATTTCCAAATCAAGATCGCAACCACCAAGCCCGAGATCAAAAACTCTCCGGCCAAGCGAACTTTACCCGGCAAGCCTTTAGAGTTTTTCTTTTGCACCTTCAAAGAGTCATCGACATAGCCGATATAGCCAAAGCCCAAAGTCACGATGAGCGCAGCCCACACTAAGGGGTGGAGAATATTGACCCAAAGCAAGGCTGGAACCAATAGACCCATGAGGATCAATCCACCACCCATCGTCGGTGTGCCGGCTTTCTTCTTGTGAGTTTGCGGACCGTCGTCGCGAATGGACTGACCCACCTGCCGATTCACCAACCCTTGGATGAATCGAGGTCCGATCCACAAGCAGACAAAGAAACCGGTGAAGAATGCGATGAAGGTTCGAAAGGTGATGTAGCGAAATACGTTCAGAGCGGAAAATGAGTCGGAGGCTTGGTGCAGCCACTGGTAGAGCATAGCGTGTCGATCTCCCGGTGCAGAACTTCTTTGATGGCGACCGACAAGTCGTCTCGAAGAATCAAATTTGAGCCGCTTCAGATTCTAGTTTTTTGAATCGTTCGAATCGTTGGGTTCGAATCTTGGGTTCGAACAATATTGTTCGAAACATTCATCGCCATTCGAAACTATTCGTACTCGATTCGCGCTGGGATCGAGCGGCGCGCACAGAGCTCAGCTCTGCTTGGAAATCGGCTTTGATGGATGCAAATCCGCCAAAAACTTTTCCAGCGCTACGCCTCGAGATCCTTTGAGCAAAACCAAGTCACCGGGTCTTAACATGGCACGAAGTTCGCTCGCAATAAAATTCTCATAAGTATTTGAAACAACGATACTTTTCCGAAAGCCGCTTTTTTGAAGTTCGGCCTTCACCACATCGGCCGATGGACCCACAAAATAGACCGCCTCCCAAGGACCCAGCGCCACTTTCCTTGCCATCTCGCGATGCAGTTCGCCTGTGGCCTCGCCCAACTCACGCATTTCTCCCAGCACAGCGAAGCGACGACCTACAGTCAGCGTCGCGAAGTTCTCCAGCGCCGCTTGCATGCTTTCGGGATTCGCATTGTACGCATCAAAAAGCGCACGCGCACCTGACTGCAAATCCACCCACTGGTTGCGCCCCCACGCCGTCTGACATCGAGGCAGTGCCGCCCAAATTTTCTCTGGCGTCATTCCCGCCGCAAGCGCCAGCGCTGACGCCGCCATGAGATTGACAACATTGTGCCGACCAAAAACCGGTACCACAGCTTCACCCGGCACGCCGCGAATGCTGCCACTGAGTCGCAAGCTTTGATCTGTCGCTTCGTCGACGGAGAAGCTCACATCACCCGCTTCGTTGCCATTGCGTCGCTCAGCAAAAGTAATACTACGACGCCCGGGCTGTCCCGAAGGAACCAACGGCACAAAGTCCGCCATCATCTTCGCCGTGTGTTCATTGTCGAGATTGAAAATGAAGGTCGAGTTCGCCGGCGCATATTTGTAAATCTCAGCCTTCGCCTGCGCGACGCCTTCGACGCTTCCCACACCTTCCAAATGTCCTCGGCCCACCATCGTGCAGACCACCACATCGGCCTCGACGATTTCTGAAAGTCGTTTGAGTTCTCCCAAGTGATTCATGCCCATCTCGACGATCGCCACTTCGTGAGCTTCGTTGAGCGAGAGCAGCGTAAACGGCACGCCCCAATGATTATTGAAGCTCCCTTTCGACCAGTGCGTGTTGAACTGTGAGCTGAGAATTGCGGCGGCAAATTCCTTGGTGCTGGTCTTGCCGTTGGTGCCCGTAATTCCCAACACCAACGCGCGCCTCTGCCGTCGCCAGTGCTGAGCTAATTTCTGCAAGGCCAGTAAAGTGTCATCACAGTGAATGACGGCCAGTGCGCGCTTACACTTTTCCGCAATGAAGAGTCGCTCTTCGTTTGTCAGATCTCGATGAATCAAAAGTCCGATTGCGCCACTTTCAATCGCAGCCTTGATATGCGCATGAGCGTCGTGCACCTCACCCTTAAGGGCGATGAACAGCTGGCCATGCAGAGGTTGCCGAGTGTCCGTACCGATTCCCGAAAAGATGACGTCCGAGGTCGAAGCCGCTGGCGCGCCCGCTTCGTGATCTGTCCAGGAGCCGACAAACTCCAAACGAGCATCGATCGCGGCGGCCGCCTCTTGGGCGCTCAATTTCCACAACTCCGCATCGGCCATTATCACTCCTCAAGCCAAAATTTCGGCTCACTTACTTTTCCTACTTCTCTTACTTTTCCAATAGCCGCAATTCTTCCACCGCAACCTGCACATCATCGAATTCATGCCGTACACCCGCGATCTCTTGTGTGCGCTCATGACCCTTGCCCGCGATCACCACGACATCACCCGGTCTGGACTCGCGAAGCGCCCAACGGATGGCGGCACGCCGATCAACTTCCCGATGCACGGGCGTTTGGCCGACTCGCCCGCCATAGGCCTCGTCGATAATCTGCTGAGGATTTTCGCCGCGCGGATTATCGCTGGTCAACACAACCAAATCTGAGGTTTCGCAGGCGGCTTTCATCATGAGCGGTCGCTTGCCGCGATCTCGATCACCACCGCAACCAAAGACCAAAATCATTCTTGGTTTTGGAAGTCCCGCAACTCGCGCGAGCTGCCCCATCACGGATCGAATCGCATCATCGGTATGCGCATAATCGACGAAAACATGGCGACCTTCTCGCGAGACCACACGCTCAAGTCGCCCACGCGGGGCTCGCGCGCCTTGCAGCGCACGAGCGATCGCCGACAAATCCACACGTCCATACCGACTTCTTTGTGCAGCGATCGCCACGCCGAGTGCACCCAACGCATTTGCAAGGTTGTGCGCACCCGGCAGAGGAAGCCGCAACTCAACTTCGCCAAACGGCGTGTGGGCCACCCCGTATGTGCCGCTCAAATCGGCGCGACGAACCTCAGCTCGCAGCTCTCGACCCAAGCTCCAAAACTCGACTCCCGCCGTACGCATTCGCTCGCGCCACATCGTTTCGCGTGACCCTAACTCCGGATCATCCCCATTCCAAATGGCGACCCGATGTGATTTCGACGACTGCGCCAACAAGTCACCAAATAGTCGCGCCTTCGCGGCAAAGTAATTTTCCATGTTGCCATGATAGTCGAGGTGATCGCGAGTGAGATTGGTGATGACGGCAACGTCGAGCTCCACACCGTCAATGCGCGACTGATCCAACGCATGGCTAGAAGCCTCAAAACTTACGGCGAGCGCCCCATGATCAATGAACTCGCGAAGACGCGCCTGAAAGCTTGGCGCATCGGCTGTCGTGAGTGCACTCGGCCACACCTTCGCGCCTAAGTGATGATCAACGGTACCCATCACTCCACATGGCCAGCCAAGATCTTGAAGGAGTGACTCCATCAGATAAGTCGACGTCGTTTTTCCGTTCGTGCCCGTGACCGCCACGGTGAAGAGCTCGCGACTTGGCTCATTCTGCAAAATCGCCGAGCCCCACGCGAGCGCGCGACGCGCACTTTGTACGTGCAACCAAGGCGTGTTGTTGGACGCTAGGCCACTCAGCTGACGCTCAACGATCACCGCACCAACGTTTCGCTTCTGCACGAGGTCCGCGACAAAATCATGACCATCAACTTTCTCACCGCGTACTGCGACGAACACGCCGCCGGCCTCCGCCTGACGCGAGTCCGCTGTCACGAGCTCGCTTCGCACCGAATCCAAAGGACGAGCATCGAATTCCCGCCATGTTTCAGGCGCCGACATTGCCAAGATTTCGGCGCGTCCGAGCGCCGGCTCGTTTTGATCGAGCGAAGCTCCCCGCAAACGGGCCAAAAAATCGCGACGCCAATCTCCCCAAGTTCGTCTTGCCATCGCCGGAAGTTTCGCGCTGGTGGGAGGGGGCATCAAGCTCTTTTTCAGCTGGCTCACTTGGCTGGTCGTGATGCGCGGTCGAGGCGCCTGCAGCTGAGCTTGTGGGGCAATTCGAGGACCTCGCCGTGCGCTCAAGCCTAGGCGCCCGATCGAAATGACCAAATTGTGGGGACTCACGAG